>Ga0153956_1000242_pt1 | contig 67556 bp, 66 predicted proteins | sample TSFL040MetaG_FD_104704 | JGI IMG/M metagenome (GOLD analysis project Ga0153956, IMG submission 104704) | Attine ant fungus gardens microbial communities from Florida, USA - TSFL040 MetaG | ecosystem: Host-associated > Fungi > Mycelium > Unclassified | place: USA: Florida, Wekiwa Springs...
CTCGCCTGCAGATGGGCGGGATAGCGGTCGCCCTCAACCTTGACGCTTGCCAGCGCCTCTTCGATCGTGCCGAGTTCGGCAGGCGTCAGTTCAAGGCTTGCGGCGGCGATATTTTCCTCCAGGCGGTGGAGCTTGGTGGTGCCGGGGATCGGGGCGATCCAGGGCTTTTGCGCCAGCAGCCAGGCAAGGGCGATCTGGGCGGGCGTGGCGCCCTTAGCCTTGGCGATCCCGGCGAGCCGCTCGACCAGCGCCTGATTGGCTTTCAGCGCGTCCGGCGCGAATCGCGGAATGGCGGCGCGGAAATCCTTGGCGTCGAAGGTGGTGTTCGCGTCCATCGCGCCGGTCAGGAAGCCGCGGCCGAGCGGGCTGAAGGGCACGAAGCCGATGCCGAGTTCTTCGAGCGTCGGCAGCACCGTTTCCTCCGGCTCGCGCCACCAGAGCGAATATTCGCTCTGCAGCGCCGTGACCGGCTGCACCGCGTGGGCGCGGCGAACGGTCTTCGCGCTTGCTTCCGACAGGCCGAAATGCCGGACCTTGCCTTCGGCGATCAGCTCCTTGACGGTGCCGGCAACATCCTCGATCGGAACGTCCGGGTCGACGCGGTGCTGGTAGAAGAGATCGATGACATCGGTCTTCAGCCGCTTCAGCGAGGCGTCCGCGACCGCGCGGATATGCTCCGGCCTGCTGTCGACGCCGTTCTGCAGGCCGTCGGCGCCGAACTTGAAGCCGAACTTGGTGGCGATCACCACATGCTCGCGGATCGGGGCAAGCCCCTCGCCCAGCAGGTCTTCGTTCTTGTAGGGGCCATAGGCTTCGGCGGTGTCGAAGAAGGTGACGCCGCGATCGAAGGCGGCGCGAATGAGCTTCACCGCTTGCTGCGTCTCGGTCGCAGGCCCGTAGGAAGAGGTCAGGCCCATGCAGCCGAGGCCGATCGCCGAGACTTCGAGGCCGCTTTTGCCCAGTTTCCGTTTCTGCATCTTTCGTCTCCTTAAGCCTGGTATTGTTCGTCGGTGACATGCTCCATCCAGTCGACGACTTTTCCGTCGACATGTTCCTGGATGGCGATGTGGGTCATGGCGGTGGTCGGCGATGCGCCGTGCCAGTGCTTTTCGCCCGGCGCGAACCAGACGATGTCGCCCGGCCGGATTTCCTCGATCGGGCCGCCTTCGCGCTGGGCGCGGCCGAAGCCGGCGGTCACGATCAGGGTCTGCCCGGCAGGGTGCGTGTGCCAGGCGGTGCGGGCGCCCGGCTCGAAGGTGACGCTGGCGGCCGCCGCGCGCGTCACGTCCCTTGCCTGAAACAGCGGATCGAGCCGCACGGTGCCGCTGAACCAGTCGGCCGGTCCCTTGCCGGAGGGCTGCGAGCCGTTTCGCTTGATTTCCATATTGTTGTCCTCTGTCTGAAGGGCAGCAAGGCTCTTGCCCGCTGCCGACGACCAAAGATTTAGCGCGTGGGATTGGCTTGGATAAGATGCTACAAACGGCAAACACCTATGAGTGAGATTCATGAATGCCGCGCCAGCCCGTCAACGACCTCATCGCGTTCCTCGCGGTCGCGCGCGAACAGAGTTTTACGAGAGCGGCCGCCAAGCTCGGCGTGTCGCAATCCGCACTCAGCCACACCATTCGCGGGCTGGAAGCGCGGCTCGGCCTTCGGCTGCTGACGCGCACCACGCGCAGCGTTTCGCCGACGGAAGCCGGCGAGCGGCTGCTGGTGACCATCGGCCCCCACTTCGACGAGATAGAGACCGAACTGGCGGCGCTCAGCGAATTCCGTGAACGGCCGGCCGGCACCATCCGCATCACGGCGGGAGAGCATTCCGCCGACACGGTTCTGTGGCCGGCGCTGGAAAAGCTCCTGCCGCACTATCCTGATATCCGCGTCGAGCTTGTCGTCGACTACGGCCTGACCGACATCGTCGCCGAGCGCTACGATGCCGGGGTGCGGCTCGGCGAGCAGGTCGCCAAGGACATGATCGCGGTGCGCATCGGGCCGGACATGCGCATGGCGGTGGTCGGTGCGCCAGCCTATTTCGCGGAACGGCCCGCGCCGCTGACGCCGCAGGACCTCACCGGCCACAACTGCATCAATCTGCGCCTGCCGACCCATGGCGGCCTCTATGCCTGGGAGTTCGAGAAGGAGGGCAGGGAACTGAGGGTGCGGACGGAGGGGCAGCTTGTGTTCAATACCGGCGCACTGCGCCTCAACGCAGCCCTCGGCGGACTGGGGCTCGCCTGCATGCTGGAGGATATGGCCATGCCCTATCTTCGCGACGGCCGGCTGATCCGGGTGCTGGAGGACTGGTGCCCGCCATTTTCCGGATATCATCTCTATTATCCGAGCCGGCGACAGGCTTCGCCGGCCTTTGCGCTGATCGTCAACGCGCTTCGCTATCGTCCGTAGGTGCCTGGTCAGGGATTGCGCTCGTCATGCCGCGCGTCGAACACGTCGTCGAAGAGGTGTGGCGGCACATGCGTTCTTGCGTACCAGCGTTCCTGCGGCGTCAACAGGGATGAGCGCGTGCGCGCCGCGCGAAAAAGCTTCAGGATGGTCTCGAATTGATGCAGAGCCATGGTCGTTCTCCTTCGGCCGATATCGTCGGTAAAGCGAATATGAGCGTTTCTTGACTTTCAAACAAACGAAATGATATTGTGCTTATCATCAGAAAATTTGAAAGGTGAGACGATGACCGTATCCATCCGCCGTCCGCTTCCGCTGCTGGACAACGAGGTTCTTCGCACCTTCGTCGCGATCGCCGAGACCGGCAATTTCTCAACGGCCGCGGATGCGGTTTTGAGAACGCCGTCCGCCGTTTCCATGCAGATCAAGAAGCTGGAGGAGCAACTGGGCGCGACGCTTTTCCTGCGCGATGCGCGGTCCGTCAGCCTGACGCAGCACGGCGAAATGCTGCTTTCCTATGCGCGGCGGATGCTGGCGCTCTCCAACGAGGCGGTGTCGCGCTTCGTCATGCCGGAGCTGAGCGGCGTGGTGCGGCTCGGTGCGCCGGACGATATCGCCGAGCGCCTGCTGCCGACCATCCTCCGGAATTTCGCCGCCTCCTATCCGGGCATCATGGTCGACGTGACGGTCGACATGAGCATCAGCCTGCGCCGGCGGATGGAGGAGCAGCGGCTGGACCTGGCGCTGTTCAATTGCGCCACGCGGCCGGTGCCGACGATCGGCGAGGTGATCTATACCGAGCGGCTGGTCTGGGCCGGCGCGAAGTGCGGCACGGCGCACCTGCGCGACCCGCTGCCGATCTCGATCTGGGAAGACGGCTGCATCTGGCGCGCGGAGGCGATCGCGCAACTGGAGCGCAACAAGCGGCCCTATCGCGTCGCCTATCTCAGCGCCCATACCATGGCGCAGCGCGCCGCCGTGGTTTCGGATCTGGCCGTCGCGCCGTTCCCGCACTCCTACGTCACCGACGACATGCAGATTCTCGGCGCGAACGAGGGCCTGCCGGAACTGACCGCCTTCGAAATCCGGCTGCTGACCGCCTCGCAGATGTCGGGACCGGCCAAGGCTGTCGCCGAGAGCATCCGCTATGCCTTTGCTGAAATGGCGCGGGCGGCCTGAAGGGGCTGAGGCTGGCCGATCCTATTCCCGGCTGCGCCGCCGTCTGCGGCCGCCGCCTTCGCCGGCGGCGTCGTCGCTCAGCACCTTGCGTTCGGGCAGGGTGACGATCTTGGAGAGTTCCGGGAAGGCGTCCACCTTGTTCGGCAGCGCCATGGCGTAGACGAAATGCTCCTGAAACTTCGGTTCAAGAGCCGTCTCTATCTTCTCGATTTTCTTGACAGTTTCCTCGATCTCGCGGCGATGGCCCCGATTGAGCAGGGCCATCAGCGCACCGGTGCCGGCGGCATTGCCGACGGCCTTGACTTCGGCGAGGTCGCAATCGGGGATCAGCCCCAGCACCATGGCGTATTTCGGATCGATGAAGGAGCCGAAGGCGCCGGCGAAGCGGATCGTGTCGACGTGATCGACGCCCTGCTTTTCCATCAGCAGCTTGATGCCGGCATAGAGGGCGGCCTTGGCGAGCTGGATGGCGCGCACGTCGTTCTGCGTCACCGTGATGCGCGGCTCGCCGTCATGCAGCAGGTAGGAGAAGGTGCGGCCGTTCTGGATGATGCGCGGGCTTCTCGCCGCCATCGCGCCGTCCACGACGCCGTCCTCGGAGATGATGCCGGAGAGATACATTTCCGCGACCACCTCGATGATCGCCGAGCCGCAGATGCCGGTGACGCCGACGGTGGAGGCCGCTTCGGCGAAGCCTTCCTCGTCCGACCACTTCTCGACGCCGATGACGCGGAAGCGCGGCTCCAGCGTCGCCGGATCGATGCGCACGCGCTCGATGGCGCCGGGGGCGGCGCGCTGGCCGGAGGAGATTTCCGCGCCCTCGAAGGCGGGGCCGGTGGGCGAGGAGGCGGCGACGACGCGGTTCCTGTTGCCGAGCACGATTTCGGCATTGGTGCCGACATCGACGAGCAGCATCATCTTGTCCTGGCGGTAGGGCGCCTCGGACAGCGTGGCGCCGGCCGCATCCGCGCCGACATGGCCGGCGATGCAGGGCAGCATGTAGAGCCGCGCGCCGCGATTGACGTCGATATCGATCTCATGCGCCCAGAATTGCAGCGCGCCGGAAACGGCGAGCGCGAAGGGCGCCTGGCCGAGTTCCGTCGGATCGATGCCGAGGAACAAGTGGTGCATGATCGGATTGCCGACGAAGACGGCGTCGAGAATGTCGTGGCGATCGACATGGCCCTCGTCGCAGACCTTGCCGATCAGGCTGTTGACGGCCTCGCGCACCGCCTTGGTCATGGCTTCCCGGCCGTCCGGGTTCATCATGACGTAGGAAACGCGGCTCATCAGGTCCTCGCCGAAGCGGATCTGCGGGTTGGACGTGCCGGAGGAGGCGGCGATGCGGCCGGAAAGCAGCGAGACGAGATGCATGGCGATCGTCGTCGAGCCGATGTCGCAGGCAATGCCGTAGGCCTCGTTCTTGAGGCCGGGCCACAGGCCGACGATGAAGGGGCGCGAGGAATCCATGTCGCGGTGGATCGCGGCGGTGACGGCCCAGTTGCCCTTGCGCAGGATCGACTGAAGCTGCGGAATGAGGTGAGGGGCGATCAGCAGGTCCTTCCAGCCCCAGTCCTTTTCCAGCACCGCCTTCAGCCGGTCGAGATCGCCGAGCGGCTTGTGCATGTCGGGCTCCTCGACCTCGACATAGCAGAGCTGGATGGCGGCGTTGCGCTCGATGACGCGGTCGGTCGCGGCCTTGCGCACCACCTGCGCGTTGATCACGGTATCCTGCGGCACGTCGATGACGAGATCGCCCTCAATCATCGCCGAGCAGGAGAGGCGGCGGCCTTCCGGCAGCTCGCGGATTTCGGCGTAGCGCTGTTCCTTCGGGCCGACCGGCGAGAGGTGATCGACGGAGGAGACGATCTTGTGCTTGGCGAAATTGCCTTCCTGGACGGAAACCTGGCAGCGCCCGCAGGTGGCGCGGCCGCCGCAGACGCTCTCGACATAGACGCCGAGCTGGCGCGCGGCTTCGAGCACCGGCATACCGACAGGGAAGCGCCCGCGCTTGCCGGAGGGCATGAAGAGAACGAGTGCGTCGTCGGACCGGTCTGGTTTGGAGTCCACTTTATCCGTCTTTCCTGTTCAGCCTTTTGGGGCCATTTCAGTCTTTTTTCGCCGTCAGGCGCCGGGCATTGGCGCGCACGCGCTTGCCGTAGGGTTTCACCGCGGCCTGCGTGGTTCTGCGGGCAACGGTGGCGGCGGAGGCGGGCTTCTGCCCGGTGGCGATCGCGGTCGCGGCGGCGACGCCCTGCTGCGCGAGCGAGAGGTTGACCGCCATCGCGCTTTCGACGGCGGCGGCCGCCTTCTCCGTCACCATGCGGTTGAATTCGGCCGCCTCTTTCGTGCTGCCGGTCATCATCGCCATGCCGAGCGCCTGCGTGCGCATGGCGATGACCATGGGTGCCTGGAACCAGAGGCTGGCCAGGTCGCGGGCAAGTCCCTGGTTCCAAAACTGTTTCATTCGCTTCTGGCCCCCGTGCCGGCGCGGGCGGCACGCCCGCCGCGGCGACCGCCGCCGGCAGCCGGTGCGGCGGCGGCAGCTGCCGGAGCCGCGGAGCCTGCCTCGGCCGGCTTGTGGTCGCGATAGGTCATGATCCAGTTGGTGCAGTTCTCGTCGGTGCCGTTCAAGACGTTGGCGGCGCGCACGGCTTCCATTTCCTGCGGGCGGCAGGGGTTCATGATCGCCGACGTCATGCCCGCGCCGATGACCATCGGAATGAAGCCGGCATTGATGCCGTGGCGGTGCGGCAGGCCGAAGGAGATGTTGGAAAGGCCGCAGGTGGTGTTGACCTTCAGTTCCTCGCGCAGGCGGCGGAGGAGCGCGAAGACCTGGCGGCCGGCGTCGCCCAGCGCGCCGATCGGCATGACCAGCGGATCGACCACGACGTCATGCGGCTTGATGCCGTGGTCCATGGCGCGTTCGACGATCTTCTTGGCGACGGCGAAGCGCACGTCCGGGTCCATGGAAATGCCGGTCTCGTCGTTGGAGATGGCGACGACCGGAACGTCGTATTTCTTCACCAGCGGCAGGATGGCTTCGAGCTTCTCTTCCTCGCCGGTGACGGAGTTGACCAGCGGGCGGCCCTTGGCGACCTTGAGGCCGGCTTCGATGGCCGCCGTCACCGAGCTGTCGATGGCGAGCGGAATGTCGACGAGGCCCTGGACGATTTCGAGCGTCTGGACGAGGAGGCCCGGCTCGGTCTCGTTCGGGTTGACCGAGGTGACGCCCGCATTGATGTCGAGCATGGTGGCGCCGGCCGCGACCTGCTCCAGCGCGTCCTTGATGACGGTCTCGAAGTTGCCGGCCTGCATTTCGGCGGCAAGCTTCTTGCGGCCGGTCGGGTTGATGCGCTCGCCGATCACGCAGAAGGGCTGATCGAAACCGATGATGATTTCGCGGGTGGCGGATGCGACGATGGTGCGCGTCATTCTGGGTCCTCTGGTCCGGGGCACGAGATGTCTAACGTGCCGTGATAGGTGTTACAAGCTTTCAGCCGAATGGATTCAATGCGTGTTCTGCGGCACGTGATGGGCGGCGATTTCCGCCATCTCCTGCTGGTTTTCTTCCTTGCCTTCGCGAATGTGCTCCAGCCGCTCGGCGACGAGCGCATCGCTGCGGCTCGCCTCGCGCTTCCAGGGCTTGCGGCCCTTCAGCACGCCGGAATCATGCACCATTTCCGCGACATATTCCTCCTGGCGGTAAGCCATGACGTGGATGCCGGACACGCCCTCGATCTCCTTCACCTCGTTGATGATGTCGATGCAGAGCTGCTTGCCTTCCTTTTTCTGGTCCTGAGCGCCTTCGAGCCGTGTGATGATCGCATCGGGAATGTGGACGCCCGGCACGTTCGAGCGCATCCAGCGGGCGGTTTTCGCCGAGGCGAGCGGGCCGACGCCGACGAGGATGAAGCATTTTTCCGTGAGGCCGAGGTCGCGAACCTTCTTCATATAGTCGCGGAACATCGGCACGTCATAGCAATACTGGCTCTGCACGAACTGCGCGCCGGCCTCGATCTTCTTGGCCAGCCGATAGGGGCGGAAGTCGTAAGGCGGGGCGAAGGGGTTGATCGCGGCGCCGAGGAACACCTTCGGCGGCGTCGTCAGCTTGCGGCCGGAGAGGAATTTCGAGTTGTCGCGCATGACGCGCACGGTTTCGAGCAGCGACATGCAATCGAGGTCGAAGACCGGCTTGGCGCCCGGCTGGTCGCCGGCCTGCACGCCGTCGCCGGTGAGGCACATGATGTTGCACACGCCCATGGCGGCGGCACCCAGCACGTCGCCCTGGATGGCGATGCGGTTCTTGTCGCGGCAGGCGATCTGCATGATCGGCGCATAGCCCATGCGGGTCAGAAGCGCGCAGATGCCGACCGACGACATGTGGCAATTGGCGCCCGAGGCATCGACGGCGTTGATGCCGTCCACCCAGCCGTCGAAGATCGCGGCGCGCTCGTAGACGTCCTGCGGGTCGGCGCTGTCGGGCGGGTTGAGTTCGGCGGTGACGGCGAATTCGCCGCGCCTGAGAACGCGCTCCAGCCGGCCGAGCGAGGAGTGGCCCGGCAGCGGAGCGAGCGGCAGGTGCACGCCAAGGGGATTTTCATCGATATGGGGCATTTAGGCTTCCTTGGCGGCGTTTTCGCGGGCGACGGCGGCTTCGGCGGTGACGCGCAGCCACGACGAGGTTTCGCGCAGCGACTGGTTGACCGGCTTCTGCACGTTCAGGATGGCGTCGCCATGCACCATGTTGCGCGAGCCCTTCCAGGCCTGCACCCAGACGCAGGGCATGTCCGGCTCCACCTCGCAATTGCCGTTGGCGCGCACGCCGCCGCAGGGGCCGTTGCGCAACTGCTTGGGACAGTTCATCGGACAGGACATGCCGGTCGACGACAGGGCGCACTGGCCGCACATGCGGCAATCGAAGAGGAAACCCTTCACATGCTTTTCGACGAAGGTGATCGGCCGCTCGACGCGGGAATAGCCGAGCGCGTTCCAGACGGGATGCAGGAGCAGGAAGAGGTCCGCGAAGCGGCGGTAGAACCATTCGAGGAAGCGGGAGTTGCGCACGGCCCAGAGCCGGACGGTATATTTGTGGCGGGCGCGGCGGTTGGGCGAGACGCCGGCGGGCGTATAGGCGCCGGTCTTCGCCTTGGCGGCGGGGGCGGCGTTGCCGGGTTTCTGGACGGCATCAGCCATGGTCGCGTCCTCCTGCCTTGACGAGCGCCACGAGGCGGTCGCGGTCATAGGCCGCTTCGAGTTCGGCGGCGGCCTTGTCGGCCTCGGCTTCCAGATCGTCGGAGACCGGGACCGGGTCGGCCTTGCGCCATTCGGCCAGATAGTCGTCGGTCTCGGCCGCGCCGGTGCGCATGGCGCACATGTCGATCGCCTCGGTGAAGCGCAAGGAAAGCTCGCGCTTGGCGGTCTTCCGGCCCTGCTTGATGATGACCTGGGCTGGAATGTCGCGCCAGTAAACGACGATGCGGTCTGCCATGCGGTTGCTCTCCTCTTTGACGCACAATGCACGCCGCACGGCAACCGGACTGCGCTCGCCACGACGCCGCCCGTGTCGAAAAACGACGTAGCCTCGCGCCGGCCCTGGCAAAATCGGCCGCCGCAACCGGCTTTCGCGATGGAGCACGGTTTTCGCCCTGAAAACAAGGCATTTTGACGGGGAGGGCGCACAATGCCGCCGACGCGCGGGCGCGGCGGCTTCCGGCGGCGATGTCGTAAATCAGACGGCCGGCAGTTCGCGTCCGAGATCGCCGTATCCGGTGAAGCGGTATTCGTAGTCGAGGTCGAGGTAATCGGCGGCGGCCTTCGCCTTTTTCTGCAGCTCCTCGTCCTCTTCCTGCGAGAGGTAGACGACCTTGCGGTAGTTGCCGAAATACATTTCCTTCAACTCGGGATGGCGGTCGAGGCCGAGCGGCTCGATGACGAAGGCCTCGAACTGCCGCGCCAGAAAATCGGTGAGGAAGAAGGAGGTGACGTCGTCGTCGGCCGTCTTTTCGAACGCCTCGTTGCCGGTGAAGAAGGAATAGCAGTGCGGGCCGGAGAGCCGCGCGATGCCCTCGCGCTCGCAGAGCCGGTCGATGTCGCCGCCGGTGCCGCAATCGGCATAGCCGATGAAAATCCGCTCGAAGCCGCGCTCCCGCGCCTCGCTGACCGCCTTTTGCAGTTCGGGCGTGATCTTCTGCGGATAACAGTGAAGGATCGCCGGCAGGCAGCGCAGGTCGATGTGGTCGAGCCCGTTGATCCGGGTGAGCGCCACTATCTCGCGCGCAATTGCGCCGCACGCAATCACATGAACTTTTTCCGATGTCGCGCGTTTCTCTCCCGCTGGGGTGGTCTCCGCCCGCTTTCGATCAAAACCCATTTGCGAAGGACTCCCGATCATGACCGTATCGACATTGGCAAAACTCGGCGCTGCCTGCATCGTTCTCATGACGATGGCCTCCTGCGCCAATACCATCAAGGGCATGGGCAGAGACACGGCAAACGCCGTCAACGCGACACAGTCGGCCGGCCATACGGTCGCGAAGGCTGCTCAGTAAGATATATCGGCATTGCGCCGTTTGGCTGCAATGGTGGCGCTTTTGCCCCTCACCCTAACCCTCTCCCCGCAGGCGGGGAGAGGGGACTTGCCCCGCTAGGCCGTAGAGGAACTGAGGCGGCGCGGCATATCCCTTCTCCCCGCGCGCGGGGAGAAGGTGCCGGCCCCTTCGACAAGCTCAGGGCGGATGAGGGGCTTGAGGCCCCCCAAGAATCAGACGCCGGCAGCCAGGCTGTTGTGCTTGCGCTTCATGAAATCCTTGGCGGTTTCCACGGCGACCGCGGCGTCGCGGCAATAGGCGTCGGCGCCGACGGCCTTGCCGAATTCCTCGTTGAGCGGCGCGCCGCCGACGAGAACGACGTAGTCGTCGCGCATGCCCTTTTCCTTGAGCGTGTCGATGACGACCTTCATGTAGGGCATGGTGGTCGTCAGCAACGCCGACATGCCGATGATGTCGGGCTGTTCGCGCTCGATGGCGTCGAGGTAGTTTTCGACCGGGTTGTTGATGCCGAGGTCGATGACGTCGAAGCCGGCGCCTTCCATCATCATGCCGACGAGGTTCTTGCCGATGTCGTGGATGTCCCCCTTGACGGTACCGATGACCATCTTGCCCTGCTTCGGCGCGCCGGTGGCGGCGAGCAGCGGGCGAAGGATCGACATGCCGGCCTTCATCGCGTTGGCCGAGAGCAGAACTTCCGGCACGAAGAGGATGCCGTCGCGGAAGTCGATGCCGACGATGCGCATACCTTCGACCAGCGCCTCGGTCAGGACCTCGTAGGGCGCCCAGCCGCGCTCGAGAAGGATGTTCGTGCCTTCCTCGATCTCTTCCTTCAGACCGTCATACAGGTCGTCATGCATCTGCTGCACGAGTTCTTCGTCAGAAAGTTCCGAGAGAATGATTTCGTCGTCAGACATGCTTGTCCATCCCGTTTTGGTGCGCCGCGTCAGCGGCTTGCAGAAATTCGTGCGTCAGCGGCTGCTATAGAGAGACACTGCCCGATAAAGAGTTAAACCTCAACCGTGACAAAACTCTTTTCGAAAGCGACGTCGCCGGAATAAATAGCGACGATGCGGGCATTGCCTGGCAGACTGGCGGCATCGGCGGCGCGGCAGCGATCGCAATTTTGCCTTGCGCATGTCTGTCCTATGCTAATGGCTGGCGCATTGAGGAATGTCCGCCGAGTGGAATCGGCTAGCATGGCGACAGTGATACGAGCGCCTTCGTGCGCAGAAGCGAGGAAGCATCATGGACGATTTGAACGAGCAATCCGCTGCGGGCAATGAAGGTGGCGGACGGCGTCAGCGCGGCGAGGGCAGAGGTGCCGCGGCCCGTCGCGCCTCGCGCAGCGGCGGCGGCCCCGGCCCGTCGCTTCCCTATATCACCCGCAGAATAGCGGTCTACGAAGTGCTGGACGAGGAAGGGCTTTCGCTGATCGAGCGCAACGCCGACCGGGTGCTTGAGGAAATCGGCATCGAATTCCGCGACGACGCCGAGGCGCTGGAGCTTTGGAAGCAGGCGGGCGCCGACGTCAAGGGCCAGCGCGTGCACTTTCCGAAGGGCCTCTGCCGCGAGCTTCTGAAGACCGCGCCGAAGGAATTCACCTGGCATGCGCGCAATCCCACCCGCAGCGTGCAGATCGGCGGCAAGGCCACCGTCTTCGCGCCCGTCTACGGCCCGCCCTTCGTGCGCGACCTCGAGGGCAACCGCCGCTATGCGACGATCGAGGACTTCCGCAATTTCGTGAAGCTCGCCTATATGGCGCCGTCGATGCATTCCTCGGGCGGCACGGTCTGCGAGCCGGTCGACATCCCGGTCAACAAGCGCCATCTCGATATGGTCTACAGCCATATCAAATATTCCGACAAGCCGTTCATGGGCTCGGTGACGGCGCCGGAACGCGCCGAGGACACGATCGCCATGGCCAAGCTGGTCTTCGGCGACGCGTTCGTCGAGAACAATTGCGTCACGCTGAACCTCATCAACGCCAACTCGCCGATGGTCTTTGATGAAACGATGCTCGGCGCGCTGAAGGTCTATGCGCGGCATAACCAGGCGTCCGTCGTCTCGCCGTTCATCCTTTCCGGCGCGATGAGCCCGGTGACGGTTGCCGGCACGCTGACGCAGATTCTGGCCGAAGTTCTGGCCGGCGCCTCTTTCACGCAGCTCATCCGCAAGGGCGCGCCGGTGCTTTACGGCACCTTCGCCGCCTCGATCTCCATGCAGTCCGGCGCTCCGACCTTCGGCACGCCGGAGCCGTCGCTGGTCTCCTACGGCTCGGCGCAGCTCGCCCGCCGTCTCGGCCTGCCGTTCCGCACCGGCGGTTCGCTCTGCGCCTCCAAGGTGCCGGACGCACAGGCCGCGCATGAATCGGCCAACACGCTGAACATGACGCTGCTCGCCGGCACGAACTTCGTGCTGCACGCCGCCGGCTGGCTCGAAGGCGGCCTCGTCAGCTCCTACGAGAAGTTCATGATCGACCAGGACCAGCTCGGCATGATGCAGAAGATGGCCGAGGGCGTGGACCTCTCCGAAAACGGCCAGGCGCTCGACGCCATGCGCGAAGTCGGTCCGGGCAGTCACTATCTCGGCTGCGCGCACACGCAGGCGAACTTCCAGACCGCCTTCTACCGTTCGCCGCTCGCCGACAACAACTCGTTCGAGCAGTGGGACGTCGAAGGCCGGAAGCGTATCGAAGACCGCGCCAACGCGCTTTGCCGCTCCTGGCTCGATCATTACGAAGCGCCGCCGCTCGATCCGGCGATCGACCAAGCCCTGCTCGCCTTCATCAAGGACCGCAAGGATTCGATGCCGGATGCCTTCACCTGAAGAGAGCCCGATTCCGCCAGGGAGCAAGGCGGGGCTACGCGCGTCGCCGACCTGATCCAGAAGGAAGTGTGGCGGCCGCATTACCACTACAAGGGGCCGCGATGACGGGCGGCTCCGATGTGCTTGACGACATCCGTGCGGCGCTTGCGCCGCACGGCATTTTTTTGCGCGGATGCGTTCGATTCTCGGAGGGAGAAGAGGGACCATCGCTTACCAATGGCAGGAGGGCGCGAAGCGTCGTCCTGCTCGGCAATATCGGCGGCTCGGTCTGGGAGCCGTTTTCCCGCTGGCGCGAGGATCACGCCGGCATCGAAAACCCGCTGGATGAATGGTCGAAATCGCTGATTCGTCCGCTCGCCGCCCGGCTCGGCGCGACCGCCTATTTCCCCTCCGATCCGCCCTGGCAGCCCTTTCAGCAATGGGCGATGCGCGCCGAGGGCCTGCGCCCGTCGCCGCTCGGCATCCTGATCCATCCCGTCTATGGCCTCTGGCACGGCTATCGCGGGGCGCTCGGCTTGGCCGAGGCGATTGAAAGCGGCGATGCCGTCGCGGGCGAGCATCCCTGCGACCGCTGCCGCGACAAGCCGTGCCTCACGACCTGCCCGGCCGGGGCGATCTCGGCTGAGGGCTTCGATGTCGGCGCCTGCCGCTCGCATCTGAGGAGCGGCGAGGGGCGAGGCGGCTGCCTTGGCGGCGGGTGTCTGGCGCGGGCGGCCTGTCCGGTCGGGCTTGAATATCGCTATCCGCCGGCCCAGCTTGGCTTTCATATGGCCGCGCTCGACCTGTGAGTCGGCCTTCTGTTCCGGAGCCTTGCCTGTTGCATCTGCTGACCGCGATCCTCTTCCTTTGCCTCGTTGCGCCGGCCTTCGCCGGCGATCCCTGCAGCAAAGTGTTTCTCAACGGCGACGGCTATACCGTCTGTCGCTTCGATCCGGCCGAGACCGATATCCGGCTCTATGAGAATGACGGAAACGGCAAGCCCTACGGCTCCTTCCAGGCGCTGGAGGACGATCTGCGACCGCGGGGACAGGCGCTTCGCTTCGCCATGAACGGCGGTATGTACGGGCAAGACCTGTCGCCGGTCGGCCTCTATGTCGAGGAGGGCCGCGCGTTGAAGCCGCTTAACATCAATCGCGGCTGGGGAAATTTTCACCTGTTGCCGAACGGCGTCTTCTATATCCCGAACGGCCGCGCCGGCGTCATGGAAAGCCGGGCCTTCGCCGCTTCCGGCATCCGGCCGCGCTTTGCCACGCAATCCGGGCCGATGCTGGTGATCGACGGCAGGCTGCATCCGTCGTTTCTCGCCGACAGCACCAGCCTGAAGCTCAGGAACGGCGTCGGCGTCAGGGCGGACGGGATGGTCGTCTTCGCGATTTCGGACGGGCCGGTGCGCTTCTACGACTTCGGGGTGCTTTTTCGCGATGCGCTCGATTGCCCGAACGCGCTCTTTCTGGATGGAAGCATTTCGAGCCTCTACCTGCCGGAATGGCAGCGACGCGACGGGTTCTTCCCCGTCGGCCCGATCGTTGCGGTGGTCGAACCTTTGGAGGAGACGCCCGACCCGGTATCGGCCGGATACGGGCTGCGCTGACTTAAACCTGCGGGTAGGCCCGTTCCAGCCCGCCGGAGCGGGTCAGCCCGGCCTTGAAGGCGAGATAGGCGGGATGCTGGCTCGACTTCGCCGCCTCTGCCAGACGAATTTGCAGGCGTGCGGGTGCTGTATTGCCGATCCATTCGCCGAGTTTTTCCAGCTTCAGCGTGTTGAGGAAGCGGGCGCCGGCGGCATTGTCGAGATGGCGGTGCAGGCCCTCCAGCAGATTATCGTCCTGCCGCACGTTTTCCATCAGGAGCCGGACGTAGGACTGGTCCGCTTCGGAAAGCCCGCCGAGCTTTTCGGCCACCGTGTCGCGATCGGGAAAGGGGGTATGAGCGGTCATCGGCGATTAAACGAACTGGTCGATAAAGTCTTTGATGTCGAAAACGCCGTCCTTGGAGCGGCGGTTCGGCGGGAAGTCGGGCGCGAAGCGCAGCCAGGCGCGGGACTTTTCCGGCTCTCCTTCCGGCATCGCGCGCGTCAGCTTTTCGCGCAGCGGCGCGGGGATCAGCGACAGCGTCGTCTCGTTGATCACCGGGTCGAGCACGACCGGCTCATCGTTGAAGCCGGTGGCTTCGCCGGCCGCGGTGGCGATGCCGGCAAGCTTGCAGATCTGGTCGTAGGTTTCCTGCGGCAGCGGCGCCGGCTGATAGGCGGCGATGCGATGGTACATCACATAGGCCTCCACCCAGTTGCCGGCGGTGATGTGCAGCCTCAGCGCGACCGCCTGACGTTGCAGCATGAACTGCGTGATGCGCACCAGCAGCCGGTCGCGATAGTCCGGCGGCACCGGATTGGAGCGCAGCGCCAGCGAGGCCAGATATTCCAGGCCGCCGCGATAGGTGTCCCACTGGAACATGCATTCCTTGTTGCCTTGCTGCAGGCGCGGATCGTCGGAGACGGCGGTGACGCGGGCAAAGGGCTCCGGCATGAACAGGATATCGGCCTTGTCGAGCGCGCGGCTGGTATAGAGGAAGGCCCAGAAGATGAAGGGCGTCGGGCTGGAAATCGCCTTGGCGAGCACGTCGCGGCGGATGATCATGAATTCCGGGAAGACATGAAGGTCGAGAATCATGTCCAGCATCGCCTGGAAATTGCCCTTCCTGTGCCGCATGGCGTAGGGCAGGCGATAGAAGGGGCCGACATCGCCGCCGCCGGGGCGACCGTCCACCAGCATCCACGGCGCCTGGATCATCCCGAGTTCCGGGTCGCTTTCCATGATGCGGATATATTCGACCACCTTTTCCGGAATGAGCAGGTCGTCGTCGCCGAGGAAGACGGCGTAGCGGCCATGGGCGCGCTGCATCGCATAGGCGTAGTTGCTCAAGAAACCGGAATTCTTCGACCGGCGATAGGCGCTGATTTCCGGGTTATGCGACACCGACTGGATATAGGCGGCCGTCTCATCGGTCGAGCAGTCGTCGACGATGACGATCTCGAAGGGAATGCCGAGCCGGCGGAAATTGTCGAGGTGGAAGGTAACGTTCCGCTCCAGCATGAACTGCCGATTGTAGGTCGGCACGCAGATCGACAGAAGCAGGGGCTCGTGCAGGGACATGGCTTTCTCCAAACGTCTTTGGGAAGCGGTTTTAGGAAAGGTTGCTTTCGCGAGGCTGGAATCGGAAAGCCGCGCGGCAATGGGCCTTTTCGACAGCTTGGCGCAAGCCATTGCTGGAATCCTGATCGCGATAGAGCAGTTTCAGCTAGCAGATGGGGCGCTTTCCGCGATTCGCCGAAGACGGAAACGCCCGATCCGGGTCAGGGAAGATTTTTCATGCAGACGATTGCAGCGTGGCAGGCCAGTGAATCCGTGGCGCAACAGGCGCGAATCCCGGTGGAACTGGAAGTTCCGGTGACATGGTTCCCGATCGCCCAGGACGGCGACCGCCACCGCTGGATGTTCGCCTGCCTGTGCACCATCCTGTCGCAGCGGCCGGTGACCATCACCATGTCGCCGGTGATCCACGGCGTGCACCATATGCCGCGCAATCCGCCGCAGGGAGGTATCGTCCTTTCCTATCACTCCGTCGGCGACGAGCCGAACGTGTGGCGGATCAAGGAAACGCCGATCGCCAACTGGTATTCCTTCGACGCGAACGGCTTTTCCGGCTGGAGTTCGTTTGCCCGCTATCCCGAGCGCCACGCGCCCGCCATCGATGCGGTCGACGTCAACCATGCGCGCCAGCGGGTCGGCGCCCTGAGGGACGAGTTGCGCCGCAACAACACCTCGAAATACAGCCAGTCCGCCGAGCCCTTCAACGTCAGCCGGCCTTACGTCTATTTCCCGCTGCAGAAGGTCGACGATCCGGTCGCCGCCTTCTGCCGCGTCAACACGCTCGACGTGCTGCGCCGCGCCGCCGAGATCGCCGAACGCACCGGCATTCTCTTGGTCGTCAAGCGTCATCCGCTGTGCGAGAGCGAGGCGCTCGGGCAGGTGCTGGTGGAGGTCGACCAGAAGTTCGGCAACGTCATGGTCTCGAAGGCCTCGATCCACCATCATCTCGAAGGCTGCCGCTCCGTCATCGTCGCCAATTCCGGCGTCGGCATGGAAGCGATGCTTTACGGCAAGCCGGTGTTTTCCTTCGCCGCCAGCGAATACGAGCTGGCCACCAACCCGATCGCGAGCCTGGACGAGCTGGAACGGGCATTCGCGCCGACGCTGCCGGACGACAGCGGCCGCGCGGCGCAGTTCCTCACCTATTATCTGGATCGCTGCTGCTTCTCCATTTCCGATCTCTCGACCATCGCGCGCCGGATAGACGAGGCCCTGTCGAAGATCGCCCCGACGGCGAATGCCCCGCATGACAATCGCGAGGAGCTGTTCAAGGCCTACGGCCATATCGAGCACCTGCGCCGCGTCGTCTCGAACTCGCAGGCCGAGGTGATCAACCTGCAGCGCATCGCCCAGAATGCCGTCGACGTGGCAAGCCAGCTGGCGTCCGCAAAGCCGCAGGCGAGCGCTGCCGAGGCGAAGCCGGGCGAACTCGAATCCCGGCTGAATGCCACCACCGAAACGGCCGTGACGCTGCATCAGGCGGCGCTGACGGCCAGCATCGGCGAAATGGTCGTCGGCACCACCTCGCGCGAATCGTTCGTGAACTATGCGGAACTCGCGGTGAAGATGCGACGGGACCCCGGCGTCCGCGCGCTCATCGATGCGGAGCTGCTGAAGAGCGGCTACGCTTCCGGGACGGACCCGAACGTGCGCCACCGCAACACGACGGCGGAGGCCTATCAGCGGCTGCACGACGCCGACAAGGGTTACCAGGAAAACAACTGGCTCGTCGATCACAGCAACATCATCGCGGCCGCGCGTCCGCGCCGCGTCGTGGAGATCGGCTGCGGCAACGGGCGGTTCCTGCGGGAGATCGCGGGCCGCGTCGAAAGCGTGCTCGGACTGGACTGGGCGCGCTCGTCGCAGCTCGGCGCCCTGCCGTCGAATGTGGCCTTCAAGACGATCAACGTGCTCACCGACGAACTGCCGCAGGGCGACGTCTGCTGCTCGGCGGACGTGCTCGAGCATTTCGAGCCGCAGGCGCTGCCGGGCCTCCTGAACAAGATGCATGCGAGCGCGCCGATCAACTACCACGTCATCGCCTGCTACGACGACGGCCACAGCCACTGCTCGGTGCTGACCCCCGGCCAATGGCTCGGCCTCTTCAAGAGCATCGACCCGGCCTATGAGCTTGCGGCGGTGCTCACCCGGCCGCTGCGCCCGGATCGTCTCGCCTGCGTCATCACCAACCTCAGGCAGGCCTCCGGCAATTTCCCGAATCTTGGCCGCATGGTCGGCACCTGGGTGACCGATACCGGCCAGCGGGTGACGCTTCGCAACGACTTCACCGCGCAGATCGACGGCCAGCCGGTGGCGACCTGGTTCCCGATGGCCGATGGCTCGGCGTCGCTCAACTGGAACGGTTCGCAGATGGTCGACGTGCTGCGCCCGATCGAGGGAACCGACAGGGTTTCGATCCATAACCTGAACGGCGAGACCTACGAAATTCGCCGCTCGGTCTGAGCAAACGAAGACGGGCCGCGCGCCGCAGCTGGAAAGAGACGATCATGAACATGCTAGCCGGGATCGAAACACGGGTTCAGCCGACGGCGCAGCCGGCGGAATGGGTCGAGGCGCCGCTGATGGAAGCCGCAGCGCTTTCCGGCACCTTCTGGACATTCGGCGATCTCGACGGCCGATTGAAGTCGCCGTTCCTTGTGCTGGCGCCGGAAGGCCTGATCGGCAATTTCTATGACGAACAGCTCGACTACTGGCATGTGGTCAACGGCAGGCTTTGCTTCATCGACCAGCGCGGGCTGCCGGCCATCGTCTTCAACGCGGCGCAGATGGAAGGCTCCGAGATCGTCGCGCTCGCGGGCCGTGCGGTGCTCGGCGGCGTGGATGCCATCTACGTGCTGACGAGGACCGGCCATCCACCGCACAGGACGGCGGCCTCGTCCTCCGATGCGGAGCGCCGCGCGACGTTTCTCAAGGAGCCCGGCGCCCGCGCGCGCCGGCCGAACCTCATCGTCGTGCGCGCCGGCCCGTCGTCGCTGCACCCGCGATGGCTGGAGGGCGTCGATGCGCTGACGCGCTCGTGGGACATCTGCGTGAGCTGGTATGGGAAGGATCTGCCGGAGGACCCGTCGCTTGCGCCGGAATATCTCGTGCACGCGCCGAACCAGCCGAAGTTCCGGCCGATCTTCGACCTCTTCTACGACGGCAGCCCGCTGTGGGACTACGACCGCATCTGGCTGCCCGACGACGACCTCCTGTGCAGCGGCTGGGACATCAACCGGATGTTCCATCTCTCACGGAAATATGGCCTGGATCTTTCGCAGCCGTCGCTTCGCAACAGCCCGGATTGCCACATCAACCACCCGATCACCGCGCAGCGCGTCGGCGGCGAGGTGCGGCTGGAACCTTTCGTGGAAATCATGTGCCCGCTGTTTTCCGGCCGGGCGCTGAAAATCTGCATCGGCAGCATCAAGGAGGCGGTTTCCGGCTATGGCCTCGACCACCTCTGGCCGTCCTTCCTCGGCAAGCCGAAAACCCGCATGGGCATCATCGACGGCGTCAGCGTGGTTCACACGCGCCCGATCGGCGCCACCTACGACGTTCGCGGCGCGATCGCCGAGCAGGCGGACCTCTGGAAAGCCTATGGCTTCACCTATTCGCCGATCGAAGGCGTGAAATAGCCGAAGGCGGCTTTCTACCGGATAATGAAGATCGTGGCCGCTCCGAGAGCGGCCACGAACCGTTTTGGCCATCAGCCGCGGCGGCGGCCGCCGCGTTCGCGGCCGGGCGTTGCGCCGCCTTCGTCGGCGGTCTTGTTGCGCATGGGGCCGATGCGTTCGACGATCATCTCCAGCGTCGGGCGCGGGCCGGGCGTGTAATCGTCGAGGGCGGCGCGCATGGCGGCGAGGTGGCCGCAGGAGGTGCCGCAGCAGCCGCCGATGATCTTTGCGCCGGCGTCGCGGGCAAGGCGGGCATAATCGGCCATCAGCGGCGGCGTGCCGGAATAGTGGATCTCGGCGCCGCGATATTCGGGGATGCCGCAATTGCCCTTGACGATGACGGTGGCGGCCGGGTCGGCAGCGGTCATGTCGAGCAGGCTCGACAGGATATCGGAGGCGCCGACGCCGCAATTGGCGCCGACGGCGAGCGGGCCGCCGCCGATGTCGCCGGCGACGCCGTGAATGTCCTTCGGATGCAGGCCCATCATCGTCTTGCCGGCGGTATCGAAGGAGCCGGTATAGGTGTAGGGCAGGCCGACCTTGACGGCGGCCTCGGCCGCGGCGCGGATTTCCTCCGGCGAGGACATGGTCTCGATCCAGGCGACGTCGGCGCCGCCGGCCTTCAGCCCTTCCATCTGCTCCACGAAGGCGGCGACGGCCTCGTCATAGGTGAGCGCGCCAAGCGGCTGCAGCAGTTCGCCTGTCGGGCCGACGGAGCCACCGACGATGACCTTGCGGCCCGCCTTGTCGGCAACCGCGCGGGCGATTTCGGCCGCCTTCCTGTTGATCTCGTGCACGCGGTCCTGCGCGTGGTGGAGCTTTAGGCGATGCTTCGTGCCGCCGAAGGAGTTGGTGAGGATGATGTCGGCGCCGGCATCGACGAAATCCTGATGCAGCTTGGTGATCCGCTCCGGATGCGCCTCGTTCCAGAGTTCCGGCGCCTCGCCGGCCTCCAGGCCCATGGCAAACAGGTTCGTGCCCGTGGCGCCATCGGCGAGCAGCACGCCCTTTTCGGCAAGGAGTTCGGTCAAGGGATTGGAGGCAGCGCTCATGGGGTATCCTTGGAGTTGAAGCGGTCCGAGACAATATAAAGATGTCTTTATATGTCTTCAATGGCTGCGTCGATAGAGCGTTTGCGGGAAAAGTGGAGGCGGCTTTCAGGCCGCCGCCATCTCGGCCGCCGCATGGGTCGTCGGCGTCACCATGGCGGCGATGATGCCCTGCAGGTCGATCATGCCGATCGGCCTGCCGGAGGCGTCGGTGACCACCGCCGAGGGCTGGCCGGCTTCGGTCATCTGCTTGGCGGCGGTTTCGAGCACGGTGTCGCCGGCGATGCGCGGGCCGGAAGGCTCGCCCGAAACGGGCTTCATGATCGTCTGCGCCTGGATGACGCGGCCGCGATTCACCTCCTTGACGAAGGCGGTGATGTAGTCGTCGGCCGGTTTCAGCACGATATCCTGGCCGCTGCCCTGCTGGACGATGTTGCCGTCCCGGAGGATCGCGATCTTGTCGCCGAGCCTCAGAGCCTCGTCGAGGTCGTGGGTGATGAAGACGATGGTCTTCTTCAGTTCCTTCTGCAGGTCGAGGAGCACGGTCTGCATATCGACGCGGATCAGCGGGTCGAGCGCGGAGAAAGCCTCGTCCATCAGCAGGATATCGGCATCGTTGGTGAGGGCTCGGGCAAGGCCGACACGCTGCTGCATGCCGCCCGAGAGCTGGTTCGGATAATGGTTCTCGAAACCGCCGAGGCCCACGCGGTCGATCCAGTAGCGGCCCTTCTTCTCGCTTTCCGAGCGCGGCACGCGCTGGATTTCCAGGCCGTAGACGGTGTTTTCGATCACCGTGCGGTGCGGCAGCAGTGCGAATTTCTGGAACACCATCGCCGTCTTGTGGCGGCGGAATTCCCTGAGGTCGCTTTCGCTCATGCGGCAGACGTCGGCGCCGTCATAGATCACCTCGCCGGCGGTGGGTTCGATCAGGCGGTTGATGTGGCGGATCAGCGTCGACTTGCCGGAACCCGACAGGCCCATGACGACGGTGATGGCGCCGCCCGGCATGTTGATGTTGATGTCGCGCAGGCCGAGCACATGGGCGTGCCGGGCGTTCAGCTCGCTCTTCGTCATGCCCTGCTTGACCGGATCGACGAACTCGGCGCCGCGGCGGCCGAAGATTTTGTAGAGGTTTTTGATCTCGATCGCGTGGCTAGCCATGGATGACCTCCGAATGCTTCTGGAGCCGCTTGCCGTAGGCCTGGCTGGTGCGGTCGAAGATGATGGCGATCGCGACGAGCGCGAAGCCGTTCAGGAAGCCGACCGTGAAGAACTGGTTGTTGATCGCCTGCAGCGTGTTCTTGCCAAGCCCGCCGACGCCGACCATGGAGGCGACGACGACCATGGCGAGCGACATCATGATGGTCTGGTTGATGCCGGCCATGATGGTGGGCAGCGCAAGCGGGATCTGCACGTTGAAGAGCTTCTGGCTGTGCGAGGAGCCGAAGGCGTCCGCGGCTTCCAGCACTTCCGCATCGACGAGGCGGATGCCGAGATTGGTCAGCCGGATCATCGGCGGCACGGCGTAGATGACCACCGCGATCAGGCCCGGCACCTTGCCGATGCCGAAAATCACCACGACGGGAATGAGGTAGACGAAGCTCGGCATCGTCTGCATCACGTCGAGGATCGGGTTGACGATCGCCTGCATCCGGTCGGAGCGGGCCATCAGGATGCCGATCGGCAGGCCGATGAGGATGGCGATCAGCGTGCAGACCGCCACCATGGCCAGCGTCACCATCGTGTCGTTCCAGAGGCCGACGACGCCGATCAGAAGCATGGAGACCGCCGTGCCGAGCACGATCTTGAGATTGCGGCTCGCGGCATAGACGACCGCCAGCATGACCAGCAGCACGACGATCCACGGCGTGTTGGTGAACAGCCATTCCAGATCGTTCAGGAACCATTGCAGCGGCTGGACGACGGCGTCGATGACGTTGCCGTAGGCGCGTACCAGGGCGCGGAAACCGTCGTCGATCTCCTTGCGGGCCGAGCGGATGACCGTCTCGCTGATCGCCGGAAAATTGCACAATGCGTCCGGCAGGAAGCTACATTGCAAAGCCATCGCATTCCCCTTTTTTGTCCGGCCCCTTGTTTATCCGGTTCGGGACCTGGCCTTGCCCGCGGCGGGATTTTCGGCCCGCCGCGCTGCGATCACGGCATCAGAGCGAGGCCTTGACCTTCTCCGCGACGTCCGGCGAGACCCACTTGGTCCACATGTCCGGATAGGTCTTCAGGAAATACTTGGCGCCGTCCTCGTTGGTGCCCTGGTTGTCGATCATCCAGGCCAGGACCTTGCCGACGGTGTTGTTATCCCACTTGCGGGTCTTGACGTAATCCATGGCGACGCCGGCCTTTTCCGAGAAGGCCTTGGTCACGACGGTATAGACGTCCGACACCGGATAGGAGTTGACCTTCGGGCTGGCGCAGTCCGGGATCGCGGTGCAGGCGTCCCATTCCTTCTTGTCGTGCGGCACGCCGAAGCCCAGGCGCACCATCTCGTACTTGCCGAGGATGGCGGTCGGCGCCCAGTAGTAGCCGAGCCAGCCGGTCTTCTTTTCGAAGGCACTGGCGATCGAGCCGTCGAGGCCGGCGGCCGAGCCGGTATCGACCAGCGTGAAGCCCGCCTTTTCCGCGCCCAGCGCCTTGAAGAGATTGCCGACCGAGGCCTGGCACTGCCAGCCGGGCGGGCAGTTGTGGACCGCGGCCTTGGAGGGGTCTTCCGGCGCGGGGAAGAGTTCCGGATGCTTCAGCGCGTCCTGAACGGTCTTGATGTCGGGATGGGCGTCGACGATGAATTTGGGAACCCACCAGCCGTCTACCCCGCCTTCGGACAAAAGCGGCGCCGCCTCGATCAGGCGGCCGTCGGCCACGGCCTTGTCGAGCGCCGTGCGTACGGCGTTGATCCAGAGTTCCGGCGCCATGTCCGGCTCGCCCTTCTCATCCATGGAGGTGAAGGTCGGCAGCGTGTCGCCGGTGACGAGCGTGACGTTGCAGCCGTAACCCTCGTGGAGGATGATCTTGTCGACCTGCGCGGCGACGCCGGCCGAGGCCCAGTTCATTTCGGCGATCGAGACGTCGCCGCAGCCGGCGGCATAGGCCGGGCTGCCGAGCGCATAGAGGCCGGCGGCGAATATCGTGGAAGCGATCAGCTTTTTCATCTTGCGGTATCTCCCAGTAGCTCTTGCAGTTGGTTCCTTGGACCGGCCGGCAATTACGGGCGCCGATCGTCTCCCCCGTCAGCGTGCATCGATTTTGTAGCGCTTATCCGCCGCTGACGACGTTTCGCTGGCCCCCCGTCTATGGCGCTTATGGAATATTCAAGGCCTGCGACGTCCGCCGCGAGACGCGGTTTCGTCGCCACGGGTCAAGGTTAAGGATTTGGTGAAAGAAATCAACCGCTCAGTGCCTGCGGCAGGCTTCGGCCATGCGCTTGGCCTGCGCCGGGCGAACGAAAAAAATGCGCGCATCGGCAAACTTCTTTCTCCGCCGTGGCGCGAAATAACGTTCCGGTAACAATGTCTGGTTATTGCTTTGGTGCGCGGCGGTGAGCCGCCTCTCCGGATCAGGTTTTGCGTCCCGGAGATGATCTCGCCCGTTTTGCGGGCGCCGATGAATTGAAAAAGCCGCGCAGGGTCGAAGACCGGCGCGGCTTTTTCGTTTTGGCTGGAGGCTTGACGCCGGCTCAGCCGGCGTTGCGGGTGCGGATGAAGCCGAGCGTGCCGAAGCGGGTGTCGAGCTGCTGCGTGCGGCTTTCCGTGCGGCAGGCGGCGAGTCTGGAGCCCCAGGCGATCTGGATGGAATTCTTGTTGTTGAAGATGAAGAGCATCTGGGTATCCTTTGGCCGGAAAAAAGCCGGTTTGCAAGTTGTCGATTGAGCGTGCAGATAATGCCGATCGCGACGCGCCGCAATGGGCGGAATCGTCACGGAATGTCGCAAACGGATGATGGGGCGCAGGTGCGCGCTTTTGTCCTGGCGGCGGCAGGGCGGATTAAGAATCCGAAGCGGAAAATGAGAGAGGGCAGGGGTTTCATGGCATTCGGGCAGGAAAGATTGAAGCGATGACCCGGACCGTCATGCTGCAGGGAACCGGCTCCGATGTCGGAAAAACGGTATTGGTCGCCGGTCTTTGCCGGCTTGCCGCAAACAGAGGCTTGAGGGTCCGGCCCTTCAAGCCGCAGAACATGTCGAACAATGCCGCCGTCAGCGACGACGGCGGCGAGATCGGGCGGGCGCAATGGCTGCAGTCGCTGGCCGCCCGCGTGCCCTCCAGCGTCCATATGAACCCGGTCCTCCTGAAACCGCAGACCGACACCGGCAGCCAGATCGTCGTGCAGGGAAAGGTCTGGGGTCAGGCCAAGGGCCGCGACTATCAGCGGCTGAAGCCGCAATTGCTCGGCGCGGTGCTGGAGAGCTTTGCGACGATGCGGGCCGGAACCGATCTCGTGATCGTCGAGGGCGCGGGGTCGCCGGCCGAAATCAACCTCCGGCCGGGCGATATCGCCAATATGGGCTTTGCCACCCGCGCCAACGTGCCCGTCGTGCTGGTCGGCGATATCGATCGCGGCGGCGTCATCGCCTCGCTGGTCGGCACCCATGCGATCCTGGCCGACGAGGACCGGGCGATGATCCAGGGCTACCTCATCAACAAGTTCCGCGGCGACGTTTCGCTCTTCGACGACGGCGTGAAGGCGATCGGGCAGTTTACCGGCTGGCCCTGCTTCGGCGTCGTGCCGTGGCTGAAGGCGGCGGGCCGCCTGCCGGCAGAGGATTCCGTCGTGCTGGAGCGGCTGGCGCGGGGCTCTTCCGGTGCCCTGAAGATCGCCGTGCCGATCCTGCCGCGCATCGCCAATTTCGACGACCTCGATCCGCTGCGCGCCGAACCGGATGTCGACCTCGTCTTCGTGCGCGCCGGCGAGCGATTGCCGGCCGATGCCGCGCTGGTCGTGCTGCCGGGATCGAAATCGACGATCGGCGATCTCGGCGATTTCCGGGCCCAGGGCTGGGACCGCGACCTTGCCGCCCATGTGCGCCGCGGCGGCCGCGTCATCGGCATTTGCGGCGGCTACCAGATGCTCGGCCGCGCCGTCCGCGATCCGCTCGGCATCGAGGGGCTGGAGACGGAAACGCCGGGCCTTGGCCTGCTCGACGTCGAGACCGAAATGGCGCCGGAAAAGACCGTGCGCAACAGCAGCGCCCATTCCCTCGAATACGACGCGCCGCTTTCCGGCTATGAAATTCACCTCGGGGTGACAAGCGGCGTCGATTGCCTGCGCCCCGCCGTCGCCATCGACGGCCGCCCCGACGGCGCGATCTCCGCCAACGGCCGTGTCATGGGAACCTACCTGCACGGACTTTTCGGCAGCGATGCCTTCCGGGCGAAGCTTCTCGAAAGCTTCGGCCTCTCCGGCGAGCGCACGAACTACCGCCAGAGCGTCGACGAGGCGCTTGACGAGGTGGCGGCGGAGCTGGAGGCTGTGCTGGACAGGGACTGGCTCGACCGATTGCTCGGCGGCTAGATTTCTCCCGACACCTCGCGGCGGCGGCGGTCGAGTTCTTCGCTGTAGCGCCGCAGCGTATGGCTTTCGCTGAGCTGGCCGATCACCTTGCGTTCGATCAGGTTGTTGACGACGGCGAGCGCTTCGCTTTCGGTCTTGTCGAAGATCGCCGACGCCTGCTTGGCGTTCATTTGCGGCTGCAGGAAATCGTTGCGGTAGCGGATGAAGTCGTTGAGGCTGCGGCCTTCGTCGTCCTTGTCGACGAGGCTGGCATAGACGTCCGGCACCAGCACCATGCCGGCATATTTGTCGCCCTCTTCGACGAGGATGACGCGCTGCGTCGAGCCGATCGGGAAGTCGTGCTTGAATTCCTCCAAGCCGATGCCGGCGCGGGCGGTGCGCACGTCGGCGCGCATCATCCGCCCGACGGTCAGATTGCGTATCCAGCCGACGTCGTGGGCGCTGCGGATGCTTTCGCCGCGCAGGTGGAAGCGCCAGGTGGCGAAGGAGTAGCCGAAGGTGGTTCTGACGACCAGCGACGAGGTGATGACGGCGGCGAGCACCAGCGCCGTGATCGGAAAATCGCCGGTGATTTCCAGCGCGAGGAAGGTCATGGTCAGCGGCCCGCCGATGACGGCGACGGCGAGCGAACTCATGCCGACCACGGCGTAGATCACCGGCGTCAGCGTCGCGTGGTCGAAATAGGGGGCGGAATAGGCGAAGAGCTTGCCGAGCAGCGCGCCCATGAACAGCGAGGCGAAGAACAGGCCGCCCCTGAAGCCGGAGCCGATCGAGATGGCCGAGGCGAGCGCCTTTAAGAGAAGCAGGCCGAGCAGCGCCGGGATCGCGACCTCGGTGGAGAGGTTGAGGTGCAGCGCGCCGTGACCGGCGGAAAGCACCTGCGGCGAGATCATCGCGAGAAGGCCGACGACGATGCCGCCGATCGCCGGGCGGAAGGGCAGCGCGATCGAGCTTTTGCGCGCGGTCTCCTCGATGAAGGAGACGCCCTGCATGATGAGGATGCCCGCGCCGGCGCAGAAGGCGCCGAGCAGGACGGCCGGAACATAATCCGCCGGCACGATGCTGCCGAAATCGCCGACGTCGATGACGAATTCGTCGCCGGCGAAGAGGCGCGCGACGAGGGTCGAGATCAGCGCCGAGACCACCACCGGCGTCAGGCTGATGATGGTATAGGTGCCGATGATCAGCTCGAAGGCATAGAAGGCGCCGGTCAGCGGCGCGTTGAAGGCGGCGGCGATGGCGCCCGCCGCGCCGCAGCCGACGATGGTGCGCAAATCGGAGCGGCGAAGCTGGAGCTTGTATCCGAGCTTGGAGGCGATGCCGGCCGCAAGCTGCGTATAGCCGGCCTCCAGGCCGACGGAGGCGCCGAAACCGTTCGAGATGAGGTTCTGCACCGCGACGATGATGCTGTCGGTCAGCGAAAGCCGTCCGCCGTGCAGCGCATTGGCCTCGATCGGGTCGACCATCGGCTTCTTGCGGGTGCGCGCCAGGATATAGAGCATGATGCCCAGCAGCACGCCGCCGGCGATCGGTGCGGTCAGCAGGAGGAGCTTGTCGTCGATCTGCGACGCGCTCAGGCGGTCGGCGTCCTCTATGCCGTAGATCAGGCTGTGCATGCGCCGCGATATCAGGCTCATGGCGGTGACGGCGAAGCCCGAGGTCACGCCGACGAACGCGCCGGCGACGACGAGACCGAGTTCGCTCCGACGCATGAGCGCGCGAAGGCGGCCAAGATCGAACAGGGCGGTGAGGGCGCCGAAACGGCGGCGCTGCTGGAATTTCTGCAACATGGGAAAACGGTGTCGCGCGATGATATCCGAAGGTTGGCACGATATAAGCGGTAAACGTCAAAGAATTGCGGCAAAATACGGACGATGCTGCAAATATTGCGACAGCTTCGCTGAAGGAACACGATATGTCGCATGTTCCCGGATTCATTGACTTGATCCGGGCGAAAGCCTAATCATGGCCGCCGAACGGATGGTTCCCTGGCGGCAGGCGCCGCATGGGATCAAAAAGGGAATGCGACGGGACGGACCCAAGCCGGGCGTCCTTATCGCAGCCGACCCCGCGACTGTAGAGCGGTCAGGGTTCTTCGTCCGGTTTTCGCTGGCCTTTCGCCGGCTGTCCGCAAGGGTGCGGACGGGCGAGGGGTTTCAAGGAAACCGGAAAAGCCACTGGCATGGCATCATGATCGACCGGGGACTGGACGCCTCTATTTCTACGAATCGTCCGCCTTTTCATGATGAGCGAGCCGGGAAGGCGAGAAGGGCCTGCTGGCGGCGCGATCGAACGGTTTTCGGACCGCCGATCGCCTCGCCGCACCCGCGAGCCAGGAGACCTGCCATCCCGTGCCGGGCGAAAGCCCACCCAAAGGAACACCCGTTCCGCTGCCAGCACGGAGGTTGTCGTGGCACAGACGTTTTCCCGGCGCGGCGACGCCGTTCCATGCGGATGGTCGTCCATGGCGGGCGGTCACCGATGACGTCCAATTCCTCTCATGCGGTCTTCGTTCTCGGCGGCGCGCGCTCCGGAAAGTCGCGTTTTGCCGAATCGATTGTCGCCGCCACCGGCCTCGAGCGTCACTATGTGGCGACCGGCCGCGCCTGGGACGACGAGATGCGCGAGCGCATCGCCAGCCACAGGGCCGACCGCGGCGATCTGTGGACGACGCATGAGGAGCCGCTCGATCTCGTCCGGCGCCTTGCCGCGATCGATACCGGTGCCCGCGCGATCCTCGTCGATTGCCTGACGCTCTGGGTCACCAACCTGATGATGGAGGGGCGGGACATCGCCTCCGAATTTGCGGCACTTGCGGATTATCTCCTCAGCGCGCGGGCGCGGATCGTGCTCGTCTCCAACGAGGTCGGGCTCGGCATCGTGCCGGAAAACCGCATGGCGCGCGAATTTCGCGACCATGCTGGCCGGCTGCATCAGATGGTCGCCGCGTCGGCGGCCGAAGTCTATTTCGTGGCGGCGGGGCTGCCGCTCAAAATGAAGGGTTGAACTGCATGAACCAGGAAAAGATTCCCGCCACCGTCATCACCGGCTTCCTCGGCGCCGGCAAGACGACGATGATCCGCAACCTCCTGCAGAACGCCGGCGGCAAGAAGATCGCGCTCATCATCAACGAGTTCGGCGATCTCGGCGTCGACGGCGAGGTGCTGAAGGGCTGCGGCGCGGAGGCGTGCACCGAAGACGACATCATCGAGCTTACCAACGGCTGCATCTGCTGCACGGTCGCCGACGACTTCATCCCCACCATGACGAAGCTCTTGGAGCGCGAGCGCCGGCCGGACCATATCGTTATCGAGACCTCCGGCCTTGCCCTGCCGCAGCCGCTGGTCGCCGCCTTCAACTGGCCGGATATCCGCACGCAAGTCACCGTTGACGGCGTGGTGACGGTGGTCGACAGCGCCGCAGTCGCCGCCGGCCGTTTCGCCGACGACCATGACGCCGTCGATGCCCACCGCAAGGCCGACGAGGCGCTCGACCACGAAAGCCCGATCGAGGAACTGTTCGAGGATCAGCTCACCTGCGCCGACCTGATCGTGCTCAACAAGACCGACCTGCTCGATCCGGCGGGCATCGCCAATGTCCGCACCGAGGTCGCGTCGCGCACGCAGCGCAAGCCGACGATGATCGAGGCGAAGAACGGCGAGGTTTCCGCCGCCGTCCTCCTCGGCCTCGGCATCGGCACCGAGGGCGACATCGCCAACCGCAAATCGCATCACGAGCTGGAGCACGAGGACGGCGCTCCGCACGACCACGACGAATTCGACAGCTTCGTCGTCGACCTCGGCCCGATCGCCGAGCCGGTCACCTTCATCGAGCGGCTGAAAACGGTCATCGGCCATCACGACGTGCTGCGCCTGAAGGGTTTCGTCGATGTGCCCGGCAAGCCGATGCGCCTGCAGGTGCAGGCGGTCGGCAGCCGTATCGACCATTATTTCGACCGCGCCTGGGCGCCGGGAGAGACGCGCGCTTCGCGGCTTGTCGTCATTGGTCTGCACGAGATGGATGAGGCCAAGGTGCGGGGCGCGATCGAGGCGCTGGTTTAAGCATGATGGGCGATTGCGGCTACCCCCGGAATGATACGGTTGCCACACCCCCTTCTCCCCGGCGGGGAGAAGGTGCCGGCAGGCGGATGAGGGGGTGCCGAAGGCACAAGATAAGCCTCTATTCGCCGCGCCGCCCCCCTCATCCGACCCTTCGGGCCACCTTCTCCCCGAGGGGAGAAGGTGAGAGCGGCGGTGTGGGGAGACTGGCACGGGAGGCGCCACCATGCACCTCCTCCTAGCCCAGCAGGGCACCATTGCCGACGGTGAGGAGGCGATCGATCTCGGCCAGTCGCCGGGCGATATCCTGTTCCTTTCCGCCGCCGATACCGAGCTTGCGGCCATCGCCGCCGCGCATGGGCGGATGGAGGCAGGGCATTCGCTGCGGCTTGCAAGCCTGATGAGCCTCAAGCATCCGATGTCGGTCGATACCTATATCGAGCGCACCGCGCGGCACGCGAAGCTGATCGTCGTCAGGGCGCTCGGCGGCGCGAGCTATTTCCAATACGCGCTGGAGGCGCTGCATGCGTCGGCGGCGCGGACGGGAGCGCGGATTGCCGTGCTGCCGGGCGACCAGCGGCCCGATCCCGGCCTGACGCCGTTTTCCAATGTCTCACTTACCGATCTCAACGCGCTGTGGTCCTACCTGATCGAGGGCGGCGAGGCGAATGCGCTGGCGTTTCTCGGCTACGCTTCGGCGATGCTTTCGGGCGCGGAAAAGCCGGCGGCGGCCACGCCGCTGATGAAGGCCGGCATCTGGTGGCCGGGGCGCGGCGTGATCGGCGTCGAGGAATGGGCTCGCGTTTGCGGCGAGCCGTCCGCGCCGACCGTCGCGATTTCCTTCTATCGGGCGCTTGTCCAGAGCGGCGAAACCAAGCCGGTCGAGGCGCTGATCGAAGCCTTGAGCGCCGAGGGCGTCCGCCCGCTTCCGGTCTTCGCCTACAGCCTGAAGGACCCGGTCTCGACCGGCATCCTCGAAAGCGTCTTCACCGAATTGAAGCCGGGCGTCGTGGTCAACACCACGGGCTTTACCGTCTCTGCGCCGGGGGCGGACCGCGCGCCGACCGTTCTTGAAATGAACGACGCGGTCGTGCTGCAGGCGATCTTTTCCGCCTCGTCGCGGCAGGCGTGGGAAGCCTCGTCGCAGGGGCTGTCGGCGCGCGATCTCGGCATGAACGTGGCGCTGCCGGAGGTGGACGGGCGGGTGCTTGCCCGCGCCGTTTCCTTCAAGGCGGCGGCGCGTTACGACGAGCGCGTCGAGGCCAATATCGTCGTCAGCGAGCCGGTGGCCGACCGGATGCGCTATACCGCGCGCCTTGCCGCGAACTGGGCGCGGCTGCGGCGCACCGACGCTTGCGACCGCCGCGTGGCGCTGGTCATGGCCAATTATCCGAACCGCGACGGCCGGCTCGGCAACGGCGTCGGCCTCGATACGCCGGCCGGCACGGTCGAGGTGCTGCGCGCGATGCGGGAGGCCGGTTATCCGGTCGACGGCGTGCCGGAGGATGGCGATGCCCTCATGCGCCACCTGATGGCGGGGCCGACCAATTCCGGGCGCGATGGCCGCGAGGTGCGCGAAACCCTTTCCTTGAGTCGATACAAGCGCTTCTTCGCGTCTCTTGCCGTTGAGATTCAGGATGAGGTGACGGCGCGGTGGGGGGCGCCGGAGGCCGATCCCTATTTCGTCGACGGCGGTTTTGCGCTGCCCTTCAGCCGGTTCGGCGCGGTGCTCGTCGGCATCCAGCCGCCGCGTGGCTACCAGATCGATCCGAAGGAAAGCTATCATTCGCCGGACCTCGTGCCGCCGCACGGCTATTTCGCCTTCTACGCCTTCCTGCGCGAGGCGTTCGGCGCTCACGCCGTCATCCACATGGGCAAGCACGGCAATCTGGAATGGCTGCCGGGCAAGGCGCTGGCGCTGTCGGAAACCTGCTATCCCGAAGCGGTCCTCGGGCCGTTGCCGCATCTCTATCCCTTCATCGTCAACGATCCGGGCGAGGGTACGCAGGCCAAGCGGCGCAGCGCCGCCGTCATCATCGACCACCTGACCCCGCCGCTGACGCGCGCCGAAAGCTACGGCCCGCTGAAGGATCTGGAGGCGCTGGTCGACGAATATTACGAGGCGGCCGGCAGCGATCCGCGCCGCATCCGTCTCTTACGCAAGCAGATCCTCGACCTCGTCGCCGATATCGGGCTCGACCGTGACGCCGGCATTGCCAAGGGCGAAAGCGAAGACAGCGCGCTGAAGAAGCTCGACGCCTATCTTTGCGACCTGAAGGAGCTGCAGATCCGCGACGGGCTGCACATCTTCGGCGTTTCGCCGGAGGGGCGGTTGCTCACCGACCTCACCGTCGCGCTCGCCCGCGTGCCGCGCGGTCTGGGCGAGGGCGGCGATCAGAGCCTGCAGCGGGCGATTGCGGCGGATGCGGGGCTGGCCGGGATTTTCGATCCCCTCGACTGCGACATGGCCGCCGCATGGGAAGGGCCGCGTCCGGCGCTTCTCGCCGGCCTCTCCGGTGACCCATGGCGCACGAACGGCGACGCGGTCGAGCGCATCGAATTGCTGGCGGCGGGATTGGTCTCCGGCGAGCTGGCCTGCCCCGGCGACTGGCCGAAGACCGCCGCCGTGCTTGCCGAAATCGAAAGCCGGCTGAAGCCTTCGATCCGTGCCTGTGGGCAGGCGGAGATCGAGGGCTTGCTAAAGGGCCTCGATGGCTGTTTCGTGCCGCCCGGTCCCTCCGGTGCGCCGACGCGCGGGCGGCCGGACGTGCTGCCGACGGGCCGCAATTTCTATTCGGTCGACAGCCGCGCCGTGCCGACGCCCGCGGCTTATGAATTGGGCAAGAAATCCGCCGAATTGCTGATCCGCCGCTATGTGCAGGACCATGGCGAATGGCCGGTCTCCTTCGGCCTGACGGCGTGGGGCACATCGAACATGCGCACCGGCGGCGACGACATCGCGCAGGCGCTGGCGCTGATCGGCGTCAAGCCGGTGTGGGACATGGCCTCGCGCCGGGTGACCGGCTACGAGATCATTCCGCCGGCGATGCTGCGGCGGCCGCGCGTCGATGTGACGCTCCGGATTTCCGGCTTCTTCCGGGACGCTTTTCCCGAGCAGATCGCGCTGTTCGACAAGGCGGTGCGCGCGGTCGGCGCGCTGGACGAGGATGCGCAGGATAACCCGATCGCCGCCCGGATGCGCGGCGAGGCCGCACGGCTGACGGCGGCGGGCCTCGATCAAGCGGCGGCGGTGAGACGCGCCGGCTACCGCGTCTTCGGCTCCAAGCCCGGCGCCTATGGCGCGGGGTTACAGGCGCTGATCGACGAGAAGGGCTGGGAGCGCCGGGCGGATCTTGCCGAGGCCTATCTGGTCTGGGGCGGCTATGCCTATGGCGCCGGCGACGAGGGCCGGGCCGAGCGCGGCCTTTTCGAGGAGCGTCTGCGCTCGATCCAGGCGGTGGTGCAGAACCAGGACAACCGCGAACACGACCTTCTCGACAGCGACGATTACTACCAGTTCGAAGGCGGCATGGCGGCGGCGGCCGAAATGCTCGCCGGCCATCGCCCGACGATCTATCACAACGATCACTCGCGGCCCGAAAAGCCGGTGATCCGGTCGCTGGAGGAGGAGATCGGCCGCGTCGTGCGCGGCCGCGTCGTCAATCCGAAATGGATCGCCGGCGTCATGCGCCACGGCTACAAGGGCGCGGCCGAGATCGCCGCCACCGTCGATTATCTCTTCGCCTTCGCGGCGACGACCGGAGCGGTGCGCGATCACCATTTCGAGGCGGTCTATCAGGCTTTCGTCGCGGACCACGCGGTGCGCGATTTCATGGCCGGGAAGAACCCGGCGGCATTGGAAGAGATGAAGGCGCGGCTGATGGAGGCGATCGACCGGCGACTCTGGTCGCCGCGCAGCAATTCGGCGCGCTTCGATCTGGCCGCAGTCGAGGACGAGATGACGATGATTTCAGGGAGAAGCAGATGAGCGAAGAAACCACCGGCCTTGAGAAGGACGACGCCCGCCATTCGGAAAAGATGGCGAAGAAGAAGGCCGCACGCGACAAGATCATGGCGACCAAGACGGACGAGAAGGGCCTGATCATCGTCCATACCGGCAAGGGCAAGGGCAAGTCGTCGTCCGCCTTCGGGATGATCTTCCGGCATATCGCGCACGGCAAGCCCTCTGCCGTCGTGCAGTTCATCAAGGGCGCGATGTGGACGGGCGAACGCGACCTGATCGAAAAGCATTTCTCCGACGTCTGCCAGTTCCACACCATGGGCGAGGGCTTTACCTGGGAGACGCAGGATCGCGCCCGCGACGTGGCGGCGGCGGCCGCCGCCTGGGAGAAGGCGAAGGAGCTGATCCGCGACGAGCGCAAGTCCATGGTGCTGCTCGACGAGATCAACATCGCGCTGCGCTACGATTATCTCGATATCGCCGAGGTCACGGAGTTCCTGAAAACGGAGAAACCCTACATGACCCATGTGGTGCTGACCGGCCGCAATGCCAAGGAAGAGCTGATCGAAATCGCCGATCTCGTGACCGAGATGGAGCTGATCAAGCATCCCTTCCGCTCCGGCATCAAGGGACAGCCGGGCGTCGAATTCTAGGCTCAGACGCCGAGCCACACCCGGACGGGATTGGTCGGGTCCGAAATGAGCTTGATCGCGAAGGCGACGCAGACGCAGACGAGCAGCGGCTTGATGATCTTCGCGCCGCTGCGCATGGCGACGCGCGAGCCGGCCTGTGCGCCGAGAAACTGGCCGACGCCCATCAGCAAGCCGATCTTCCACAGGATGACGCCGAAGGAGGCGAAGACGGCGAGCGAGCCGAGGTTGGAGCCGAAGTTGAGCAGCTTCGTGTGCGCGGTCGCTTTCAGCAGGCCGTAGCCCGCGAGCGTGACGAAGGCCAGCATGAAGAAGGAGCCGGTTCCCGGACCGAAAGCGCCGTCGTAGAAGCCGATCAGCGGCACCAGCGTTAATCCGAACATGGCCTTGCTCATGCGGTGGTGCCGCTCGATGTCGCCGAGATTGGGTTTCAGCGCGAAATAGAGCGCGATCGCCACCAGCAGGAAAGGCAGCATGCCGCGCAGGATGTCGCTCGGCAGTACGGTCGCGAGTGCCGCGCCAAGCGCACCGCCGCCGACCGCCATCAGCCCCAGCAGCAGTTGCGAAGGAAGGTGCACATGGCCCTGGCGCGCATAGGCGATGGTGGCCGACGCCGCACCGAAGATCGACTGCACCTTGTTGGTGCCGAGCGTCTGTAGCGGCGGTATGCCGGCAATCAGCATGGCGGGCACGGTGATCAATCCGCCGCCGCCGGCGATGGAATCGACGAAGCCGGCAAAGAAGGCGGCGGCGAAGAGAAGCAGCATGATATGGGGGGCAAGGTCTTGCAAGGCGGGCACTCTGACGATTGAAGTAGGCTATCTTGCATTGCGTGCGCTTAGCGGCAATTGCAGTTCGGCCACGCCGTGCGAAAATGAACAGGAGACCGGATGGAAAAACGCCGCTTTATCATCGGCATGGGCTGCGAGCGCGGGGCGCCTGTCGAGGACGTCTCGGAGCTTGCCGAGCGGGCGCTGCGTGAGGCTGGCGTCATGCCGGACGAGCTCGCGGCGCTGGCGTCCATCGACATGAAGCGCGACGAGCCGGCGATTCTCGCCGTGGCGAAGCGGCTCGGCATTCCGGCGCGGTTTTTCAGCGCCGCCATGCTGGAGAGGGAAACGCCGCGCCTGAAAAACCCCTCGGCGCTGGTTTTCGCGCGTGTCGGCTGTCACGGCGTTGCGGAGGCGGCAGCCCTTGCCGGCGCCGGCGCGGCTTCCGAACTCGTCCTGCCGAAAATCAAATCCGCCTTCGCAACGGCGGCGATTGCGGTGATCGGCTGAGAGGCGCGGTTGCGGAAACGGCGGCGGCGGTTATGGTGAGGCCGCGTATGACGCCATGGCCTTCAGCGGCTCGGGCGTCGGACAACAGGGAACAATCATGCATAAAGTCATTTACGATACGGACCCCGGCGTCGACGACGCCATGGCTCTGCTTTTCCTGCATCGCCACCCCGCGATCGATCTTCTCGGCGTGACCACGGTCTTCGGCAACGCCTCGGTGGAGACGACGACGCGCAACGCGCTTTTCCTGAAGCGGGAGTGGGAAATTCCTTGTCCCGTCGCGCGCGGCGCCGACGTTACCTTCGATCCGTCGCGCGAGGAGCGGCCGTGGCCGACCTTCGTGCATGGGCATAACGGCCTTGGCGATATCGATGTCCCCGAAACCGTCGATCTGTCGCCCGATCCGCGTCCGGCCTACCGTTTCATCATCGATACCGTGCGCGCCAATCCGGGCGAGGTGACGCTGGTGGCCGTCGGCCGCATGACCAATCTGGCGCTGGCGCTGAAGCACGATCCGGAGATCGCATCGCTGGTGAAGGACGTCGTCATCATGGGCGGCAGCTTCTACGTTCCCGGCAATGTCTCGCCGGTGGCGGAGGCCAATATTCACGGCGACCCGGAAGCGGCCGATCTGGTGATGACGGCGCCATGGAAGGTGGTCGTGGTCGGCCTCGACGTGACGGCGATCACCACCATGAGCCGCGGCTATCTCGCCGACATGGCCAAGGCCGGCGGCAAGTCGGTGCAACTGCTCAGCGACCTTTCGCAGTCCTACATCGATTTCTACAAACACGCCGTCGAGGACGGCATGATGGTCCACGATAGCTGCGCCTGCGTCTACGTCGTCGCACCGGAGCTGTTTTCGACCATCACCGGCGCCGTCCGCGTCGTCTGCGGCGGCATCGCCGATGGCCAGACGGTCGTCAAGCCGGACGGCATGCGCTTCCCGCCGGGCGATTGGGACAACCTGCCGAGCCAGACCGTCTGCACCGGCATCCAGTCGCAAAACGTCATCGACCTCATCCGCGATACGATCCTCGGCCGGGTGTAAAAACGCAAGAAACGGCGCCGGCTGTCGAGGCTTAGCGGAGCAGCCGGCGTTCGAGGAAGGATCGCATGTCGCGCCGTCCGTCGGCGACGCAATAGATTACGACGTCCGATCCGATGATCCGGTAGATCATGCGCCACGGCTTATGATGTGCTTCGCGATATTCCGTGATGCCGACGGATGCCAGTTCTTTCGGGATATTCCCGCGCTCGGGCATCTCCGCAAGGCCGGCTGCGGTGGATTCAAGCTCATCGAGAATCCGGTCGGCCGTCTTGATCCCGTCGCGGTCGGCAATGAACCGGTAGATGTCCTCGATGTCCCGTTCGGCGTCCTCCGAGAGAAGAACGTTCCAGGCCATCAGTCGGCCACACGCCGGCGGACCCGCGCGAAGGCTTCGCCTACGGGACGAACCTTGCCGGCTTCGACCTGCCGGTTGGTGAGGGCCAATATTTTGAGGAGCGCCAGCGTCTCCTGGGTCTCCTCATATTGGGAGACATCCTGAAGCACGGCCTTCGCCTCTCCATGCACCGTGAGAACGACCGGCTCGCGAGTGTCGGACAGCGACCTGACGATCTCCGGGGCATGGGCTTTAAGATAGCTGATGGGTCTTACCTGGTTCGAAAGCTTCATGGTCGCCGCTCCTTCGACCAAAACATAGACCGTTAAATGGTCCGAGGCAATCACGGGCTTTCCGCTTGTGCGCAGCGGCGAGGCTTCCTACCATCGGCAAAACTCGTTGGGGATTCGCGTGAATTTTGCGGTTGCGGCCTTGATTGCCTGCGGATGCGTCAGTCTGGCGGAAGGGCCGGAATGGCCGCCGGCGGATGATTATGTCAATGCGGCGGCCGCCTGCGACGGCAGTGCGGATCGCGATGGCTGCGAGGTGACGCGGACGGTTTGGGCCAAGACCTATTCCGACGCGATCGCCGGCGTCCGGGAGAGCCAGCGGCATGTGTCTCTCTGCCTCAGCACCGGATGCGACCATGCCGTCCGCGCCGATGCGGTGCTCGGCTGCGCCTGGCGGATGGTGATTGCCGGGTCTCCCGATCCCAAGCGGGACGAGGCCGATGCCGACGACCTCACGCAATTTTGCGGCTCCGCCTATCTCGACGACGCCGGCCGGAAGGCGGCGGGCGTGCAGGCGCGCTTCATGCGGGAGCTGCTGGCGAAGGCGCCGTAGCGTGGCTGCCGCGATATCAACGGCTTGCGGGACATTCTTGCGAATCTGATTCCGCCGCCCGTCGCGCCGAGCAAAATGGACACCGCAGGCTCACAGGCCCCGGCTTTCCCTTCGGCCTATCCTTGGGCAGATTGCAATTTCTGCCCGTGGGGCCTAGGACAGCAGGCATGAGTGATAGCGCATTTTCCTCCCTTCCGTCGCTGGAGCCGGGCAGTGTCTGGCTGGTCGGCGCCGGGCCGGGCGATCCGGGGCTGCTGACGCTGCTGGCTGCGAAGGGGCTGGCGGAGGCGGATGTCATCGTGCACGACGCGCTCGTCAACGAGGAATGCCTGAAGCTCGCGCGCGCCGGCGCCGTGCTCGAATATGCGGGAAAGCGCGGCGGCAAGCCGTCCGCCCGGCAGCGCGACATTTCGCTGCGCCTCGTCGAGCTTGCCCGCTCCGGCCAGCGCGTCCTGCGCCTCAAGGGCGGCGACCCCTTCGTCTTCGGCCGCGGCGGCGAGGAAGCGCTGACGCTGGTCGAGCACAATATTCCGTTCCGCATCGTGCCCGGCATCACGGCCGGCATCGGCGGGCTTGCCTATGCCGGCATTCCGGTCACCCACCGCGACGTCAACCATGCCGTCACCTTCCTGACCGGCCACGATTCCTCCGGCGTCGTGCCGGACGCGATCAACTGGCGGGCGATCGGGCAGGGCTCGCCGGTCATCGTCATGTATATGGCGATGAAGCATATCGGCCAGATCAGCGCCAATCTGATCGCGGCCGGCCGCTCGCCGGACGAGCCGCTCGCCTTCGTCTGCAATGCCGCGACCCCCGAACAGCGGGTGGTGGAAACGACGCTTAGCGCCGCCGAGGCGACCGTTGCCGCCGCCGGCATCGAGCCGCCGGCCATCGTCGTCGTCGGCGAGGTGGTGCGGCTCCGATCCTCGCTCGACTGGCTCGGCGCGCTTGCCGGACGGCGGCTCGAACCGGAGGCGCAGGCGGCCCGCGACCGCCGCGTCCCGGCATGAGCGGGCTGCTGATCGCCGCGCCGGCCTCCGGGTCGGGCAAGACGACGGTGACGCTCGGCCTGCTTCGGGCGCTGAAAAAACGCGGCGTGGCGCTGGCGCCCGGCAAGGCCGGCCCGGACTATATCGACCCCGCCTTCCATGCGGCCGCGACCGGCACGCCCTGCCTCAATTTCGACCCCTGGGCGATGCGCGAGGAGCTGATTTCCGCGAATGCGGCGCTGCATCGGGCGGGCGGGCGCACCCTGGTCGTCGAGGCGATGATGGGGTTGTTCGACGGCGCTGCCGACGGACGTGGCACGCCGGCCGATCTCGCCGCCTTTCTCGGGCTTGCCGTCGTGCTGGTGGTGGATGCCGCGCGCATGTCGCATTCGGTCGCGCCGCTGGTCAGCGGCTTTGCCAATTTCCGCGCCGATGTCCGCATCGCCGGCCTCATCCTGAACCGCGTCGCCAGCGACCGGCACGAGACCATGCTGCGCAACGCGCTGGCGGCGATCCGCATGCCGGTGATCGCCGTCATCCGCGCCGACAAATCGCTGACGCTGCCGGAGCGGCATCTGGGGCTCGTGCAGGCGGCGGAGCATGGCGGCCTTGAGGATTTCATCGAGCGCGCGGCGGCGGCCGTTTCCGCCGGCTGCGATTTCGAGCAACTGCTGCGTTCCGCCCGCCAGCATCCGATCGGGCCGTCCGCGGCGAATATCGCCCGCCTCGCGCCGCTCGGGCAGAAGATCGCGGTGGCGCGCGATATCGCCTTTGCGTTCTGCTACGAGCATATGCTGCTCGGCTGGCGCCGCCGGGGCGCGGAAATCTCCTTCTTCTCGCCGCTCGCCGACGAGGCGCCCGCTGCCGACGCCGATGCGATCTATCTGCCGGGCGGCTATCCCGAACTCAGCGCCGGCGCGATTGCCGCGGCCGACCGCTTTCGCGAAGCCATGCTGGCCGCTGCGAGCCGCAATGTCCGCATCTATGGCGAGTGCGGGGGCTATATGGTGCTCGGCGAAGGGCTGATCGATGCCTCGGGCGAGCGGCACGCCATGCTCGGCCTGCTGCCGGTGACGACGAGTTTTCGGGAGCGCAAGCGGCACCTCGGCTACCGGCGGCTGACGCCGCTTTCCGGCTCGTTCTTCACCGCGCCGATGACGGCGCACGAGTTCCATTATTCGACCATTGCCTCGGAGGAGAAGGGCGGCCGCCTTTTTGCGGCGCGCGACGCGCTCGGCAACGATCTCGGCGAGGCCGGCCATCGGCGCGGCAGCGTCGCCGGCTCCTATATGCATTTGATCGATATCGCCGGGGAGGCGGCATGACCGGCAGGATCGTGCATGGCGGCGGCGTTACCGCGGCAGCGCGTCTTTACGGCGGGCGGCCGGAGGATTGGCTGGACCTTTCGACCGGCATCAATCCCAATCCCGTCGCCCTGCCGGACATTCCGTTCGCCGCCTGGCACCGGCTGCCGGACGAGCATCGCGTCGAAGCCGCCCGTGCTGCGGCGCGCGACTATTACCGCAGCGGCGATATTTTACCGCTGCCGGTTCCGGGCACACAGTCCGTCATCCAGTTGCTGCCCCGGCTATTGGAGCCGGCCGGGCGCGTCGCCATCCTTGGCCCGACCTACGGCGAATATACCCGCGCCTTTTCGCGCGCCGGCCTTGCCGCCGATCTCGTCGCGGAGCTGGAGGAGGTGACGGAAGCGCACCAGCTGGTCGTCGTCGTCAATCCGAACAATCCGAGCGGCCGGCTGTTCAGCGCCGAGCGGCTTGCAGCCCTTCACGACGCGTTGCAGGCGCGGCAGGGTTTTCTCGTGGTGGACGAGGCGTTCGGCGACGGTAATCCCGACGCCAGCCTCGTTCCGCAGGCCGCAGGATTGCCGCATCTCATCATCTTCCGCTCCTTCGGCAAGTTCTTCGGCCTTGCGGGTCTGCGGCTCGGTTTCGTCGTTGCGGCGCCGTCGCTGCTCGACCGCTTCGACGAATGGCTGGGGCCGTGGGCGGTGTCGGGGCCGGCGCTTTCGATTGCGGCCGGCCTGCTGCGCGACGATACGCAGGCCATCCGCGCCCGCATCCGCGCGCGCCGCGATGCGCTGGGCGCGGTGCTGGCCGGTGCAGGGCTGACCGTTGCAGGCGGCACGGATCTTTTCGCGCTGGTTGCCGATAGCCGCGCCGCGCACATATATGATCGCCTTGGCAGCCATCATATACTCGTTCGCAAATTCGACTATGCGCCGGACTGGCTGCGCTTCGGTCTTGCGCCCGACGAGACGGCCGACCGCAGGCTCGCCACCGCGCTCGCTGATCTGGAAAGACGATGATCGATCAACATCTGCTCATTCTCATCCTCGCCCTGCTTCTGGACCGCATCGTCGGCGACCCGGCCTGGCTCTGGTCGCATATTCCGCATCCGGTGGTGATTTTCGGCAAGGCGATCTCCTATTTCGACCATCGGCTGAACCGCAAGCAGCTGCCGGCCGCAACGCGCCGCCGCAACGGCCTCGTTGCGATCGTGGCGCTGCTCGCGCTCGCCGTGCTCGCCGGCTGGGCGGTGCATACGCTCTTTGCCGGGTTCGGCCTTCTTGGCCTTGCGATCGAGGCGATGCTGGTCGCCGTCTTCCTGGCGCAGAAAAGCCTTGCCGATCACGTCGGCGATGTTTCCGAAGCCTTGCGGAGCGAGGGGCTGGAAGGTGGGCGGCGGGCCGTCTCGCGCATCGTCGGCCGCGATCCCGAAACGCTGGACGAGGCCGGCGTGTGCCGGGCGGCGATCGAGAGCCTTGCGGAGAACTTTTCCGACGGCGTCGTGGCGCCCGCGCTCTGGTATGCGGTTTTCGGCCTGCCGGGACTTTTTGCCTACAAGATGCTGAACACGGCGGATTCGATGATCGGCCACAAATCGGAGACCTATCTCGATTTCGGCCGGGCCGCCGCCCGGCTTGACGACGTCGCCAACTGGCCGGCGGCGCGGCTTTCGATCCTGCTGATCGCGGCCGGCGCGCTTGCCAGGAACGGCATCGCCGCGCTCGCCAACACCATCCGCGTCGCCGCCCGCGACGGCGGCCTGCATCGCTCGCCCAATTCCGGCCGGCCGGAGGCGGCGATGGCGGGCGCGCTCGATATCCAGCTCGCCGGCCCCCGCGTCTATGGCGGCGAAATCGTGCGTGAGCCGATGATCAACGGCGCGGGGCGCGATGTGGCGACCGTCAGCGACGTGGAAGCCGGCATCTCGATTTTCTATTCCGCCTGCACCGTTTTGGCGGTTCTGGCCTTCCTGGTCTTTCTGCTGCTATTGTAAATGCGGGATTAAGGGCATCCCTCAAATACGGGGGCACGGATTATTCCGGCGCACAGCATCCTTTTTAAGACTATATCACGCTTTGGTTGTTAGGTTTGCCTTGACATCGCTGAGATGCGGCGAGAGCAGAGGGGACCCGGCATGAAGAAGATGATGGTAGCGGCATCGGCCGCGATATTCCTGCAATTGATGGGTGCGGCGGCGGCCGATGCCGCGGCGCTGGTCGCAGAGATCGATATCGGCACGCAGACGATGACCGTCAGCGAAAACGGCATCACCAAATATCACTGGAAGGTTTCGACCGCGCGGCAGGGTTACGTCACGCCGACGGGCTCCTACAGCGCCAAGTGGCTGTCGCGCGATCACCGCTCGAAGAAATACGACAACGCGCCGATGCCCTATGCGGTCTTCTTCAACGGCGGCTATGCGGTGCATGCGACCTACGACGTGAAGCGCCTCGGCCGGCCGGCCTCGCACGGCTGCGTGCGCCTGCTGCCGCAGAACGCCGCGACCTTCTTCTCGATGACCCAGGAAGCGGGGCTGCACAACACGCGGATCGTCATCAACCGCTAGGGCTAGCTATAGGCGCAGACATAGAGCATTTCCAGCCGAAGCGGGATCGCTTCAGCGTAGGACAATGCGGCAAGAACAAAAGGATAGAGCATTTCCGGTGAACCGGTGTTCACCGGAAATGCTCTGGATGCGCGCACTCTGTGAAATCGTCTGTCCGCCATACCCTGCCCAACCCCGAAGATGATCACCAAGACGATCCGGCAATCTCGCTAATCTTGAGATTGGATTGCTGTGATATAGCTCACTGTTTCGTCCGCCTCGCTCTGAAGCCATTCGATGACGGCTTTAGGCGCTGCTTGTTGGCGTGCAGCTTCTCCTGCAGCTATCCAATAAGTGCCAACCTTCACGAAAATATTGAACGGTATTACCAGATCGTTTTTCACCAAGTCGTCGTGCAGCAGGAACAAGTCACCGAGCATAATGCCATGTCCGAGCAAGGCGGCCTGACGGGTAAGGGTAGGGTCAACCAGCAAAGGGCCAGACGGTCTATTGTGGTAAGGTTCGCCGGCCTGCTTAAACCACTCTAGCCAGTGCTGTGGTGTTTCCTCATGCAGCAAGTTAAACTGTTTGAGGTCGGCAACTGTCCGCAAGCCTTGCGACGCCAGGAGAGCCGGAGAAATCATTGGCGTCTCATATGCATCAGCAATTTTAATTGCATCGATAGTGTCTTGCCAGATTTTGACTTCATAGCTGAAATGAAGACCGATATCGCTCCGGTCACCCCCAAAATCCATGAGCTTTGGATTTACGATCAGTTCGAGTTCGATATCAGGATGCAGAACCTGAAAGTTTTGGAGCCTGGGAACCAGCCAACAGGCTGCTATGGTCGGATCGACGGTAAGGCGCACGACATCGCCACGGATGTTTTCGTTAACTCTTTCTAGCGCCACGCCAATTTGGTCAAAACAGTGTGTAAGATTACTTAGAAGTTCGCGCCCTTGAACTGTCAAGTCAACACCGCGGAAACGACGCTGGAAGAGCTTGGTGCCGAGGAGATTTTCCAATTCGCGGACCTGGCGGCTGATTGCAGCCTGTGAAACAAAAAGCTCCCTGGCCGCCTGGCTGAAACTTAAGTGGCGTCCTGCTGCTTCGAAACTTCGCAATGCCGTCAACGGCAAACGTCCGCGCTTCATGACATAACCTCATATCATATTATGGCGCAAATTTACTTGTTTGACGGACGATGCCAATCGCCATTTATAGTTGCAGCCGAGACTGGCGAGGTAAGTCGTATGGACCCGAAAAGCCTTATGATTGGAGTGGTGATTGCTCTAAGCGTCGTCGGTGTCGCTGGCGACGTTTTTCTCAAGAAGGCGAGCGCGGCTGAGAATGCATTTCTATCGATCCCGTTTATGTGCGGATTCATACTCTATTCAGGCACGGCGTTCGGCTGGGTCATTGCGATGAAGCACCTCAAGATGGCTACTGTCGGATCGGTTTATTCCGTATCGACGATCCTGTTGCTGGCGGTCTCCGGCGCGCTTCTTTTTGACGAGGACCTGAGCGCCGGTGAGATTGTGGGAATTGGGTTAGCAATAGCGTCGCTCATCGTCTTGTCTCGACACTCTTAACGTGTCTGAATGCCTCGCGCGGGAACGGCATCCTCCACAGTCCGATCTACGGCGGCAAGATCATCTGGAACCGCGTCCGCATGATCAAGGACCCGGACACCGGCCGGTGCGTCAGCCGTATCAATCCGCCCGACAAGTGGGAATTCGTGGACCGCCCCGATCTCCGCATCGTCGACGAGGTGCTGTTCGAGAAGCGGCAAACGTGCGGTTCGCAAAGGAACCGCCATTTATTAGCTATGATGGCGCGCAATCAGCACCGTCGTCCGAGCAGCTTCAGCCTGCGCGTCCCGGCCTAGGGCAGGGCGCGAAATGCCGCCGCGCGGAGAGGACGATGCTGTTTCGGCAACAGTCGCGCGGCAAATTTTCGGCGCCGTTCCGCCGAAGCCATTGGCTTTTGGAATGGATTTCCCTATGAGGAGGGTTGAATAATCATTGCAAGAGGTATGGGCGTGACTGCTACATTCGATAAAGTTGCCGACATCATCGCAGAGACGAGCGAAATCGACCGCGAGACGATCACGCCGGAAAGCCACACGATTGATGACCTCGGCATCGACAGCCTGGACTTCCTGGACATCGTCTTCGCGATCGACAAGGAATTCGGGATCAAGATCCCGCTCGAACAGTGGACCCAGGAGGTCAACGAAGGCAAGGTATCGACGTCGGAGTATTTCGTCCTGAAGAACCTCTGCGCCAAGATCGACGAACTGCGCGCCGCCAAGGGCTGAGCTTTCGTACCATCGCTTTCAACGCCCTGCCGCCGTGACCTATGGCGGCCGGGCGGTTTTGTTCTTGAAACTCGAATGCCAGGCCCCGGCGGCATGTCGCCTCGGGCGGCACCGGAGAGCCTGATGCTGCTGGAATATTTCCAGATGATTGACCGGGTCGAGACCGTCGACCTTGAAAAGGGGCGGCTGACGGCCCGGTCGGTCGTGCCGGCGAAAAGCCCGGTATTCGAGGGTCACTTTCCCGGCATGCCGCTCGTTCCGGGCGTTCTCCTGATCGAGACCATGGCGCAGGCCTCCGGCATGCTGGTGCTCGGCGTGACGAATTTTGCCGCCATGCCGTTCCTGATGACGGTCGACGGCGCCAAGATGCGCACCTTCGTCGAGCCGGAAGCGGTTCTCGATATCGAGGCGGAGCTGGAGCACGAAGGCTCCGGCTTTGCCGTGACCAAGGCGAAGATTTCCATTGCCGGCAAAAGGGTTTGCGATGCGCAGTTGAAGCTGCGCACGATGCCGTTCGACGAGGTGCTGCTGGCCGAGGTCGTCCGCAAGCGGGCAGGCGAGGTCGGTCTGATCGACGCCATCGCCGCCGGCGCGTGACCTTATCCGCTGCGGTTCCGGCGACGCTGTCTTAAAGAGGGTTGATGTATGAGCAAGGCTCAGAATGATGTGGTGATCACGGGTATCGGCATCGTTACCTGTCAGGGTGTCGGCAAGGATGCGCATATCGCCATGCTGACGGCGGGTGCAGCGCCTCAGACGGTGATCGAGACCGAGAAGTTCAAGCCTTATCCCGTCCATCCCCTGCCGGCGATCGACTGGTCGGCGCAGATCCCCAAGAAGGGCGATCAGCGGCAGATGGAGAACTGGCAGCGCATCGGTGTCTTCGCCGCGGGTCTGGCGCTCGACGATGCCGGCTTCAAGGACGATCTCGAGGCTTGCGGTTCGATGGACATGATCGTGGCCGCCGGCGGCGGCGAGCGCGACATCAATGTCGATACGCTGATCGTCGACGAGGGCCTGAAGCGCAATGACCGCGAACTGCTGCTCAATGAAAAGCTGACCACCGAGCTTCGCCCGACGCTGTTCCTCGCCCAGCTTTCGAACCTTCTCGCTGGGAATATCTCCATCGTCCACAAGGTGACCGGCTCGTCGCGGACCTTCATGGGCGAAGAGGCCTCCGGCATTTCCGCCGTGGAGACGGCGTTTTATCGGCTGAAGTCCGGCGAATCGAGCCATGCGCTGGTGGGTGCCGCCTTCTCGGCCGAGCGCCCGGACATGATCCTGCTCACCGAATCGATCGGCGCGCATCAGCGCGGGCGCTGGACGCCGCTCTGGTCGCGGACCGCCGAGGACGGCGGCGGCTTGATCCCCGGCTCGTCCGGCGTCTTCCTGGTTCTCGAAACGCGCGCTCATGCTGAAGCGCGCGGCGCGAAGATCTATGCCAAGATCGACGCCATCGAAGGCGATCGCGGCAACCGCGACGGCGGCAGGCTGGAAACGCGCCTTCAGCGCCTGCTTCAGCCGGCGAAGGCGCTGCCGGCCGACAGCACGGCGATCTTCTGCGGCACGACCGGCATGCTCGACCTTGCCGCCCGCGAAAAGGCGACGCTGGAAGCGGCGCTGCCGGGTGCGGCGATCCGCGGCTATGCCGGCGTTCTCGGCCATGGCCTGGAGACGCAGTTTCCGCTCGGCCTGGCGCTCGGCGCGCTTGCGGTTGCGAGCGGCGCCAAGGTGCCGGCCTTCGACGGCGGCCATGAGAAGCCGATGAGCGCCGGGGCGACGGCTGCGGTCGTCACCACGGTCGGCCACGTGCGCGGCGAGGGCATCGCCGTACTTTCCGCGGATGCGTGAGGAGTAAAGAGATCATGACTGCTTACAAGGATCATCTCGGCCGCCCGATCGTCGCCGTCACCGGCATGGGCATCATCACCTCGCTCGGGCAGGGGCTTGAGGACAACTGGAACGCGCTCTCGTCCGGCACCTCCGGCATTCACGGCATCACGCGCTTTCCGACAGAGGGGCTTTCCACCCGCATCGCCGGCACGGTCGATTTCATCGACATTCCGGTGCCGAACGCCGTCGAGCGTTCCTATGCCTTCGCCCGCGAAACGACGATCGAGGCGCTGGCGCAGGCCGGTCTTTCCGGCGATTTCGGCGGGCCGCTGTTTCTCGCCGCCCCGCCGATCGAGCCGGAATGGAGCGCGCGCTTCGAACTGGCCGACCGTTCGCCGCCGGCCGATCATCCGGGCGACGCCTATGAGCGCTTCCTGACGGCCATGCGCCAGCGTACCGACGCGGCATTCCACGAGGCATCGCTTTTCGGCGCGATTTCCGAGCGTCTTTCCGACCGCTTCGGCACGCGCGGCCTGCCGGTGACGCTGTCGACGGCCTGCGCCTCGGGCGCGACCGCGATCCAGCTCGGCATCGAGGCGATCCGCCAGGGCCGCACGGAGCGGGCGCTGACGGTCGCGACCGACGGGTCGCTCAGCGCCGAGGCGCTGATCCGCTTCTCGCTTCTGTCCGCGCTATCGACGCAGAATGATCCGCCGACCAGGGCCTCCAAGCCGTTCAGCAAGGATCGCGACGGCTTCGTGATCGCCGAGGGTGCCGCGACGCTGGTGCTGGAATCGCTCGAATCCGCCATGGCGCGCGGCGCGAAAATCCTCGGCATCATGCGGGGCGCGGGCGAAAAGGCCGACAGCTTCCACCGCACCCGTTCCTCGCCGGACGGCGGCCCGGCGACCGCGACGATCCGCGCCGCACTTGCCGACGCGGGCATGGACGAGAGCGGCATCGGCTATATCAACGCCCACGGCACCTCGACGCCGGAAAACGACAAGATGGAATATACCTCCATGCTCGCCCTCTTCGGCGACAAGCTGGCCTCCATCCCGGTTTCCTCCAACAAGTCGATGATCGGCCACACGCTGACCGCCGCCGGCGCCGTCGAGGCGGTGTTCTCGCTGCAGACGATGCTCACCGGCACGCTGCCGCCGACCATCAACTACAACAACCCCGATCCGGCGATCGTTCTCGATGTCGTGCCGAACGCGAAGCGCGAAAAGCAGGTCAACGCCGTGCTTTCGAACTCCTTCGGCTTCGGCGGCCAGAACGCCAGCCTTGTCATGGCGCTGGAACCGGCATAAGGGCTGTTGCGTCAAACAAGAAGATATTGATGCCGCCTCCGGGCGAGGGATATTGCCATGCGCGCCTTGCAACTGATCGATGACCGCAAACTCGAAATCACCGACGTTCCCGAGCCCGAGGCTCCCGGCGCGGGTGAGGTGACGCTGCGGGTCAAGGCGGTCGCCCTCAACCACATCGACGTGTGGGGCTGGCGCGGCATGGCGTTCGCCAAGCGCAAGATGCCGCTCGTCATCGGCGCGGAAGCCTCCGGCGTGGTCGAAAGCATCGGTCCGGGCGTCGCCAACGTGCTGCCCGGCCAACTCGTTTCCATCTATGGCGCCAAGACCTGCGGCCTTTGCCGCTGCTGCCGCGAAGGCCGCGACAATCTTTGCGAACATGTCGGCGGCGTCTATGGCTTCCATCTCGACGGCTTCGCGCAGGAGAAGGTGAACCTGCCGGCGCGTCTGCTCGTGCCGGCGCCTCCCGGCGTCGATGCCGTCGGCGCCGCGCTTGCGCCGGTGACCTTCGGCACGGTCGAGCACATGCTGTTCGACAACGCCAAGCTGGAGCCGGGCGAAACGATCCTCGTCCATGCCGGCGGCTCGGGCATCGGCACGGCGGCGATCCAGCTTGCCAAGAAGATCGGCTGCACGGTCATCACCACGGTCGGTTCCGACGATAAGATCGACAAGGCGAAGGCGCTCGGCGCCGATCACGTCATCAATTACCGCACCGACCGCTTCGAGGGCGTGGTGCGCAAGCTCACCAGGAAGAAGGGCGTCGACGTGGTCTTCGAACATGTCGGCAAGGACACATGGGCAGGCTCGATGCTCTCACTGAAGCGCGGCGGCCGTCTCGTCACCTGCGGTTCCACCTCGGGCGTGTCGACCGACATGAACCTGATGATGCTCTTCCAGCAGCAGCTGAAGCTGCTCGGCTCCTTCGGTTGCCGCATGGAGAATATGGCGAACGCCATGCAGAAGATGGGCCGCGGCCTCGTTCATCCGGTCGTCGACACCGAAGTCGGCTTCAACGATATCGAGCGCGCTCTCGAGCGCATGGAAGGCCGTCAGGTCTTCGGCAAAATCGTCCTCAACGTGGGCTGATTGCCGTGGAACTTGTCATCACGCGGCTGGTGCTGGCGGTCCGGCATTTCCGGCAGTGGCTGGTGGCGCAGGCCGCCTTCGCCTTCCTGAATGTCCTGAAACTGTTTCCGGCGGATGCGGCGATCAACTTCGCCGACCGCTTCACGCGGATGATCGGTCCGCGCACGCGCCGCCACCGACTGATGCTCACCAATCTGCGCAACGCGTTTCCCGAAAAGAGTGATGCGGAGATCGAGACGATCGCGGCGGCAAGCTGGGGCAATATGGGGCGGCTCGCGGCGGAATATGTCTTCCTCGACCGGCTGTTCGACTTCGATCCCTTTCGGCCCGCACCGGGCCGTGTCGAGGTGGAAGGCATTCCGATCTTTCTCGATCTGCGCGACAATCCGCGTCCCTTCATCGTCTTTACCGGGCATACGGCGAATTTCGAGCTGCTGCCGGTCGCCGGCGCGGCCTTCGGCCTGCATGTCACCGTGCTGTTCCGTCCGCCGAACAATCCCTACGTCGCGCAAAAAGTCTTCGATTTTCGCAGCTCGCGCATGGGCAAGCTGGTGCCGTCCCATGCCGGCTCCTCCTTCGCGCTGGCGCGGCAGCTTGAGGCGGGCGCGGGCGTCGGCGTGCTGGTCGACCAGAAATTCGGCAAGGGGTTGAAGACGAATTTCTTCGGGCGGCCGGTGAAAACCAACCCGCTGTTGCCGAAGCTCGTCCGGCAGTTCAACTGCGAGGTCTATCCGGCGCGCTGCATCCGCCTGCCCGGCAACCGCTACCGGCTGGAGATCGAGCCGCGCATGGAACTGCCGCGCGACGCCGCCGGCAATCTCGACCTTGCCGCCACCGCGCAGAAGATGAACGACAAGGTGGAATCCTGGGTGCGGGAGCATCCGGAGCAGTGGCTTTGGTATCACGACCGCTGGGATATAAAGAATAGCGTTTTCAAGTCTTCCGATCAGGATTAGACTGCTCCGATCCTCACCAAAATGCCGCCGGACGCCTTTGCTTTCATGCATGCCGTTATCGCAAAACCGCCGCACACTTTTGCGCGCCATGCATTTGGCGACATTGAATGTGAGGAAGGATCATGTTAACGGGGTACGTATGTCAGCGGCTCTCTGCGCCGCGTCCGATCGAGGATAAGGAGAGCGTAATTGTTGGCACTCTTTCACGCCTTTTCCCTGAAAAGCATGCAGTTGCAGCGGGCCATCAAAAGCGGTGACGACAGCCTCGTCGATCTGCTCGACCGCGACATGGAAAACATCGTTGCCTCGATCCTCGCCTACCGGGCGCAGAGCACGCTTGAAATCTACATGCAGTTCCAGTTTCTCATCAACCTCATCCGCCAGGAGGCGGACGACAGCGCCTGCGTCGTTCGCGACGCCCGCGCGATGTCGCTGCTGCTCGACCGCTATTTTTCCGATGCGCAGGACGCTGCCGCGGATACCGCACTGATCCCGTCCGGGCCGGAGAAGCCGGCCGAACCGCCGCTTTTCGAACTGACCGGGGGGCTGAGCGACGTCATCCTCGATAGCATGTCCGACGAGGTGGTCGTCGTGACCCGCGACTATCGCTATCTCTATGCCAATGCGGCACATGCCAGCGCGGCGGCGAAGAAGCCGATCGAGCTGGTGGGAAAGCACGTTTCGGAAGTCATCGGCGAGCAGCGTTTCGAGGGCAGGGCGCGGGCGAAGCTCGACAGGTGCCTCGCCGGCGACGCGCTCGCTTACGAATATACGCTCGAGGAGCGTGGCGGCCAGCGGGTCGATTGCAAGATGATGCCGATCCGCGGCGCGGAGGGCGAGGTGCTCGGCGTGCTGATCGTCACGCGCGACGTCACCCGGAGCGCCCTTGCCGCGTAAGCCTCAGCTTTCCTGGGAAAGACAATCCTTCAGCGATGCGGCGACGCCGCGCATCAGTTCGAAATAGAGATCCGGGCCTTCCGGCAGCGTGGCCGCCTCGGGGTCGAGGACGCCCGAACGCGCCTTGGTTCCCTCGATGACGACGTTGACGAGGCGCGGCTCGAATTGCGGTTCGGCGAAGACGCAGGTGGCGCCGAGACCGGCGACCTTGCCGTGGATTTCCGCGACGCGCTCGGCACCGGGCATGGTTTCCGGGCTCACCGTAATCGAGCCGGCGACTTTGACGCGATAGCGATGCTCGAAATACTGATAGGCATCGTGGAAGACGATGAAGGGCTTGTCCTTGACGCTTGCGACCGTGCTTTCGATCTCCTTGTCGAGAGCGTCGAGGCGGGTGTTGAGCGCCGCGAGGTTGGTCTGGTAGGTCATGGCGTTGTCGGGGTCGGCGGCGGCGAGCGTGGCCGTGATTTCGGCGGCCATGGCCTTCGCATTGGCCGGATCGAGCCAGAGGTGCATGTCGAACTGCTCGCCGACCGCGTCGGGCGCGGGCGCGTCGCCATCGTCGTCGGCCTCGAATGCGCCGCCTTCGCGGTATTTCAGCTTCGTCAGGCCCGATGCCTTGTCGAGTTCGACCTGCATGGCGCCGGGGCCGAGTGCCGCGAGCGGCTTTTCGAGGAAGGCTTCAAGGCCGGGTCCCACCCAGAAGACGACATTCGCCTTTTCGAGCGCCCGCGCGTTGGAAGGCTTCATCGAATAGGTGTGCGGCGAGGCCGCACCCTGGACGATCAGCTCCGGCGTGCCGACGCCCGCCATGATGGCGGCGACGAGCGAATGGATCGGCTTGATCGAGGCGACCACCTTCGGCGGTTCGCCCGCTAGCGCCGCGCCGGCAGACGAAAGCGAAGCCGCGACGGCCAAAACCTTGAGAAGCCGCATTTCCGGATGGAAAACCGGGAACCACTTTTCCTGGAAATGCTCCAGCAATCTCATTCAACAGCTCCTTGAATAGAATACGTTATGTTATTACATCAATTGCGTTATGCTATAACGTGTGTAATAGCAAGACGCAATAGTTGAATGGACCATCGATGCTTTCCTACGCGAAGAATGAGACCGAGCCGCTCGTCTCGCTTTCCAATGTCGGCGTGCGGCGCAATGGCCGCTGGCTGGTGCGCGGCGTCGACTTTTCCGTCAGCCGCGGTGAGATCGTCACCCTGATCGGGCCGAACGGGTCGGGCAAATCGACCAGCGCCAAGGCCGCGATCGGCGTCGTCAAGCCCGACGAGGGCGAGGTGAGGCGCATCGCCTCCCTGAAAGTGGGCTATGTGCCGCAGAAGCTTGCCGTCGATTGGACGCTGCCGCTCAGCGTCCGCCGCCTGATGACGCTCACCGGGCCACTTCCCGAGGCGGAGCTGATGGCGGCGCTGGAGGCGACGGGCATCGCGCATCTTGCCAAGGCGGAGGTGCAGCACCTTTCGGGCGGCGAGTTCCAGCGCGCGCTGCTTGCCCGCGCCATCGCCCGCAAGCCGGACCTCCTCGTTCTCGACGAGCCGGTGCAGGGGGTCGATTTCAGCGGCGAGATTGCGCTTTACGATCTCATCAAGTCGATCCGCAACACGTCCGGCTGCGGCATTCTGCTGATCTCGCACGATCTGCATGTGGTCATGGCGGCGACGGATACGGTGATCTGCCTGAACGGCCATGTCTGCTGCCGCGGCACGCCGCATTCCGTCACCCAGAGCGCGGAATATGTGCGGCTCTTCGGCACGCGCGCCGCCAAGTCGCTCGCGGTCTACAGCCATCATCACGACCATACGCATCTGCCGGACGGCCGCGTGCAGCACGAGGACGGGTCGATCACCGATCACTGCCATGCCGATGACGGCCATCACCATGGCCACGATCACGACCATGATCATGACCACGATCATGGCCACCATGCGCATGACCGCCTCGCGGATGCGAAGGCCGAGGGGGAGCGCCATGCTTGACGATTTCTTCCTGCGCGCGCTTCTTGCCGGCGTCGGCCTGGCGCTGACCATCGGCCCGCTCGGCTGCTTCATCATCTGGCGGCGCATGGCCTATTTCGGCGACACCATCTCGCATTCGGCGCTGCTCGGCGTGGCGCTGTCGCTGCTGCTGCAGGTCAACCTGACGCTTTCGGTCTTCGCGGTCGCGGCACTGGTGTCGATCCTGCTTCTCTTCCTGCAGCGCCGGCAGGCGCTCTCGGCGGATGCGCTGCTCGGCATTCTCTCGCATGCGACGCTGGCGATCGGCCTCGTCATGGTCGCCTTCATGAGCTGGGTGCGGATCGACCTGATCGCTTTCCTCTTCGGCGATATCCTCGCCGTGTCGCCGAGCGATATCGCGCTTGTCTGGGGCGGCGGCATCGTGGTGCTGGCGGCGATCGCTTGGCTCTGGCGGCCGCTGCTTGCCGCCACCGTCAACCCGGAACTGGCGGAGGCGGAGGGATTGCGGCCGGAGCGGGCCAAGCTCTGCTTCATGCTGCTGATGGCGGCGGTGATCGCGATTGCGATGAAGATCGTCGGCATCCTGCTGATCACCGCGCTGCTGATCATTCCGGCGGCTGCCGCGCGCCGCTTCGCCGTCACGCCGGAGGCGATGGCCGTGCTTGCCTCACTGATCGGCGCTGCCGCCGTGGTCGGCGGCCTCTTCGGATCGCTCCGCTACGATACGCCCTCCGGCCCGTCGATCGTGGTCGCGGCGCTGGCTCTTTTCATCGTCAGCCTGCTGCCGTTCAAACGGCGCGGCCCGGCGCTCGCTGACCAGCAGGAAAGGAACGTCTCATGACCTCTCCGTCGCTCACCAAGAACCAGTCGCTGGTCTTCGACGTGCTGACCAGGGCGGAAAGCCCGCTCAGCGCCTACACTATTCTCGACCGGCTGCGCGATCACGGCTTTCGCGCGCCGCTGCAGGTCTATCGCGCGCTGGAGAAGCTGCAGGAATATGGCGTCGTCCATCGGCTCGAAAGCATCAACGCCTTCGTCGCCTGCGCCCATCCCGACGAGGATTGCCACAATCACGGCATCGTCGCCTTCGCCATCTGCGAGGGCTGCGGGCAGGTGATCGAGTTCCACGACCACGATTTGGATCACCGCCTGCTCGGCTGGCTGAAATCGCAGTCGTTCAAGCCGGAAAAGGCGACGATCGAGGTGAGGGGGCACTGCGCCGCCTGCTCGTGACGCGGTGCGCTCTGTGAGTGGTCAATCGATACGCTTGAGGTCGCGGGCGAAGCGCTGCCAGTTGGCAATATAGTTTTGCGCCGAGCGGCGCAGGCCCTCGATGGCGGCCTCGTCGAGGCTGCGCACGACCTTGGCTGGCGAGCCGACGATCAGCGAGCCGTCGGGAAATTCCTTGCCTTCCGTCACCAGCGCATTGGCGCCGATGAGGCAGTTCCGGCCGATCTTCGCGCCGTTGAGGATAGTGGCCCCCATGCCGATCAGCGAATTGTCGCCGATGGTGCAGCCATGGACGATGGCATGATGGCCGATGGTGCAGCCTTCGCCGATGGTCACGGGAAAGCCGGGGTCCGTGTGGACCATCACGCCTTCCTGGATATTGGTGCCGCTCCCGAGCGAAATCGGCTCGTTGTCGCCGCGCAGCACCGCTCCGAACCAGATGCCGACATTCTCGCCGATCTCCACCTTGCCGATGACGTGCGCATCCGGCGCCACCCAGAAAAGATCGGGCGCGGGCGTGGCCGGGGCATGGCCGGCAAGGGCGTAAAGCGGCATTGGTTTCTCCTCTCCATGGACGCCTGTCCGGCGCTCAAAGCTCCGATTTGATGTCGCCCATGCGGTTCCAGGCGTCGAGGCCCGCGATCTTGTAGGCTTCGGCAAGCGTCGGATAGTTGAAGGTGTTCTCGACGAAATATTCGACGGTTCCCTTCAGGTTGAGGACGGCCTGGCCGATATGGACGAGTTCGGTGGCGCCTTCGCCGATGACGTGGACGCCGAGCAAGCGGCGGGTCTTCATGGAGAAGATCAGCTTCAGCAAGCCGGTGTCGAGGCCCATGATGTGGCCGCGCGACGTCTCGCGGAAGCGGGCCATGCCGCATTCGTAGGGGATGCCGCGCTCCTGCACCTCTTCCTCGGTCAGGCCGCAGGTCGAGATTTCCGGCACCGCATAGATGCCGTAGGGGAAGTATTTCGGCGGTTCCTTGGCGATGGCGCCGACGGCCACGCGGGCGGCGATGCGGCCCTGTTCCATCGAGGTCGATGCGAGGCTCGGGAAGCCGACCACGTCGCCGGCGGCGAAGATGTGCGGGACGCTGGTGGCGAAGGTTTCCGGGTTGACCTTGAGGCGGCCGCGGCTATCCGCTTCCAGGCCGACGGCGGCAAGGTTCAGCGTGTCGGTCGCGCCCATGCGGCCGGCGGCGAAGAGCAGCATGTCGGCGACGACGTGACGGCCGTTGTCGAGCGTCAGCATGATCTTGCCGTCCGGCTGCTTCTCCACCTTCTCGGCCTTCTGGCCGAGGTGCAGCTTCATGTTGCGGTCGCGCAGCTGGTAGATGAAGTCCTCGACGATCTCCTTGTCGATGAAGTCGAGGATGGTCGCCTTGGGGTCGATCAGCGTCACCTGCGTATCGAGCGCGCTGAAGATCGTCGCATATTCGATGCCGATGACGCCGGCGCCGATGACGGCCATGGAGCGGGGCAGCTCCTCCATGTCCAAGAGTTCGTCGCTGTCGAGCACCGATTTGCCGTCGAAGGGAATGTAGTCGGGCCGGAACGGCTTGGTGCCGACGGCAAGCAGGATGCTGTGGCCGCCGACATGGATGATCTCGCCGTCGTCCTTTTCCACTTCCAGCGTATGCGGGTCGAGGAAGCGTGCCTTGCCGCGCATGTGGTGCACGCGGTTGCGGGCGAACTGGTGTTCCAGCACCTCGACCTCGTGGTCGAGCGTGATCAGCAGGCGGCGGCGCAGGTCCTCGGCGCTGATCTCCTGCTTGACGCGGTAGGAGCGGCCGTAGAAGCCGCGCTCGCGCCAGCCCGAAAGGTTGAGGGCGGTTTCGCGCAGCGTCTTCGACGGAATGGTGCCGGTGTGCACGGACACGCCGCCGACGCGCTTGCCCTGCTCGATCACCAGGACCTTCTTGCCGAGCTTGGCCGCCTGGATGGCGCCGCGGCGCCCGGCCGGGCCGCTGCCGACTACAACGAGATCGTATTGGTGCATCGCAAGGTTCCGAATGATTGAGGAGAATCACAGGCCGCACATGCGGCATATAGATGAGATCGTCTATTCGGTAACCGCTCAATGTTACAGATTGTCTAACACCCGCAAAATGGCTTAGATGAGGCGCAGGCCCTTGAAGCTGACATGGCCGTCCTTGCCGATGATGATGTGGTCGTGGACGGTGATGCCGAGCGGCTTGGCGGTGTCGACGATCAGCTTCGTCATGTCGATATCGGCGCGCGACGGGGTCGGATCGCCGGATGGATGATTGTGGACGAGGATGATGGCGGTCGCCGACAGTTCCAGCGCCCGCTTGACCACCTCGCGCGGGTAGACCGGCGTGTGGTCGACGGTGCCTCTGCCCTGCACCTCGTCGGCGATCAGCACATTGCGCTTGTCGAGGAAGAGAATGCGGAACTGCTCGCGCGTCTCGTAGGCCATGGCGGTGTGGCAGTAGTCGATGACGGCGGACCAGGAGGCGAGCACCTGCTTGCCCTTGATGTCGCTTTTCAACATGCGCTGGGCGACGGTCGAGACGAGCTTCAGGTCGAGCGCCACCGCCTCGCCGACGCCCTTCACCTCCTGCAAGAGCGCGATCGGGGCGCCGATCACGCCGCCGAGCGTTCCGAAGCGTTCGATCAGGGCCTTGGCGATCGGCTTGGTGTCGCGCCGCGGGATCAGCCGGAAGAGCAGGAGTTCCAGCACCTCGTAGTCGGCCAATGCCGCCTCGCCGCCGTCGCGGAAGCGGCTGCGCAGGCGCTCGCGATGGCCGTGATAGTGGTTGGTGTCCGCCGGTTCCGGCGCCGGCTGACGGCCGAGGCTGCCGCGTTTCGGCGCCTGTTCGGCGAAGAACAGCCGCTCGTCGAGGAGAGGGGCGTCGTCGCCCCCGCCGATCGCATCATGGCTGTCCTGACCGGGCGGGGCCGGGCGGTTTGGCATGGGTTACCCCTGCAGAGGCGGCAGGCCGGGACGGTCGAGGCCGCCGGGCGACAGCGTGAAGATCTCGCAGCCCGTCGCGGTGACGCCGACCGTATGCTCGTATTGCGCCGAGAGCGACCGGTCGCGGGTGACCGCCGTCCAGCCGTCCGCGAGCACTTTGACATGCGGGCGGCCGAGATTGATCATCGGCTCGATGGTGAAGATCATGCCCTCGCGCATTTCCGGGCCTTCGCTGGCGCGGCCGTAATGCAGGATATTGGGCGAATCGTGGAACAGCGCGCCGACGCCGTGGCCGCAGAAATCGCGCACCACGGAACAGCGCTCGGCTTCCGCATAGGTCTGGATCGCTTCGCCGATGGCGCCGGTGCGCGCGCCGGGGCGCACGGCGCCGACGCCGCGCATCAGCGCCTCGTAGGTGACTTCCAGAAGCCGCTCGGCGGAGCGCTTGACGGTGCCGACCGGATACATGCGGCTCGAATCCCCGTGCCAGCCGTCGAGCACATAGGTGACGTCGATATTGACGATGTCCCCTTCGCGCAGCGGCTTGGCATCCGGTATGCCGTGGCAGACCACATGGTTGATCGAGGTGCAGGAGGATTTGGTGAAGCCGCGATAGTTGAGGGTCGCCGGATAGGCGTTGTGGTCCATGCCGTATTCGAAGACGAAGCGGTCGATCGCCTCGGTCGTGATGCCGGGCTTCACGATTTCGGCCAGTTCGTCGAGGCAGCGCGCGGTGAGCTGGCAGGCGGCGCGCATTCCGGCGAAGGCGTCGGGGCCGTAGAGGCGGATGGCGCCGGTGTTCCTGGCGGGCGCCGCCGACGCTTCGATATAGTTCACCATGGATCAGCCTTTACCCGGAAATCTTGAAGTCTCTGTACATAATGCAGCTATGCCGGGTTCGTCCATCGGGATCAATGCGAGCGGCGCGATTTCATCCGGGGAGACGCGGCATGTCACGGCATGGGCCTCGACCCCGCGGCGCGCCGCGCGCTCGAAGGCGGCGGCATAAAAGGGGTCCAGATCGGAGCAGATCCGGAACCGGTCGCAGTCGCTCCGCTGGATGACATAGAGCATGATGGCGCGATGCCCAGCCTCGGCCATGTCGCCGAGTTCCTCCAGATGCTTGGCGCCGCGCGCCGTGACCGTGTCGGGAAATTCCGCAAGCTTCATCTCTCGCGAGAAGTGGACGTTCTTGACCTCAACATAGGCGGTGCGGCGGCCGGGGCCGGTCAGGAGAAGGTCGATGCGGGAGTTGCGGCCATAGCGCTGCTCGCGCCTGACCGTCTCGTAGTCGCCGAGATCGCTCACCAGTCCGGCGGCGATCGCTTCCACGGCGATCCGGTTCGGCATCGCCGTGTTGACGCCGACGACGGTGCCGTCCGCCTCGATCATTTCGAAGACGCGCGCATATTTGCGCTTGGCGCCTTCGTGGACGGAGAGCCAGATGCGCGAGCCGGGCGTCGTCAGCCCGCGCATCGAGCCGGTGTTCGGGCAGGAGCCGGTGATGACCGAGCCATCCTCAAGCTCGGCATCGAACAGGAACCGCTTGTAACGCGCAATGAGGCGCGCAGGGACGAGGGGCGGATCGAAGATCATCGCGGCTTGGGCCGTCGCCTCTCAGGCCTTCGCCATGACATAGGAGCCGGGGGCCTCTTCGATGGCGTTCATCGCGTCGCCGCCGGGCTTGCGCGCCGGCACTTCGCGCCCGTCCTGCTTCTCGATCCAGGCCATCCAGTGCGGCCACCAGGAGCCGGGCGTCTCCTCGGCGTTGGCCATCCACTGGTCGTAATCGCCCTCGACCGGGCCGCCGGTCCAGAACTGATACTTGTGCTTGTCCGGCGGATTGACGACGCCGGCGATGTGTCCCGAGCCGGTGACCACGTATTCGACCGGCCCGCCGAAATAGCCGCTGCCGACGAACACCGACTTCGCCGGCGCGATATGATCCTCGCGGGTCGCGAGATTGTAGACGGGGACCTTGACGTCCTTCAGCGAAAGCTTCTTGCCGGCCAGCACCATCTTGCCCTGGCTCAGATTGTTTTCGAGATAGCAGTTGCGCAGGTAGAAGGAGTGGTTTGCCGCCGCCATGCGGGTGGAATCGGAATTCCAGAAGAGCAGGTCGAAGGGCATCGGCTCCTGGCCCTTCAGGTAGTTGTTGACGAAATAGGGCCAGATCAGCTCCGAGGCGCGCAGCATGTTGAAGGCCGTCGCCATCTTCGAGCCTTCGAGATAGCCGGTCGTCTTCATCTGGCTTTCGAGCGTGGCAAGCTGCTCCTCGTCGACGAAGACCTTGAGGTCGCCCGCATGGGTGAAATCGACCTGCGTGGTGAGGAAGGTCGCGGAGCGGATGCGCCTGTTGCGCTCCTTGGCGTGGAGCGCCAGCGTCGCCGCCAGCAGCGTGCCGCCGACGCAATAGCCGACCGCGTTGACCTCCTTCTCGCCCGTCGCCTTCTCGATCGTCTCCAGCGCGAAATCGATCCCCTCGCGGGCATACGCCGTCCAGTCCTTCTCGGCATGGCGCTCGTCGGGATTGACCCAGGAGATGACGAACACGGTCTGGCCCTGTTCGACGCACCATTTGATGAAGGATTTCTGCGGGTTGAGATCGAGGATGTAGAACTTGTTGATCCAGGGCGGGCAGATCAGCAGCGGACGCTTCAGCACCGTCTCGGTCGCGGCCTCGTACTGGATGATCTGGCAGACGTCGCTCTGGGCGATGACCTTGCCGGGGGTGAGCGCCATGTTCGTGCCGATGGCGAATTTCGTCACGTCGGTCTGCCGCATGCGCAGATCGCCGCCGCCGGCGCCGATGTCCTCGGCGAGCATCTTCATGCCGCGCACCAGGTTTTCGCCGTTGGAGGCGACCGTCTCGCGATAGACCTGCGGATTGGTGGCGGCGAAATTGGCGGGCGAGAGCGCTGCCGTGATCTGCTTGACGTAGAAGGAGGCCTTGTGGCGCGTGTGCGCGTCGAGCCCCTCCGTGTCGTCCACCAGCTTTTCCGCCCAGTTGGACGTGAGCAGATAGGTCTGGCGCAGGAAGTCGAAGAAGGGATTGTTTTCCCATTCGGCGTCGGCGAAGCGCCTATCCTTGGGTTGTGCCGGGGCCGCCGCATCCTCTTCGCCGGCGAAACGCTGCATCGTCCGGCTCCACATGCCGAAATAGCCCGACAGCAGCTCGGTCTGGGCATCGAAGGCGCGGCGGGGGTCGGAGAGCCAGTATTCGCCGACCTTGGAAAGCGTCTTGACGAGATCGGTCATCGGATCGGCCAGCACGTCGACACGCTCGCCGCGCTCGCGCGGCGCGAGCCACGCGGACGCGGCCTTGCCGAGATTTTCGAGCGCGCGGGCGACGTTCATCGCCATCGCCTCGGGGTCCTTGACGACATAGGCATCAATGGCTTTCGGGTCGAAATTGGCATAGCCGCCCTTGGACTCGTCGGCCTTCTGCTTGTTGTCCGCCACGCCGTGCCTCCCGCGCTCGTTCCCGTTGTTTTCCATTTGTACATCCGGCGGGAAAAGGAATACAAGGTCGAATGACGCTCTTGCTTTGTATAAAAGACGCATCTAACACATGCGCGGCAAGGCATGTGCAGGAAACGGGACGAGGATATGAGCGGCTCCTTGAAGGTGAGAATAAACGCATATTCCGCGATCTGCGGCGTCCTGCTGCTTGCACTTTGCGGTTGCAGCGCGCCCGAGGAGAAGGCGGCCGCCGCCGCCCGCCGCACGCCGCCGACGGCGGTGGTGATGAAGTCCACCTCCGGCACCGGGACCGACGACAGCACCCTGCAGCGCTACAAGGACGGCTATCCGTCGTTCGGCGGGCCGCTGACGGCCGCCAATGTGCAGATCAACGACCAGCAGGCCGCCGCGACCCAGAAGCAGATGTCGGCGCTTGCCGCCAGCAAGCAGGCCGGCGCGATCAGCCAGGCCGAATACGACAAGCGCCTGGCCGAGATGCGCAAGATCGCCGCCGAACAGGCCGATACGCTGTCGCAGATAGAGAAATGATCTTGCCTTTCAGGCGATTCCAACGCAAAGCGTAACGGCACGTCGAATTTTCGATTTTCTTCCTGGCTGGAAGCGGGACGTGCCATCGGCCGCCCAAGTTTCACCGCATCGCCGATGCCAGGATAGTGCGACGGCGCCGCGATTCAGAAGTTCGTGTCACGGCTGTCCGGAAAGAGCGACGAACTTCGTTGCGGCGCGTGCCGCTGTCCCATGGGGAAAGAGATGGAAGAGTTTCACAAAGTCAGACGCTTGCCGCCATATGTTTTCGAACAGGTCAACCGTTTGAAAGCCAGCGCGCGAGCGGGTGGAGCCGACATCATCGATCTGGGCATGGGCAATCCCGACCTGCCGACGCCGAAGGCGATCGTCGACAAGCTTTGCGAGGTGGTCCAGGACCCGCGCACGCACCGCTATTCCTCGTCCAAGGGCATTCCGGGGCTGCGCCGCGCGCAGGCCGCCTATTACGCCCGCCGCTTCAACGTGAAGCTGAACCCGGATACGCAGGTCGTCGCTACGCTCGGCTCCAAGGAAGGCTTCGCCAACATGGCGCAGGCGATCACCGCGCCGGGCGACGTCATCCTCTGCCCGAACCCGACCTATCCGATCCATGCCTTCGGCTTTCTGATGGCGGGCGGCGTGATCCGCTCCATGTCGGTCGAGCCGGACGAGAGCTTCTTCCCGCCGCTCGAGCGCGCCGTGCGCCACTCAATCCCGAAGCCGCTGGCGCTGATCCTCAACTACCCGTCCAACCCGACGGCCTATGTCGCGACGCTCGATTTCTACAAGGACGTCATCGCGTTCGCGAAGAAGCACGATATCATCGTGCTGTCCGACCTTGCCTATTCCGAAATCTACTTCGACGACGCTCCGCCGCCCTCCGTGCTGGAGGTGCCGGGCGCGATGGACGTGACCGTCGAGTTCACCTCGATGTCGAAGACCTTCTCGATGCCGGGCTGGCGCATGGGCTTCGCCGTCGGCAACGAGCGGCTGATCGCGGCGCTGACGCGCGTCAAGTCCTACCTCGACTACGGCGCCTTCACGCCGATCCAGGTGGCGGCGACCCATGCGCTGAACGGCGACGGCTCCGACATCGCCGAGGTGCGCAACGTCTACAAGCGCCGCCGCGACGTGCTGGTCGAGAGCTTCGGCAAGGCCGGCTTCGAGGTGCCGCCGCCGGCGGCGACCATGTTCGCCTGGGCGAAAATCCCGGAAAAGTTCCGCCATCTCGGCAGCCTCGAATTCTCCAAGCTGCTGGTCGAGAAGGCCGACATCGCGGTTGCGCCGGGCATCGGTTTCGGCGAGCAGGGCGATGATTACGTCCGCATCGCGCTGGTCGAGAACGAACACCGCATCCGCCAGGCGGCGCGCAACTTGAAGCGCTTCCTGTCGACGGCCGACGAGACCATGCACAACGTGATCTCGCTCAACGCCCACCGCTAATCCAAAGGGCAGCCGTGGCTTACGCGGCTGCCTTCCCATGATACATCAGGATCGATCCATGGCAGACGCCCTCAAAATCGGCATAGCGGGGCTCGGCACCGTCGGTGCTTCGCTCGTCCGCATCATTCAGCAGCGCAGCAGGGAACTCGAAGTCACGTGCGGCCGTCCCGTGCGGATCGTCGCCGTTTCCGCGCGCGACAGGACGAAGGACCGCGGCATCGATCTGACCGGCATCGAATGGTTCGCAGGTCCGGTCGACATGGCGCAGAAGGCCGATATCGACGTGTTCGTCGAGCTGATGGGCGGCGCCGAGGGCGCTGCCAATGCCTCCGTCCGTGCCGCACTGGCGCGCGGTCTCCATGTGGTGACCGCCAACAAGGCGCTGCTTGCCTATCATGGCGTCGAGTTCGCCACGATGGCCGAAGAGAAGGGCGCGCTGCTCAATTTCGAAGCGGCCGTCGCCGGCGGCATCCCGGTCATCAAGGCGCTGCGTGAATCGCTGACCGGCAACACGGTGTCGCGCGTCTACGGCATCATGAACGGCACCTGCAACTACATCCTGACCCGGATGGAGAAGGAGGGCCTGTCCTTCGCCGAGTGCCTGACGGAGGCGCAGCGCCTCGGTTACGCCGAAGCCGATCCGGCCTTCGACATCGAGGGCAACGACACCGCCCACAAGCTCGCCATCCTGACGACGCTTGCCTTCGGCAACAGGATCGCCGCCGACGATATCTATATCGAGGGCATCACCAACATCTCGATCGACGACATCCGCGCCGCCGCCGATCTCGGCTACCGCATCAAGCTGCTCGGCGTTGCCCAGCGCACCGAAAGCGGTATCGAGCAGCGCGTGCATCCGACCATGGTGCCGGTCGAATCGGTGATCGCGCAGGTGGACGGCGTAACCAACGCGGTCGCGATCGAATCCGATATCCTCGGCGAGCTGCTGATGGTCGGCCCCGGCGCCGGCGGCAATGCGACGGCGTCCGCCGTGCTCGGCGACATCGCCGATATCGCCAAGAGCCAGCCGGGCGCGCAGCGCGTGCCGGTGCTGGGCCATCCGGCGGTGGCGCTGCAGCCCTATCGCAAGGCGCAGATCCAGAGCCATGAGGGCGGCTATTTCATCCGCCTGACCGTCAAGGACCGCATCGGCGTCTTCGCGAGCGTTGCCGCCCACATGGCGGAAAACAAGATTTCGCTGGAATCGATCGTGCAGCATTCCAAGGAGCATCTGTCGGTGCCGGCGCAGCAGACGATCATCCTCGTCACCCATGCGACGATGGAGGATTCGGTGCGCAAGGCGGTCGCTTCGATCAAGACCGAGGAATACCTGATCGGCGAGCCGCAGGTCATCCGCATCGAGCGTCCGAAGGAAGATTGACGCGCGGCGGCCGGGGCAGATCATGACCGATCATTGGGTGTCCACGGCCAAGGGCCGCCTCTTCGCGAAGCGCTGGGGTGGGGACAGCCGGAAAGCGCCGATCGTGCTCTTTCACGATTCGCTCGGCTGCGTCGCGCTGTGGCGCAGCTTTCCCGAGCAGCTGTCGGCGGCGACCGGGCGCACCGTCATCGCCTATGACCGCCTGGGCTTCGGCCGGTCCGATCCCTATCCGAGCCGGCTCGACTTCGATTTCATGGGCGAGGAGGCGGGCGTTTCGCTTCCCGCCCTTCGCCGGCATTTCGGCTTTGACCGCTTCGTCGCGCTCGGCCATAGCGTCGGCGGCGAAATGGCGGTGATGACCGCCGGCGCCTATCCCGCCGATTGTGAGGCGGTGGTGACGGTTGCCGCCCAATCCTTCATCGAGGACTGCACGCGCGCCGGCATCCGCGAGGCGGAGCGCGCCTTTGCCGAGCCCGGCGCGATGGACCGGCTTGCGAAATATCATGGCGACAAGGCGGAATGGGTCCTTAACGCCTGGATCCGGACCTGGCTGTCGCCGGATTTCGCCGACTGGACGCTCGACGCCGATCTTGCCCGCGTGCGCTGCCCGGTTCTCGCCGTTCACGGCGCCGACGACGAATACGGCTCGACGGAGCAGCCGCGCCGCATCGTCTCTCTCGTGGCGGGACCTTCGACGCTGGAGATCATACCGGGATGCGGACATGTGCCGCATCGCGAGCAGGAGGGCCTGCTGATCGAGCTGGTCAGCCGATTCCTGGAGCGCAATGCCGTGGATACTGTGGAGAACGCCGAGATCGCGTCGTAAATCCGCCATTTCCTTCGCTTCGCTGCTGTAATAGGGAAGGGCGAAGACCATGAGGGGAATTGTGGAAGCGGCGGACCCTGTACAGCGGGCATTCCTGGGCGTCGAGCATTCGGTATCGGGCAATCGCTGGGTTTCCCGGCTGGATCAGGCCGGGCAGAACCGTGCGCTGGCGATCGCGCAGACGCATGGGCTGCCGGACCTGATTTCCCGCGTGCTGGCCGGCCGCGGCGTGGCGCTCGACGACGCCATCACCTTCCTCGATCCGACCATTCGCGGGCTGATGCCGGACCCCTATCTGCTGACGGATTGCGAGACGGCGGCGGAGCGGCTGGCAAGGGCGATCCGCAAGGGCGAGAATGTCGCGATCTTCGGCGACTACGACGTCGATGGTGCTGCATCCTCGGCGCTTCTCTATCGCTTTCTCACCCATTTCGGCGTTCGCGCCCGCATCTATATTCCCGACCGGGTTTTCGAAGGCTACGGACCCAATCCGGTCGCGATCGGGCAACTGATCGACGAGGGCGCGGGGCTGATCGTTACCGTCGACTGCGGCTCGACCAGCTTCGATTCGCTGGAGGCGGCCAAGGCGCGCGGGACCGACGTGGTGGTGATCGACCACCATCAGGTCGCCCACGAACTGCCGCCGTGCCATGCGCTGGTCAATCCGAACCGCGAGGACGATCTTTCGGGGCAGGGGCATCTCTGCGCCGCCGGCGTCGTCTTCCTCGTGCTGGTGGCGACGCTGCGGCTGCTTCGCGAGGCGGGCGATCCGCGGGCGCGCACGCTCGATCTTCTCGCCTGGCTCGACATCGTGGCGCTGGCGACGGTGTGCGACGTTGTTCCGCTGAAGGGGCTGAACCGCGCCTATGTCGTCAAGGGGCTGATCGCCGCCCGCCATCAGGGCAATGCCGGGCTTTCGGCTCTGTTTCGCAAGGCCGGGCTCGGCGGGCCGGTGACGCCCTATCATTTCGGCTTCCTGATCGGCCCGCGCATCAATGCCGGCGGGCGTATCGGCGATGCCGCCCTCGGCTCGCGACTGCTGACCATCGACGATGCGGCGGAAGCCGAGACCATCGCCGAACGGCTCGACCAATTGAACCGCGAGCGTCAGGCGATGGAAGCCGCGATGCTGCAGGAGGCGGAGGCCGAGGCGCTTGCCGAATATGGCGACGGCAGTGCCGCCGCCGTCATCATCACGGCGCGGGAGAACTGGCATCCCGGCATCGTCGGGCTGATCGCCTCGCGCCTGAAGGACAGGTTCCGCCGTCCGGCCTTCGCGATCACCTTCGACCCGATGGGCAAGGGCACCGGCTCCGGCCGCTCGATCAACGGCTTCGACATGGGGCGCATGGTCCGCGCGGCTGTGGACGAGGGCTTGCTGGTCAAGGGCGGCGGCCACGCGATGGCGGCGGGCCTGACCGTCGAGCGCGCCAACCTCGGCAGCCTGCGCACCTTCTTCACGGAGAAGGCGGAAAAGCAGGTGCTGGCGCTGGCGGCCAGCGAAACCCTGAAGATCGACGGGGCGCTCGGCGCGTCCGGCGCCACCGTCGGGCTGATCGACCAGCTCGAAACCGCAGGCCCCTACGGCTCCGGCCATCCGCAGCCCGTTTTCGCCATCCCCGGCCATCGCCTGCGCGATTCGCGGCTCGTCGGCCAGTCGCATGTGAAGGTGACGCTGGAGGCGCAGGATGGCGGCCGGCTGGAGGGCATCGCCTTTCGCGCCGCCGAAACACCGCTCGGCGACCTGCTGCTCAACGGCCGCGGCCTGCCGCTGCATGTGGCCGGCACGCTCGGCGCCGATCACTGGCAGGGCTCCCGCCGCGTGCAGCTTCGCGTCATCGACGCCGCCAAGGCTCCCTGAGGGGAGAACGGCAAAGACCAGACCGGCTAGAGCGTTTCATCTTTTAACGGAACCATATCCGGCATTTTCGAGATAGTTTTGGCATTCGGCGGGCTGGATGGTTTCGACCAGCCTGCCGATATGACGCC
>Ga0153956_1000243_pt1 | contig 67464 bp, 76 predicted proteins | sample TSFL040MetaG_FD_104704 | JGI IMG/M metagenome (GOLD analysis project Ga0153956, IMG submission 104704) | Attine ant fungus gardens microbial communities from Florida, USA - TSFL040 MetaG | ecosystem: Host-associated > Fungi > Mycelium > Unclassified | place: USA: Florida, Wekiwa Springs...
GGGCACCGAGATGGTGATGCCGGGCGACAACATCGCGATGGAAGTGCACCTGATCGTGCCGATCGCGATGGAAGAGAAGCTGCGCTTCGCCATCCGCGAAGGCGGACGCACGGTTGGTGCAGGCGTCGTCGCCAGCATCATCGAGTAACGACAATCTGTCGGATGCCCGGCCGCAGGGCCGGGCATCCGACACCCTTCTTTATCGACGTGGATGACCGGCTGATCCGGTCGTGACGGACAAGAAAGACAACGGCAATGAACGGCCAGAATATTCGCATCCGTCTCAAGGCGTTCGACCATCGGATTCTCGATACGTCGACCCGCGAGATCGTGAACACTGCGAAACGCACCGGAGCCCAGGTCCGCGGACCGATTCCGCTGCCGACGCGCATCGAGAAGTTCACGGTGAACCGTTCGCCGCATGTCGACAAGAAGAGCCGTGAGCAGTTCGAGACGCGCACGCACAAGCGTCTTCTCGACATCGTCGATCCGACCCCGCAGACGGTCGATGCGCTGATGAAGCTCGACCTGGCCGCAGGTGTCGACGTCGAGATCAAGCTCTGAGATTTTTGAATTTAGGTTCGCGACCAGCGACCAGAAAGAACAGGATACGCCGATGCGCTCCGGAGTGATCGCACAAAAGGTCGGGATGACACGGGTCTTTACGGAGACCGGTGAGCATATCCCCGTGACCGTGCTGAAACTGGGCAATTGCCAGGTGCTGGGCCATCGCACCACTGAAAAGAACGGCTATGTCGCGCTCCAGCTCGGTTCCGGATCGCGCAAGACGGTCTATATGCCGAAAGCCGAGCGCGGTCAGTTCGCCGTCGCCAAGGCCGAGCCGAAGCGCAAGGTCGCGGAATTCCGCGTCACCGAGGATGCGCTGATCCCGGTCGGAGCCGAGATCACCGCCGATCACTTCGTTGCCGGCCAGTTCGTCGACGTGACCGGCACCTCGATCGGCAAGGGCTTTGCGGGCGGCATGAAGCGCTGGAACTTCGGCGGCTTGCGCGCCACGCACGGTGTGTCGGTGTCGCATCGTTCGATCGGTTCGACCGGCGGACGTCAGGATCCCGGCAAGACCTTCAAGAACAAGAAGATGCCCGGTCACATGGGTGTCGATCGCATCACCACGCTCAATCTGCGCGTCGTGCAGACCGACGTGGAGCGCGGCCTGATCCTCGTCGAGGGCGCCGTTCCCGGCTCCAAGGGCGGCTGGATTTCGGTGCGCGATGCGGTGAAGAAGCCCTTGCCGAAGGATGCTCCGAAGCCCGGCAAGTTCAAGGTCGCCAATGGCGGCGAACAAGCCGCGGAAGCGCCGGCCGAGAAGGAGGGCGCATAACATGGAACTGAATGTCACCACCCTTGAAGGCAAGGCGGCGGGTTCGGTCCAGCTCTCGGACGAGATTTTTGGTCTCGAGCCGCGCAGGGATCTGATCCAGCGCTGCGTCAACTGGCAACTCGCCAAGCGTCAGGCCGGCACCCACAAGGCCCAGGGCCGTGCGGATGTCTGGCGCACCGGCAAGAAGATGTACAAGCAGAAGGGCACCGGCGGTGCGCGTCACGGCTCGGCTCGCGTGCCGCAGTTCCGCGGCGGCGGCCGTGCGTTCGGTCCGGTCGTGCGCAGCCATGCCCACGATCTGCCGAAGAAGGTGCGGGCGCTGGCGCTGCGCCATGCGCTGTCTGCCAAGGCCAAGGACGGCGGCTTGATCGTGATCGACAACGCCGAACTGAAGGACGCCAAGACTAAGGCGCTGGTCGGGCACTTTTCCGGTCTCGGTCTGACCAGTGCGCTGATCGTCGACGGTGCGGCGGTTCACGCCGGTTTCGCGACGGCCGCCCGCAACATCCCGAATATCGACGTGCTGCCGATCCAGGGCATCAACGTCTATGACATTCTGCGCCGCCAGAAGCTCGTTCTGACGAAGGCTGCGATCGATGCGTTGGAGGCGCGCTTCAAATGACGACGATTGATCCGCGCCATTACGACGTGATCGTTGCTCCGGTCATCACCGAGAAGGCGACGGTTGCGTCCGAGCACAACAAGGTTGTTTTCAAGGTCGCGGCCAAGGCCACGAAGCCGCAGATCAAGGAAGCGATTGAGAAGTTGTTCGACGTCAAGGTGAAGAGCGTGAACACGCTGGTTCGCAAGGGCAAGACGAAAGTCTTCCGCGGCCAGTTCGGTTCGCAGTCGGACGTCAAGCGCGCGGTTGTGACCCTCGAAGAGGGCCACCGCATCGACGTCACCACCGGGCTATAAGGCGGAACCGACGATGGCATTGAAAAAATTCAACCCCACGACGCCGGGCCAGCGCCAGCTGGTGATGGTCGATCGTTCGGCGCTCTACAAGGGCAAGCCGGTCAAGGTCTTGACCGAGGGCAAGCCCTCGAATGGCGGCCGCGGCAACACCGGTCGCATCACGGTGCGTTTCCGGGGCGGCGGGCACAAGAAGTCGTACCGCATCGTCGACTTCAAGCGCACCAAGGTGGACGTGCCGGCGACAGTCGAGCGGCTGGAATACGATCCGAACCGCACGGCATTCATCGCGCTGATCAAGTATCAGGACGGCGAGCAGGCTTACATTCTGGCGCCGCAGCGCCTGGCGGTCGGCGACACCGTGGTTGCCGGCAACTATGTCGACGTGAAGCCGGGCAATGTCATGCCGCTTGGCAACATGCCGATCGGCACGATCGTCCACAATGTCGAGATGAAGATCGGCAAGGGCGGTCAGATCGCCCGTTCAGCCGGTACCTATGCGCAGGTTGTCGGCCGCGATCATGATTATGTCATCGTGCGCCTGAACTCGGGCGAGCAGCGTTTGGTTCACGGACGTTGCACCGCTACGATCGGCGCGGTGTCGAATCCGGACCACATGAATATTTCGATCGGCAAGGCCGGGCGTACGCGCTGGCTGGGCCGGCGGCCGCATAACCGCGGCGTCGTCATGAACCCGGTCGACCATCCGCACGGCGGTGGTGAAGGCCGCACCTCGGGCGGCCGTCACCCGGTCACCCCGTGGGGCAAGCCGACCAAGGGCAAGAAGACCCGTTCGAACAAGTCGACCAACAAGTTCATTCTCATCAGCCGCCACAAGCGGAAGAAGTAAGGAAGCCGGACATGGTTCGTTCAGTCTGGAAAGGCCCGTTCGTCGAAGGCTCGCTGCTCAAGAAAGCAGATGCCGCGCGCGCGTCCGGCCGTCACGACGTCATCAAGATCTGGAGCCGCCGCTCGACGATCCTGCCGCAGTTCGTCGGCCTGACGTTCGGTGTCTACAACGGCCAGAAGCATGTGCCGGTGTCGATCAACGAGGAAATGGTCGGTCACAAGTTCGGCGAGTTCTCGCCGACCCGGACCTTCCATGGCCATTCGGGCGACAAGAAAGCCAAGAGGGCTTGAGGGTTAAGTCATGAGCAAACCAAAGCGCGAGCGCGCTCTCCCCGATAACGAGGCCAAGGCGGTCGCCCGGATGCTGCGGGTCAGCCCGCAGAAGCTCAATCTCGTGGCGCAGCTGATCCGTGGCCGCAAGGCATCGGCTGCGCTCGCCGACCTGCAGTTCTCGCGCAAGCGGATCGCGGTCGACGTCAAGAAGTGCCTGGAATCGGCGATCGCCAATGCCGAGAACAACCACGACCTCGATGTCGACGATCTGATCGTGTCGGAAGCGCATGTCGGAAACGGCATCGTGATGAAGCGTTTCGCGCCGCGCGGCCGTGGCCGTTCGGGCCGTATTTTCAAACCGTTCTCGCAACTGACGATCGTTGTTCGTCAGGTCGAGGCCGAGGCGAGCGCTTAAGGGCGCGGGAGAAGACGATGGGTCAGAAGATCAATCCAATCGGGCTGCGTCTGGGCATCAACCGGACCTGGGATTCCCGTTGGTATGCCGGCAAGAACGAATACGGCAAGCTGCTGCATGAAGACGTCAAGATCCGCGAGATCCTGCACAAGGAGCTGAAGCAGGCGGCGGTCGCGCGTATCGTGATCGAGCGTCCGCACAAGAAGTGCCGCGTGACGATCCATTCCGCGCGCCCGGGCGTCGTGATCGGCAAGAAGGGCGCCGATATCGACAAGCTGCGTAAGAAGGTCGCCGACATCACCGCGTCCGATGTCGTCATCAACATCGTCGAAATCCGCAAGCCGGAGCTTGATGCCACCCTGGTCGCTGAATCGATCGCGCAGCAGCTCGAGCGCCGCGTCGCATTCCGCCGCGCCATGAAGCGCGCCGTGCAGTCGGCGATGCGCCTCGGCGCCGAGGGCATTCGTATCAATTGCTCGGGCCGTCTTGGCGGGGCCGAAATCGCCCGCATGGAGTGGTATCGCGAAGGCCGCGTGCCGTTGCATACCCTGCGCGCCGATATCGACTACGGCGTTGCGACCGCTTTCACCACGTTCGGTACCTGCGGCGTCAAGGTCTGGATCTTCAAGGGCGAAATCCTCGAGCACGATCCGATGGCCCAGGACAAGCGTATGGCCGAAGGCGATAATTCGCGTCCGCGCCGCGACGCGGCTTGAACGATAGAGAAGGTTTGAGGGCGTAAGCCATGATGCAACCAAAGAAAACGAAGTTCCGAAAGGCGCACAAGGGCCGCATCCACGGCGTTGCGTCGTCCGGCGCGACGTTGGCCTTCGGCCAGTTCGGACTGAAGGCGATGGCGCCCGAGCGCGTCACGGCACGCCAGATCGAGGCCGCGCGCCGCGCGCTGACCCGTCACATGAAGCGTGCGGGCCGGGTCTGGATCCGCGTGTTCCCGGATGTCCCGGTGTCGAAGAAGCCCGCTGAAGTCCGCATGGGCTCCGGCAAAGGCACGCCGGAATTGTGGGTGGTGCGGGTCAAGCCGGGCCGCATCATGTTCGAGATCGACGGCGTCACCCAGCAGACCGCCCGTGAGGCGCTGACGCTGGCGGCCGCCAAGCTGCCGATCAAGACGCGCTTCGTCGCGCGCATCGCGGAGTAATCGACATGGCCGAGACGAAGGTCGCAGACATTCGCGCAATGAGCCCGGATCAGATGGACGACGCGGTCGCCAATCTGAAGAAGGAGCGCTTCAACTTGCGCTTCCAGCGCGCCACCGGGCAGCTCGAGAACACGTCGCGGCTGCGTGAAACCCGCCGCGATATCGCACGGATCAAGACCATCGCCGCGCAAAAGCGCGCCGAGAAGAAGTAAAGAGGCCAACGATGCCGAAACGTACGCTGCAGGGCGTGGTCGTCAGCGACAAGCAAGCCAAGACGGTTGTGGTGCGCGTCGACCGGCGCTTCACCCATCCGATCTACAAGAAGACCATTCGCCGCTCGAAGAACTATCACGCGCACGACGAGAACAACGAGTTCAAGCCGGGCGATGTGGTGTGGATCGAGGAAAGCAAGCCGATCTCGAAGTTGAAGCGCTGGACCGTGGTCCGGGGCGACCAGAAGAAAACAGCTTAAGCGCAACTCAGCGCATCAGAAAGAGGACGAGGTGCATCAATGATTCAGATGCAGACCAACCTCGACGTGGCCGATAATTCAGGCGCACGCCGTGTCATGTGCATTAAGGTGCTTGGGGGTTCCAAGCGCCGCTATGCAACGGTGGGCGACATCATCGTCGTGTCGATCAAGGAAGCCATTCCACGTGGAAAGGTGAAGAAGGGCGATGTCATGAAGGCGGTCGTTGTGCGGGTCCGCAAGGACATCCGCCGCGCCGACGGCTCCGTCATCCGCTTCGACCGCAATGCCGCCGTGCTGATCAACAATCAGTCCGAGCCGGTCGGTACCCGCATTTTCGGGCCGGTGCCGCGCGAGCTGCGCGCCAAGAACCACATGAAGATCATTTCGCTCGCGCCGGAGGTGCTGTGATGGCTGCCAAGATCCGGAAGGGTGACAAGGTTGTCGTGTTGTCGGGCCGCGACAAGGGCCGCACCGGCGAGGTGTTCGAGGTGCGTCCCGCCGAGAGCCGCGCGCTGGTGCGCGGCATCAACATGGTGAAGCGCCACCAGAAGCAGACCCAGGCGCAGGAGGGTGGCATCATCTCGAAGGAGTCGCCGATCCACCTGTCCAACATCGCGATCGTCGGCAAGGACGGCAAGCCGACCCGCGTGGGTTTCAAGGTTCAGGCTGACGGCACCAAGGTGCGTGTCGCCAAGCGTTCGGGAGCAGAGATCGATGGCTGAGACTGCTTACATTCCGCGTCTGCGCGCGGAGTATGACAAGAGCATCCGGACCAAGCTCACCGAGCAGTTCGGTTATCAGAACGTCATGCAGGTGCCGCGCCTCGACAAGGTGGTTCTCAACATGGGAATCGGCGAGGCGGTGAACGACCGCAAGAAGGCCGAGACCGCGGCCGGCGACCTGTCGCTGATCGCAGGCCAGAAGGCGATCGTCACCTATTCGCGTATCGCGATCGCGACCTACAAGCTGCGTGAAAACCAGCCGATCGGCTGCAAGGTGACGCTGCGCAAGGCGAAGATGTACGAATTCATCGATCGCCTGGTGAACGTCGCGCTGCCGCGCGTGCGCGACTTCCGCGGCCTCAATCCGAAGAGTTTTGACGGCCGCGGCAATTACTCGCTCGGCATCAAGGAACATATCATTTTCCCCGAAATCGACTTCGACAAGGCCGGGGAGAGCTGGGGCATGGACGTCACGGTCTGCACGACGGCGCAGACGGACGACGAAGCCCGGGCGCTGTTGACCGCATTCAATTTTCCGTTCCGGCAGTGAGACGCTGAGAAGCTCTCAAACGCGGAAAGGTAAGGAGCCAAGCATGGCAAAGAAGAGTTCGATCGAGAAGAACAACCGTCGCAAGCGGATGACCAAGAACGCGGCTGCGAAGCGCGCGAGGCTGAAGGCCATCATCGCCGACAAGAAGAAGCCGGTTGAGGAGCGATTCGCAGCGACGCTGAAGCTCTCCGAGATGCCGCGCAATTCGTCCGCGACCCGCATTCGCAACCGCTGCGAACTGACCGGGCGCCCGCGTTCGAATTATCGCAAGAACAAGCTGAGCCGTATCGCGCTGCGCGAGCTCGGTTCCAAGGGCCTGGTTCCGGGCCTCGTGAAGTCGAGCTGGTAAGGAGGGCGCGCAGATGTCAACGCACGATCCGATCAGCGATCTCATCACCCGCATCCGTAACGCTCAGATGCGCAACAAGCCCAAGGTTTCGACCCCGGGTTCGAAGATGCGCGCCAACGTGCTCGAAGTCCTCAAGAGCGAGGGCTACATCCGCGGCTATGCCAGCGTCGAGCATTCGTCCGGCCGCAGCGAGCTCGAGGTCGAGTTGAAGTATTTCGACGGCGAGCCCGTGATCCGCGAGATCGAACGGGTTTCCAAGCCGGGACGCCGCGTTTACGCCTCGGTGAAGAACCTGCCGCGCGTGAACAACGGGCTCGGAATTTCGGTGCTATCGACGCCGAAGGGAATCATGGCCGACCATGACGCGCGTGACGCGAATGTGGGCGGCGAAGTTCTCTTCACGGTGTTCTGAGGAAGGATAGAGTCATGTCACGAGTTGGCAAACGACCGGTCCCTGTGCCTTCGGGCGTGACCGCGACCGTTGAAGGGCAGACCGTCAAAATGAAGGGGCCGAAGGGCCAGCTTCAGTTCGTCGTGCATGACGACGTCGACGTGAAGTTCGAGAACGGCGCTGTGAAGGTCGCGCCGCGCTTCGAAACCAACCGCGCGCAGGCGCTGTATGGCACCGCGCGCGCGCAGGTTGCGAACCTGGTCGAAGGCGTCACCAAGGGCTTCGAGAAGAAGCTCGAGATCACCGGCGTCGGCTACCGCGCCGCGTTGCAGGGCAAGACCCTTCAGCTCGCGCTCGGTTACAGCCACGACGTCAACTACGCGATCCCGGAAGGGATCACGATTGCCGTGCCGAAGCCGACGGAAATCACCATCACCGGCAACGATGCACAACGCGTCGGCCAGGTGGCGGCGGAAATCCGCAGCTATCGTCCGCCGGAGCCCTACAAGGGCAAGGGCGTGAAGTACGCCAACGAATTCATCTTCCGCAAGGAAGGCAAGAAGAAGTAACGGAGCCGGTCATGTCGAAACTCAAGATTACGAATGCCCGGCGCAAGCAACGCGTGAGGCTGTCGTTGCGCCGCACCGCCAACGGCCGTCCGCGGCTGTCGGTGTTCCGTTCGTCGAAGCACATCTACGCCCAGGTCATCGACGACCTGAAGGGCGAGACGCTGGCGTCGGCGTCGTCGCTGGAGAAGGCGATGCGCGAGTCGGGCAACACCGGCGCCGACATCGATGCGGCCAAGGCGGTCGGCAAGCTGCTGGCGGAGCGCGCGGTCAAGAACGGCGTCAAGGAAGTCATCTTCGATCGCGGCGGCTATCTTTATCACGGCCGCGTCAAGGCGCTGGCCGACGCGGCCCGCGAGAGCGGGTTGAGCTTCTAACGGAATCGAACGGATACAGGACCGGGGCGAAAGCCTCACAGGGCAAGATTTTAGGATCGGAAAACACCATGGCAGGTGAACGCGAACGCGGCGGACGCGAACGGAGCAGGGATCGCGAAGAGCGCGACAGCGAGTTCGTCGACAAGCTCGTCCACATCAACCGTGTGGCGAAGGTCGTCAAGGGCGGCAAGCGGTTCGGCTTTGCGGCGCTGGTCGTGATCGGCGACCAGAAGGGCCGGGTCGGATTCGGCCACGGCAAGGCGCGCGAAGTTCCCGAGGCGATCCGCAAGGCAACCGAGTCGGCCAAGCGCAATCTGACGCGCGTGGCGCTGCGTGAAGGTCGCACCCTTCATCACGACATCGCAGGCCGTCACGGCGCTGGCCGGGTCTATCTGCGTGCGGCGCCGGCGGGCACCGGCATCATCGCCGGCGGTCCGATGCGCGCGGTGTTCGAGACGCTCGGGATCCAGGACGTGGTCGCGAAGTCGATCGGGTCTTCGAATCCCTACAACATGGTTCGCGCGACCTTCGACGCGCTGAAGCACCAGGATTCGCCGCGCTCGGTTGCGGCTCGCCGCAACATCAAGGTGTCCACACTGCAGTCGCGCCGCGTCGGCGGCGACGCCGAAGCAGTTGCCGAATAACGAGGGCATGATCGGGAAGGCCGGATGCCGGTTTTCCGACAAGATCAGGCCCAATTAAAACGACGTCCGGAGTTTACGACGATGGCCAAGGCCGCAAAGACGATCAAGATCGAGCAGACCGGCAGCGCAATCCGCCGCCATCACTCGCAGCGTTCGACGCTGATCGGCCTCAATCTCAACAAGATCGGCCGGGTTGCGGAATTGCAGGATACGCCTGAGGTTCGCGGCATGATTGCCAAGGTTCAGCACCTCGTCCGCGTGGTCGAGAAATAGGATTCACGTCATCCTTCGAGGCCTGGGCTTTGCCTTCGCGCCTCAGGACGACGGAAATGAGAGGGAAGAAGACGATGAAGCTCAGCGATATCGCCGACAACTCCGGTTCGCGCAAGAAGCGCATGCGGATCGGCCGGGGCATCGGCTCCGGCAAGGGCAAGACCGGCGGCCGCGGCGGCAAGGGCCAGACCGCGCGCTCGGGTGTGCGCATCAAAGGCTTCGAGGGCGGCCAGATGCCGCTGCATCGCCGCCTGCCGAAACGCGGCTTCACCAACATTTTCCGTCTGGAGTTCGCCGAGGTCAATCTCGACCGGCTTCAGGCCGCGATCGACGCCAAGACGATCGATGCGAAGGCAACGATCAACGCTGAGTCGCTGGTGAAATCCGGCCTGGTGCGGCGTGCCAAGGACGGCGTGCGTTTGCTCGGCCGGGGCGAGATCAAGGCGAAGCTGACCATCGAGGTTCACGGTGCGTCGAAATCCGCGATCGCGGCGGTCGAGAAGGCGGGCGGCACGGTGAAAATCCTGGCGCCGAAGAAGGACGAAGGCGAGGCAGCGTAACATCTGCGTCATTGCCGGCATTGGCAGGCGACAGTTCGCCTGCGGATGGTAGATTTATCGCAAGCCGAGCACCATGTGAGGTCCGGCGTCTGCCGGATGCGCCGTCATGGCGGGGCATGACAGCGCGAGGGGCGCGGGAGAAAGCCAAAGATGGTCTCAGCAGCGGAACAACTCGCGGCAAACCTCAACTTCTCGGCGTTCGCAAAAGCCGACGAACTGAAGAAGCGCATCTGGTTCACGCTGGGTGCGCTGCTCGTTTATCGGCTCGGCACCTACATTCCGCTTCCGGGTATCGATCCCGGCATCTGGGAAAAGGTCTTCAATTCCCAGTCCGGCGGCATTTTGGGCATGTTCAACATGTTCTCCGGCGGTGGCATTCATCGCATGGCGATCTTCGCGTTGAACATCATGCCGTACATCTCGGCATCGATCATCCTTCAGCTGCTGACCACTGTGTCGCCGCAGCTCGAGGCCCTCAAGAAAGAGGGCGAAGCCGGGCGCAAGCTGATCAATCAGTACACCCGCTACCTGACCGTGATTCTCGCGTTCTTCCAGTCCTACGGTATCGCCGTCGGCCTGCAGGGCGCCGGCAACGTCGTCAGCAACCCCGGCATGTTCTTCCTGGTCTCGACCGCGATCACGCTGACCGGCGGCACCATGTTCCTGATGTGGCTGGGCGAACAGATCACCTCGCGCGGTATCGGTAACGGCATTTCGCTCATCATCATGGCGGGCATCGTCGCGGAGTTGCCGTCCGCGCTTGCCAACATGCTGGAGCTCGGGCGTCAGGGCGCGCTGTCGACGGGGATCATCCTGATCGTTCTGATCATGGTCGTCGCGGTGATCGCCTTCATCGTGTTCATGGAGCGTGCGCAGCGCAGGCTGCTGATCCAGTATCCGAAGCGGCAGGTCGGCAACAAGATGTTCGAGGGCCAGTCCTCGCATCTGCCGCTCAAGCTCAACACCTCGGGTGTGATTCCGCCGATCTTCGCATCGTCGCTGTTGCTGCTGCCGACCACGATCGCGCAGTTCAATGCAGGCAAAGGCCCTGAATGGTTTCAGTGGCTGACGACGCAGCTCGGCCACGGCCGGCCGCTGTTTCTTGTGCTCTATCTCGCGCTGATCGTGTTCTTCGCCTTCTTCTATACGGCAATCGTGTTCAATCCGACCGAAACCGCGGACAATCTCAAGAAGCACGGCGGTTTCATTCCCGGCATCCGGCCGGGCGAGCGCACCGCCGAATACATCGATTATGTGCTCTCGCGCATCACCGTTCCCGGCGCGATCTATCTCGCCGTGGTCTGCTTGATTCCGGAGATCCTGATTTCCTATGCGGCGGTGCCGTTCTACTTCGGCGGCACTTCGCTTCTGATCGTCGTCAGCGTGACGATGGACACGGTGTCGCAAGTGCAGGGGTATCTGCTGGCCCACCAGTATGAAGGCCTCATACGGAAATCGAAGTTAAAGGGTCGCCGTCGATGACCCCGGATCTCGCCAAGCGTATCGTTTTTACGCTCGGCGCGCTCCTCGTCTATCGCCCTGAGCCTGCGTTCCCGTTCCCGGCATCGATCCTCAGGCGCTCGGCGCAATTCTCCAGGAACATCGCGCCGCCGCGACGCTCCGGCGCCTCTCGCCGTTATCGCTTGGACTGACGCCCTATATTTCCGCCGCCGTCCTCGTCCAGTTGCTGTCGCTGGTCTCGTCTCGCTGCGATGGCATCGCACGATCGCGCGCCAGACCTTCATTCTCGCAATGGCTCCGGCCGTGCTGCGGCGGTCCGGCGCAACGATACCGGGAATCGAATCCGGCGAGGCGACCGCAAGTCACCTCGATCATGCGATATCGCGTACGACGGTTGCCGGCGCCGCTTATCTTGTTGCGGTGCTTCTTATCCCCGAGGCATTGATCGCCTATGCCAAGGTGCCGTATTACTTTGCGGGAGGATCGGTGCTGATTGTCGTTTGCGCCGTTCTCGACATCGAAGCACAGGTGCGCGGCCGCTCGCTCACCAGGCGAGGGGGCAATTGTTCATGAGACTGATTCTTCTCGGACCGCCTGGGGCGGGGAAGGGAACGCAGGCGCAACGCCTGATCCATCACTACGGCATCGTCCAGCTTTCGACCGGTGAAATGCTGCGCGCGGCGGTCGCCGCCGGCACGCCCGTGGGCCTCAAGGCCAAGGACATCATGGCGAGCGGCGGACTGGTCCCCGACGAGGTGGTGATCGGAATCATTTCCGACCGACTCGATCAGCCGGATGCAAGGAAAGGCTTCATCCTCGACGGGTTTCCACGAACCGTCCCGCAGGCCGAGGCGCTGGATCGGCTGCTCAGGTCCAAGCATCTGAAGCTCGATGCCGTGGTCGAACTGCGCGTCAACGAGAGTGCGCTGTTGCAGCGTGTCGAAAGCCGGGTCGCCGAAATGACGGCGCGGGGCGAAGCGGTGCGGGCCGACGATACGCCCGAGGTGCTGTCGAAGCGGCTGGCAAGCTATCGGGCCCTGACCGAGCCGTTGATTCACTACTATTCCGAGCGACGCAAGCTGTTGACCGTCGACGGCATGATGGCCATTGAGCATGTGACCCGGGATATCTACCGCATCCTGGCCGCCATCGGTGCTTCCGATGCCAAGGCGGACAAGAAGGCCAGTGCCCGGAAGGCACCTGCGAAGGCTCCGGCCAAGGCATCTGCGCCAGCCAAAAAGGCCGCCAAGGCGGCCAAGAAGACCGCTAAAAAGGCGACCAAGGCCAAAAAAGCAGCCAAAAAGACCCGAAAAACGGCCAAGAGGGCCGTTAAAAAGGTCAAGAAGGCGGCCAAGGCGAGGGCCGGGACGGCGCGGCGCACCGGGGCCGCGGGGAAACGGAAGGGATCCGCAAAAGCCCCGAAAAAAGTCACGAAAAGGCGAGCTAACGCCGCGAAGCGGTTGACGAAACGGCGCTGAATCCTTTAATAGGTGCCATATCCAGTCGGATAGTTTTCAGACGATGCCGGGCCTCAAGAGAACAGAGGGCTCGGGCGTCGTCTTCGCGTTTGCGGATACCCGCCTGAAATAACGAAGGAAATGCCGGCCCGCGGATGGGTCCGGTGACAGGAGAGAGCTCTGTGGCCCGTATTGCCGGCGTGAATATCCCGACCAACAAGCGCGTCCTTATTGCGCTTCAGTACATTCATGGCATCGGTCAGAAGAATGCTGCCGATATCATCGAGAAGGTCAAGATTCCGGCCGATCGCCGGGTCTCGCAACTGACCGACCAGGAAGTGCTTCAGATTCGCGAGGTCATCGACCGCGACTACCTCGTCGAGGGCGACCTTCGCCGCGAAGTCGGTGTCAACATCAAGCGTCTGATGGATCTCGGCTGCTATCGCGGCCTTCGCCATCGTCGCGGCTTGCCGGTGCGCGGTCAGCGCACCCACACCAACGCACGCACCCGCAAGGGGCCTGCCAAGGCGATCGCCGGCAAGAAGAAGTAAGCAAGCGAAGACCGGACGGGGCGGCGAATCGATCGTTCGCGGCCCGGCCGGTTGTGTTTTTTTCAGGTGGAGCCGCTGGCACTACGGCGGCGTTGAGATCATAGGGAAGGCTGACAATGGGTAAGGAAGCTGCGACACGCGTCCGCCGTCGCGAACGCAAGAATATCGCGTCCGGCATCGCGCATGTGAATTCGTCGTTCAACAACACGACCATCACCATCACCGACGCGCAGGGCAACACGATCGCCTGGTCGTCGGCGGGAACGATGGGTTTCAAGGGATCGCGCAAGTCGACCCCGTATGCGGCTCAGGTGGCCGCGGAGGACGTTTCCAAGAAGGCGCAGGAACACGGCATGCGTACCCTCGAGGTCGAGGTTGCGGGTCCGGGCTCCGGCCGTGAATCGGCGCTGCGCGCCCTGCAGGCCGCGGGTTTCACCGTCACCTCCATCCGCGATGTGACGACGATCCCGCACAATGGCTGCCGGCCGCGCAAGCGCCGCCGCGTGTGATTTGTCTGCCGCGGGCGATGTTCGCCCGCGAATGCTTTCGAGACGCTTATCGCGCGGGCTGATCCGCGCACTCCAACGCCAACCTTTTTGATGGCATGGGTGACACAGTGACAATCCAGAAAAATTGGCAAGAACTCATTCGGCCGAACAAGCTCCAGGTGATTCCGGGCAGCGATCCGTCGCGCTTCGCGACCCTGGTTGCCGAGCCGCTCGAGCGTGGCTTCGGCCAGACCCTCGGCAACGCACTCCGCCGCATCCTGCTGTCGTCGCTGCAAGGCGCGGCGGTGCAGTCGGTGCACATCGACGGTGTGCTGCACGAATTCTCGTCGATCGCCGGCGTCCGCGAGGACGTCACCGACATCGTGCTGAACATCAAGGACATCTCGATCAAGATGCAGGGCGAAGGCCCGAAGCGCATGGTCGTGAAGAAGCAGGGGCCTGGCACCGTCACCGCCGGCGATATCCAGACCGTCGGCGACGTCACCGTGCTCAATCCCGATCTGCAGCTCTGCACGCTGGACGACGGCGCTGAAATCCGCATGGAATTCACGGTCGCAACGGGCAAGGGCTACGTGGCCGCCGAGCGCAATCGCCCCGAAGACGCGCCGATCGGCCTGATCCCGGTCGACAGCCTGTTCTCGCCGGTCCGCAAGGTGTCCTACAAGGTCGAGAACACCCGCGAGGGCCAGATCCTCGACTACGACAAGCTGACCATGACGATCGAGACCAACGGCGCGCTCACGCCGGACGATTCGGTCGCCTATGCGGCTCGCATCCTGCAGGATCAGCTCAACGTCTTCGTGAACTTTGAAGAGCCGCGCAAGGAAGTCGCGCAGGAGATCATTCCGGATCTCGCCTTCAACCCGGCCTTCCTCAAGAAGGTGGACGAGCTCGAATTGTCGGTTCGTTCGGCCAACTGCCTGAAGAACGACAACATCGTCTACATCGGCGACCTCGTGCAGAAGTCGGAAGCCGAAATGCTCCGCACCCCGAACTTCGGCCGCAAGTCGCTGAACGAGATCAAGGAAGTGCTGGCCCAGATGGGGCTGCATCTCGGCATGGAAGTGCCGGGCTGGCCGCCGGAAAATATCGACGAGCTGGCCAAGCGCTTCGAGGATCACTACTGAGCTCTTTACCTCTCCCATCAGGGAGAGGAATGCGAGCGGGGCGAACGCAGGAAGCCCACCTGCACCACATGTCCGACACGCGGTCGCGACAGAGATCGAGGACTTAGGAAATGCGTCACGGAAAAGTTCACCGCAAGCTCAACCGCACCGCGGAGCATCGCAAGGCGATGTTCGCCAACATGTCGGCGTCGCTCATCAAGCACGAGCAGATCGTCACCACGCTGCCGAAGGCGAAAGAGCTTCGCCCGATCGTCGAAAAGCTGGTCACGCTCGGCAAGAAGGGCGGTCTCGACAAGCGCCGTCAGGCGATCAGCGAAATGCGCGACCTCGATCAGGTGAAGAAGCTGTTCGACGTTTTGGCGCCCCGCTACAAGGATCGCCAGGGCGGCTACACCCGTATCATCAAGGCCGGCTTCCGCTACGGCGACAATGCCCCGATGGCCGTGATCGAGTTCGTCGACCGCGACGTCGATGCCAAGGGACAGGACTCCGGCCCGGCGCAGGAGAAGCCTGCGGACGCGGCATAAGCCTTCCAGCCAGGCCAGAGATTAAAAAGCGGTGCTGTGGCGCCGCTTTTTTATTTCGCGTATCGGCGCATATACTGCGTCTGCCATCGCGCCCTGCGTGGATGCGCCCGATATGCCCGGCATGCCGAAGCGCAACTGGGGCCGCATCGTTTTCATCTTTTCGGAGTCTGCGCTCAACATCCCGACGGAGATGATCCGCTACGGCGTGACCGAGATCGCGCGGCTCGGCGTTTCCCGCGGTCTGGCGGAATTGACCAGGGGGACAAGCGTGACGGTCAACGCGGTTTTGCCCGGGCCAACCACGTCAGAGGGAGTCGAGACCTTCGTGAAGGATCTGGCGAAGCAGAACATGGTGGTTTATGTGAGTTCGAAGGAAGCGTCGGCCACCAACGGTGCGGCGCCGCGCGTCGAGGGCGGTATCGTTCGAACCATCGCCTGAGGCGCGGCCTGCCGTCTCCTCCTGTCGTGCGCGCCAACCGGGTCCGAGTGCTACCAGCCCTCCAGCACGATCTTGCCGCGCGATTGGCCCGACTCGATCAATGCATGCGCGCGCTTGAGGTTGGCGGCGTTGATGGTGCCGAGCGGATCGTCGATCAGGCCGAAGCGGCCCTGCGGCGCGACGATGTCGGCCAGCGCTTTCATATGCTGATCGGTCCGGGTCAGGCTCGCGATCAATGACACTGGCGGCGGCTTCATCGCCTCGATCTGCTCTTTCATCGGCTTGTTGTGATCGATCACGGCATGCGCGCCGAGATCGTGGCACCACGCCTGAGACTCCGGCCGCGACGCCGTTGCGATGACGGTGAGCGCGGTGAGACGGCGCGCGATCTGGATCAGAATCGAGCCGACGCCGCCGGCGCCGCCGACGATCAGCAGCGATCGCGGATCAAAGCTCTTGCCCGGAGACACGCCGAGCCGGTCGAACAGCAATTCCCACGAGGTGATCGAGGTGAGGGGGAGGGCGGCGGCTTGGGTGAACGACAGGCTTTTCGGCTTGCGGCCGACGATACGCTCATCGACGAGATGGTATTCGGCGTTGGTGCCCTGGCGCTGGATCGAACCGGCGTAATACACCTCGTCGCCCGGCGCGAACAGGGTCACGTCAGACCCCACCGCATCGACCACGCCGGCCGCGTCGTAGCCGAGGATCTTGGTCTCGCCGGCGGGCGGTGCCGCGCGCTTGCGCACCTTGGTGTCGACCGGATTGACGGAAATCGCCTTTACGGCGACGCGGATATCGTGACCCTTCGGTTCGGGCTTCTCCGCATCGAAGTCGATCAGCGAGTCCGCATCGTCGATGGGCAGCGACTGGCGATATCCGACGGCTTTCATGAACCGGTTCTCCTTTTGCGCAACGGTTCCGATTACCTGCTCCAGCGACTGGGTATTTGCAAGTAAGGCGCGGACTCGCCGGTGGGTGGCACCAGGGCTTGGCCAAGCCGAAATGAATACAAACCGCCTTCTATTGCCTCGCCGAACCGCCTATATTCCGGCAGCTTTTCAAGAGGTTTAGATGTTCCGAATCAGTGCCTTCCTCGCCGCGGCCCTGTGTGCCGCCTTGGTATCCGGCAGCGCCTCCGCGCAGGACCGGCGCGTGCCGGCGTCGCAGGCAGAGCTCCAGCTCTCGTATGCCCCGGTCGTGCATCGGGTGGCGCCGGCCGTGGTCAACGTCTACGCCGCGAAGGTGGTTCAGAACCGCAATCCGTTTCTCGACGATCCGATCTTTCGCCGCTTCTTCGGCGTTCCCGGCCAGCAGCCCGAACAGATGCAGCGTTCGCTCGGTTCGGGCGTAATGGTCGATCCGTCGGGCCTCGTCGTCACCAACAATCACGTGATCGAGGGGGCGGATCAGGTCAAGGTCTCGCTGTCCGACAAGCGGGAGTTCGAGGCCGAGATCGTGCTGAAGGACACCCGGACCGATCTGGCGATCCTGCGGCTCAAGGATGTGCACGAGACGTTCCCGACGCTCGACTTCGCGAATTCGGATCAACTCCAGGTCGGCGACGTCGTGCTCGCCATCGGCAATCCGTTTGGTGTCGGGCAGACGGTGACGCACGGCATCGTCTCGGCACTCGCGCGCACGCAGGTCGGCATCACCGACTATCAGTTCTTCATCCAGACGGACGCGGCGATCAATCCCGGCAATTCCGGCGGCGCGCTGGTCGACGTGAACGGACGTCTTGCCGGCATCAACACGGCGATCTTTTCGCGCTCGGGCGGTTCGCAGGGCATCGGTTTTGCGATTCCGGCCAACATGGTGCGGGTGGTGGTGGCGTCGGCCAGGAACGGCGGCAAGGCAGTGAAGCGTCCCTGGCTCGGCGCGCGCCTCCAGGCCGTGACGCCGGAGATCGCCGAAACCATTGGCCTCAAGGTGCCCAGCGGCGCGCTGGTCGCCAATGTGTCGCCGAACAGTCCGGCAGCGCGGGCGGGCCTGAAGCTGTCCGATCTGATCGTCTCGATCGACGGACAGCCGGTGGAGGATCCCAACGCATTCGACTATCGCTTCGCGACCCGTCCGCTCGGGGGAACGGCGGAGGTGGATGTTCAGCGCAACGGCAGGGTGGTCAAGCTCGCGGTCCCGCTCGAGACCGCGCCCGACACCGGCCGCGACGAAATCGTCATCACCGCGCGATCGCCGTTCCAGGGCGCGAAAGTCGCGAACATCTCGCCGGCGCTCGCCGACGAATTGCATCTGGATTCCGGCATCGAAGGCGTCGTCGTCACGGACCTGGCCGACGACGCGACGGCGGCGAGCGTCGGATTCCAGAAGGGCGACATCATCCTGTCGGTCAACAACACGAAGATCGCGAAGACCGCCGATCTGGAACGGGCCGCGGCTGCATCCAAGCGGCGCTGGTACGTCACGTTCGTGCGCAACGGCCGGAAAATCGAGGCCATGCTCGGCGGATGAACGCAAAGCGACAGCGCGAGTCCGCCAGCCTGTTCGCCGCCGCGGGCATGGAGAACGATGCGCCGCGTCCGCTCCCCGACCGCCTGAGGCCGCAAAAATTGTCCGATGTGGTCGGGCAGGACCACATTCTCGGGCCCGACGGCGCGCTGACACGGATGCTGGAAACGCGCACGCTCGGTTCGCTGGTGTTCTGGGGCCCACCCGGCACCGGCAAGACCACGGTGGCGCGCCTGCTGGCCGATGCGACCGCGCTGCATTTCGAGCAGCTCTCGGCGGTGTTTTCCGGCGTTGCCGATCTGAAGAAGGCGTTCGATGCCGCGCGGGCGCGCCGCGAAATGGGGACGGGAACGCTGCTGTTCGTCGACGAGGTGCATCGCTTCAACCGCGCGCAACAGGATTCGTTTCTGCCGGTCATGGAAGACGGCACCGTCGTTCTGGTGGGCGCGACCACCGAAAACCCTTCGTTCGAACTCAATGCGGCGTTGTTGTCGCGCGCGCGTGTGCTGGTGTTTCATTCGCTGGATACCGCGGCGATCGAAAAATTGTTCGCACATGCCGAAGAAGTGGAGGGCAAGCCGCTGCCGCTCGATGCCGAGGCGCGGGCCGCGCTCGTGCGCATGGCGGACGGCGACGGGCGCGCGGCCTTGACGCTGGTGGAGGAAATCCGGCGGTCGGCGCGCGCGGGCGAAATCTTCAATGCCGAACAGTTGCAGGGCGTTCTGCAGCGCCGCGCTCCGATCTACGACAAATCCGCCGATGGCCACTACAATCTGATCTCCGCCCTGCACAAGGCGGTGCGCGGCTCCGATCCCGATGCGGCGTTGTACTATCTGGCACGGATGCTGGACGCGGGCGAGGATCCGCTGTTTCTCGCGCGCCGGGTGGTGAGGATGGCGGTGGAAGATATCGGTCTTGCCGATCCGCAGGCGCTGGTCGTCGCCAACGCCGCGAAGGACGCCTATGATTTTCTCGGCTCGCCCGAAGGCGAACTCGCGATCGCGCAAGCCGTGATCTATGTCGCCTGCGCGCCGAAATCCAATGCCGCCTACAAGGCGTTCGGTGCGGCGAAGCGCGTGGCGAAGGAGGGCGGCTCGCTGCTGCCGCCAAAACATATCCTGAATTCTCCGACCAAGCTCATGACGGCCGAGGGTTACGGCGCGGGCTATCAATACGATCACGACACCCCGGAAGGCTTTTCCGGTCAGGATTACTTTCCGGAAGCGCTGGGGCGGCAGACGTTCTACAATCCATTCGATCGCGGGTTTGAGCGCGAGATCAGGAAGCGGCTCGACTACTGGGCCAAATTGCGACGAGACAAATCATCATGAGCCGCCGTTTTCGGAAGCCGCTTGAGAAGAAATCCGAGCGCGACACAGGGCGCGGCGGCAAACCTGAGCGGGTGCGTGGCGAACGCAAGTCTGCTTCTCTCGCGCCGCGTGGCGAAGCGAAGCCGCGGGGCGGCGTCGGGAGCGCGGGGCGTTCAACCCAAAAACCTCCTTCCGCGCCCGCGGCTCCAGCCCTCTCCGCCAAAGGGGGGGATCAGGGCAATCATGCCGCCGCGCCGCTGCCGACCAAGGTGCAGACCGTCGCGGTCACCGCCGACGAAGCGAACATGCGGGTCGATCGTTTTCTCGAAGCGCGGTTTCCCGGGCTGTCGTTTTCCCACATTCAGCGCATCGTTCGCAAAGGCGAACTGCGTGTGAACGGCAAGCGCGCCGACAGCAAGGACCGGCTGGAGGAAGGGCAGAGCGTCCGCATTCCGCCGCTCAAGATGGATACACCCAAAACGGCGGGTCAGTTGTCCGACGTCGAGACGAAGGTGCGCGACGAGTTGCGGAAGATGGTGCTGTTCGAGGACGCCGATGTCATGGTCCTCAACAAGCCGGCGGGTCTTGCCGTCCAGGGCGGTTCCGGTCTGACGCGTCACGTCGATCAGATGCTGGAAGCGATGCGCGATGCAAAAGGGCAGCGTCCCCGTCTCGTGCATCGCCTCGACCGCGAAACGTCGGGCTGTCTTCTGGTCGCGAAGACCCGGTTCGCCGCGACACATCTGACCGGCGCATTCCGGCATCGCTCCGCGCGCAAGATCTACTGGGCGCTGGTCGCGGGCGTGCCGAAGCCGAAACAGGGCCGCATCTCGACCTATCTTGCCAAGGACGAGAGCGATGAGGACTCGATCATGCGCGTTGCCGCGCATGGCGATGAAGGCGCGAGCCACGCGGTGACCTATTACGCGGTGGTCGAAACCTCGGCGCAGAAGCTCGCATGGGTATCGCTGAAGCCTGTCACGGGACGCACCCATCAGCTTCGTGCGCACATGGCGCACATCGATCACGCCATCGTCGGCGATCCCAAGTATTTCAACAAGGAAAACTGGCAGCTTCCCGGCGGCGTGCAGAAGCGGCTGCATCTGCTGGCGCGCCGTCTCGTGATTCCGCACCCGCGCGGCGGGGTTATCGACGTGACCGCACCGCTGCCGCCGCACATGCTGCAATCCTGGAATCTGCTCGGGCTCGAGGCGGATCGCTTCGATCCGATCGAGCACGCGCCGGAGGATTGAGTTGGCTGCCGTGTTCCGGCCGGCGCAATCGTTCAGCAAGCCGAAGGTCTATCATGCGTGAATTGTTTGAAGAAAGTCTCGGCCCGTCGCCGCTCGATCCCAACGAGTCAGCGCGTCAATCGTCGCGCGCGCCGCTGCGCAAGCGGTTTTACACGTGCGCCGGAACGAAGGCCGTGGACGGCGGCTTTGCCGTCGTTCTCGATGACAAACCGGTGCGCACGCCTTCGCGCCATGCACTGGCGGCGCCGACCCAGGAGATCGCCACGGCCATCGCCGCCGAATGGGATGCGCAGCAGGACATCATCGATCCGCTGACGATGCCGATGACGCGGCTCGCCAACAGCGTCATTGACGGCGTGGTCGGCCAGGTCGATCCCGTGCTCGAGGACATCGCGAAATATTTTGGATCCGACCTTCTGTTCTACCGCGCCGGCCATCCCGATGCGCTTGTCGCGCTTGAAGCCGCGCATTGGGATCCGGTGCTGGTCTGGGCCGCCGAAACGCTGGGCGCGCATTTCATTCTGGCCGAGGGCATCGTGCATGTCCGTCAGCCGGATCAGGCGGTGGCCGCCGCGCGCGCGGCATTGCCTTCCGATCCCTGGGCGGCGGCGGCGCTGCACTTGGTCACGACGCTGACGGGCTCCGCGCTGCTGGCTCTGGCCCTGATGCGGCGGCGGCTCACGCCGGACGAGGTCTGGGCCGCCGCTCATGTCGACGAGGACTGGAACAGCAAACAGTGGGGCATCGATGAGGAGGTTGCCGCCCGGCGAGCCGCCCGTCTGGTCGATTTCGGCGCGGCGGCCGCGGTTCTCGCCGCGCGGGTCTAATGATCCAATTCCAACCCCCGGTTACGGATGCCGAATGGGCGCCGCCGGGTCGGTTAACGAGAGGTTTACGACACGCGTTTAGCCTCGGGGCCGGAACGAGGCTTTTATGGCGATTTCGATCAATCCGATTTTTCCGGTTATCGCGGCGCAGGGCGCCGCGCCCGACGTCGCGCTTCAGCCGGGCACCGTGATCGATGCGCAGGTCCAGAAAATCCTTGCCAATGACCTGGTTCGCATCGCGATCGCCAATCTGACGATCGAGGCGCTGTCCGAAATTCCACTCGAGGTCGGTCAGACCCTGCAACTGGCGGTGTCGCAGACCGTACAAGGACTCAAGCTCGCGGTGGTCGGGCAGGGCGGGTCGCCAGGTCAGCCCGCCGCCGCGATCGCAACGGATCCGGTCGACACCGTGACGCTGACGCCGGATGTGGCGGCGACCGTGGTCGCGGCCAAAGCCGATGCCGCGATCGCGTCCCCCAAACCCGTCCTGACGGCACTGGAGGCCCTCTCGGTGTCGGCGGCGGCGCAGGCCGCCGCGACGCGGCAAGGCAGCCTGTCACCGCTTTATGCAAATCTGCTGGTGGCCTCGGGCTCCGGCAAACTGCCGGCACAGGTGCAGCAGGTCGTGGACCGCTTGCTGGCGTTGCGTCCCGATCTCGGCCCGAACCTGACCGGGGATGACATCAAGACCGCGTTCCAGAACTCCGGTCTCTTTCTCGAGGCGTCGCTGGCCTCCGGATTGAAGACGACGCCACAGTCTTCGGCGGCCGCGCAGATTCCCGATCTCAAGGCGGCGCTGCTCGTGCTTCGTCAGTTGCTGTCGGTTACGGTCGCGGCGTCGGGGACGCCGGATGCCGCGAGGAGTTCACCGCAGGCGCCTCAACCGGAGGCATCGCCGATGACCGGTGCGCCGCCTCTGTCTCCCGACGTCGAGCCGCAAGAAGTCTACCTGCCGCAGGCGCGGTTACCTGTTGCCGACGATCTTGAAAACCCGGCCGCGAACCAGACGTTGTTCGCTCGCATATCCGACGCGGGGGTCCGAGCCGCCGCGGCCGGGGCGGCGCTAAATCTCCTGCAAGAGGTGCTCCAGGGCGGTGCGCGCGGCATGGGCTCTGACGCCGAGATCGATGGCGGCATCGGGGAGGGCTCATCGTCGGCGAGAAATGGCGGAGCGACCGAGAATAACGTCTTCATCGTTCGTACGAATACGCCGTCGCCGCCGTTCCGCAGCGCGTTGCCCGTCGCGCAACCCATCACCTTGCCCGGGTTGTCGGCGGCCGCGCCCGCGAGCGATATCGCACGTCATCTGCTCGACGACACCGATGCGGCGCTCTCGCGTCAGACGCTGTTGCAGGCCGCCTCGCTGCCGGATCGTGTCGACGCGGGAGGACCGCGGCCGGATCAGATCGCGCCGCGCTGGAATTTCGAGATTCCGTTTGCGACCCCGATGGGGACTGCGATCGCGCAATTTGAAATCGCGCGCGACGGTCCGGGTCATGACGTCGAGGCCGCGAAGCGGGTGTGGCGCGCGCGATTTTCGCTCGACGTCGAGCCCACCGGCCCGGTTCACGCGCTGGTCTCGCTGGCAGGCGGGACGACATCGGTGCGGATCTGGGCCGAGCGGCCGGCCACCGCGACCCAGTTGCGCGCCAGCGCCGCGCAATTGAGCCAGGCGCTGAGCCGCGCCGAATTGCAGCCGGGCGACATCGTGATCCGTGACGGCACGCCGCCCCAGCCAAAGCCGGCGCCTGCGGGTCATTTCCTGGATCGCGCCCTATGAGCGTGCAGAGCAAGGATCGGATCGCGGTCGCTCTTCACTACGACAAGGGCAACGGCGCGCCGCGCGTGGTCGCCAAGGGCAGGGGATCGCTCGGCGCCAGGATCATCGAGGTCGCGAAAGAGCACGATATTCCGATCGAGGAAAACGAGGTGCTGGCGGGCGCGCTGTCGCACATCGAGCTCGGCGATGAAATCCCCGAAGAGCTCTACAAGGCCGTGGCCGAAGTGCTGATCTTCGTGCTGCGGTTGTCGGGTCGGGCGCAGTAGGCGGCGGGCAATGCATCATTGCCGATCCGCGCCGGCGGCCCCTGGCCCGCGCGCGAGGTTGTCTATAGCGTTTTCGAGCGAAGTGGATACCGGTTCGCGTCAAGAAAACGCGTCAAATCAAAATCCTCTAGAATTTCCTGTAACGCCCGGGGAGACCGTTCGATGCCGACCGCCACGCCGCCGCGATTTCCGCAACTGTCAATGGAGCAGCTCGACGCCACGCAGAAGGCGCTCGGCGAGCAGATCGTGAAGGTCTCGAGTATCGGGCTCGGCGGCCCCTACAATCCGATGCTGCGCAGCCCGGTGCTGGGGCAGCGGCTGTACGATCTCTTTCACTATCTGCGCTGGGAAACCTCGGTGCCGATGCGGCTGAATGAATTCGCCATCCTCATCGTCGCGCGGCAGTGGCGGTCGCAGGTCGAGTGGTTCGCGCATGCGCCGATCGCGCGGAAAGCCGGGCTGTCGCCGGCCATCATCGCGGAGCTCAAAGCCAACAGGCGCCCGTCGAACATGCCGGAGGAGGAAGCGGCGGTCTACGACTTCGTCACCGAACTGACGACCGTCCGCAAGGTCTCCGACCGGACCTTCGCGCGGATCAAGGCGGTGTTCAGCGATCAGCAGATCGTCGATCTCACGGCGGTGGCGGGCAACTACGTGATGGTCGCGATGATGCTGGCGATGGCGGAGCAGACGGTGCCGCCGGGCCGGGAGGAGCCGTTCAAGCCGGGGGAGCCATAGACCCGAGCCATAAGCCGGATTTATCCGAAATCCGGCGTTTCATTCACTCGGTGACAGGCTCGAAACGAGCGTGCTAGAACCGGCCGAAACCATGCGGCAAACCCAAGGCAGCCAAAATCGCCTTTTGGCCGCAAACCGGACACGTGGAAACGCAAGGCCCAAGCTGATGAAAGACATTCTGGACACCCTCGAAGAGCGGCGCGCGGGCGCGAAACTCGGCGGCGGCAAGAAGCGCATCGAGGCGCAGCATACGCGCGGCAAGCTGACCGCGCGCGAGCGCATCGAGCTGCTGCTCGACAAGGGCTCGTTCGAGGAGTTCGACATGTTCGTCGAGCACCGCTCTGTCGAATTCGGCATGGAGAAGTCCAAGGTTCCGGGCGATGGCGTGGTCACGGGTTGGGGCACGGTTAACGGCCGCAAGACGTTCGTGTTCGCAAAAGATTTCACGGTGTTCGGCGGTTCACTGTCGGAAACCCACGCGCTGAAGATCACAAAAATCCAGGACATGGCGCTGAAGGCGCGGGCGCCGATCGTCGGCCTCTACGATGCCGGCGGCGCGCGCATCCAGGAAGGCGTCGCCGCGCTCGCGGGCTACTCCTATGTGTTCCGCCGCAACGTGATCGCGTCCGGCGTCATTCCGCAAATCAGCGTCATCATGGGACCGTGCGCCGGCGGCGACGTCTATTCGCCGGCGATGACCGACTTCATCTTCATGGTGAAGAACACCAGCTACATGTTCGTCACCGGCCCCGACGTGGTGAAGACCGTGACCAACGAGGTGGTCACCGCGGAAGAACTCGGCGGCGCCAGCGTGCACGCGACAAAGTCGTCCATCGCCGACGGCGCGTTCGACAACGACGTCGAGACGCTGCTGCAGATGCGCCGCCTGATCGACTTCCTGCCAAGCAACAACGCCGACGGCGTGCCGGAATGGCCGAGTTTCGACGACATCGAGCGCACCGACATGTCGCTGGACACGCTGGTGCCCGACAATCCGAACAAGCCCTACGACATCAAGGAACTGATCCTGAAAGTCGTGGACGAGGGCGACTTCTTCGAACTCGCGGACACCTTTGCGAAGAACATCGTCACCGGGTTCGGCCGCATCGCCGGCCGCACGGTGGGTTTTGTCGCCAACCAGCCGATGGTGCTGGCGGGCGTGCTCGACTCCGACGCTTCACGCAAGGCCGCGCGCTTCGTGCGCTTCTGCGACGCCTTCAACATTCCGATCGTCACTTTCGTCGACGTGCCGGGCTTCCTGCCGGGCACCGCGCAGGAATACGGCGGGCTCATCAAGCACGGCGCGAAACTGCTGTTCGCCTATTCGCAGTGCACGGTGCCGCTGGTCACGGTGATTACGCGAAAGGCCTATGGCGGCGCGTTCGACGTGATGGCGTCCAAGGAAATCGGCGCCGACATGAACTATGCCTGGCCGACCGCGCAGATCGCCGTGATGGGCGCGAAGGGCGCGGTGGAGATCATCTTCCGCTCCGACATCGGCGACGCCGAGAAGATCGCCGCGCGCACCAAGGAATACGAGGACCGCTTCCTGTCGCCGTTCATCGCCGCCGAACGCGGCTATATCGATGACGTCATCATGCCGCACTCGACCCGCAAGCGCATCGCGCGCGCGCTCGCCATGCTGAAAGACAAGCATGTCGACGCGCCCATGAAGAAGCACGACAACATTCCGTTGTGAGGGGATCCGTGGCGGTGAATGCCGGGTTCCCGTCGCCCGAAATCGGGGATATCATTCGTCATCCGCGATCCCATCGCGATGAGTTGCTGGGTGCATGGCATGAGCACTTTGGAAATTGAGGTTGACGACCTGCGCGCTCGTTTGGTCGAATTCACGCCTACTGAGCTCGTGGTGACGCTGATGGATGGGCGGCGTATCGCGACGCCGCTCGATTGGTATCCTCTGCTCTTGTCTGCATCGCCGGCGCAGCGCGCGAACTATGAAATCATGCCGATGGGGATCCATTGGCCCGACCTCGACGAGGACTTGAGCGTGACGGGAATGCTCAAGGGACGGGCAACGAAATGAACGTTGTCCGGGGCGACGGGTCGAAAGGCACCTCCGACCCTCGTTCTATGGCATTTTCGAGCGAAGCGGATACCGGTTCGCGTGAAGAAAACGCGTCCTCGCTGCGATAGTGTGGCGGACTTCTGAGCCACCACACCAGTTTGGATATCATCATGCCCCTTCACATCCTCTGCGTCCGCGCCATCGTTCCCGATGCTTCCAAACGCGCCGCGTTCGATGCGTGGTATTCGCGCGAGCATTTGCCGGATGCGGCGAAGTCGTTCGGCGCGCTGCATGCGTGGCGCTATTGGCTCGCCAATGACCCTGGCGTGCATCTTGCGATGTACGAATTTCCGGATCGCGCGTCGCTCGATGCCGCCAACGACGGCGAGGAGATCGAGCGGCTTGTGAAAGATTTCGACCGCGACTGGCCGGACGTAAAGCGCTCGCGCGAGATTCTCGTGCTGGCGGAAGAGTGGCCGGCGGAGTAGGGTTGCCCAGGCCCGCGATACGGGCCGCAACGCCGCGGGGGAATTGCCGGATGTCGAAGCGCCTGCCGATCTCCAATATCCGGACCGTCTGTCTCGGCCTCGCCATGGCCCTTTCCGTGTTCGCGATCATGCCGGCGCGGGCCGACGAGACCGTCAGTATCGGCGGGTCGCGGGCCGTCCTCATCAAGCCGAAAGCGGCGCGCGCCAGCGTGATCCTGATGCCGGGCGGCAACGGCATGATTAATCCCGGCGAGAATGGTGCAATCGGCGGGCTTAAAGGCAATCAGCTTGTCCGCACACGGCACGCTTATGCGGCGCGCGGGCTCGCCGTCCTGGTCGTCAATGCGGATGTCAACCTCGCAAGCGCGGTGCAATACATGGCCGCGATCAAGCGTCCGGTGACGGTCATCGCCACCAGCCGCGGCACGCAGCGCGCCGCGCAGGGGATCGCGGGCGGTGCGCGGCCGGATGCGCTGGTGCTGACGTCGGGTTTCCTCAGCCCGGAATCCGGCAGCGGCCAGAACGTCGAGTCGATCCTGGGGTCGCCTTCGGCGCTGCCACGCACGCTCGTCATTCATCATCGCGACGATGCCTGCAAATACACCCTGCCGGCGGGCGTCGAGCCGTTCGTCAAATGGTCGGCCGGACGGGCGAGGGTGCGATGGGTGAGCGGCGGCGGCAATCAGGGCGATGCCTGTCAGGCGTTCGCGCATCATGGCTTCAATGGCCTCGATGGCCAGATCGTCGGAATGGCCGGCAGCTTTCACTGAGAGAGGCGGTCTTCGGTCTCGGTCATGTCGAATATGATCTTTTTCATTCTGCTGGCCTTCGGCGCGGGCGTCAGCATCGTGATCCAGCAGGCGCTGAACGCCAACCTGCGGATCGAACTGAATTCGGCCGCGTGGTCGGGCTTCGTCAGCTATTCGGCCGGGCTCGCCTGCATGGCGCTGCTGGTGATCGCGCTGCGCGATCCGCTTCCGCCGCCCGGCACCATGGCGCGGCTTCCGTGGTGGGCGTGGACGGGCGGCGTGTTCGGCGCGATCTTCATCGGGCTTGGCATCGTTCTCGTGCCGAAACTGGGCGCGGCAACCTTCATCGCGCTATTGGTCGCCGGTCAGATGATCGGATCTGTGGCGTTCGATCATTTCGGCTGGCTCGGGCTGGAACAGCGGCCGGTCGATCCGTCGCGCGTGACCGGCGTGGTCCTTCTGATCGCGGGTGTCGTGCTGATCCGGCGGTGAAGGCGGCAATCCGCGTCAAACGTGAAATGCGGAAATTCATTTGCGGCGCCGACCGCGGGCCGGCCAGACAAAAACCCCGCCGGCAAATGGCGGGGTTTTGCATTCAGCGGAGAGCGTTCTCACCACCAGGTGCGGCAGACGCGGCGTCCCGGACCCCAGAAGCGGCAGCGACGCTCGTGCGGGCGAACAACGACCACCGGGCCGGCCCCGTTTACGATGCAGCGGCCCCGAGGGCCGCGATGGAAACCGCGGCCGCAGCCGCCGGCGACCTGGATGACGTCCGCATTCACGCCCGATGCCGGCGCCGCCAGCGGCATGGCATCGGCAATACCGAAGGTGGCAACGGACCCAGCGAGAAGTGCTGCTGCAAAAAGTGCTTTCATGGATCGTCCTCTCGTTCGGCCGCGACAGCGCGGCGGCTTTTTAACTGACTCGCGCAGGAAGATTCGGCAATGGCTCTGTCGAAAATCCGGCGCGGGCCCGTGCTGCAATGCACTGTCATAATACTATCATCACCAAGCCCGCGCCGGCGATGAACAGCGCGTTCAACGTCCGTTCAGACTATTCGTTTCCGAAAATTCAGAATGTTGCTTCGGTGACCGGGCCGAACAGGGCCGCAAACTGCTTTTCACCCGCGCGTGCGCGATGCCGGCGGCATCGATCTGGAACTTGTCCGCCATAAACGAAGCATTCTTGCCGGGCAAGCGGCTACACAGTTGCAGCGCCGCTGCCGCTCCGGCGGCCGGCTGATCCTCGCCGAGGAGTGCACATTTTTGCGTCCGGTCGCGCTATAGCTGGTGCGGTGGTTCGGAAGTCCGCTGTGTTGTCGCAGCGGGTCAATGAAGCGGACTTCTGAACCTAAACCGCACCGGAATTATAAACTTGCTGGTGTCCCTCTGCTTCCGAAGTTCGCATCGAAGGCCGCCGCAAGGACATGCGAACGTCGGAATCGGGACGCAGGCCCGCATCACGACAGGAGTTTTACATGATCGCAGTCATCTTCGAAGTCTGGCCGAAGCCCGAATACCGCAAGGACTATTTCGACGTTGCCGCCGAACTGAAGCCGGTGCTGGAGCAGATCGACGGCTTCATCTCGGTGGAGCGGTTCGAGAGCCTGACCGAAAAGGGGAAGTTCCTGTCGCTGTCGATCTTCCGCGACGAAGCCGCGGTGGAGGCCTGGCGCAATACGCAAGCGCACCGTATCGCGCAGGGCAAGGGCCGCGCGCAGGTTTTTGCGAACTACCGATTGCGGGTCGCGAGCGTGATGCGCGACTACGGCCTCAACGAGCGAGAGGAGGCGCCGAAGGATAGCCGGGCGCGCCATCACGCCTAGCTGGCGGATTTTGGCAGCGGGTGGACGCAGTATTCATTCCGTCTTATTGCCCGCGGCGATCCACGCCGGGCCGGACTGCAAGAAGGAGAGTCACATGCCATCAGGGAGATTCGAGGCAAATGTCGCTATGCCGCCGCTGGCGTTATCTGCGTGTTCGCGGGCGTGGCCGACGATGTGTGGATGATGCGATTGCCGCGCAACTCGTACAGCACGATGCCGAGCACGATGAGAATTGCGATGCCGATCACGGCCTTGGTGGATTTGTTGGCGTTGCGCTCGCCGAACCCGCCATAGCGGGGGATCGGCGCTCCGCCCGCCCGGTCGAGACGGGTACTCCAGTCGCGTCCAGGATTCTGGAACATGGCATCCCTCCACGATGTTGTTGATTGTCGGGAGGTTAACGGCGAGGACCGCGACAAGGTTCCCGTTCAGGGCCATCGGATGCGAGGGACCAAGGTGGCGCTAAGGCGATACGCGGCGGTGCCGCGCGCGGGCCCTGGCGACCTTCCTCGCCGCGACAGCCGGCGCGGCGTTGCCCCAGGAGTTGCGGATATAGGTCGCGACGTCGGCGATCTCCCGATCGCTCAACTGAGCCCCGTAAGCAGGCATCGAGCCGGTGTTGGGCGCGCGGGGTGTCGTGACGGTCTGCGCGCCATCGAGAATGATGCGGACGGTGCTGAGCGGATCGGCGGATTGCAGGCTGGCGTTGCCGGGCAGCGGCGGATAGACGTGCGGCGATCCGCTGCCGTCGGCTTCATGACACGCGATGCATGCGCCGTTGTAGATTTTCGCGCCGCTCGCCATCTGCTGCGGCGAGGGCGGAACGACCGAAGGCTCGGATGCGCCCGCCGGCAGGGTTTTGAGATAGGCGGCGATCGCCTGCGCATCCGCGTCGCTCAACTTCGATGTCGAATTGACGATGACCTCGGCCATGGGCCCGCCGGCGTGGCTTTTGCCGTTGCGGCCGCTCTGCAGATATTCGGCGATGTCGTCCGCGCTCCATGACGCGAGTCCGCCGCGCGGTGCGTTGTCGAGACGCGGCGCGAACCAGCCGCCGATTTCGCTGCCGCCGAACAGGCTGTCCGGCCGGTCGGCTCCAAAAACGTTCTTCGGCGTATGGCACGCGCCGCAATGGCCGGGGCCTTCGACCAGGTAGGCGCCGCGATTCCATTGATCGCTTTTGGTGGGATCGCGCGCGAACGTGCCGGGCGTGAAGTAGAGCAGATTCCAGCCGCGCATCGGTGCGCGGCGGTTGAGCGGCCAGATCAGGTCCGGCGGCGGAGCCGAATGCCTGACGGGCTTCAGGGTCGCGAGATAGGCCCTGATGGCGAGGACATCGTCGCGCGTGAGTTTTGTGAAATAGGGATAAGGGAAGGCCGGATAATAACGCGCGCCGGAAGGCGAGATACCCTCGTGGAGGGCGCGGTAGAAATCGTCGTCGCTCCAGGCGCCGATCCCGGTCTCGCGATCCGGCGTGAGGTTCGGCGAATAGACCGCGCCGAAGGGCGTATCGATTCGCTTGCCGCCGGCGAAAGGCCGCGCCGGATCGAGGGTATGACAACCGGCGCAATCGGCGGCATCGGTCAGCGAATGGCCGCGCGCGACGACATCGGGCGCCGGCGGTTCGGCGCGCAGGCCGCCGGCTGACAATGCGGCAGCGCACAATGAGAGAACCGCGAGTGTCTGTCGGATCATGTCGAGGGCTTCGCAAAGGCGCAGTACGTCGTGGATTCGGCCATCTGCAACCGGACAGCCGGAGCCCCGATGCTATTCCCGTTCGGTCCGGTTTGTCGCAGGTTACGTCCTTTCGCGGCCACGCCCCGAGGCGACATAAGGCGCAAAATGGCGCAGGACATTCGGGAACGAAATTGCGTTCTCGAAACGGGTGGCTCCGATGCCCAGATTTATGGTGTGCGAGCCTCGGAAAGCGACATAGACTGGTTCCAACAACTGCAAATCACTGGCTGAAATGAGCTGGTGCAGCCACGATTCAAGAGGGCGGAATGGGAATCAACCAAGGGCCGATCAGCCTCGATCAAAAATACACGCAAGGCTCCGGCCACGTTTTCATGACGGGCATTCAGGCGCTGGTCCGTTTGCCGATGGCGCAGATCCGGCGCGATCGCGCGGCGGGTCTCAATACTGCGGGCTTCGTGTCCGGTTATCGCGGCTCGCCGCTGGGGGGGTACGACCAGCAGTTGTTCGCGGCGCGCAAGCATCTCGAGCAGTACAACGTCAAATTCCAGCCCGGCGTGAACGAGGATCTCGCGGCCACCGCGATCTGGGGGTCGCAGCAGCTCAACCTGTCGCCGGGAGCAAAGCACGACGGCGTGGTCGGCATCTGGTACGGCAAGGGCCCCGGCGTCGATCGCTGCGGTGACGTCTTCCGCCATGGCAACGCGGCAGGCTCCGCCAGGAACGGCGGCGTGCTCTGCCTTGCCGGTGACGATCACGGCGCAAAATCCTCGACCGTGCCGCATCAGTCGGACCACGCGTTCATCTCGGCGCTGATGCCCTATCTCTATCCGTCCTCGATCCACGAAATGATCGAGATGGGACTTCTGGGCATCGCCATGTCGCGCTACAGCGGCTGCTGGGTCGGCATGAAGGTCATCACCGAGACCGTGGAGACCACGGCCGAGATCGATCTTTCCGACGAGATGAAGCAGTTCGTCATTCCCACGGACTTCGAGATGCCGCCGGGAGGATTGAACCTGCGCTGGCCCGATGACCGCTACGACCAGGATCGCCGTCTGCAGGACTACAAGGGTTTTGCCGCGCTCGCGTTCGCGCGCGCCAACAAGGTCAACCGCATCACCATGGATTCGCCGAACGCGCGTTACGGCATCATGGCGTCCGGCAAGAGTTATGAGGATATCCGGCAGGCGCTGCGCGAACTCGGCATCACCGAGCAGGTCGCCGCCAAGATCGGCTTGCGACTCTACAAGATCGGCATGCCGTGGCCGCTGGAGCCGCAGGGCGTGCGGGAATTCGCGGTCGGCCTCGAGGAAATCTTCATCATCGAAGAGCGCCGCGAGATCGTCGAGAACCAGGTCAAGCAGGAGCTGTTCAACTGGCGCGACGACGTGCGCCCGCGCATCATCGGCAAGATGGACGATCACGACAAGCCGTTCCTGCCGTTCGCGCAGGAATTGAGCGTCGCGTCGCTGGCAAGTTCGCTGACCGAGCGGCTGCTGCGGCTCAATCTCAATCCCGAAATCGCCGAGATGCTGCGCGCCAGGGCGGACTGGTTCAACGGCCGGCAGGCGACCCAGATGCAGGCGGTGGCCCCGATCGCGCGCACGCCGTATTTCTGTTCGGGCTGTCCGCACAACACCTCGACCAAGGTGCCGGAGGGCAGCCGCGCGTTCGCCGGTATCGGCTGTCACTTCATGTCGCTGTGGATGGACCGCAACACCGAGACCTTCACGCATATGGGCGGCGAGGGGGTGCCGTGGGTCGGCGTCGCGCCGTTCACCAACGAGAAGCACGTGTTCGCCAACCTCGGCGACGGCACCTATTTCCATTCCGGCAGCCTTGCGATCCGCCAGGCGGTCGCATCCGGCGCCAACATCACCTACAAAATCCTCTACAACGACGCGACCGCGATGACCGGCGGCCAGCATGTCGACGGCGAACTGTCGCCGCAGCAGATCACCTTCCAGCTTCACAGCGAAGGCATTCGGGACATCTACCTCGTTTCCGAGAATCCCGACGCCTATCCCGCTGGGATCATCGCGCCGGGCACCAAAACCGCACATCGCGACGACCTCGATGCCGTCATGAAGACCCTGCGCGAGACCAGGGGCGCATCCGCGATCGTGTTCGTGCAGACCTGTGCCGCCGAGAAGCGCCGCCGCCGCAAGCGCGGCACCATGGAGGATCCGCAGCGCCGTGTGCTCATCAATCCCGCGGTCTGCGAAGGCTGCGGCGATTGTTCGGTGCAGTCCAACTGCATTTCGGTCGAACCGCTGGAAACCGAGATGGGGCGCAAGCGCACCATCAACCAGTCGTCCTGCAACAAGGACTATTCCTGCGTGAAGGGTTTCTGCCCGTCGTTCGTCACTGTCGACGGCGGCCGCCTGCGCAAACGGGCGCCCGCGAGCCTGAGCGATATCGGCGAACTGCCGGAGCCGGCGTCGCGGCCGACGCTCGACAAGCCCTACAACATCGCCGTGGGCGGCGTCGGCGGCACCGGCGTTTTGACCATCGGCGCGCTGCTCGGCATGGCCGCGCATATCGAGGGCAAGGCCAGCATGATTCTCGACATGTCCGGCCTCGCGCAGAAGGGCGGCGCGGTGCTCAGCCATGTCCGGCTGTCGGAAAATCCGGCCGACGTGACGTCGTCGCGGATCGTCACCGGCACGGCCGATCTCGTGATCGCGGCGGACGAAGTGGTGGCGGCGGCCAAGGAAACGATGACCCTTTGCGAGTCGAGCCGCACCCACGGCGTTATCAACACGCACCTGATCCCGATCGCGGACTTCATCCTCAACCGCGATTTCAATTTCCAGAGCGGCAAGGTCAATCACGTGCTTCAGACCGCGCTGCGCAAGGACTCGACCTTCTTCGAGTTCACCAAGCCGGCAGAGACGCTGCTGGGCGATTCCATCGCCACCAACATGATGATGATGGGCTACGCTTATCAGAAGGGGCTCTTGCCGCTGACGGCGAAAGCCATCGAGCAGGCGATCGAAGTCAACGGTGTGTCGATCAAGATGAATACCGAAGCCTTCCGGCTCGGACGTCTTGCCGCGGTCGATCCGGCGCGCATCGCGGCCATGATGAAGGGCAAGGACGACGCCAAGGCCGCCCGGACGCTTGAAGACATGTCGCTGGACGAGGTCGTCGCGCACCGCTCGGCTTTCTTGACCGACTACCAGAACGCGGCGCTCGCGGACAAATATCGCGCCATGGTCAAGCGCGTGAAGGATGCCGCGGACGGCGGCGGCTACGGTGACGCGCTGCCGCGCGCAGTCGCCGTCAATTACGCAAAACTGCTCGCCTACAAGGACGAGTACGAGGTGGCGCGGCTCTACACCGACGGCCGTTTTGAAAAACAGCTCCGTGACCAGTTCGAGGGCGATTACAAGATCAGCTTCCATCTGGCGCCGCCGCTGCTCGCCAACGAAACCGACGCGCTCGGCCGCCCGGCGAAGAAAACCTATGGGCCGCGCATGATGACGGCCTTCCGCCTGCTTGCGAAGATGAAGGGATTGCGCGGCACGGCCTTCGATGTGTTCGGCTACAGCGCCGAGCGCAGGATGGAGCGCGACCTGATTGCCGGCTATGAGAAGGACGTCGCCTTCGTGCTGGACAAGCTGAGCCCGGCCAACGCCGAGATCGCGACCGAGCTTTTGTCGCTGCCGGATCGCATCCGCGGCTACGGGCCGGTCAAGGACAAGGCGGTGGCGGAGGCCAAAATCCGCTATGCGGAATTAGCCCGCGATCTCGTCGATCCGCCACCGGCGCCGAGGCAAATCGCGGCGGAATAGGGCGTTGCGTTCAGGGTGGGGCTCGGAACGCGAGTCCCGCTTGCCAAGCAGGCCGCGAGGGGTCACAAAACCGCTGGGACGAAGCGAAGCACCAGCGGAGAGCGTTTTTGACGATCAAGGGCAAGGCGTACATCGCCGGTATCTACGAGCATCCGACCCGGCACGCGCCGGACAAATCAACGGCGCAGTTGCACGCCGAAGTCGCCAAGGGCGCTCTGGAAGATGCGGGCCTGACCGGCAAGGACGTCGACGGCTATTTCTGCGCCGGCGATGCGCCGGGCGGGTTGTGGTCGATGGTCGATTATCTCGGCTTGAAACCGCGCCATGTCGACTCCACCGAAACCGGCGGCTGCTCCTACCTGATCCATCTCGGCCATGCGGCGGAGGCGATCGCCGCCGGCAAATGTTCGATCGCGCTGATTACATTGGCCGGCAAGCCGCGCACCGGCGTTATGCCGCCGCGAGCATCGGGCACGGAAGCCGATTTCGAGGCGGCCTACGGCGCCACCACCCATAACGCCTATGGCATGTGCGCGATGCGTCACATGCACGATTACGGCACCACCAGCGAGCAACTCGCCTGGATCAAGGTCGCGGCCTCGCATCATGCGCAGTACAATCCGCATGCGATGCTGAAGGACGTTGTCACCGTCGAGGACGTGCTGAACTCGCCGATGATCTCCGATCCCTTGCATCGCATGGACTGCTGCGTCGTCACCGATGGCGGCGGTGCGCTGATCGTCACCACGCCCGAGATCGCCAAAAGCCTGAAGAAGCCGCTGGTACGGCTGATCGGTCATGGCGAGGCCATGAAGGGGCCGCGCGGCGGCAGGGATCTCGATCTGACCTATTCCGCCGGGGTCTGGTCCGGCCCGCGTGCGTTCGAGGAAGCAGGCGTCACGCCGAAGGACATCAAGTACGCCTCGATCTACGACAGCTTCACCATCACGGTGCTGATGCAGCTCGAGGACATCGGCTTCTGCAAGAAGGGTGAGGGCGGAAAATTCGTCGCCGACGGCAACCTGATTTCCGGCGTCGGCAAGCTGCCGTTCAACACCGACGGCGGCGGCCTCTGCAGCAACCATCCCGTCAACCGCGGCGGCATGACCAAGATCATCGAGGCCGTGCGGCAGTTGCGCGGCGAAGCGCATCCGAAGGTGCAGGTGAAGAACTGCGACCTCGCCATTGCCCACGGCACCGGCGGACTTCTGGGCGTCCGCCACGCGGCGTCGACCTGCATTCTGGAGCGTGCATAATGGCTGAAGCGAAAAAATATCCGGCGCCGCAGGGCAATCCTGAAAGCCAGCCGTTCTGGGACGCCGCCCGGCAGGGCAAGTTCCTGATCAAGCGGTGCACCGCCTGCGGTGAGCCGCATTATTTTCCGCGCTCGATCTGTCCGTTCTGTTTCTCCGACAAGACGGTATGGGAAGAGAGTTCGGGCGAGGCCGAGATCTACACCTTCAGCCTGATGCGGAAGTCCGCGACCGGTCCATATGCCATCGCCTACGTCACCCTGAAGGAAGGCCCGTCGCTGCAGACCAACATCGTCGATTGCGACATGGACAAGCTGAAGATCGGCCAAAAGGTCAAAGTGGTGTGGAAGCCGACCGACGGCGCGCCGCTGCCGTTCTTCACGCCGGTGTAGTTGTCTCACGCGGCGTCATCCTGAGGCGCGAGGGCGAAGCCCGAGCCTCGAAGGATGAGGGTTGAAAACAAACCGTCGCCCTTCGAGGTTCGGCGCAAGCGCGCCTCACACCTCAGGGTGACGGTAACAGAACCGGGGGGATACGAACCAATGTCCGCGCGCTACGACGAACTGATGGCCATGAAAAACCTCGGCCAGAAACATGCCTACACCGATCGCGACGTCATGCTTTACGCCTATGGCATCGGGCTCGGCGCCGATCCCATGGACGAGAAGGAACTCGCCTTCGTCAACGAGGCGACCTACACGCCGCGCGACCTCAAGGTCGTGCCGACGTTTGCGTCGGTGGCGGCCTGGGGTGCGGGGCCGGGCGACATGAAACTCAATCGCCTGCTGGTGGTCGATGGCGAGCGCGACATCACCTTCCACAAGCCGCTGCCGGTGGCGGCCAACATCACCGCGGATTCCAGCGTGCTCGGGGTGTTCGACAAGGGCAAGGACAAGGGCCTGGTGGTCCGGCACCAGACGGTGCTGAAGGATGAGACGGGCGGGAAGCTCGCGACGCTGGTGGCATCGCGGTTCGCGCGCGGCGATGGCGGCATCGGCGGACCTTCGGACGGCCAGCCCGAGCCGCACGCGGTGCCGAAGCGTGCGCCGGATCGCTCGGTGGATATTGCCACGCGGCCGGATCAGGCGCTGATCTATCGCCTCTGCGGTGACCGCAATCCGCTGCACAGCGATCCCGAATTCGCGCAGCGCGCCAAGTTCCCGCGGCCGATCCTGCATGGCATGTGCACCTACGGGATCACCTGCCGCGGCGTGCTGCAGACCTATGCCGACTACGACGCCGGTGCGTTCAGGCAGCATGTCGCGCGGTTCTCGTCGCCGGTCTATCCCGGCGAGACCGTGACCATGGACCTCTGGAAGGACGGGGACGTGATCTCGTTCGAGGCGAAGGTGAAATCGCGCGATGTCACGGTGATCAAAAACGGCAAGACGGTGCTGGGGTAGAGTGAATGGAGTTACGCGAGCACGGCCGTCATGGCTGTGCTTGTCACGGCCATGACGAAGTGAGTGGCGACGAAGGAGACCATTATGGGACTGCTCGACGGCAAGGCTGCGATCATCACCGGCGCAGGCGGCGGCCTCGGCGAAGCCTATGCAAAACTGTTCGCGCGCGAGGGCGCGTCGGTCGTGGTCAACGATCTTGGCGGCCCGCGCGATGGCTCCGGTTCCGACAAGTCGATGGCGCAGCACGTTGTGGATGCGATCAAGGCCGAGGGCGGCAAGGCGGTCGCCAACGGCTCCGACATCTCCACCATGGCGGGCGGGCAGGCGGTGTTCGACGATGCGATCAAGGCCTTCGGCCGCGTCGATATTCTGGTCAACAATGCCGGCATCCTGCTCGACGAGACGTTCGCCAAGGCCAGGGAAGCCAACTGGGACAAGGTCATCAAGGTGCATCTGAAGGGCACCTTCTGCGTCACCCAGCCGGTGTTCAAATGGATGCGCGAGAATGGCGGCGGCGTCATCGTCAACACCGCTTCGACATCCGGCCTGATCGGCAATTTCGGCCAGACCAACTATGGCGCGGCCAAGGGCGGCATCTGGGGCCTGTCCAACGTGCTGGCGATCGAGGGCCGCAAGTACAACATCCGGATCTGGACGCTGGCGCCGGGCGCGCTGACCCGTATGACCGCCGATCTGCCGCGCTACAAGGAAAATCCCGGTGCGGCGCTGGGGCCCGATGGAATCGCCCCCGCCGTGCTATACATGGTGTCGGACCTGTCGGGCGATCAGACCGGCAAGGTGCTCGGCGTCTCCGGGCCCCGGGGCGTCCGCGAAATGAAGATGATGGAAATGGAAGGCTGGAAGCCGCCGTTCACCGGCTGGAAGGCGCAGGACATCGTCGATCACGCCAAGGACATCTTCTTTTCGGAAGAGGATATCAAGAAGGGCGCGCGGCGGTTTTGAGGAAATGCTGCGCGTTCGGTTTCGCCTCTCCGGTGGGGAGAGGTCGGATTGCGAGCGCAGCGGGAAATTCGGGTGAGGGGTGCAGGCTGTCGCCAGGTCGTCCCCCCTCACCCCGACCCTCTCCCCGTGGGAGAGGGGGCGGACAGTGCTCGCGGCGGTCTCATTGAACAAATGGCCCTCGCGTAAACGAATAGAGGAGACATCATGCATCTTACCCCGCAGGCCGCAGGCACGTTTGCCATTGCCCCGACCCCGTTCCACGACGATGGGCGCATCGATGACAAGTCGATCGACCGGCTCGTCGATTTCTACGCGGAGGCCGGCTGCGACGGCGTCACCGTGCTCGGGATTCTGGGTGAGGCGCCCAAGATGGACTCGGCCGAGGCGCTTCAGGTTGCGACGCGCTTCATCAAACGCGCCAAGACCATGCAGACCGTCGTCGGCGTCTCGGCGCCCGGATTCGCGTCCATGCGTGCGCTGGCGCGGGCGTCGATGGAGGCGGGAGCTGCCGGTGTCATGATCGCGCCGCCGCCGTCGCTGCGCACCGATGACCAGATCGTCAACTACTTCAAGCAGGCGGAAGAAGCGATCGGCGACGACATTCCCTGGGTGTTGCAGGATTATCCGCTGACGCTCTCGGTGGTGTTCACGCCCGCGGTGATCCGCAAGATCGTCATGGACAGCAAATCCTGCGTCATGCTCAAGCACGAGGATTGGCCGGGGCTCGAGAAAATCTCGGCGCTGCGCAACTTCCAGAAAGAAGGTTCGCTGCGGCCGATGTCCATCCTGTGCGGCAACGGCGGCACCTTCCTCGATTTCGAGATGGAGCGCGGTGCTGACGGCGCCATGACCGGCTATGCCTTCCCCGAACTGCTGATCGACGTGGTGAAGCTGTCCAAGGCGGGCAGGCGCGATGCCGCGCACGACCTGTTCGACGCGCACCTGCCGTTGATCCGCTACGAGCAGCAGCCGGGGGCGGGCCTTGCCGTCCGCAAATACGTATTGCACAAGCGCGGCGTGATCGCCTCCAGCGCGCAGCGCAAGCCCGGCGCCGGCATTACCGCGACGGCCAAGGCCGAGGTGGACTATCTGTTGTCGCGTGTGGCTCGTGTCGACAAGCGCGCGAGCGTCCTGCCGCAATCGAGCGCTGCGGGCTGACGGCAATGGCGAAGGAAACGGCCCCGGCGCGTCCGGCCTCCACGGTGCTGCTGTTGCGGGATACCGTGGATCGCGCCGCAATCGAAATCTTCATGATGGTGCGCCACATCCAGATTGAATTTCAATCCGGCGCGCTGGTTTTTCCCGGCGGCAGCGTCGACCCCGGCGATCAGGAGATCGCCGATCGGCCCGACCTGCACCGGGGCCACGGCGGTGACGCGGCGGCGCTGAATTTCCGCATCGCCGGGATTCGCGAAACGTTTGAGGAGAGCGGCATTTTGCTGGCGCGCCCGCGCGGGTCGGAGGCGTTGATTGCCGCGTCCCGTGCTTCCGAGATCGAGACGGCCCATCGCACGGCGCTGTGCGAAGGCAAGATATCGTTCGCCGAAATTCTGGCGCGCAACGACCTTGTGCTCGCGCTCGATCAACTCGTGCCTTACGCCCACTGGATCACGCCGGTTGTCGCACCCAAGCGTTTTGACACCTGGTTTTTTCTGGCGGCCGCGCCGCCGGAGCAATCGGGCCGGCATGACGGCAAGGAGTCGACGGATTCGATCTGGCTGTCGCCGCAAGAGGCGCTCGATGGAAGCGTGAGTGGCCGGTTCAAGCTGCCGTTCCCGACGACGCGCAACCTCATTCGTCTCGGCAAGCAGCCCAATGTCGGCTCGGCGCTCGATGACGCGCGCGCGCGGACCATCGTTACAGTTCTGCCGGAAGTGACGAAACTCGGAGAGGGGCGCCGCCTTCGGATTCCGCGGGAAGCCGACTACGACGGCGAGGAATTTGAAGTCGCGAGCTAGTGTCCCGATTCCGAAGTTCGCATGTCCTTGCGGCGACCTTTGATGCGAACTTCGGAATTCAAGGGACACTAGCAAGTTTATGATTCTCGTGTGGTTCAGGTTCAGAAGTCCGCTTCACCGACTCGCTGGGATAGTGTGGCGGACTTCTGAACCACCACACTAGGGCCGTTTGGAATTTCGACAGTCGCGGCGCAATGAATCGAGTTTCGGATCCGGATATGCGCGCGTCGTCGTATCGCCGGTATCTGAATGCGACGGTCGTTGCGGCGCAATAACATCGGCGGCAGCCGTTCATCCGCCGTTGAAATGGAAAATCGTCAGCAAATTGAAGCGATAGCTGTTCCGCGCGACGGAAACAGATGCGCGTGTTGACGCCGTTCGCCGTGCGCGCCTAACATCCCCATAGGTCCATAGAGGCCATTGGGAGAAACGCATGTCACAGGTTGCTGGTCAGGCTGATTTCGCGCGTCCAAATTTTCCTCGTCGGACATTTCGTCGCCAAAAAAAGATCGGCGTCCTGTTCGCAGTTGCCGCCGCGGTTGCGTCGGGCGCGGTCGTCAATTGCAGTGCGGTGCGTGCCGATGACGTAAAGGCGTCGCCTGAGCACATCAGGGCCGTGACCTCGGCGGTCGATGAAGCCTCCATCAAGGCCAATACCGCGACGTCGAAGGACTGGCCCACGATCGGCCTCGATTACGCCGAAACGCGTTTCAGCAAACTCAATCAGATCAACACCGACAATGTGAAGCAGCTTGGCCTGACGTGGTCAGCGAGCCTCGATTCGATCCGCGGCGTTGAGGCGACCCCGGTGGTCGTCGATGGAATCATGTTCGTCACGGCGTCCTGGAGCGTCGTTCATGCGATCGATGTGCGGACCGGCAAGCACATCTGGACCTACGATCCCGGTGTGTCGCGCGCGATCGGCTTCAAGGGCTGTTGCGACGTCGTCAATCGCGGTGTCGCGGTCTACAAGGGCAAGGTGTTCGTCGGCGCCTATGACGGACGTCTCGTCGCGCTCGATGCCGCCACCGGCAAGAAGCTCTGGGAAAAAGACACCGTCGTCGATCACTCGCATTCCTACACCATTACCGGCGCGCCGCGCGTCGTGAAGGGGCGCGTGCTGATCGGCAACGGCGGCGCCGAATACGGCGTGCGGGGCTATGTCAGCGCCTATGACGCCGAGAGCGGCGATCTGGCATGGCGCTGGTTCACCGTGCCCGGCGATCCGTCGAAACCATATGAAGACGAGTCGATGGAGAAGGCCGCCAAGACCTGGGATCCCGCCGGCAAGTACTGGGTCGGAGGCGGTGGCGGCACGCCGTGGGACACGATCGCCTACGATCCCGATCTCAATCTCATCTACATCGGCACCGGCAACGGTTCGCCGTGGAATCGTAAATTCCGCAGCCCGGCCGGCGGCGACAATCTCTATCTCGCGTCGATCGTCGCGCTCAACGCCGACACCGGAAAATACGTCTGGCACTATCAGGAAACGCCGGGCGACAACTGGGACTACACCTCGACGCAGCCGATGATCCTGGCCGACATCACCATCGACGGCCAGCCGCGCAAGGTGATCCTGCATGCGCCGAAGAACGGCTTTTTCTTCGTCGTCGATCGGACCAACGGCAAATTCATCTCGGCGAAAAACTTCGTCGAGGTGAACTGGGCCACCGGCTACGACAAGGACGGCCGGCCGATGGAAATCGCCGCGGCGCGCGGCGACACGCCGTATGACGCGATCCCGGGACCGTACGGTGCGCACAACTGGCACCCGATGTCCTACAATCCGCAGACCGGCCTCGTTTATTTGCCGGCGCAGCACGTGCCGATCAACCTCACGTCTGAAAAGGAGTTCAAGTTCAACGAGGTCGCGCCCGGCAAGGCGCAAAGTGGCACCGGCTGGAATCTCGGCTTCTCGGTCAACGCGGTGCCGCCCACGAGCAAGCCGTTCGGCCGCCTCATTGCGTGGGATCCTGTGAAGCAGCAGGTGGCATGGGCGCACGACTTTGTCTCGCCCTGGAATGGCGGCACGCTGACGACCGCCGGCAACCTCGTGTTCCAGGGCACCGCCGATGGCCGCTTCGTCGCCTACAATGCCAAAACGGGCGAGAAGCTGTGGGAGGCGCCGACCGGAACCGGCGTCGTGGCGGGCGCCTCGACCTACATGGTCGATGGCAAGCAGTATGTTTCGATCGCGGCCGGATGGGGCGGCGTCTACGGCGAGGCCGCGCGCGCGACCGATGTCCAACTGGCGGGCACCGTGTACACCTTCGCGGTCGGCGGCACCGCCAAACCCCCGGCCTTCGTCCAGATGCCGGCCCAGAAGCTGGTGGAGGGCGTGGCGTACAAGCCGGAGGACGTCGGCCCCGGCACGCTGCTCTATGTCACCAACTGTGCCTTCTGCCACGCCGTGCCCGGCGTCGACAAAGGCGGCAACATTCCGAACCTCGGCTATTCGAGTCCGGAGACCATTGGCCACCTGAAGGATATCGTGTTCAAGGGACCGTTCATGGACAAGGGTATGCCGGACTTCACCGGCAAGCTCTCCGACGATGACGTGACCAAGATCGCCGCCTTCATTCAGGGCACGGCGGATGCCATCCGGCCGAAGAAATAGGGGTTAACGCCGGCTTCCGGCGAGGCCTGACCCTCGCCGGAAGCCGGCTGCCCTTCGGAACGTAATGTGGCCACGCTGGACGAAAACCGGCCGGTCCGGCTCCGCCGGCGGGCGGCCTGACGCAGGCCGCATGTTCCCTCGATACCGCAATCCGGGATATATTGGGCCGACAGGAGCCGGTCTCAATCGCCATGCCATCTGGGTTCGGGACATTTTTCCAGCGGATGCGGGCCGCGTCGCTGTCGATCGGCCAGATCACCTTTGGCGGATTTCTGCTGGTGCTGGCGATCATCGTGGTGACCAGCGTGGCCAGCATCGTCGCGATGCGCCACCTCGACACCACCTTCGCCGAATTGCAGCGGCTGGACAGCGTCGGCGATCTTGCCGAGGAGATCGATCGCCGCATGAACGAATTGCGGCTCGCCGCGCGCGACTACGTGACCGACCCGAGCGCGCAGTCGAGCCGGGTATGGGGGGCGGCGTCATCCCTCAACGTGCTGTTGAAAAAGACGCGGATCGAACTCGCGCCCGAGCAGCAGGAGATGATCGACGGCGTCACGAGGCGGCTGGACAGCTACCGCAACGGTATCGAGCGCGTGACGAAACTGATCGCGAACCGTGCGCAGCTCATCGAAACGCTGCCGGCGCTGCGGGAAAAGCTGGAAACCGCGATCGAGCAGGCGGCCGATCAGTCCGCATCGAAGGCGCTGCTTCGGGCCCAGAGCGATGTCGCTGCTGCATTGCTCGGACACGATCCCGCCGCCGCGGAGCAGTCCGCGGAAAAAATGCGCATCATACCGATCGGCGATTCCGCCGTCAGGACAGCCGTCGAAAACTATGCGGACGCGGTGATCGCGATATCGCTGCGCGAGCGTCAGATCGCGGATATCGACAGGGAGGTGCTCGGCACCGAGGGCCGGCTGATTGGCCGGGTGACGGAACTGCTGCGCGAACTGAGCGCGCAGCGCGGGCGGGTGCTGTCGCGGGATTTCGCGCGCACGCTCACCGAAGCGAGGTGGCAGAGTATCGTCCTTGGCGGCATGGCGATCCTGATCGGGCTCATCGCGGCTCTGTTCGTGGTGCGCCGGACGGTGCGTCCCCTCAAGGCGATCGCCAAGGCGATCCGGATGGTGGCTGGCGGCGAAAAGGAAACGCCGATTCCGGCAACCGGCGTGGATAACGAAATCGGCGATATCGCGCGCGCCGCCGAAGTCTTCCGCCGGACGCTCGCCGACGCCGACTCGGCGCGGGAGGCCGCAGTTCGCGCGCTATCCGAACAGCGGCTCGCGGAGGAAAGCTACCGCAAACTGTTCGAGGGCTCGGTCGATGGAATTTACGTGACGACACCGGCCGGCGGATTGCTCAACGCCAATCCGGCGCTCGCGCGGATGATGGGGTATGTCTCACCGGACGATTTGATCCGGGGTATCGGAGACATCGCGCATACGATCTATGTCAACCCGGACGACCGGACCGAATACCAGGCGCGGATGGAGCGCGATGGCACCGTCCGTGAATTCGAGTATCAGGTGCGCAACCGCGATGGCGGCGTTCTCTGGCTATCGGACAGCGCGACGGCGGTCCGCGACGACAGCGGCCGCGTCGTTCGCTACGAGGGCGTGGTGCGCGACATCACCGACCAGCGGCGCGCGGAAGAGGCGATCGCGGAAGGCCGCCGCCTGCTGCAACTCGTGGTCGACACCGTGCCCGCGATGATCAACGTCAAGAATTCCGACCGTCGCTATGTGCTGATGAATCGCTACATGGCGGGAATTTTCGGGATTGAGCCCGCTGACGCGATCGGGCGAACGACGAGCGACGTGATGTCGCGTTATGGCGCGGTCAAGACCGACGAGAACGACAGGCGGGTTCTCGAAAGCGGCAAGGAACTCGGATTCTACGAGGAAGAATACAAGGATTCGTCGGGCACCATGCGTCAGTGGCTGGTCAACAAGCTGCCGATCCTCGGAGCCGACGGCAAGATCGAGAACATCGTCACGGTCGCGCTGGATATCGGCGATCGCAAGCGCAGCGAACAGGAAATGCGGCATGCCAAGGACGCGGCCGAGCTGGCGTTGCGCAATCTGAGGGAAACCCAGAATTCATTGATCGAGGCGGAAAAGCTCGCCGCGCTCGGGCGCCTCGTGGCGGGCGTCGCCCATGAGGTCAACAATCCGGTCGGCATCAGTCTGACCGTCGCCTCGTCGCTGGAGCGCAAGATCGCGCTGTTCGCGGAAGAGGTCGCGCGCGGTGAACTGCGGCGTTCGAGCTTGAACGATTTCGTCGCGACCAATCGCGATGCGGCGTCGCAACTCGTCGCCAACCTCAATCGTGCTGCTGAACTGATCCAGTCGTTCAAGCAGGTCGCCGCCGATCGGAACTATTCGGACAAGCGGACCTTCGATCTCGGCGATCTCACCGAGCAGGTCATCATGAGTCTGCGCCCCGGCCTGCGCAAACACAATGTGAAGCTGACGGTCGCGTGCGAACCCGATCTGACGATGAACAGTTACCCTGGACCTTATGGCCAGGTGCTGACCAACCTTTTCCTCAATGCGCTGGCGCACGCGTTTCCCGACGGCAAAGGCGGCGCCGTCGATATCAAGGTGCGGGAGTCCGGCCCGGACAATGTCGAGATGGTGTTCTCCGACGACGGCTGCGGCATGAGTGCCGACGTCCGGCGCAAGGCCTTCGATCCGTTCTTCACGACGCGGCGCGATCGGGGAGGAACGGGCCTCGGTCTGCACATCGTCTATAACATTGTGACGAGCCGTCTCGGTGGACATCTCGATCTCGACTCGCGATCGGGCGAGGGGACGCGAATTCGCATCGTCCTGCCGCGGGTCGCGCCGATGGAACTGGCTGCGGAATAATCCCGCGCCCGTCCGTATAACGGCATGCGACCTCGGGTCGGAAAACCGGCGTTCAGTCTGCGTCGGCCAGCTTGCGCAACGTGGCGTGAAAAATCTGGCTGGCCTTTCCGACCAGCGCCGTCCCGTTCATGGTGCCGGATGTATCGGTGAATGTCCCGGTGACGCCGACGCCGACGGGATCGCCGCCGCCGAACAACGGGCTTTCGTCCACGCTCGGCGTATGACGCTGGACCAGAACCTCGCCCTTGAACGTGCCGTCGGATTTGGCCGCATAGCTGCCGGTATAGAACAGATAAGCGTCGCCGCCGAGGATCTTGCCGTCGCGAAACATCACGACGCCGCTGCCTTTGCCCGCGCGCCCGTCGAGCAAAACGACATGGATCGAATACAGCCCGTTTTTCATGGCGATCCGCTGGCGGTTCAATTGTTTGCCTTGTCCCAGGGAGACTATGCCAAAAAGGGCGCGAGGGCGTCAATGCGCGGTCATCGTGCCCGGAAGCGTCGCGTCGACTTCAAGTGTGCCGGCTTTCATGATGGTGCTGCCGGGAGAAATCGACGGCGTGAAGATGTTCACGTCCTTGTCGATGACCCAGGTGCCGTCGCCCTGTTTTGTCAGCACGCCGCCGACGAAGGTGGTCAATCCGGTGACGGCCTGCGAATAGAGCTGACGGCCGGCGCCGTCCAGTGTGAGCGTGGAGCCGGCGTCCGTATTGATGTAGAGATCGCCGTTGTATTTATGTGGACAGGCAAATTTCGAAAAGCAGCGTTGGTTCAGACGAGGCCGGCCCGTTGCCGGCCGATGCGGCCCGTCTTCAGGCGGTGCCTGCATTTCCACAAACGGTTCGCGACTATATTGTCGGGGGCTGGCGCGCTCGGAGAGATTCGAACTCCCGACCCTCGGAATCGAAATCCGATGCTCTATCCAGCTGAGCTACGAGCGCACGCGCCTCTTATAGGAAGGGCGAGGTCGGGATGTCACTAGCTTACCCGCCGCCCGGACGCGTTATGACGATTCCGGTCTCATTTTTCAGGATGTCCGCCTAAGCTGTTGATTTTACTTATTCAATGTGTGGTAAAAAGGTGACGCCACGCCGAAATCATTTCATCTGCCTGTTTCCGGGCGTTTCAATCCGGCCGCCGGCCGCTAATCTGACGCCCATTAAATTGTGAATTCCCCCGATATTCCACGGAGATGGAAGGGGGCCTTCGCATCAAAGAATATTTTTTGGATGTCGGCGTGAAACGTATTCAGACGGCGAAAGCCGTGCCCATCGTGTTGCTGGCGATGCTTGCCTGCTGCTCCGGGGCCGCGGCGCAGTCGACGGCGCCCGCCGTCACGGCGGCCGGCGTCGTGCAGCAGGACTACGAAGCGCTGTTCCAGCAGATGTACAAAAACCCCTCCAACCTGGAGGTCAGCTTCAAGTTCGCCGAACAGGCCGTGAAGCGGGGTGACTATGAAGCCGCGATCGGCGCGCTCGAGCGCATGCTGTTCTTCAATCCGAATTTGCCGCGCGTGAAACTCGAACTGGGCGTGCTGTATTTCAAGCTCGGTTCGTACGAGCTCGCGCGCAGCTATTTTCAGGAGGCGATCAAGGCCGCCGACGCTCCCGACGACATCCGGACCCAGGTCCGCGCCTATCTGACCGAGATCGACCGGCGGCTCGCGCGCTACGAATTCAGCGTGTTCACCACTGCCGGCTTCCGCTATCAGACCAACGCCAATTTCGGCCCGTCGAGCCTGTTGGTGCGCGCGCTCGGCCAGGATGCGATTCTCAATGGGGCTTTCGGCAAGCAGCCCGACTGGAATTTCTTCCAGACGCTGACGGCCAACTACGCCTACAAGATCGGCACGCGGGGCGACGCCATCGAAGCGAGTTTTCTGGGCCTCAACTCGCGTCAGTTCAATCTTAGCCAATACAATCTGGGCCTCGTCGAACTCGTCGTCGGCCCACGCATCGCGATCGGCCAGAATGCGTCTTTCAAGCTCTACGGCATCGGCGATCAGGTCTGGCTCGGCGACGCCAACTATTTCTCGGCTGGCGGCGGCGGCGTATCCGCGCGCACCACGGTCGGCGACCTCGGGCTGCTCGAAGCCTTCGTCGAGCAGCGTCACCGCGATTTCAGCGACTCGATCGATTTCCCGACCGCCAGTCAGCAGACCGGCGAATTGCTGTCGGCAGCGGTGTCGTCGGACGTGCGGTTCGGCGCGTTGCACTGGACGACGCGCGTGGGCTACGACCAGAATCGGGCGATCTTCGATTATAACGCCTACAAGCGATACTCGATCGACATGGCGTTTCCGTACGAATTCACGCTGCCGGTATTCGGCACGCCGCATCAGTTCGTGGTCGCGCCGACCGTCGGTTACAGCGTCGCGAACTACTACGCGCCGAACCCGATCGTCGATCCCTTCACGGTGCGCACCGACAGGGAGCAGCGCTACGGCGCGATCTTCGATGCGCAGGTGTATCGTAACTTCGGCATACGGACGCAAATCCAGTACATGAAGATCAATTCGACGCTGCCGAACTACACGACCGACAATTTCTCGATTTCGGTCGGTCCCACCGCCCGGTTCTGATCTGTGAGGTCCGCGCCGCGCGTCAGAGCGCCGCGGCCTTGTATCGGCCCGGCCTGGAGGCTTGCCGGGCAGGCTGACCGTCCTTGGCCGGAATGTATTGCGCGGTCGCGGTGACCCGCTTTCCTCCGGCCGGACCTTCCATAACGACCGACATCGTCAGCCCGTCGACCGAGGGCAGGAGCGTACGGACGACGCCCTGTTATTCTGCGACGACGGTTTGTGCGGCGGCGATGGCGGCGGCCGCGCGGGCGTCCGCGGACTGACCGGTGCTTGCCGCCAGCGAATTGACGCCCGCCAGCGCGGCGTCGTCCGCGACATCCTGCAGGTGTGTGGTCGTTCCGGCGTGGACGGAGGCGGCATAACAGGCCGCGGCTGCAAACGGGATGGCCAGCGCTGCGACCAGCGCCAAATGCCGCCCGTTGAAAAACGGCCGCGTGTTGAGAAGCGTATGGGACATTGCCGTTGTCTCCGTCTCCGTGAGCCGGTTTGTCGGAGCGCGATCCTGCTGGATGGGCCCGGATTTCCCGTTAATCCGGCTGGAGACGCTTGGAGAACCGCTGATAATGCTGAAAAATTCGCTATTTTGGTCGCGCTAAATGGTCCGAATACCATTAGTGTCTCGGAAACTTTCCCGATGGCTGACTGTTCCCGCGAATTTTTCTGGCCGCCGATCGCAGAAATCATGGAACCGGATTGAGACTTTGATGTCGTCGTCCTTGCGCCGCGCCCGGTGCGGCTTGCGCCTCTATCCCGAGGCCATGCGATGAAGACCGCGGCGCATCTTCGCGGCACCTCGCGCGTGCGCATCATGCTCGCGTGGGCGCGCCTGCGCCGGCTGATGCGCAACAAGAATCTCCGCGCCATCGGAGCGGCGATGGTGACGCTGGTGGTGCTGACCTCGCTGCGCGCTTACGATCCACGCATCATCACCGAATTGAAGGAGCGCACCTTCGACGCCTATCAGCGCCTCAAGCCGCGGGACTATGCGGACCTGCCGGTGCGGATCGTCGACATCGACGAGGCTTCGATCGCCGAATACGGCCAATGGCCGTGGCCGCGCACCCGGCTCGCGGCGCTGACCCGCCGGCTGGCCGAACTCGGCGCGGGCGTTATCGCCTACGATGTCGTCTTTTCGGAGCCGGACCGCACCACCCCGAGCCGCCTTGCAAACGACCTGAAGGACTCCGGCGCGCCCGATCGCGACCTGACCATGAAACTGCTCGCGAGCCTGCCGGATCACGACGTGGCGTTCGCGGAGGCCATCGGCAAGGCTTCGGTCGTGCTTGGCTTCGGCGCCCGCAACGCGGCCAATGACACGCGTCCGCCGGTTCGGGCCGGGCTGGCCTTTGCCGGTGACAAGCCGACGAAGGTGCTCGCGCCATTTCACGGCACGGTGTCGAGCCTGCCGATCCTCAACGAAGCCGCTGCAGGCATCGGCGGCATCAACCTGAGTTCGCAGGACCGCGCCGGTATCGTCCGCCGCGTTCCCATGCTGTTTTCCGATGGTACCGGCATCTACCCCGGTCTCGCCATCGAGGCGCTTCGCGTCGCCCAGAACCAGAAGGGCTTTATCGTTCGCGGGACGGGATCGAGCGGCGACAGCGACACCGGCCACGCCGCACTGATCGATATGCGCGTCGGCGCGTTCAAGCTGCCGCTGACCAGCAACGGCGAATCCTGGGTTTACTTCAGCCGCAGCCGGCCCGAGCGTTACGTTTCGGTCAAGGATGTTCTGGATCCCGCCAGGGAGGCCGCGATCAAGCCCCGCATTGACGGCGCGATCGTCCTCGTCGGCGCGTCGGCCGCGGGCCTGATGGATTCGCAGGCGAGCCCCCTCGGCGGGCTGGTTCCGGGCGTGGAGATTCAGGCGCAACTGATCGAGCAGATCATCGCGCAGGATTTCATCGAGCGTCCGGACTGGACCAACGGACTCGAGATCGTGCTGACCGTGCTGCTCGGAATTCTCGTCGTCGGGCTGGTTCTGGCTTTCGGCGCGCGGTTTTCGTTCTTCGCCGGCGGTGTGGTGTTCCTGGCGGCGGTCGCCGGATCGTGGGTCGCGTTCTCGCATTTCCGGCTGCTGATCGATCCGATCTTCCCGTCGCTGGCGGCGCTGGCGACCTATATCGCCGTCGAGCGCGTGCTTCACGTCGCGTCCGACAGCGAGAAGAAATTCGTCCGTCAGGCGTTCGGGCAATATCTTGCGCCCGAACTGCTGGCCCAACTCGAGAACTCGCCGCAGGCGATGCGGCTCGGCGGCGAGTCCCGCGACATCTCCGTGATGTTCATGGACGTGCGCGACTTCACGCCGATCTCCGAAACCCTGACGGCGACGGAACTGGTCGACTTCATCAACATGCTGCTGGCGCCGCTGTCGGACGCGATCCAGGACGAACTCGGAACGATCGACAAATACATCGGCGATTCCATCATGGCGTTCTGGAACGCGCCGGTGGACGTCGAGGACCATGCGACGCGCGCCTGCCGGGCCGCGCTCAAGATGCGTGACGCGGTCAACGCGCTCAACGAATCCGATGCGTTCGGATTCGCTGCGCGCGGTTTCGCGGACTCGCGCGTCAGGATCGGGGTCGGAATCAATGCCGGTCTGGCGTGCGTGGGCAATATGGGATCGCAGCGCCGCTTCAACTATTCGGCGATGGGCGATGTCGTGAACGTGGCAGCGCGGATCGAATCGGCCAGCAAGGGGCTGAAGGCGGATTTGCTGGTGTCGGAGGATGTCGCGCGGCAGGTGAGGGGAATTGCGCTGCTCGAAGCCGGCGAGATCCCGCTGAAAGGCAAGTCGCGGCCTACCAAGATTTACGCCATCGCGGGCGATGAAACGATGGCGGCGTCATCCGCGTTCGCGGAATGGAGCCGCCTGCACGGCGCGTTACTGGCCGCCCTCAAGGCCGGACACGCCGATGCGGCGGCGGCGGCGCTGGCGTCGTGCCGCGAACTCGCCGCCGACGCCATGCGGGACTTCTATCAGCACTTCGACGATCAGCTTGCGGCGCTGGGCAAGGCGCAGTCCCGGCAGCCGGCCTCGGCCGGGAACCTGGCGCAGCCGTAAGGCGAGCCGGATTTCCTCCCGGCCCGGCGGCTGCCGTTTTTCAGCCAGAGTGGGATGCTTAACGGTTTCCCAAGGGAGTGCAGGCAAAGTCCTCGTTGCGAAAGGTCGCGCGGCGGGATCCGTCCGCATTCCGGAACGCAGGCTCTCCGGTTCTCCACGCCCCGATTCTCCAAGCTCCGATTCTTCAGTCTCAGAGTCTCCAAGGCCCCATGCGACTTGCCATCCTCTCGCTTCTGCTGCTGTTCGCGACGCCGGCCCGCGCCGATCTGCACATTACGCGCGATCACGGCGGTTACGTCACGGCCTACAAGGCGAAGTACGAGCGCATCCGCGACCGCCACGAGCGCGTCATCATCGACGGCATCTGCAATTCGGCCTGCACCATGGTGTTCGGAATCGTGCCGCTGAACAAGATCTGCGTGACACCGCGCGCCAGCCTCGGTTTCCATCAGGCCTATTACGACAAGGCCTTCACCTTCGGCATCAAGGTCACGAGCTATCAGGGCACGTCGGACCTGATGTCCTATTATCCGCAGCCGGTAAAGGACTGGATCGCGCGAAACGGCGGTCTCACCACCGAGATGAAGAAGATCAAGAACGGCCCGGACCTCTGGAAGATCGTCGATCCCTGTCCGGAAGATTTTTGACTATATCAAATCGATCGATCCGCTCATGACGTGAACGCACTGTCCGCCAACCGATGTGGTTGTCACGACCCCGTTTGCCTTTTCAGCTTCCGCCAGCAGCAAGCTCGGCCGGCCCATCTCGACGCCTTGCGCGATGGTCTTGCGCAATTGCAAATCGGTCTCCGGCCGCAGCTTTGCCAGCAGGCCGATCAGCGCGACATTGGCGCTTCCGGTGGCGGGATCCTCGGGAATGCCGTGATGCGGCGCGAACATGCGCGCGCGAATATCGATCTCCGCTTCGTTCACCTGCGTGTATAGCAGAATGCTGGTCGCCGGCTGCTTCGCAACCTGCTGCATGAAAACATCGGTACGAACCGCGGCGCATGCGAGTGCGTCGCGGCTTTTCAGTTCCGCAAGAATGAAGGCCGCGCCGCAGGACGCAATGCACGGACGATGATGAACGGTGAGGATGTCGTCTTGCGACAACGAACATGCGGACGCCACGAGATCGATGGAAATCTCGATGCCGATCGACAGCGATTGCGGCGAGGCGAGGCGGGCGCCTGAAATCGCTCCGCCGTCGCGCAGCAACGTGACCGGAACGAGCCCTGCCTTCTCCTCGAACAGAACCCGATCCTGAGGGACCGGGCGTCCATAGCTCGTTCCGGTGCGGGCGAGGGCGAACGCGGTCCCCACGTTGGGATGCCCCGCGAAAGGCATCTCATAGCGCGGCGTGAAAATCCGTACCTCGGCGGTATTTGCGGAATCCCTTGGCGGCAGAACGAAGGTGGTTTCCGCCAGATTGAACTCGGCGGCGATCGCCTGCATCTGCTGTGTCGTCAGTCCCTCGGCGTTGAGCACGACACCGAGTGGATTGCCTGCGAACTGCTTGTCCGTGAAGACGTCCACGGTGACGAAATCGAGTTTCATGGCTTGTGATCCAGACGATACCGGTGAGGAGATAGCTCGCCGTTAAAAAGTCACGACGCTGCGGATCGACTCGCCCCGGTGCATGAGGTCGAATGCCTTGTTGATGTCGGCGAGCGGCATGATGTGGGTAATCATCGGGTCGATCTGGATCTTGCCCTGCATGTACCAGTCGACGATTTTCGGCACATCGGTGCGGCCGCGCGCGCCGCCGAATGCGGTGCCTTTCCAGACCCGCCCGGTGACGAGCTGGAACGGCCGCGTCGCGATTTCCGCGCCGGCCGGTGCGACGCCGATCACGATCGACTGACCCCAGCCGCGGTGGCAGGCTTCCAGCGCCTGCCGCATCACCGTGACGTTGCCGGTGCAGTCGAAGGTATAGTCCGCGCCGCCGATCTGGTCCGCGCCGGATTTCGTCATGTCGACGAGGTGAGGGACGAGATCCTTGCCGAGCTCCTTCGGGTTGACGAAGTGCGTCATGCCGAAGCGCTCGCCCCAGGCCTTGCGGTCGTTGTTGAGGTCGACGCCGATAATCATGTCGGCGCCGGCGAGCCGCAAGCCCTGGAGCACGTTCAGGCCGATGCCGCCGAGGCCGAACACGATGGCCTTGGCGCCTTGTTCGACCTTGGCCGTGTTGATGACCGCGCCGATGCCGGTGGTGACACCGCAGCCGATATAACAGACCTTGTCGAACGGCGCGTCCTCGCGGATTTTGGCGACCGCGATTTCCGGCAGCACCGTGTAGTTCGCAAACGTCGAGGTGCCCATGTAGTGATGAACGGGTTTGCCGCCGAGCGAAAAGCGCGACGTGCCGTCCGGCATCAGGCCCTGACCCTGCGTCGAGCGGATCGCGGTGCAGAGGTTGGTCTTGCGCGACAGGCATGACGGGCACTGGCGGCATTCCGGCGTGTAGAGCGGGATGACGTGGTCGCCTTTCTTGACGCTGGTCACGCCTTTGCCGACATCGACAACGATGCCTGCGCCCTCATGGCCGAGGATTGCGGGAAACAGTCCTTCCGGATCGGCCCCGGACAGGGTGAATTCGTCGGTGTGGCAGACGCCGGTGGCCTTGATCTCGACCATGACCTCGCCCTCGCGCGGGCCTTCGAGCCGGACCGTCGTGATCTCGAGCGGCTTTCCGGCGGCAACGGCGACTGCGGCGCGAACGTCCATGGCGATGTCCTGTCTGTCTCGTGGATATGCGGTTTCGCGCGGACGTGCCCGCGCAATTGATCCTTGTCGCCCAGCATACGATCGGGCACTGAAAGCGGCAAATGAATCATGATTTTGAAAAATTCGCTTCGCGCGCGGCGCCTGTCGTCTTCGTCCTGCTCTGGAGCACCGGATTCGTCGGCACCAAATATGTGCTCAGCGGCGCGGAGCCGCTGACCTATCTTGCCATTCGCATGGCGCTGGTGGTGATCCTGATGGCGGTTGTTGTCGCGATCTGGCGGCCGAAGTGGCCATCGCCGGCCGGGATCGCGCACAGCGCGGCGGCGGCCATTCTGGTGCATGGCTTTTATCTCGGCGGCACCGCCGTGGCGATCGCGCATTCGGTGCCGGTCGGATTGTCGGCGCTGATTCCGGGACTGCAACCGATCCTGACGTCGACGATCGCCAACCGCTGGCTCGGTGAGCGCGTTACATGGCTGCAATGGGCCGGTCTTTTGCTGGGACTGGCTGGCGTGGTGCTGATCCTGCACGGCCGTCCGATGAGCGGCGAGGTCGGCTGGGGATGGTTCGCGTCGGGCGTATCGCTGGTCAGCATCACGCTCGGCGCGCTCTATCAGAAGCGGTTCTGCGGCAACATCGACTGGCGCTCCGGAAATCTCGTCCAGTACGTCGCGATGGCGATTTTCTTCGGTCTCGGCTCTTACCTGTTTGAGACCGGGACGGTTCACTGGACCGGCGAATTCGTGCTCGCGCTGGTGTGGCTCGCGGTGGTGCTGTCGATCGGCTCGATCGGCGTGCTGTACTGGCTGATCCGCCATCACGGCGCGACGCAGGTTGCGAGCCTGTTCTATCTCGTACCGGCCGTGACGGCTGTCATGGCTTTCATTCTGTTCGGCGAGAAGCTCGACGCGCTGTCGATCTTCGGCATGGCCACGTGTGCGGTTGCGGTTGTTCTCGTCAACCGAAACCGGAAAGCGGCGGCCTAATCGGCGCGTGTGGTCTTGTCTGCCGCGAGCGCGCGTTCGCGGGCTGCCCTGTGGTCGACGATCGGATTTGGACAGGTCTTGCCGAGCGAAACGCCGGCGCTTGCAAGTTCGAGCGGCGTCGCGGTCCACGGCTGGTGAATCACCTGCGCGGGGAGCGCGGAAAGTTCAGGTACCCACCGCCGCACATCGTTGCCGTCGGGAGGGGACGCCGGAGCGTCCCCTCGATCCCATCCATCGGACGGTGAATTACTTCGGCTGCGGAACGATCCGGATATATGGCTTCGGCGACTTCCAGCCCTGCGGGTAGAGTTTTTTGGCTTCCTCATCCGTGATGGCGCCGCCGAGGATCACGTCCTCGCCCTGCTTCCAGTCGGCCGGCGTCGAGACGCGGTGTTTCGCGCCGAGCTGCAGCGCATCGATCGTACGCAGGATTTCCTGAAAGTTGCGTCCCACCGACATGGGATAGACCAGCACCAGTTTGATCTTCTTGTCGGGGCCGATGATGAAGACGTTACGCACGGTGGCGTTGTCGTTGGCGGTGCGGGCGTTGACGTCGCCGGACGTGCTGGCCGGCAGCATGTCGTAGAGTTTGGAAACCTTGAAATCGGTATCGCCGATCATCGGAAAGTTCGGGGCCGCGCCCTGGGTCTCCTTGATGTCTTCGGCCCACTGCGCGTGCCTGGTCACGGGATCGACGCTGAGGCCGATGGTCTTGACGCCGCGCTTGTCGAACTCCGGCTTCAGGCGGGCCACGGCGCCCAGCTCGGTGGTGCAGACCGGGGTGAAGTCCTTCGGGTGGGAAAACAAAAGCCCCCAGCTATTGCCCAGCCACTCGTGGAAACGGATATGGCCTTCGGTGGTTTCGGCTTCAAAATCGGGGGCTTCCGTGTTGATCGCAAGTGTCATGGTTGGACCTCATGTCGTTCAAATTACTAAGGATTTGATCCTGCCTTGAGAAATATAGGACTCGCGGGCCGAGAAGGGAACCGCTCGGCGGAAAACGACAGAATTTTCTCCCGCCGGGTCAGTCGCTGGCATCGTGTTTTGCTCTGCCGCCGCTCGCTGGAAAGATTGCCTTGATTTAATCCGCCGCCGCGAAGTCGCCCGAAAACGGCCCCGCGGCCGCCGGATCGCCCTGCGATGAACCGTGATCCGCGTCACAGCGACCAAACGGCTTCCGGATCGGGATGTTCTGCAATCGCTTCAAAAAGACGCGAACCGATTGTTGATTCTTTAACCGATCGTTTACGCCCGCATGGGAAATGCTGGGACTGAAAGAAGAGAAATATCGATGTCTGCCGCCGTAGCCCTCGTCGAACCGACCGTCCCCGAGCCCTCCGATATCCGAGACCGCATGACCGTGGCGCAAGCCCTTGCCATCGTGCGGGATGGCGTCATCACGGGAGAGGGGCCGACTGCGCGGGGCCGCGTCCATTTTTCGCGCATGCTCGATTCCACCGATGCCGCATGGTGTGCGCGCCTGCTGACCGCGGCCGCCGTGGACCATCAGCCGGTCGGCCGTGCCGAAGCGGAAGCCTTGTTTGAAATCAATGACGCGGGGGCCGAACGCACGGACGGCGGATTGTTCGACGATCTGTTCGCCAAGGCCGTCGTGCATCACGCCGCGTCGGCCTCAGGGCTTCCCGTGCCGCCGCGCAGCGTTGCGCTGTCGCCCGACACCGCCATCGAAAGCTGGGCGCCGACCACCGCGGTCGGGGTCAATATCGAGGTGCTGGAATGGATCGCCAGCCAGATGCGCGGCAAGCGCCGCGGCAATCGTCAGTTGATGGCGCTGGTCGCGAGCCTGATCGGCGTCGCAACCCTGCCGCTGGTGCATCTCCCGAACGTGTTCGATCTCGGCATGTAACCCGCCGGCAAGCATTCGCAATCCGGCGGCGGGGCTATTTCCCCGCCGTTTTTTGTTTGCCGGCCTCGGGCTCAAGGCCAAGCGTGCGGCCGGGGAATCCGGCGGCGTCGAAATAGCGCTGGTCCCGCACGCGCTGGAAATTCAGGACGGTGCGCAGGCCCTGCGCGTCCGGTCTGGAAGCGATGCTGCCCTTGTAGGCGCGCGGAGTCGCACCGTTGGGCATGGCTTCGGTCATCACGCGTCCAACCAGACGGCCGCTGGATTTTCGGGTGAGTCCGAGCAGCTTTGCCGCCGTCATGCCGACATCGGCATTGCTGACAGGCAATTCATCGACATAGCCCGATTTGAAATCAGGACCGATCCCGGCCATGAAATTCCGGGTATCGCCGCGGCTGAAGCTGCCGTGCATGCCCTGACCCTGCCGAAGCACGGTATCGGCCACCTCGACGGAGCAGGCCGTCGGATCGTCGCAGCCGCTGGCATAGGATCGGAAGTTCACCACGATGGCGGGGCGAGGGGTCCGCGCCGAGCCATGCAGGCCGATCAAGGACATCGGCAGCGTTCCGGCGAACCGGCCGAGATCGTCATTTACGAACAGGCCGCTGACATAATCCTGCGCCAGAAGCGCGGTCACAACGCGGGCGGTCGTCTTCCGGTCGTTGCCCGGCACATAAATCAAGTCGGACCCGCCATTGGTGGCAACGACAACGTCCGGCTTGGCCGCCTCCTTCCCGATCAGCCCGTTTCCGGCTTTCGGATAAGCATTGTCGGCGACGCGCGCGTTCGCGTCATTCGGGTCGAACAGCGGCAGCGCCAGCGCCTTCGCAAGATCGATCGCGACGAAACCCATCGGAAGGAAACCCGCCGGCGTATCGGGATAGCTTGCTTTGACGGTCGGGCTGGTCTTGCTCTCCTTCGAGACGGTCGAGAAACCGTGGTCGGACGCGACGATGATGTTCGTGGTGGCGGAGAGGCCGAGGTCGTCGAGCGCCTTGCGGAGTTGCGCGAGATTGTTGTCGGCGTTCCGGATGCCGGCGAGCGAGGTCGGACCGTTGATGCCCGGGGTCACGGTGTTCAGGCTGTCGCCCTGGTTGTGTTGCGAACCGTCGGGATCGCGAGACCAGAACACAAGGACGAACGGCTTGTTGCGCGCCTTGAACATCGGCAGCACCACTTTGGTCGCGACGTCGGCGAAATAGGCTTGTTGCACGGTATTGGCGGCGACGGTTCCCGGTGTCTTGGAATTTCCGGTCTTGCCGTTGTCGCCGCGTGACGGTGTCTCCAGCGCCATGCCCGCGGCCGTCATGGCATCCCGCACTTGCTGCGACAGGGGAACGCCCTTCCTGCTTCCCGTCGAGTCGTCGATCACGATCGAATGTCGGCCGGGGCGATCGGCGCGGTCGGTATGATCGAACAGCAAGGTGGGACCGACCTTGCCGATCGCGGCTGTGCTGTATCCCTTGGCGCGCGCCAGTTGCAGCAAAACCTCCTCATTGAGGTAGTTACCCGCGAAATGCTCATCGACGTCGCCGATCACCGCATCGTTTTCGATAAAGGGCGTGACGGTGTTCCCGGCTGGCGCGACAGTATATCCCGTAAAGATGGTATTGCTGAACGTTCCGCTGTCGCCGAGATAGTGCCCGGTCGCCATCGCCGAACTGTTCGCCATCGTGAATGTCGGAAACATCGAGTGCGAATTTGCGAAGTTGGTGCCTTTGTCGCGTATCTCGGCCATCGCAGGCGCCGTTTCCGGCTTGACGATGCCTCCGCGCAAGCCGTCCGGCACGAACAGGATGAGGTTGTGCGGCCTGGCGCTCTGAGCCGACGCCGCCGAAACGGATACGGCCAGGCTTATCGAAACCCATGAGATTGCGCGGCGCATCAAAACCTCCATCAAAGGCAATTCCGGCCTAAAAGGCCTTTGCTCCTGTTTAGTTTTTCTGTACGACGGAATTGTTACAACGACGCCCGCGTGCCAGATTGTGCACGCCGTCCGGAAGACTGAATCCCGCCCAAAGGTCGCAAGTAAAAACACATGTTCAAACGAATTCTGATCGCCAATCGCGGCGAGATCGCCTGCCGGGTCATCAAGTCGGCCCGGCGCATGGGTATCGAGACCGTCGCCGTCTATTCCGAAGCCGATCGCGACGCCGTTCATGTCGCGATGGCGGATGAGGCCGTTCTGATCGGTCCGCCGGCCGCCGCGGAAAGCTATCTGCTGATCGACCGGATCGTCGAAGCCTGCCGCAAGACCGGCGCGCAGGCCGTGCATCCCGGCTACGGCTTTTTGTCCGAGCGCGAAGCGTTTCCGCGCGCGCTCGCGGACGCTGGGATCGTTTTCATCGGACCCAATCCCGGCGCGATCGCCGCGATGGGCGACAAGATCGAATCCAAGAAAGCCGCGGCCAAGGCGAACGTGTCCACCGTGCCGGGCTATCTCGGCGTGATCGAGGACGACAAGCACGCGGTGAAGATCGCCGACGAGATCGGCTATCCCGTGATGATCAAGGCATCGGCGGGCGGCGGCGGCAAGGGCATGCGCATTGCCCATTCCACCTCCGAGGTCGCCGAAGGGTTCAATCTCGCAAAGGCGGAGGCGAAGTCCTCGTTCGGCGACGACCGCGTCTTCATCGAGAAATTCATCGTCGATCCCCGGCACATCGAAATCCAGGTGCTCGGCGACAAGCACGGCAACGTGATCTATCTCGGCGAGCGCGAGTGCTCGATCCAGCGCCGTAACCAGAAGGTCATCGAAGAGGCGCCGTCGCCGCTGCTCGACGAAACGACGCGCCGCAAGATGGGTGAGCAGGCCGTCGCGCTGGCCAAGGCTGTGAATTATGACTCGGCGGGCACCGTCGAATTCGTCGCGGGCCAGGACAAGAGCTTCTACTTCCTCGAGATGAATACCCGCCTGCAGGTCGAGCATCCCGTCACCGAGCTCATCACCGGCATCGACCTTGTCGAGCAGATGATCCGTGTCGCGGCCGGCGAAAAGCTCGCCATCGCGCAGAAGGACGTGACGTTGACGGGATGGGCGGTGGAGTCGCGCGTCTATGCGGAAGATCCGTTCCGGAATTTCCTGCCGTCGATCGGCCGTCTCGTCAAATATCGTCCGCCGGCCGAGATCAGCAAGGACGGCATCACCGTACGCAACGATACCGGCGTGGAAGAGGGCGGCGAGATTTCGATCTACTACGATCCGATGATCGCCAAGCTCGTGACCCACGCGCCTTCGCGCGCCGCCGCCATCGAGGCGCAGGGGCGTGCGCTCGATGCCTTCTACATCGACGGCATCCGGCACAACATTCCGTTCCTGTCGGCGCTGATGCATCACCCGCGCTGGCGCGCCGGCAATCTTTCGACCGGATTCATCGCCGAGGAATTTCCCAAGGGGTTTGCGCCACGCGCGCCGGAAGGCGAGGTCGCGCGGCGGCTCGCCGCGGTGGCCGCCGCCGTCGATCATGTCCTCGGCGAGCGCAAGCGGCAGATTTCAGGTCAGATGACCGGCCGTCCGGTGACGCGCGAAAGCCGTCGCGCGGTGTGGCTCGATCGCGATGAGATCCTGCTCGACGTCGCCCGCGACGGCGACGCGATCTCCATTCGCTTCGCCGACGCCGATGGCGCCGCCGGCAACGCGCATCAATTGGTGTCGCGATGGGTGCCGGGCGAACCGGTCTGGCAGGGCACCGTCAACGGCCAGCCCGTTGCGATGCAGGTGCGGCCGGTCGCGAATGGAATCCGGCTCGCTCATCAGGGGTTCGAGGTCGCGGTCAACGTGTTCACGGAAGCCGAGGCCGCGTCGGCGCGGCTGATGCCGGTGGCAACCGCCGCCGACACCGGCAAGAAGTTGTTGTGCCCGATGCCCGGCCTCGTTGTCTCGATTGCGGTGACGGAAGGGCAGGAGGTCAAGGCCGGCGAAACGCTGGCGGTGATCGAGGCGATGAAGATGCAGAACGTGCTGCGCGCCGAACGCGACGGCGTGATCAAGAAGATCGCCGCGGCCGCGGGCGCGACGCTGGCGGTGGATTCCCTGATCCTCGAATTCGCGTGAGCCTGCGATGACATTCCGGCAACGTCGCGAACTCCTGCGTGCCGTGCTTTCGGGCGCGCGATGCATTCGCCCGGCGTCGGTCTACGATGCGATCTCGATGCGGATCGCGGAGGATCTCGGCTTCGAGGTGGGCATGCTCGGTGGCTCGGTGGCGTCACTCGCCGTGCTGGGCGATCCCGACGTCGCGCTGATTACGCTGACCGAGTTTGCCGATCAGATCCGCCGGATGTCGCGGGCGGCCGCGCTGCCGTTCCTGGTCGACGCCGATCACGGCTATGGCAACGCGCTCAATGTTCGCCGCACGGTGCAGGAACTGGAAAACGCCGGCGTCGCGGGTCTCACCATCGAGGACACGCTTCTGCCTCAGGCCTATGGCGAGGCGAAGGCGCAGGTGATTTCGCCTGAGGAAGGCGTCGGCAAGATGAAGGCGGCGCTCGATGCGCGCAGCGATCCGTCGCTGGTCATCGTTGGCCGGACCGGCGCGGCGTCGATTACGTCGGTGGAGGATGCGATTGCGCGCGCCAAAGCCTATGAGGCGGCCGGCGTCGATGCGCTGATGTTCACTGGCGTGAAGACCCGGCGCGATCTCGAATCCATCGCGGCGATGACGACGCGGCCGATCGTGCTGGGCAATCCGACCGACGAGATGACCGACTGGGAATTTCTCGCGCGTCAACGCGTCCGGATCGCGGTGCAGGGGCACGCGCCGATCGCGGCGGCGACGCAGGCCGTTTACGAGACGCTGAAGGCCGTTCGTGAGGGCGCGACGCCCGAACAATTGAAAGGCGTTGCGTCGGCGGATCTGATGAACCGCGTCACCCGCGATGCCGCGGTGAAACAGCGTAGCGCGGATTTTCTCGGGTTGAAGCGTTAGTGGATCGGCGTCCGCCTGGTTGCAGATGTCTCGCGAAATTTCAGGCGTTGAAGTCCGTGGAGATGCCGGACGCTTGCTGCGGCATGGCGTAGCCCGCGAGCCGCTGCGCCGTTGCCTTCTCGCCTTCCGCCATCATGGCCTGGTAGGCGGCGTCCAGTTGCGCGCGGGTATAGTCCGTCGAAACGCTCTGACGCGGTGTCCATTCGGACGGCGCGATCGCAGTGGACGCCTTCTCGATCGTGCCGCCGGTGGCCTCCGCGATATGCTCCGCACGCCATTGCGCCAGATTGGGGCCGCTCAGGCCGGGCGGATCTTGCAGGTTTCCGACCGTCGCGGCGGCTGCGTTGGTCATTGCTGAGGAACCGCCGTTGTAAAGCGTTGCCACGACCTTGCCGTTGACCTTGACGGTCGCATAGATGTTCTGCGGCGCATTATCCGGCACCTCCGCGGCGAAAGCCGATTGCGCGGCTTGCATGTTCAGCCAATTCGTTGCCATCCGGTCGCGAAGCTCGGGATTGTCCGCGATCGAAATGATCTTCAGTCCCGACGTGTCGATTTTTTTGAGGCTTGAAACCGGAATTCCCTGTTTCGCGTTGCTTGCTGCTGTGCCGATGCCGGCGGCTGACGCCGGCGATGCGTCCGCGGGCGTCGATGTTCTCGAAGGATAGGTTTGTGCGAGACGGAAGTAACTTCCGGCGCTTGCCATACCCGTGATCATGGACACCTCCCATCTCGATATCCAAAGCGGAAGCAATCGATATGCCAACGCAGAAGCGATTGATAAGGTTGATATCCCTCGTCGCGCCAAGGATCGTGAGCCGGAACATTTTGCCCGCGGGGCAGAATTTTCCATCGTTGGCTCGTCAGGGCGTCCCTGAATGATTAAACTCGGCCTCCGCGCCGTGCGAATGGGAGAATCCGGACACGAGATGAGCGATGCGGTTGTTCGTCAGGTCGTGATCCGCGGCCGTGTCCAGGGCGTCGGTTTTCGCTACTGGACCATCCGTCAGGCCATCCGGCTCGGCCTCGCGGGCTGGGTGCGTAACCGCCATGACGGCAGTGTCGAAGCGATGTTTGCCGGACCGGGTGACGTGGTCGCCGACATGATCGCCCGTTGCCGGCAAGGACCGGAGGCCGCGCGCGTCGATGCGGTCGAGGATCTGCCCGTCGTCGCGAACGCCGAAAAGATGATCCGGCCCGGCGAGCGTTTTTCGCAACTCCCGACCAGGTAGCGCCGCGGAGCGTTGCGGCCCGGTTGTCAGGCGATCGTCTCCGTCTCGGGAAGGCGCAGCTCCGTGGGACCGAACACCTCCTCGAACGCCTGCCGGAGCGCGATGTCGGCATCCGCCATGGTGACGGGCAGGCCGAGGTCGATCAGACTGGTGACGCCATAGCGCGGGTCGGTGACGCCGCAGGGCACGATGGCGTCGAAGTGGCTGAGGTCGGGTTCGACGTTGAGCGAGATGCCGTGGAACGACACCCAGCGGCGCAGCCGGACGCCGATGGCCGCGATCTTGTCCTCGTGGCCGGAACCCTTGTCCGGCCGTTTGACCCAGACCCCGACGCGATCCTCCCGCCGCTCTCCCGTGACGTTGAAGGCGGCCAGCGCGCGGATGATCCATTCCTCGAGGCCCGCGACGAACGCCCGCACGTCGGGACGGCGGCGCTTGAGGTCGAGCATCACATAGGCGACCCGCTGACCGGGGCCGTGATAGGTGACCTGACCGCCGCGGCCGGTTGCGAACAGCGGAAAGCGGCTGTCGAGCAGGTCGGTCGTCCTGCCGCTGGTGCCGGACGTGTAGAGCGGCGGGTGCTCGAGCAGCCAGACCAGTTCCGGCGCGTCGCCGGACGCGATCGCCGCGGCGCGTGCCTCCATGGCGGCGACGGCCTCCGGATAGGCCACGGGCTGCTCCGCGATCCGCCAGGCGACCGCATGGCCGGGAGGCGCTTCGACGGCATGCAGATCGAGGGTTTCCCGGCCGTTAACCATTGGCTAACCATAACATGGTGATCTGGAGCCGTGGCAATTTTGCATGGTCCGGTGAGTCTGTATTCGTGGCGACACTCGATAAAGTATCCGTCGATCTCATGGTGGTTCTCGGGACCACGTCGATGCCGGTCCATCAGGTCATGCGGCTCAGCCGCGGCGCCATCATCGAGCTTGATGCCACCGAGCAGGACGAGGTCAAGATCCTCGCCAACAATCTGCCGGTCGCCAGCGGGGTGGTGATGGTGAACCGCAACCGCATCGCCGTCGAAGTCAAACAGATGCTGCCGCGGACACCGGATCGCAGATAGTCCTTTGCTCCCGGACCGGAAGCCCGTGGGGCAGGGCGTGCCCTTGCCCGATTCGCCTGTAAAGAGGCGAGACAGACGAAACGCCTGATTTCCGTGCGATTTTGGTTCCGGCTCCAGCTGTTTTCGGGCGGGAAGAACGTCGCGCGGGGCCTTGTCCCTCCATCATTGTTTTGTTACATCGGCGCCGTCGATCCGGCCGTGGCGCGAGCCTCGGTTCGATCCTTCAGCGCTCGTGGCGGAATTGGTAGACGCGCTGCCTTGAGGTGGCAGTGAGTAAAATCGTGGGGGTTCGAGTCCCTCCGAGCGCACCAGTTGGCCTTTAAGGCTTTGAAAGTGTCGTGATTTTATGGTCTTGCTTCGGTCGGCAAGACCTTGGACGCGCACTTTGCGAGCTTGGTCATCGCACGCGACGCACCCGGTCCGCGCCGTGGCCGCGTCATCGACAACGTCATCCTCGGCCTCGAAGTTCGGAATTCACCGAAGGCGCGCGCATATCGAATCGCGCGGGAGCTGATTCAGGCCTACGGTCCGGCAGGCTTCGAGAACGCCAAACCCGCGTCGTTGTCGGGCGGCATGCGCCAGCGCGTGGCCATCGTGCGGACGCTTGCATGCGACCCGGAGGTTATCCTGTCGGCCGGGAGCCCCTTTGGGTCGGCCTTTATCGTCGCGGCGGAGCCATATCGCGGCGCCGGACGTTGCCAATATCCCTTGGCCAAGATCCCTGGCCAAAATCCCTTGAAAGTCGCTTCACGGACGCCATAAACGGCGTTAGAAGCCGCCTCCAGCTCAGTCGAACTGCAGCAGGCGTGCGGGCGCGAGACAGAAGACTGTCGGCGGCCGTTCCGGAGTATCGCGGATCAACACAGGTCCGGAGGGGACTGATGAAATTCCTGAGCTATGCGTATCGGTTCATCTCCAATTTCATGCTTTTGGCGATGGTCTATTTCAGCCTGAACTTCCTCGACAAATACGATCAGCGAGTCGTTGTCGCGGTGCTGGTGCTGGTCTACGCCGCGATGCGGACCGTTTCCGCGCTGCGGACGTTCTATTTCTTCCAGCGCATCGAGCGGCTTGAAATCGAGGCGCGCCGGATTGCAGTGGCGGCGGAGATCGATTCGCCTGCACGCAGGCAGGTCGTCAACGAGGTCTCGGAACTTCGCCGCGCCGGCGAAATGAAGTCCTATATCGATCTGTTGTTTCTGACCCTGATCGTGCTGCTCTGCCTGTCGAAGATCGTGACGGGCTGACCCGGAAATCGCGGCCGGTTCTTGAACCGGCCGGCGGCGTTCCGATCGCGGCTCGCGCGGGCTGACTTAGTGAAGCCCCGGCGGTGCCACCGGCACGCTTCCTGGAATTGCGCGTTTCGCCGCGCTGGCGTTGAGCGAGATCAGGCGCGCAATTTCATCGCCGCCGTGGCGCGGGTCGACGATCCCAGCCGCGTGGCGGGGGAGCGGAACCACAGCGTCGAGCCGTGCGCCGGATTGCTCCGGATAGGCAAAGATGCCTTGTGCCGGCACCGGAAGGGCGGCCGCCGTGTTCGGGGTCACCACCGGCATTTGGCGAGGCCATGGCGGCTCCTGCGGCAGCGGCACGGCGCCGTGCACGAAACGGCGTGAGCGGGCGAAGGTTTCCGGAAGCAGCAGGAGCTTGCCGTCATGCAGATCCGAGTCCGAGATTGCGGGGACGGGGAGCGTGTCGGTGCTCGCGAAGCTGAAATGCGGCACCTTCGGCCAATGTGCGACCGCGACTGTCTCGGACGTCGGATGCAACCGCCAGTCCTGCGGATCCGTCGGCGTCTTCGGCAAATCCGGCGTGGCCGGAACCACATGGACGATGTGATAGCCGCGCTCCTTCAGCGTGCGGAGAATCCTGGGCAGCGCGGCAACGGTCCGCGCCTGGATATCGTGCAGCAGCAGGATCCCCTTGCCCTTGGCTTCGATCCGGCTGATCGCGAGCTGGTAGACGCGGTCGGACGGGACGTGCCGCCAGTCGTCCGCCGGGAAATCCGCGCTCCAGACCTGGATGCCTTTTGACGCGAGATAGTCTTCGACGTCCTTCGCCCGGAGCAGGCCGGGGATGCGGAAAAACGGTGCGAGATTTTTGGCATCGCCCAGTGCCGCCGTCGCCGCCGCGATTCCGTCGTCGATTTCCTGTCTGGCGCGTTCGATCGGCATCCGGTTCATGCTGAGCGGATGGTTCTGGGAATGGGTGCCGATGGAATGACCGGCCGCCAGCACGCGGCGAAGATCCTGCGGATAGTCGCGTGCCATCCGCCCGATGGTGAAAAAGGTCGCCTTCACGCACTCATGCGCCAGGATGTCCAGAACCTGCAGACTGTGCGGCGGCAGGGGGCCGTCGTCGAACGTCAGCACCACCTCGTGGTCTCTGAGCGGCAGCGTTTCCGGATATTGCATGGTCCCGATCCGGGGATGTTCGCGCGGGTCCACGACCAGCGTCCGGGACGTGCCGATCGCGTCGGGATTGCCGGGACAGTCTTCCGCGCGTGCAGAGGTTGCTGCGGAACCCAGAGTCATCGCGAGCAGGCCCAGGCAGAGAGTCCGCCGTGACCGCCTCAACATGCCGTAGGCCATTCCAGGATACCGTCGCGCTCGCCGTTTCGGGGTGGAAATTACAGGCGAGACGATGAACGCCGCCTTAACCATCGGCTAGTGTCCCGATTCCGAAGTTCGCATGTCCTTGCGGCGACCTTTGATGCGAACTTCGGAATTAAAGGGACACTAGCAAGTTTATGATTCTCGTGTGGTTCAGGTTCAGAAGTCCGCTTCA
>Ga0153956_1000244_pt1 | contig 67190 bp, 60 predicted proteins | sample TSFL040MetaG_FD_104704 | JGI IMG/M metagenome (GOLD analysis project Ga0153956, IMG submission 104704) | Attine ant fungus gardens microbial communities from Florida, USA - TSFL040 MetaG | ecosystem: Host-associated > Fungi > Mycelium > Unclassified | place: USA: Florida, Wekiwa Springs...
CACATCTACCACGCCGCGATGATGGACCCGCACACCGCGGCCGAACTCGACCTCGACCAGATCTGGTCGCTGGTCGACGATCTGCTGGCCGCGCACGGCGAATGGCTGCCCGCCTGGGCGCGGTCACCCGATCGACGTGACGCCTAGGCCACGACGTTCCGCGGTTGGCCGCGAACGAAAGCCTCTATGTTGTCGACCAGCTGATCGGCAAGCGCTCGCATGGCCTGCTGGCTTGCCCATGCCACATGCGGCGTGACGATCAGATTCGGGATATCGGGGGCGAAAAGCACATTGCCGTTGCGCGGCGGCTCCTGCTCGACCACGTCGATGCCGGCGCCGGCGATGCGGCCTTCCTTCAGCGCGGCCACCAGGGCTTTCTCGTCGACGAGCCCGCCGCGCGCGGTATTGATCAGGATCGCGGATTTTTTCATCATCGCCAGTTGTTCGGCACCGATCAGGTTGGCGGTCTGCGGCGTCAGCGGCACATGCAGGCTGATAACGTCGGACGTGGTGAGAAGGGTTTCGAGATCGACCAGGCCATCGCCCGGCGTGCGACCATAGGCGAGAACCTTCATGCCCAGCGCCTCGGCCCGCTGCGCGACGGAACGCCCGAGCGCGCCATAACCGACGATGCCCATCGTCGAGCCGGCGATATCGTTGATGGGATAGTCGAAATAGCAGAACTGCTTCGAACGGTTCCACGCGCCGTCCTTCACCGACTGCGCGTAAGGCAGGATCGAGCGGCGCAGCGCAAACATCAGCGCGATGACATGTTCTGGAACGGTATTGCGCGCATAGTCGCGGATATTGGAGACGATGATGCCGCGCTCGCGGGCATAGCTGAGGTCGATGACGTTCGTGCCGGTCGCTGCAACGGCGATCAATTTCAGGTCGGGTAGCTGGCTCAGAATGTCCGCATTGAGCTTGACCTTGTTGACGATGGCGATGTGCGCGCCTTTCAGCCGCGCCACCACCTCCTCGGCCGTATCGGTCGCATCATGTTCGACATAGGAATTGCCGAAGTCAAAGGGCCGGAGGGCGGCGTCGAGCGAGCCGCGATCCAGGAAAACAACGTTCTTCATCAGTCCATCCTTTAGAGCATTTCCGGTGAACACCAGTTCACCGGAAATGCTCTATCCTTTTGTTTTTGCCGCATTGTCCTACGCCGAAGCGATCCCGCTTCGGCTGGAAATGCTCTAGCGACCGTTCTTCGCCCGCCAGGCTTCGTAAGCCTTCTGGTGCTCTTCCTTGGTGCAGGGATAGAGGCCGATGATGCCGGCGCCGTCAAGCACCTGTTCGAGCACGAAGGCTTCATAGCTCTCCATGCCGGCGCATTCGTCGGCGAGTTCTTCGGCAAGATGCGCCGGGATGACCATGACCCCGTCGCCGTCGCCGACCAGCACGTCGCCGGGGAAGACGGCGACGTCGCCGCAGGCGATCGGCACGTTGATATCGAGCGCCTCATGCAGCGTCAGGTTGGTCGGCGCGGACGGGTGGGCGCAATAGGCCGGCATGTCGAGCGCGCCGATGCCCTCGGCATCGCGGAAACCGCCATCGGACACGACGCCGGCCGCTCCGCGCAGCGCAAGGCGGGTGATCAGGATCGAGCCGGCCGTGGCGGCGCGGGCGTCCTTGCGGGCGTCCATGACCAGCACATGGCCCGCCGGGCAGGTTTCGATGGCGACACGCTGCGGATGGTCCGCATTGCGGAAGACGGTGATCGGATTGCGGTCCTCGCGCGCCGGGATGTAGCGCAGCGTAAACGCTTGCCCGACCATGTTCTCGGCCTTGCGGGAGACGGGCGAAACCCCCTGGATGAACTGGTTGCGCAGGCCGCGCTTGTAGAGCGCGGTGGCGATCGAAGCCGTCGAGATCGCCTTGAACTTGGCGCGGGTGGCGTCGGACAGGACGTAATCGGTCATGGTGATCCTCAAAAGATATCGGGTTCGCCGGCGGTGCGGCCGAAGTCGGATTGCAGGAAGTCGAAGTCGCAGCCCTGATCGGCCTGCGTGACGTGGCGGGAGAACATCCAGCCCCAGCCGCGCTCGAAATGCGGCTCCGGCGCCTTCCATGCGGCGCGGCGGCGGGCAAGCTCCGCCTCGTCCACCAGCATGTCGAGCCGGCGGGCCGGCAGGTCGAGCCGCACGATATCGCCGGTCTTGAGGAGGGCGAGCGGGCCGCCGACAAAGCTTTCCGGCGCGACATGCAGGACGCAGGCGCCGTAGGACGTGCCCGACATGCGGGCGTCGGAAATGCGCAGCATGTCGCGATGGCCCTTCTTGATCAGCGCCTTCGGGATCGGCAGCATGCCCCATTCGGGAAAGCCGGGACCGCCCTGCGGGCCGGCATTGCGCAACACCAGCACGTGGTCCGGCGTCACGTCGAGGTTCTCGTCGTCGATCGCCTTCTTCATCTCCGGGTAGCTGTCGAAGACGAGCGCCGGGCCTTCATGCACGTAATATTTCGGATCGCAGGCGGCCGGCTTGATGACGGCGCCGTCCGGGCAGAGATTGCCGCGCAGCACGGCGAGCGACCCCTCGTGATAGACCGGGTTCGACAGCGGGCGGATGACGTCGTCGTTGTAGACCTCGGCGCCTTCGAGGTTTTCGCCCATCGTCCGGCCGGTCACGGTCAGCGCCGAAAGGTCGAGACGGTCGGCGATCTGCTTCATCAGCGCCCGGAGCCCGCCCGCATAATAAAAGTCCTCCATCAGGTAATCCTTGCCGGAGGGGCGGACATTGGCGATCAGCGGCGTGACGCGCCCGAGCGCATCGAGATCGTCGAGGGTGAGCTTGACGCCGGCGCGGCGCGCCATGGCGATCAGGTGCACCACGGCATTGGTCGAACAGCCGGTGGCCATGGCGACGATGGCCGCGTTGCGGCAGGCGCTTTCGGTGATGATCTTATCGGGCGTCAGGTCTTCGCCGACCATGGCGACGATGCGGCGGCCGCAATCGGCGCCCATGCGCTGGTGGTTGGCGTCGACCGCCGGGATCGAGGATGCGCCCGGCAAGCTAAGCCCCATGGCGTCGGTGATCGCCGTCATGGTCGACGCGGTGCCCATGGTCATGCAGGTGCCGGCCGAGCGGGCGATGCCGCCCTGCACGCCGAGCCATTCCGCATCGGTGATGTTGCCGGCGCGCCGTTCGTCCCAGTATTTCCAGGCATCCGAGCCGGAGCCGAGGATCTTGCCGGCATAATGGCCGCTCAGCATCGGGCCGGCCGGCAGGTAGATCATCGGCACGCCGGCCGAGATCGCCCCCATGACGAGGCCGGGCGTGGTCTTGTCGCAGCCGCCCATCAGCACCACGCCGTCGAGCGGATGCGAGCGGATCATTTCCTCCGTCTCCATCGCCAGCATGTTGCGGTAAAGCATCGAAGTCGGCTTGGTAAAACTCTCGTCGACCGACAAGGACGGCATCTCGACCGGGAAGCCGCCGCCCTGGAAGACGCCGCGCTTCACATCCTGCACCCGTTCCTTGAAATGGGCATGGCAGGTGTTGAGTTCGGACCAGGTGTTCAGGATGCCGATCACCGGCCTGCCCTGATATTCCTCATCCGAATAGCCGAGCTGCATCATGCGCGAGCGGTGGCCGAAGCTGCGCAGGTCGTCGGGCGCGAACCAGCGGGCGGAGCGAAGTGTTTTTTCTGTCATGTCTTAATCTCGTCGTACGCTAAGCCCGCTCTGGGTATCGAAAAGGTGGATTTCCTCCAGCGGGACGGTAAGCCCGATATCTTCGCCGATGGAAATGTTCGTCTGCCCCGCCGTATGCACGGCGACGCGGGTGCCGTCGGCAAGGGCGCCGTAGAGGTAGGATTCGCCGCCGAGCTGCTCCACCGTCCGGGTGGAGAATTTCAGCGCGCCGCCCGCGGCGATCTTGACGTGGTTGGGGCGGATGCCGAGCGTGATCTTCTGGCCCGCGGCATAGTCGAAGCCCGTTTCGGGAAGCTGCACGCGCTCGCCGGTCGCCAGCTTCAGGAAGGGAGCGCCCTCGCTCACCACTTCGCCGGCGAAGAAATTCATCTTCGGCGAGCCGATGAAGCCCGCGACGAAGATGTTGGCCGGGCGGTTGTAGAGCATCAGCGGCGCGCCGAACTGCTCCAGATTGCCCGATCGCAGCACGGCGATCTTGTCGGCCATGGTCATCGCCTCCACCTGGTCGTGGGTGACGTAGATCATGGTGTTGCCGAGACGGCGGTGGAGGCTCGAAATCTCGCCGCGCATTTCGACGCGCAGCTCCGCGTCGAGGTTCGACAGCGGCTCGTCGAAGAGGAAGACGTGCGGCTCGCGCACCACGGCGCGGCCGATCGCGACGCGCTGGCGCTGGCCGCCGGAAAGGTCTTTCGGCCGGCGGTCGAGCAATTGCTGGATCTGCAGCATCTTCGCGGCTTCGTCGACCTTGCGGGTGATTTCGCCGCGTCCGGTCCCGATGTTTTCGAGGCCGAAGGAGAGGTTCTGGCGCACCGTCATATGCGGATAAAGCGCGTAGGACTGGAACACCATCGCCAGCCCGCGGTCGGCGGCGGCGATATCGTTGACGACCGTGCCGCCGATGGAGATATCCCCGCTCGAAAGCTCTTCGAGGCCGGAAATCATGCGCAGCAAGGTCGACTTGCCGCATCCCGACGGCCCGACGAAGACGCAGAACTCCCCGTGCTCGATATGAAGGTTTATCCCCTTGATGACATCGAGGGACCCGAACGTCTTCTTGACTTGTCGCAGTTCAACACTGACCATTTTCGAAATCTCCTCCCTCGGATTACTTGCCGCCGGTCGAGGCAATGCCGGTCGCGATATATTTTTGCAGGAACACGAAGACCACGGCGATCGGGGCAAGCGTCAGGACCGTCATGGCGAGCAGGCTGCTCCACTGGGTCGACATTTCGCCCTGGAATGCATTGAGGGCGAGCTGCAATGTGTAGTTCTCATTGCGCGTCAGGACGATGAGCGGCCAGAGGAAGTCGTTCCAGCGCCACATGATCGCGAGGATGGCAAGCACCGCCAGCGCCGGCGCCGACAGCGGCAGGATGATGCGCCAGTAGATTTTCCACTCACTGGCCTTGTCCATGCGCGCCGCGTCGATGATCTCGTCCGGTATGGTCAGCATATATTGACGCAGCAGGAAGACCCCGGTCGGCGTCGCCACGCCCGGCAGGATGACGCCCCACAGGTTGTTGACCAGACCGATCTTGTTGGCGATGAGGAACAGCGGCACCAGCACCACGGTATGCGGGATCATCAGCGTGCCGATCACCAGCGCCAGCACGACACCCCGGCCCCGGAACTGGTATTTCGACAGGGCGAAGGCCGCCATGGAATTGACCAGCAGCATGATAACGGTGGCGCAAATGGTGATGAAGGCCGAGTTCCAGAAATAGAGCGGGAAATCGAAGCGCTGGAACAGTTGCGTGTAGTTTTCCAGCGCGAAGGACACCGTTTCGGCGGCGCGCAGCTCCGTGAAGGTCTTCTTGATGACGGTGCCCGGATTTGCCGGGTCCACCATCTGGGCCTGAAGGCCGATGCGGCGCACCATGGCGAGCTTCTTGCCGTCCTGATCGATGTAGACCGGAAGCGCTGCGGCCTGCCCCGGCACCGCGGCCATTTCCTGCACATGAGGAAGGAGGCGCGGCGGAAAGCGCTGGATGTCGGCCTCGGTCTTGAACGACGACAGGACGAGCCAGACGACCGGGCCGAACATCACCAGCACGCCGAAGCCGAGATAGAGATAGCTGACCCAGTCCGCCCAGTCCATCCGGCCGTGCCCGCGGGTCCGCGTCATGAAAGTGAAGAGCTTACCCATCGATCTTGCTCCGGTTGGCGCGGAATTGCAGCGCGGTGAGGACGACGAGCACCGCGGCGAGCAGCAGCGAGGCGGCGGCGGCAAGACCGAAGATGCGCGGCGTGCCCGCAAAGCCGGTCTGGTAGATGAACTGGATGATGAAGGTGGTGGCCGAGCCGGGGCCGCCGCCGGTGAAGGCGAAGACTTCGTCGAAGGTCTGCACGCCCTTGATCAGCGCCAGAACCAGCACGACCAGCATGGTCGGCGCCAGCAGCGGCATGGTGATGCGCCTGAAAATGCGCCAGGGGCTGGCCTTGTCGAGCTGCGCGGCCTCGTAAACGTCGCGTGGAATGGCCTGCAGGCCGGCGAGTAGGATCAGCGTATAGAAGCCCATATGCGCCCAGACGGACACGAAGACGGTCCAGCCGAAGGCGAGATGCGCTTCGAGCAGCCAGTCGACGGATTTGAGGCCGAACAGGTCCAGCGCGGCGTTCATGAGACCGAAACGCTGGAGAACCCATTTCCAGATCAGGGCGACGACGACCGGCGACAGCAGGACCGGGAAGAAAAAGACGGCGCGGAAGAAGCCGCGCGCGCGGATCTTGCGGTTCAGCACCAGCGCGGTGACCAGAGAGAAGAAGATCATGCAGACGAGCTGGATGGTGACGAATGCCAGCGTGTTCCAGATGGAGCGCCAGAACAGGTCGCGCTGGCAGGTGTTGGGATCGAGATAATTGTCGCAGGACAGGAGAATCGAAAAATTCTCGCCTCCGACGAACGGACGCTCGCCGATGGGAATATTGCTGCTGCCCGTCACCGCGTAGACGACGTTGAGGATGATCGGCAGAAAAGCGAAAACGGCGAACAGGGCAAGATTGGGCGCGAGGAAAACCCAGGCAACCTTGTTGCGTCCCACAAGTTTCTGAAGGAACACGAACGGCAATTCTATCAAGCCCATGACAAATGCGACAAGCCTGTGCATCGGACACCTCCTCCCTAGAGGGTGGGGCGGCGCAGCTTAAACCGCCACGCCGCCACCGGATACGTTACTTCGCCTGCTTGAGCATGTCGGCGAGATCGGCCTTGGCGCGTTCCATGGCGTCATCGAACGACAGCTCGCCGACGATGACCTGGGTGATGCGCTGCACGCCGATGTTGAACATGGCGCGATTGTTCTTGTAGCCCTGATAGGCATAGGCGATCGGGCTGATCTGCGGGATCTGCGCCGTCCAGGCGGCGAGCGCCTCCTGGGCCGGTTTGGTCGCGCCTTCATAGACGATGCCCTTGGCGGCAAGGCCCTTGTGCGCGGGCACGTTGCGGGTCAGCGACGAGAACGTGCTGTAGTTCTCTTCCTTCGAGATGAAGTTGATGATGTCGCCGACGATCTCGGGATGCTTGGTGTGCTTGAAGCCGACCATGCCGGCGCCGCCCGGCATCGGCGAGCAGGCCACCGGTCCGCACGGCTCGGGGACGACGACCCAGTCGAAGGCGTCGCCGATCTGCGCATCGAAACGGGTCGTCTGCCAGCTGCCGGAGAAGTAGAAGACGAGCTGGCCGTTGATGAACTCCTGCGAGGCGTCGCGGTAGCTGTCGCCGCCCTGCCCGGCCCAGACGTCGCGCGCCATGGTGCCGTCCTTGTTCCACGCGATGAAGTTCTTGGCGAATGCCTTGAAGCCGTCATCGACCAGGATCGGCGCGCCGTCGGCGCCGAAAATCTTGCCGCCGTAGGAGATGACCGGACCCGCGATGCGGTGGCCGGAACGGTCCAGCGCCATCGGATAGGGCGTGCCGGTGGCCTTGGCGACCTCGTTGGCGGCCTTGACCCAGTCGTCCCAGGTCGCGCCCTTCTGCGGCAGGGCGACATTGGCCTGATCGAACAGCGTCTTGTTGACCCATGCGCCGGAAACGGTCAACTGGATCTGAAGCCCGTAGATGCCCTTGTCGTCCGGGTTGCTGCGATACCAGTTCAGCATGTCGCCGAAATTGTCGTTGAAATATTTGACGTCGACATAGGGCGTCAGGTCGAGATAGTAGCGGCTATAGCCGCCGAGATCGGTGATGGCGGCGAAGTCCGGCCCGTTGCCGCCGGCCAGCTGAACCGGCAGGGCCTGCAGCGACGCCTTGTAGGACATCTGATCGACGACGATCTTGACGTCGGGATGCGCCGCCTCGTATTTCTTGAGAAGCCCCGACAGGACCTCGCATTCGTTGCCGTCGAAGGTGCAGGCGAAGCGCAGTTCCGCCGGTGCGGCATAGGCCGCTCCCGCCGCCAGCCCCGTCATCATGGCCGCAGCCAGTGCAATATTCACGCTCTTGCTCATAAAGGCCTCCTCTTCCTTTGAGAGATCAGACAGCAGTGCTCATGGTGTCATCGCGGCAGCCGGCATCCACCCCTTGTAGAGTGCGTCGTCGGACGACAGCGGCAGCCTGATCGGCACGTTTTCGCGTGCGGATTTGTAAATGGCGGTCACAAGCTCGATGGAGCGAACGCCATCCTCGATCGTCACTTCGCTGCTCTCGCGGCCCTCGATCGCATCGGCGATCGCTTCCACGAAGCCGGCGAAGCCGGCATGGCCGTCCGGCCTCACCGTCGCGAGAACCGCGTCGATTTCGGCCTGGCTGGTCGGGGCGCGGGCGGTGAAGGTCCAGACGTCCTCGGCCGGCGTATAGGGGAACGTGCCGCTCTCGGCCGTAAAGCCTTCGAAGCAGAAGCGCAGGCGCGAGGTGTCGTCGGCAGCCCCCAACGTGATCGAGCTGGTCGCCAGCGCGCCGGACGCCATGCGGAAGCTGATCGCCGCCGTATCCTCCGTTTCGATGGAATTGACCCGCGTATCGGTGAAGGCGAAGACCTGATCGACCGCGCCGAGCACATGGCAGAGAAGGTCGTGGGCGTGGATGGCGTGGCTGAGAACCGCGCCGCCGCGCTCGCCCTTCCACGTTCCGCGCCACGGGATCGAATAATAGCTCGCCTGACGGTTCCAGTGCACTTCGGAGCTTGCGGCATAGGCCTTGCCGGCCAGACCGGCCTTGATCAGCGCATGCAACTGGTCGAGCGCATGGCCGTAGCGATACTGGAAGACCGGGAAGACGCGCCGGCCGGTCTTCTTCGCCGACGCCAACAGGGCTTCCGCCTCTTCTAGCGAGCCGACGATCGGCTTTTCGCAAACCACGTCCTTGCCGGCGGCATGGGCCTTCAGCGACACCGGGAAATGCAGGTGCGGCGGCAGGCAGATGTCGATCAGCGAGATCGAATCGTCCGCCAGCACCTCGTCGAGGTCGCGGGTGACATGGATCGGCGAATCTTCACCGATCACCGAGCGCACGCGGTCGAGATCGAGGTCGCAGATGGTCTTGACCTCGAAGCGGTCGGGAAGGGCCTGATAGCCCTTCAGATGCTTGGCGCCGATGCCGATGCCGATAATCGCAACGCCGATCATGCCGCACCTCTTTCGGCCATGGCCTGTGCCTGAAGGGACAGTTCGCAAACCTGATAGACATGATCCTGCGACATGGCCGTGGCCGTGCGCTCGCGAATGTCGTTGGAAAGCTTGGTGAAATAGGGAAGCCCGGCGCCGGAGGCATCGATGTATTCGCAGCGGCTGCCGTTGACCAGCACGAGGCGGTCGGTGCCGGGCGTGTTGCCGACGTCGACATATTTGCGAAGCTCGATATAGCCGTCGGTGCCGAGGATGGTCAGGCGGCCGTCGCCCCAGTTCGGCAGTGCGTTCGGCGTGTACCAGTCGACGCGGATATAGCCGTGGCCACCATCGCCGCGCAGCAGCACCTCACCGAAATCCTGCAGGCCGGGATTGGCCGGATTGGCGTAGTTGGCGACGGAGGCCGACACGACCTCGGCCTTCTTCGAGCCGGTGAAGAAGATGAACTGATCGATCTGGTGGCTGGCGATGTCGGTGATGATGCCGCCATAGGCTTCCTTGCGGAAGAACCATTCGGGGCGCGTGGAGTGGTTGAGACGGTGCGGGCCGAGGCCGATGGTCTGGACGACGCGGCCGATGGCGCCCTGCGCGACGAGTTCCGCCGCCTTGGTGACGCTCGGCACTTCGAAGCGTTCGGAGAAGTTGATCGACCAGATGCGCTTGGTGCGCTCGACCGTCTCGCGGATGCGCGAAAGCTGCTCCAGCGTCGTGCAGCCGGGCTTGTCGGTCATGACGTCCTTGCCGGCTTCCATGGCGCGGATGGCGAGATCGGCGCGCTTGGCGGGAATGTCGGCGATCAGCACGAGGTCGATGCTCGGATCATCGAGGATGCGGTCGATCTCCATGACGCGCGGCGCGCCGGGGAAGCGCTTGAGGAACCCTTCAACGACGTCCGGCTCGCCTTCCGTCCACCAGCCGGCGAATTCGGCGCCCGCATTGATCATGTTCTGCGACATACCGAAGATATGCCGGTGTTCGATACCGAGAGCTGCGAATTTGATGGGTCTACTCATCTTGCACGTCCACTTCCTTGCCGTTTGCGGCTGAGTTGATGATCGCATCGATCAGACGGTGGGAACGCAGCGCGTCTTCGCCGGTCACGGCGGGGGCGCGCCCCGAATTGAGGGCATCGGCAAAATCTTCGATGATGCCCTGATGCCATTGGTGGGTGAAAGCCATGGGATTGGCGCCGCCGCCGGTGCCGGACGCCTCCTCGCCGAAGCGCTCGGAACGACCGTCGCGCCAGTCGACCTGCAGGATGCCCGAGGCAAGGCGCAGGCTCGCATTGTCGTAATGCAGCGTGATGGATTCCGCAGCCCCCGGAAAGCTCGCCGTGCTGGCGGTGAGCGACCCCACCGCGCCATTGGCGAAACGCAGGCCGGCGCAGACGAAATCTTCCGTTTCCATGCGATGGAAGCGCGTCGTCGCGGCAAGCGCCTGCACGCGGCTGACAGCGCCCGCAAGGTTGAGCGCAAGGTCGATCGTATGGATCGCCTGCGAGATCATCACGCCGCCGCCGTCGCGCGCCAGCGTGCCGCGGCCCGGCTCGTCGTAATAGGCCTGCGGCCGCCACCATGGGACCGAAATCTCGCAGACACCGAGCGCGCCGAGCACGCCGCTTTCCACGATGTCCCGCGCCTTGATCGAGGCTGCCCGCATCCGGTGCTGGAAAACGATGCCGAGAGTGACGCCGGCCCGCCGGCAGATATCCACGACCTCGGCTGCTTCCTTCGTGTTCCGGGCCACCGGCTTTTCGAGCAGGATATGCTTGCCGGCCGCGGCAAGCGGACGGATAAGCGCGGCGCGGGCATTCGGCGGCGTCGTGACGATGACGAAATCGATATCCTTGTCCGCCGTCACCGCGTCCAGCGAGGAATGGCTGGCGACCGCCTCCCCCGAAAGCCTGGCCGCTTCCTCGGCGAGCGCCTTGGCGCGGCCCGAGCCACTGTCGACCACGGCCTTTAGCCGGATCGTCTCGCGCGCATCGAGACAGGCAAGGACATGCGTCTTCGTCACCATGCCTGCGCCGATCAGCGCAACGGTCTTGCGATTGTGCATGAATGAAGTCTCCACCCTTCTTGCCCTATATTCAGCACACCGGTATGCAGGTTGTCAATGGACCTGTATGCCGGTATGTAGGAAAAATGCGGGATGAGCATATAAACGGGAGCGGTCGTCTTGATCTATGAGCTTAATCACTTCGGCATCGTGGTGAAGGACCTGGAAAAATCGCTGGCCTTTTACCGAGACCTGATGGGCGCCGAGATCGTCTACGAGGGGTTCGTGCCGGCAACGAAGACCGATGTGGTCTATCTCCTCATTGCCGGCGGATTGATCGAGCTGCTGCATCCGGCCGAGCCTTCAGAGGAACATATCTTCGGCATCACGCATATCGCCTTCATGACCGACGCGCTGGATGCCGACTACCGGCGGCTTGTCGATCTGGGATATGAAGGGCTCGCCGCCCCGAAGGCCGCCGGCAGCGGCGTCGGCCGCCTCGCCTTCCTGAGCGATCCGAACGGGGCTCGCGTGGAGCTTCTCGAGCGCGATCTGGAGCTGCGCGCACGACCGATCGCCCATGACGTCATAAAGTCTTTCGACCATTATTCGGTGCAGGCCGACGACCTCGACGCCGCCATGAGGCTCTATCGCGACGTCATGGGCATGACGGTGCTTCGGAAGGTGACCGTGCCGCACCCGACGAACCCGCTCTCGATCGTCTACCTCAACTGGGGATACGACGTGCTCGAACTGCGGCATCGCCCGATACCGGACGCCGGCGCACCGATCTTCAGCCACTTCGCCCTCCGCGTCGACGATGTGGACGAAGCGCTGCGGATTTTTGCGCGGAAGGGGGCGAGGGTCGAACCCGGCATGCCGGCCCCGGACACGGACCTTGGGCGCACCGGGATCGTCACGGACCCCGACGGCGTGAGGATCGAACTCGTCGATCGGGCCGATTTGCGCGATCTGCCTTGATCTGCACGTTCCGAAATCAGAATACCGGTATGCCGGTTGTCATTCAGCCTGTATTCCGGTATGTAGGGAAAAAATGCAGAGGTGGACATGCCCAAACTACCAACGTCGTCGCTCGAGTTCCCGAAGATGGCGTCGCTCGACCTGACGAAATCGGCTGTCGACCAGATTTACGCCGCCATGAAACGCGCGATCCTGATATCGGACCTGTTTCCCGGTCAGGCCATTTCCGAAAACGAGATCGGCCATTCCTTCAATGCGTCCCGCACACCGGTGCGCGAGGCGCTGAGCCGGCTGCGCGAAGAGGGCCTCGTCGTCACCTTCCCCAGCCGCGGCACCTATGTCTCGAAACTCTCCGAGCGGCAGGTGAAGGGCGCGCAGTTCATCCGCGAGGCCATCGAGGTGGCCTCCGTCCGTATGCTCTGCCAGCAGGGCATTTCGGAGCCGGCGCGAAAGCCCATCGAGGACGCGCTGGCGGCCCAGCGCGAGGCCATCGAGAAGGGCGACAAGGAGGCTTTTCGCCTGCATGACGACGAATTCCACCTTGCGCTGGCGAGTGCGACCGGACTTCAAAGGGTCGAGCCGCTGCTCGTGCGCGAGAAAGCCATTCTCGACCGCCTGCGCGTCCTTGCGATCACCGACGAAAAGCATATGGCGCGTCTGGTTTCCGAACACGAGGCGATCTGCGCCGCCATCGACGAGCGCAACGACGGGGCGGCCGTCGACTGGCTCCGCAAGCACCTGCGGCGGGTTCTGGGAATTCTGGAGAACGTCTACAAGGCCCACGAGGATTACTTCGAGTAAGTCCCGAACGATCCCGGAGGGGGAAGCATGATGAATGACACGATTGCCGGACGGTCGCCGCGTCCTCTGGACGGCTCGATTTCCGAACTCGGCGAATCGCCCGTCTGGGACGAGCGGCGGCAGGCGCTGTTCTGGTGCGATATCCTCGGCCGCAAGGTTCACTGGTATGTGCCCGAAACCGGCCTCAGGCAGAAGCACGCCTTTCCCGACAAGGTCGGCTGCATCGGCCTGTGCGAAAGCGGAAAGCTGGTCGTCGCCTGCGGGCTGGACGTGCTGCTGTTCTGCCCCGACAGCCGTGACGTGCGAAAGCTCGGCGCCATACCCAACCCGAGCGGCGAGCCCTGCCGGTCCAACGACGGGCGCATCGGCCCGGACGGCGCTTTCTGGATCGGCACCATGCATGACGTTCCGTTAAGCGAAATGCAGCCGCTCGCCGCCCTGTGGCGCGTGACCGTCGAGGGCGCAGAGGTCATCCAAGAGGGGCTGACTTGCGCGAACGGCCTTGCCTTTTCGCGGGACGGCTCGGAAATGTGGCATAGCGACTCGGTGCAGAAATGGGTCCGCAGGCGCGAATTCGATCCCGCGACCGGCCGGTACGGCGAGGGCGAGATCCTGTGCCGGCCGACCGCAGAGACGGGCCGGCCCGACGGCGGCGCGCTCGACGTTGCCGCGACCTATTGGAGCGCCGGCGTGTCGGCGGGCGTGATCAATGCCTATGACCGCACAGGCGCGACCGTGGAAACGATCCCGCTGCCCGTCCCGCATCCGACCATGCCCTGCTTCGGCGGCCCCGACTTTAAAACGCTGTTCGTCACGACGCACCGGCAGAAGCTGAGCGACGAGCAACTGGAGCGCCATTCCTGGTCCGGGATGGTTCTTTCGGTCGAGATGGACACACCCGGTTTCCCTCCCTTCCGATTTCCGCTTTGACAGCCTTTCCGAAACCTGCCTCCCGAGAACGCGATGCAACTGAAAAATTGCCACAACTTCCATGACTTCCGGGCGCTTGCCAAAGCGCGCCTGCCGGGTCCCATCTTCAACTACATCGACGGCGCCGCCGACGACGAAGTCACGCTCCGGCGCAACACCGAGGCGTTCGAGCAATGCGACCTCGTCCCCGGCGTCCTTCGCGGCGTCAGCGATGTCGATCTGTCGGTGACGGTGATGGGCCAGAAGCTCGCGCTGCCGGTCTATTGCTCGCCGACGGCACTTCAGCGGCTGTTCCACCACGAGGGCGAGCGCGCCGTCGCCGCAGCCGCCGGAAAATACCGCACCATGTTCGGCGTCTCCTCGCTCGGCACCATCAGCCTGGAGGAGGCCCGCAAGATCAATGACGGCCCGCAGGTCTACCAGTTCTATTTCCACAAGGATCGCGGCCTCAACCGCGAGATGATGGCGCGCGCGAAGGCGGCCGGCGTGCAGGTGATGATGCTGACGGTCGACAGCATCACCGGCGGCAACCGCGAGCGCGACAAGCGAACCGGCTTCGCCATTCCGTTCAAGCTCAACGCCACCGGCATCGCGCAGTTCATGATGCGGCCCGCCTGGGGCATCAACTACCTCACCCACGAACGGTTCCGGCTGCCGCAGCTCGACACCCACATCGACATGGGCAAGGGCGTGATGTCGATCAGCCGCTATTTCACCGAAATGCTGGACGACAGCATGACGTGGAAGGACGTCGCCGACATGGTCCAGGAATGGGGCGGGCATTTCTGCCTCAAGGGCATCATGTCCGTCGAGGACGCGAAGAAGGCGGTCGATATCGGCTGCACGGGCATCGTGCTCTCCAATCACGGCGGCCGCCAGCTCGACGGATCGCGCAGCGCCTTCGACCAGCTTGCCGAGATCGTCGATGCCGTCGGCGACCGGATCGACGTGATGATGGACGGCGGCGTGCAGCGCGGCACCCATGTTCTGAAGGCGCTTTCGCTCGGGGCGAAGGCGGTGGGGCTCGGCCGCTACTACCTCTTCCCGCTGGCGGCGGCCGGACAGCCCGGCGTCGAACGCGCGCTTGAGCAGATGCAGACCGAACTGGTGCGCGGAATGAAGCTCATGGGCTGCACTCGCGTCTCGCAGCTCAACCGTGACAATCTCAGATTCCGTTGATTCAGCCTTCGACGATTAAGGAAAATCCATGCTGAAGAAACTGCTGTTGACCGGCGCCGGTGGCGGGCTGGGCAAGCGCATCCGTCCGATGCTGGCGGAGATTGCCGGAGAGGTCATCCTGTCCGACATCGGCGAGATTGCCGACCTCGCCCCGCATGAGACCTTCAAGCGGTGCGATCTTGCCGATGCCGCCGCCGTCGCCGATCTCGTGAAGGGCGTCGACGGCATCATCCACCTTGGCGGCATCTCGGTCGAAAGGCCGTTCGACCTGATCCTGCAAGGCAATATCGTCGGCGTCTACAATCTCTACGAGGCGGCGCGGAATTCCGGCAAGCCGCGCATCGTCTTCGCCAGCTCCAACCATGTGACCGGCTACTATCGCCGCGACGAATATATCGACAGCGCGGTCTATCCGAAGCCGGATACGCTCTATGGCGTCTCGAAGGTGTTCGGCGAGGCGATGGCGTCGCTCTACTTCGACAAGTTCGGGCAGGAAACCCTCTCGGTCCGCATCGGCGCATGCTACGACAAGCCGCTCAATGCCCGCATGTTGGCGACCTGGCTCAGCCCTCGCGATTTCATCTCTCTCTGCCGCCGCGCCTTCCAGGCCCCTCGCCTCGGCCATGCCGTCATCTACGGCGTTTCGGCCAATGAGGAAATGTGGTGGGACAACCGCAACGCCGCCTTCCTGGGCTGGACGCCGCAGGATTCGGCCGCCGTGTGGCGAGCCGAAATGGAAGCCATTCCCGCGGGCGATCCGGCCGATCCCGCAAACGTCTACCAGGGCGGCAGTTTCGTCACCGCCGGCCATCCGGCGGATGACCGGGGCGGATGCTGAAACGAAACCGCTTCGGATCGTGCCTTGGGTGACGAGGCTCGCTGAAAAGCCGAAGTGCTTGAGGCGCGATGCTCTGATCAAACGGCCTTCGCGCCCGTCCGTCGTCTCGTCATCGGCCCATCTCAAGGGCCTTTGATGAGAGCCGCTCCGTTATGCGCGATCTATTCAGTTGCAAGGCTTCCTCGGAGGGTATCCAATCCCCTTGCCAGCCGACGGGTATGCCGGCGAGCAGTTGGGCAGGATCCGTGAAATTTGGTGAATAGCCGCGGTTGAGCATCTCAGCGACCAACGCCTGCTGGCGCTTGGCCAGATAGCCAAGGCGTGGGTAGAAAAAGCGCACATGACCGGCACCAAGCCGGTAGCTGGCCGGATTACGGCCGTCATCCGGATTTTCACCGCGAGCGATTGCGGCGCGGACGAGACAGAAAATGCGCGGAAGCTCCCGGTATTCTGCAATCAGATGCGGACCGGTAAGTTCGGAGGGTGGCACGCAATTGATGCGGGTCAATGGCTCATGCCTCGTAAAAGCCCAGCCATTGGCGGCCGGCTGTGGGATTTGAGCATCCGATATACGCAACGCCGCCGCGGCGATCAAATCTGGAAACTCATGCGGCGGAAGATCGGATCAGGTCATTGAAAAGAATTTCGGAACAAGTGCCCCGCGATTCGATTGACTCCCGGAACAATGAGAGCCGCTCGCAGTTTCGAGCACTCAACCAGCCAGACAGGAGGACACCGATGGCTACCGACAAGACGCTCGACGACCTGTTTCACGACACCCTGAAAGACATCTATTACGCGGAAAAGCAAATCCTGAAAGCGCTGCCGAAGATGGCGCGCGCGGCGCAATCCGAGGAAGGCAGGGCCGGCTTCCTGCAGCACCGGGACGAAACGCAGCAGCATGTGGAACGCCTGGAGCAGGTGTTCGAAATGCTGGGCAAGCCGGCACGGGGCAAGACCTGCGAGGCGATCCAGGGGATCATCGCCGAGGGCGAAGAGATCATGGACGACTTCAAGGGGTCTCCCGCGCTCGACGCCGGCCTCATCTCTTCCGCACAGGCGGTCGAACATTACGAGATCGCCCGATACGGCACGCTGATCGCCTGGGCCGACCAGCTCGGCCTCAAGGACGCCATTCCCCTGCTCAAGAAGACCCTCGTCGAAGAGGAAGCCACGGACAAGAAGCTGACCAAGCTTGCCGTCGCTTCGGCCAACGCCAAGGCGGCGTGACGCATCGACCCGCCTGCTTCCGGCGGCCGTCGGCGCGGCGGTCGCCATGCCCGCCGTATACACGTACCACGAACGCGAATATGTGGCCTTCGTGGCTGGCGGTAATTCCATACTCACCCCGCGCGGTCAGCGATCAGGTCATCGCCTACGCGCTGCCTGAACAGCAATGAGGCTTCCGAGAAGCCCAGCGGCCGCAGTACCTGCCACTCCGAGATCTCGAACGCTGCTCATATGGTCGGCTCCGCCGAGGGCGGATCGGGAAACGCTCAGTCCTTGCTCCTTCAGGTGTGCCGCAAAGGCCCTCGCCTGGGCATGAAAGGGCAAGGTCTCCTCTTCCCCGACTGCGATTTGAACCGGCACGGTGGAATCGAACCGATGGGTAAGGGGCGTGAACTGCTCTACTTCGTCATCGGTGATGGCAATCTCCGCGGCAAGGAAGGACTGCTGCAGCGGCTTCAGATCGTAGAGGCCGCCGAGCAATAGCGCGCCCTTGATCCCCGACGGCTGGGCACCGTCGGGAAACAGCATCGTTGCGAGATGCGCGCCGGCGGAATGTCCGCTTACGGTCAGTCGCTCCGGGTCGCCGCCGAAGCCCGCGATATGATCGAGGACCCAGCGTTTGGCCTGGCGGGCCTGATCGACGATCCGCGCCATCCTGACCGTCGGCATCAGCGCGTAATCGACGATAACGGCGATCGCGCCGGCCTGCGTTACCGTCCTTGCCACATAGGAATAGTCGCGCTTGGAAAACATGCGCCAATAGCCGCCATGGATGAACATGTGGACGGGCAGGCGATCGCGCGGGCCTTCAGGGAAGAACAGATCGACCGTTTCGGTCGCATCGGCGCCGTAGGCGACATCCGCGACCATCGGAATCTCGGCTCGGGCTTCCGCGCTGCGGCGGACGATTTCGGCCACGATGTCGTCGAAATCGGCGACGTGATCGCGGATACGAAAGGGATCTTTGGTCATGCTGCCCGCTTATATCGTTACGGCGATGTACTGTGCCTCCATGAATTCAGCAATGCCATGCTTCTGTCCGCCCTCGCGGCCCAGTCCGCTCTGCTTGACGCCGCCGAAGGGGGCGGCCGGATCGGACATCAGGCCGCGATTGAGCGCGATCATGCCGGATTCGAGCTTCGACGCAACACGCATACCCCTGCCGAGATCGCGGGTGTAGATATATGCGGCGAGACCGTATTCGGTATCGTTCGCGCGGGAAATCACGTCGCTCTCATCCTCGAAGCGCGAGATCGGCGCAACCGGGCCGAATATTTCCTCATGCGCCATCTCGGCATCGGCCGGCACGTTGCGCAGCACCGTCGGCGGATAGAAGTAGCCCTTGCCATCCGCAACCGAGCCGCCGCAGAGAACTTCGGCGCCGCGCCGGACAGCGTCCTTGACCAGCCGGTCGATCTTGTCGACCGCCCTTCTGGTGATCATCGGGCCGCATTCGGTATCGCTCTCGATCCCCGCGCCGACCTTCAGGGCGGCCATGCGCTTGCGCAAGCCATCCGCGAAGGCGTCATGGATTCCGGCCTGCACGTAGATGCGGTTGGCGGCGGTGCAAGCCTCGCCGGCATTGCGCATCTTGGCGACCATGGCGCCGTCGAGGGCGGCCTCCAGGTCCGCGTCGTCGAAGACGATGAACGGCGCATTGCCGCCGAGTTCCATCGAGCAGGAGATGACGGTCTTCGCGGCCTCGGCCAGAAGCATGCGGCCGACGCCGGTCGAGCCGGTGAAGGAGAGTTTGCGCACACGCGGATCGGCCAGCATGTGCGCGGTCACCGGGCCGGGATTGGACGTCGTGATGACGTTGACGACGCCGGGAGGCACGCCTGCCTCCTCATAAAGCGCTGCAAGCGCATAGGCGGTCAGCGGGGTCTCGCTGGCGGGTTTGAGGACGACCGTGCAGCCGGCGGCCAGCGCCGGCGCGATCTTGCGCGTCGCCATGGCGGCGGGAAAGTTCCAGGGCGTGATGAGGACGCAAATGCCGATAGGCTGATAATCGACGATGATCCTGTTTGCGCCCGAAGGCGACAAGCCGAACTCGCCGCTGATCCGCACCGCCTCTTCGGCGTTCCAGCGGAAGAATTCGGCCGCATAGGCCACTTCGCCGCGCGCATCCCGCAATGCCTTGCCGTTCTCCAGGGAAATGAGCGCCGCCAGGCTTTCGGCCCGCTCCGTCATCAGTTCGAAGCAGCGCCTCAGGATTTCGGAACGCCTGCGCGGCGCGGTTTGGCGCCAGCCCTCCGCAGCCCGCGCGGCGGCATCGACCGCGGCGGCAGCGTCCTCGACGGTTGCGTCGGGCACCGCGGTGATCACGGTTTCCGTCGAAGGATCGTTGACCTCGATGACGCGTCCGGTGACCGACGGCTGCCATTGTCCGCCAATGTAGAGCCCTCGGGAGTAGCTGCTGTAGTCAGGCATGCGCGAATCCTCATCGTATCGTTCTGGAAATCTGTCGTGAAAGCGGCCCCCGCGGCGACTACATCGCGCAGGCGGCCAGCTCGCCATCATGGGCGGCGGTGACGAGCCGCCGCATCGCGGCAATGTCGAAGGGTCTGGGGTTATTCTTGATCAACCGGTCGATGCCGATGGCCTGCTCGGCCGTCCAGTCGATCTTGTCGGAGGACAGGCCAAGCTCCGCCAGCGTCGCGGGAATGCCGATCGCGGCGAACAGGCGGGATATTTCCGCAATCGTGGCCTGCGCCATCCGTGCGGAACCCTCACCCGTATCGCTTAGCCCGAGGGCCGCGCCCACTTCGGCGATTTCGGCGGATGCGACGGCCAGATTGTAGGTCATCACATAGGGCAGCATCGTCGCAACGCCGAGGCCGTGAGGTGTGTGCGTGAGCGCGCCGACCGGATACTGGATTGCGTGGGCGGCGGCCGTTCCCGCGGTGCCGAACGCACATCCGGCGGCCATTGCTCCCATCATGACATCGGCGCGGGCATCCTCGTCGGAACCGTCGCGGTATGCTTTCTCAAGGCTGCGGCCCAGAAGCTTGATGGCAAGCAGGGCGAAGTGATCGGTGAGCGCGCTCTTGCCGATGAACACATGCTGCTGCGGCAGGGCCGGATCGGCGTTTCGCTTGACGGCGGTATAGGCTTCGATCGCATGGGTCAGCGCATCGGCGCCGGCGATGGCCGTCAGGGACGGCGGGCAGGTGGCCGTCAGTTCCGGATCGCAGATGGCGACCGCGGCGATCAGATAAGGGCTGGATATGCCGACCTTCAATGTGCGCTCCGGGTCGGAGATGACGGCGACCGGCGTGACCTCGGAGCCGGTGCCCGCCGTGGTCGGCACGGCGATGATGGGCAGCGCCGGCCCCGGAACCTTGAACTCGCCATAGTAGTCCGTGAGGTTTCCCCCATGGCTCAGGAGGAGAGCGGCGCACTTCGCCATGTCGAGGCAGCTCCCGCCGCCGATGCCGATCACCATGTCCGGCGCGAAACCGCGCACGTCCTCGACGCAAAGCGCGACGGTGTCGCGCGGGACGTCCGGCAATACCCTGTCGTAGATCACCGTGTCGATCGACGCGGCATTCAGCGCGGCGACGATCTCGGCGAATGTCCCGGTGCCCGCGAAGCGCTCATCGGTACAGATCAGCGCCCGCCGGCCAAGCTTTGCGGCGACCGTCGCCAATGCGTGACGCTGTCCTTTGCCGAACAGTATTTCCTTCGGAAGCCGGGCGGCGGCGAATAGGGTCATTGTCCATGTCCTTTGAGGCTTGGTGATGTGGAAAGAGACTGAGAGCGAAGCTCGTCCCGAAGCCGAGGCGCGGTCTTGAGTTTTTGCAACAAGGTTTCGTTCCGGCGCATCCGCGCGCCGCCGCCCGGTACGGCGGCCGATTGCATCCCGGCATGGAGGGAAGGCACGCCGCGCTCGTTGAGCAAGGCCGTCGCCACCCCCATTGCCGTCTCTCGTGAAACCCGCATCAAAACCCCTGTATAAAATCCTATAGGATATGGGATTGCATATCGGCGAGCATCATGGTAGCGATTGTTTCTGTCAAGAGACAAAATAGTCGGGATCCGAATACGATGATGCTCAATGCCACACCTGATCGGAGCGGCTTCATAACGCGCAGCAACAGCCTTGCCGGCAGCGTCTACGAGGCGATCTTCGCGCAGCTGATGTCCCTGAAGATCGCGCCCGGATCGCGGATCAATGTCGACAACCTCGTCAAGGAACTGAACGTCTCCCAGACCCCCATCCGGGAAGCTTTAGGCCGCCTGGAGGGAGAGGGTCTCGTCGTCAAGACGCATCTTATCGGATACAGCGCGGCCCCGCAGATCTCTCATCGCCGCTTCGAAGAGCTTTACCATCTGCGCACGCTGCTCGAACCGGACGGTGCCGCCAGGGCGGCGAGCGCAATGGACGACGAGAAGCTTGCCGTTCTTCAGGAGGCCGCCGGCGTCATGGGGCGCCGGGAAGGCGCGGACGAGCGTCTTCGCTACTCCAGTTTCGCGCGGCAGGATGCGGTTTTTCATGACAAGATCATGGAATTTGCCGGAAACGAACTGATCCGGCAGACGCTCAATCACCAGCACACGCACTTTCACATCTTTCGTCTGATGTTCCACTCCCGCGTCACCGAAGAGGCGCTGGATGAGCATGAGGCGCTTCTCAGCGCCTTCGCGGCCGGAGACGCATCGGGCGCCGAAAAGGCAATGCGCGTCCATCTGGAGCATTCGCGCGCCCGGCTCCTGCCGGCCTTCGATTGAGGGTCATGGGATGACCGGGATCATGACCAGCAAGGCAGACGCACGGGGTGAGGGATTGCAGGGCGAAAACGCTGCTTCCCATCCCGTTCTTCGTGCCGAGAACATGTCGAAGCAGTACGGCCCCGTGACCGTGCTGTCGGACGTCACGCTCGATATCCTTCCTGGTGAAATCCACGCCATCATCGGAGAGAACGGCGCCGGCAAGTCGACGTTCATGAAGCTTTTGTCGGGGTATGTCGAACCGACGACGGGCACCCTTTCGCTCGCCGGCCGGCCGGTCCATTTCACGAAGCCGGAGCAGGCGCAGGACGCAGGCATTGTCCTCGTCCATCAGGAGATATTGCTCGCCGACGCCCTCACCGTCGCCGAAAATCTCTTTCTCGGCCGTGAACTCATGCGGCGCGGCGTGGTCGACGACCGGACGATGCGGCGTCTGGCGGTCGAAAAACTCGCGGAACTCGGTTGCCACGTCTCACCGAATGCCCTGGTCGGCGACATATCCCTTGCGGATCGCCAGCTCGTCCAGATCGCCCGCGCACTCCTCGACGACTACAAGCTCGTGATCTTCGACGAGCCGACGGCCGTCCTGACCGGCGAGGAGGTCGAGCGGCTGCTTGCCATCATCGTGCAGTTGAAGGCCAACGGGGCCGCGGTCCTCTATATCAGCCATCGCCTCGACGAAGTGCAGCGGCTCGCCGATAAGGTGACCGTTCTGAGGGACGGCAAGATGGTCGGTACGTTTCCCGGCCATAGCCTTACCCAGATGGATATGGCTCGCCTGATGGTCGGGCGCGAACTTGCCGCTCTCTATCCGGAAAAGGCCGCAAAGCCCACGAACGAGCCGATGCTCGAGGTCCGCGACCTCAGCGTGCCCGGTTATGCGGAGAAAATTTCGTTCACCGCGTACAAGGGCGAAATCCTCGGATTTGCCGGCATGATCGGTGCGGGCCGGACGGAAGTGTTCGAAGGCATCATGGGACTGCGGCCGGCAACGGGGACCGTCGAGCTTCAAGGCAAGGCGATCGATATCAGGCGCCCGCGCGCCGCCATGGATGCCGGTATCGGCTATCTCACCGAAGACCGCAAAGGCAAGGGCCTGTTGCTGCAGGAGCGGCTTGCTCCCAATCTCACGCTTTCCGCCCTCGCCAGATTTCATCCGGGCCTTCTGATGCACCGGCGCCGCGAGCAGGGAGCGATGGTCGAGGCTGTCAACGCCTATGACATTCGCCTGAAAAGCCTTGCCGTGAAGGCAGGGCAGCTCTCCGGCGGCAACCAGCAAAAGCTCCTGCTGGCCAAGGTCCTTCTGACCGACCCTTCCGTGGTGGTCATCGACGAGCCGACGCGCGGGATCGACATCGCCAACAAGGCACAGATCTACGCCTTCATGGAACGCCTCGTCGGGGAAGGCCGGACATGCATCGTCATCTCTTCGGAAATGCAGGAGCTGATCGGCATCTGTGACCGGATTCTGGTGATGCGGGAGGGTCGCCTCACGGGAGAGGTCGCGGGCGACCGGATGACGGAACATGAAATTGCGCTCCTTGCCACGAGCGAAATCAAGGCGGTGGCGGAGCAGGGAGGAAGACAATGACAGTGATTTCGGACACGACCCCGGCGCGGCAGGAATGGCAATGGAACATCGGCTGGTCCGACGTCGGCCCGTTTCTGGCGCTGGCGGCGCTGCTGCTGATCGGCTTTCTGATCAACCCGGATTTCCTGTCGGCAACCAACCTCAGCAATGTGATCACCCGCAGCGCCTTCATCGCCATCATCGCGGTCGGCGCGACCTTCGTCATCTCGTCCGGCGGACTGGATCTTTCCGTCGGCTCGATGGCCGCCTTCATTACCGGCATAACCATCATGTTCATGAACCGGATGGCGCCGGACTGGGGTGTCGCGGCGATTCCGGCGGGCATGGCCGTCGCGCTTGTCGCCGGCATTCTCTGCGGGCTGATGAACGGGATCATCGTCACGGTCGGCAAGATCGAGCCCTTCATCGCCACGCTCGGCACCATGGGGATTTTTCGCGCGCTGATAACCTATATGTCCGATGGCGGCACGATCCCGATCGATCGCAGCCTTCGCGACGCTTATCGGCCCGTTTATTTCGGAACGCTTGGCGGTATCCCCTATCCGATCCTGATCTCGATCGTGGTCGCCGCTGTCGCATCCTTCATCCTCTACAAGATGAAATATGGCCGCAAATGCGCAGCCGTCGGCGCGAACGAAGACGTCGCACGCTACTCGGGCATTTCCATCATCAAGACCAGGACGATCGCCTATGCGGTTCAGGGAGCATGCGTTGCCATTGCCGCCATCTGCTATGTGCCCCGCCTCGGCGCGGCAACGCCGACCACCGGCGTGCTCTGGGAACTGCAAGTCATTACCGCGGTCGTCATCGGCGGAACCGCCTTGCGGGGCGGTAAGGGCCATGTCTGGGGGACGGTCGCGGGAGCGGTCATTCTCGAGCTGATCGCCAACCTGATGGTGCTCTCGGACTTCGTCTCCGAATATCTGGTCGCCGGCGTCCAGGGCGTCATCATCATCATCGCGATGCTCATCCAGAGGTTTTCGAAGTAACCGCGTCCGGACACCGCGGCTTGATTTATGTGGTCCGATTCTGGGAGGAATGAATGTCTAAAAAATGGATTGCGGCCTTGGCCGTCAGCACAGTCCTGCTCGCCGGCCAGGCTCTTTCGGCCGACAAGAAGGTCGTCGCCGTGTCGATTCCGGCGGCCGACCATGGCTGGACGGCAGGCATCGTCTATCACGCACAGGCTGCCGCCAAGGAAATCAACGCCGCCTTTCCCGATGTCGAGGTGGTCGTGAAGACGTCGCCTTCGGCAACGGCGCAGGTGAGCGCGCTTGAGGATCTGTCCGCGGGACGCAAGCTCGACGCACTGGTCATCCTGCCCTACACCTCGGAGGAGCTGACGACGCCGGTCAAGGCGGTCAAGGATGCCGGCACCTTCATAACCGTCGTGGATCGCGGCCTCAACGACCCGTCTATCCAGGACCTCTACCTCGCCGGCGACAACATCGCGGTCGGCCGCAATACCGCGAAATTCATGATCGACAAGCTGGGCGGCAAGGGCAACGTCGTCGTTCTGCGCGGCATTCCGACCGTCATCGACGACGAGCGGATTCAGGGCTTCCAGGATGCCGTCAAGGGAACCGATATCAAGGTTCTCGACATCCAGTATGCGAACTGGAACAGCGACGACGCCTTCAAGCTGATGCAGGACTATCTTTCCAAGTACCCCCAGATCGATGCGGTCTGGGCGAATGACGACGACATGCTTCTCGGCGTGCTCGAAGCCGTCAAGCAGTCGGGCCGCAAGGATATCAAGCTCGCGCTCGGCGGAAACGGCATGAAGGACATCGTCAAGAAGGTCATCGACGGCGATGCGATGACGCCGGTGGAAACGCCCTACCCGCCCGCGATGATCAAGACCGCCATCTATATGACGGTCGCCAATCTGGTCGGCCAGGCGCCCGTGCGCGGCAATGTCAAGCTGGATGCGCCGCTGATCACGCAGGAGAATGCCAAGGAATACTACTTCCCCGACTCTCCGTTCTGAGAAAACCTGAAACCGGGGCGGCCCGAGCCGCCGCCCCTCCGCATGAAGAAGAGGAGTTAATCATGCCTGGCAAGAAGATATTGATGCTGACCGGTGAGTTCACCGAGGAATATGAGATCTATGTTTACCAGCAGGCGATGGAAGCCGTCGGCCATACGGTGCATGTGATCTGCCCCGACAAGAAGGCGGGAGACCTGATCAAGACCTCGCTCCACGACTTCGAGGGCGATCAGACCTACACCGAAAAGCTCGGGCACTTCGCCGCGATCAACAAGACCTTCTCGGAAGCCGAGGCGCAGCTCGACCAGTATCATGCGGTCTATTGCGCCGGCGGCCGCGGCCCGGAATACATCCGGACCGACAAGCGCGTCCAGGCGATCGTGCGGCATTTCCATGAAAAGCAGAAGCCGATCTTCACCATCTGCCACGGCGTCCAGATCCTGATCGCCGTCGATGGCGTCGTGCGCGGGAAAAAGGTGGCTGCGCTCGGGGCGTGCGAGCCGGAAGTCACGCTCGCCGGCGGGACCTATATCGACCTGTCGCCGACAGACGCCTATGTCGACGGTACCATGGTCTCGGCAAAGGGCTGGACCGCGCTTGCGGCCTTCATCCGCGAATGCCTGAAGGTTCTGGGCACCGAAATCCGGCACAGCGAAGACGTCGCCAAAGCGGCGTGAGCGAGTGCGGCACGCCTATTGCCGATCTGAAGTGACGCAATCCCCGACGGAGATCGGGGATTGCTTTTGTGCGATTTACGCCAAGCTCAAGTGAGCAATGTCATCATCAACCTCGCATCGTCTTGACAGCGGATACCAGGGCTTCGACGCGCCGGGAATCGACCGGGTTCCACCAGAGGCCATCGACCTTGAGCCATTGGTCGACGATTGCGCCATCGGCGATCCGGTGCACGCACCGGTCGCGATCAGCACATCGGCATCGAACCATTCCGCATCCGTCGCCTGCTCGGCAATGGAACGGTCGGATGTGATCGCATGGGCGCCGAATTTGACGTGCGCATCGGCAAAGATTGCCACATCCCGCACGCCGATCTGAGAGCGATAGCGCATGGCTTGCGGTGCAGCACCGTTCAGCACCCCCTTGTATCCACAGATTGGCGATCGCGCCGCGGCCACTATGTTCAACAGTTCCCGGAGCGAACGAACCTGACCCAGAGTTAACCTGACATCTCCGCCAAAAGACGATAATTGTGCCGGCAACATCGCACATCAAGACTTGGCATTGAGAATTGGATCGACGCTGAATGCGCAAACAATACGGTTTCCTCGGTATATTCTTGGCAATGGCATCGTCGGCATATGCCCAGGTCGCGTCACCGCCAGTCCTGGCACCGCTGCCGCAACAGGCGCAAGCCGCTCATTTGAGCGCGCAATTTCTCGAGCGTTACGGTTATCGGTCCGTTCCGCTCGACGATGCCTTGTCCGCCAAGGTCATGAACCGTTTCATCAAGTCTCTGGACCCGGATCGCGTGCTCTTCCTGTCCGCGGATATCGATAAGTTCATGGTCGACAGCACCAGGATCGACGACGGCATCAACCGGGAAGACCTGCAGATCCCGTTTTCGATCTTCAACGTGTACGAGCAGCGCGTTGTCGACCGCATGAGCTATGCGCGCAGCTTGCTGAAGCAGGGCTTCGATTTCGGCACACAGGAGAGCTATTCTCCATTCCGCGAAAAGGATCCCTGGCCGCAATCGGTGGCCGAACAGGATGAGCTTTGGCGCAAGCGCGTCAAAGCCGATTGGCTGCGGTTGAAACTGGCAGGCAAAACGGACGCTGCTATCCGTGATACACTCGACAAGCGCTATGAAAATTCCGACGCGCGCGCTTTCAAGTACAAGAGCGACGACGTTTTCCAGCTATTCATGGATGCCTATACGACGTCGATCGACCCGCACACCGACTATTTCGGTGCGACCGCTTCCGCTGAATTCGACATTTCAATGAAGCTTTCGCTGGTTGGTATCGGTGCGGTCTTGCAGGAACGCGACGACTACACGACGATTCGTGAGCTCGTGCCGGGTGGCCCGGCGCAATTGTCCGGCAAGCTGGCGGTCGGAGACCGTATCGTTGGTGTCGGTCAAGGCGAGGACGGCGCGATCAAGGAAGTGGTGGGCACGCGCCTTGATGAAGTCGTGCAATTGATACGAGGGGCAAAAGGCTCCGTCGTGCGCCTGGACATCTTTCCGGCGGATGCAGGCCCCGACGGCGGCCATCGCCTCATCACCCTGACACGCGATAAAATCACCCTGGAGCGGCAAGCCGCCAAGAAGGACATCCTGACGACAAAGGATGGCGACGCCACCCGCAAGATCGGCGTGATAACGCTGCCGGCCTTTTATGAAGACTTCGACGCGCGCCGAAAAGGCGATCCGGATTATAAAAGCGCAAGCCGCGATGTCGCCAAACTCCTCGATGAACTGAAGCAGGACAATGTCGATGGCGTTCTGATCGATTTGCGCAATAACGGCGGCGGCTCATTGGCCGAGGCTATCGATCTGGCAGGGCTGTTTGTCGGCAAGGGTCCGGTGCTTCAGCAGCGCGATGCCGAGGGTAAGGTGGAGGTGGAAAGCGATGATTTTCCCGCCCCTGCCTGGACAGGCCCGGTCGGCGTGCTGATCAATCGCGGCTCGGCCTCGGCTTCCGAGATTTTTGCCGCAGCGATACAGGACTACGGCCGAGGCGTGATTATCGGCGAACCCAGTTTCGGCAAGGGCACCGTACAAACGGTGGTTGATCTCGACCATGTGGCTCACAACAGCAAACCGAAATTCGGCGAGCTGAAGATGACGGTGGCCCAGTTTTTCCGCGTCAATGGCGGTACGACACAGCTTCGCGGCGTGACGCCCGATATCAGCTTGCCCGGCCTTTCCGACCCCAGCAGCTTCGGAGAGTCGAGTTATGACAACGCTCTGCCGTGGACACAGATCAAGCCTGCAAAATATACGGTCTCCAGCAAGACGACGGCGGTGCTGCCGCAGCTGCAAAGCCGCCATGATGCTCGGGTGCGGCACGATCGGGATTTCCAGCGTTTTGAGGAAGAGGCCGCCGATCTGAGGGCGCGGCGCGCGAAGACGGTTATTTCCCTCAATTTGGCCGACCGTCGAAATGAGTTGGCTGCCCAGGCAAGCCGTCTCAAAGGAGGCGAGCAAACAGGCGATGGTGTGGACCTTGGTCAAGACGATGGTCTGCAAGCCAACGAGCGTAGCCTGAGTGCCGACATTGCCATTGAAAATGCGCGCAAAAATGCCAAGGACGTCCTGCTGAAGGAGGCAGCAGCCATTGTTGCCGATGAGGCGGCGTTGCAGGAAGGCGCGCCAGGGGCTGCCGCACCACTATCGGGAAGCACCGAGAAAAAACAATAACGAGGGCGCCCCGGATCACGTCGTCCCCGGAGAAAGCGAGCGCAGCGAGCGGAAAGCCACCCGAACGTCCTTGGTGAACAAGGCCGGTGCCTCCCAGGCAGCGCGGTCGGATTTGTCAGCGGGTCGATGATCTTGAGCATTTCCGGAACAGAGTCCGGCCAGCCATGCGTCATGATGAGCGGCAATGCATTCTCGTGCGTGGAGCGGACATGGATGAAATGGATGTCTCCGCCGGGCATCCGGTGCGGATGAACGCGATTGCGTGACACCGTCCTCAGCGCCTTGCGAGGAAGAGGCGCGGTGCCGCCTCTTCCTCGCAAACAACATAATGTCCAGACTTACTTCTTGCCGCCCCAGCGTTCCGGGTAGCCCGGCAGTTCCTGGCAGCCGCACAGGCTGTAATGCAGCGGCGGCATGCGCTCATCGACATAGTCGGCGAGCACGTCCTCGGTGATCGCCGGCTGCGGCAGCACCCATTCGGGGCCGGGAACCGATTTGCCGTCCAGCACGTCGAGCGCGGCGATGACCGCCGTGCGCCACTGGTAGGTCGGGTAGGACGGGCCGATGGCGGTCAGCTTTTGCGACTGCCACTTGCGCAGGAAGTCCTGCTGGTCCTCGCCGCTGATCACCGGATAGGGCAGGCCGGCATCTTCGAAGGCTTCGAGCGCCGCCGTTGCCGTGTCGCCGGCGTCCATCCACACGGCGTCGATCTTCTGGCCGCGATTGATATAGTCCTCGACGATGGATTTGGTCTTCGCCCGGTCGCTGCCGGTGAATTCCGCGCCGATCACATTGATGCCGGCCTCGTCGAAGATGTTCTTCGCCGCCGAATAGCGGGTTTCCAGCACATCGACGCCGGGCATGATGCGCAGCGCCAGCACGTTGTCGCCCTTCTTCAATTTGCCGGCGATGAACTCGCCCGAGGTGATGCCGAAACCGTAGCCGCCGACCGGATGGATATAGGTCACCGGGCACTGCGTGTTGACGCCACGGTCGAAGACCACGACCGGCAGCTTGGCGCAGGCCGCCTCGACGGCCGGCGTCAGCGCGGCGGTCGTGTTGGGCGAGACGATCAGCGCGTCGCATTTGCCGCCATTGACCAGCGCCTCGATATCGGAAATCTGCTTGTCGTCCTTGCCTTCGGCATCGACGACGATCAGTTCCTTGAGGCGGTCCTTATGCTGTTCGGCTTCGGCGTTCAGATTGTTGAGGCCGACCACGCGCCACGGATTGAACACGCCGGCATTGGAGAAGCACAGCGTGACCGGGCCGTCCTTCTTGTATTTCGCGGTATCGACCATGCCGTCGCCTAGATGCTGCGCCCAGGGCTGACCGTCCGGCCCCTGCGGCGTCAGCGAAAGCTGCTCGCGCTGCTTCTTGAACTCGGCCGGGTCGTTGAAATCCTGCGCCAGCGCTTGCCCTGCGAAGGTGAGCGCCACGCCCGCCGCCAGAAATGTCCTCAGTTTCATGTCTTCCTCCTCCAGAAAGCCGGTCGCGCCGGCGGTTTATGATGCATGTCAGGTCCGCCGGCGGTTGCGCCACATGCTGGCGCCCACCGCCGCAATCAGGATCAGGCCCTGGATGCTGTCGCGCAGCGCCTGCGGCAGGCCCAGAAGATTGAGCAGAGTGAACAGCGCGAACAGGCTGAGCGCCCCGAAAACCGCGCTCCAGATCGAGCCGCGTCCGCCCAGAAGCTGCGCCCCGCCGATGACGCAGGCGGCGATCGCCTGCAATTCCAGCCCCTCGCCGGCATTGACCGAGACGCCGGAAAAGCCGCCGAGCAGAATGCCGGCGGTGACGGCCGAGATCGCCGACACCACGAAGGCGAGGATGCGGGTCGCCGCCACCGGCGTTGCGGCAAGTTCCGCCGCGCGCGGATTGTCGCCGACGGCGAGCGCCCGCTTGCCGTAGACGGTGCCGTTCAGCCCCCACCAGGCGAGCGCCACGAAACCGGCAAGAACGAGGGCCGCCAGCGGCAGCGTGCCGACAAGCGGGACGTCGCGCCAGACGAGCCGGCCGAGATTGCGGAAATTGTCCGGCAGGTCGCCGCGCGCCGCCCCGCCCGACCAGGCGAGCGCCAGCCCGTTGACGGAGAGCATGGTGCCGAGCGTGGCGATGATCGACGGCACTTTCAGGAAGGCGACGACCAGCCCGTTGACGAGGCCGACCGCGACACCCATGCCATAGAGCGCGCCGATGACGGCCCAGGTCGCCTCCGGGTCGCCGTTGATCAGGATCGAGGCGGCGAGCACGACGAGTGTGGCCACCGCGCCCATCGACAGGTCGAAGCCGCCGGTCAGGATGACGTAAAGCTGCCCGCAGGCGAGGATGACGAGCGGGGCCGCGCGGCGCAGGAAATTCATGAACAGGCCCGGCTCCAGATAGGTCGGCTGGAGAAAGGCGATTGCTCCATAGAGCGCGACGAAGATCACCAGGCCGGCATTGAGCGCGATGCGCGCCGGGCGGCGAAGGGAAGGGGTCTGCGGAACCGTGCTCATGCGACGTGCCCCTTGCTGCGAACCGCATGGACGGCGACGGCGGCGATCACGATGGCCCCGCGCAACACCTGTTTCAGGAAGGCGTCGATGCCGAGCATGTTGAAGCCGGCATCGAGGCTGGCGAACAGCAGCACGCCGGCGAGCGTGCCCGCCACGCCGCCCTTGCCGCCGGCGAGGATCGTGCCGCCGATCACCGTCACGGCGATGGATTCCAGATCGTAAATGCCGTCGCGGCCGATCCATGGCGTGCCGGATTGCAGCCGCGCGGCGAGATAAAGCCCCGACGCGCCGGCAAACAGGCTGGCGACGACATGGGCGGACAGGATGACCCGTTCGGTGCGGATGCCGGCGAGCCGCGCCCCGTCCGGGTTGCCGCCGACCGCATAGAGGCGCGCGCCGAACAGCGTGCGGTTGAGCACGAAGCCGGCTGCAAGCGACAGCACGGCGAGGAGCAGGATCGAATAGGGTATGCCGAGCACGCCGCCATAGGCAATGATCTGGAATGCCGGCGCCACCGCGCCCTGCAGCATGCCGAACGAGGCGGCGAGCACGCCCTGCACGATGAGGCCGGTGCCGAGCGTGGCGATCAGCGGATTGATGCCGCCATAGGCGACCAGCGCGCCGTTGACGAGGCCGATTGCGAGGCAGAGGCCGAGGCAGAGAAACACGGCGGGCACGATCATCGCCGCATCGCCCTGCATGATATGCGAGGCGAGCACGGCCACGGCGCTGATGAGGGCCGCCACCGAAAGATCGATGGAGCCGACGAGGATCGCGAAGGTCTGGCCGATGGCCGATGGCCACCAGCCCCAGCGCCACCATGCGCTGGAAAAGACCGGCGATGCCTTGCGCACTCAATTGCGCGACCTCGCCGGTCGCAAGCGCCACCACGACGAAGAACCCGATGGAAAGTGCTGCCAGCAGGACGGCGATGGGCAGGCGGGCGGCGGGTTTCGGCTTGGCAATATCCGTCGTCATGCATGCGCCTCCCGCTGCCGGGCGTCGGCAAGGCCGAGCGCCAGATGCATGATCTCCTCCTCGCGCGCGCCGCGCGGCAATGCGCCGGACAGGCGGCCCTGATGCATGACGAGGATGCGGTCGGCGATGCCGATCAGTTCGGGCATGTCGGAGGAGACGACGACGATGCCGCGCCCGGAATCGGCGAAAGCGCGCATCGTGTCGTAGATCGCCGCCTTGGCCGCGATGTCGATGCCGCGCGTCGGCTCGACGAAGACGAGAATGTCGGACGCCTGCGCCAGCCAGCGCGTGATGATCGCCTTCTGCTGGTTGCCGCCGGAAAGCGTGCCGATCTCCTGACCGAAATCCGCCGCGCGCACGTCCATTCCGCGCAGCCTGCCGTCGATGGCGGCAGGCGCGAAAGCGCCGCGCTCGGGCCGGGACATGAGGCCGGCCATGGCGCGGAGCGTCAAAAGCGCGTTGTCGCGCACCGACTGGCGCAGCGCCAGCCCCTCGCGCTTGCGGTCGCCCGGCAGGTAGCCGATGCCGGCGGCGGTCGCCTGCCGGGGTGTGGTGAGCGCGATCCGCGCGCCGCGCAGCGCGACCGCGCCGCCGGCAAACGGCGCGTCGCCGACCAGCGCCTGCGCCAGCGCGCCCTTGCCGGAATCCTCCAGCCCCGCCACGCCGACGATCTCGCCGGCCCGCACGCTGAAGGCAATGTCGCGCAGGCCCGCATTCGTCCCGCCCTCGACGGCCAGAAGCACCGCGCCCGGCGCGGTGGACGGCGGCGCGGGGTAAAAATCCTCAAGATCGCGGCCGACCATGGCGCGCACGATTGCGCCGATGGGCGCGGCGTCGCGCGCCCGCGTCCAGACCTTCCTGCCGTCCTTGAGCACGGTGATGCGGTCGGCGATCACTGTGACCTCCGGCATACGGTGCGAGATATAGACGATCGCCACGCCCTCGCGGCGAAGATTTTCGACCAGCTTGAGCAGCGCCTTGCTGTCGCGCTCGTCCAGTGCCGCGGTCGGCTCGTCCATCACGAGAATGCGCGCGTCGAGGAGCAGCGCCTTGGCGATCTCGACAAGCTGCTGCATGGCGATGGAGAGCGAGGAAACCGGCGCGCGCGGATCGATCTCAGCGCCGATGCGGCGCAGGAGCGCGGCCGCCTTTTCCCGCATCGCCGCCCGGTCGAGGATGCCGTGCCGGGCGATCTCGCGGCCCATGAAGATGTTTTCCGCCACCGTGCGGTGCGGCAGCAGGCTCAATTCCTGATGGATGATGGCGATGCCCGCCTCGGCCGCCTGCCTTGGATGGGTGAAATGCACGGCCTTGCCGGCGAGACGGATCTCGCCGGCATCGGGCCGGTAGCTGCCGCCGAGGATTTTCATCAGCGTCGATTTTCCCGCGCCGTTCTCGCCGCAGATGGCATGGACCTCGCCGGGCAGGCAGTCGAAATCGACGTCGTCCAGCGCGCGCACGCCGGGAAAGACCTTGCCGATGCCGGTCATGGCGAGGATGGGCGTGGCGGGGGCGGGAACAGCCGTCATGTCAGCCGCGCTCCCGCCGCCGCCCATTCGCGGCGGATGAAGGCAACGCTTTCGGCGAAGAGGCCGTCGAGGTCATCGAACAGATCGCGCCAGACGCGCGTCGCGCCGGCCAGTTCCGGCAAGGCGCGGCCGAAGGATTCCACCGTCAGCCAGCCGTCATAGTTGCAGCGGCGCAGCGCGTCGAAATGCGCGGCGAAGGGCACATGGCCGGAGCCGGGCACGCCGCGGTCGTTTTCCGAGACATGGAAATGGTTGATCTCGCCATGATGGCGCTCATAGGTCGCCGGCGGATCCTTTTCCTCGATATTGGCGTGGAACGTGTCGAACATATAGCCGTAATTGGGATGATCGACGGCGCGGTGGATGGCCGAGGCCCGCGCGATGGTCGACATCATGTAGCATTCGAAACGGTTGACCGCTTCGGCCGAAATACGGATGCCGGCCGGCGCCGCATAGTCGGCAATCGCACGCATCGCCTCGACGCAGCGTTCCGTTTCCTCCGCCGTCGGCCCGAAGCCGGTGAAGACGCCGACCGGCGAATGGATCGGCCCGGCGACGATCTCGCCGCCCATCGCCGCCGTGCAGTCGACGATCCAGCGGTGGTGGTCGCGAGCCCTGGCGCGCACCGCCGCATCGGGGCTGACGGGATTGGCCTCCGGCGTCGCGACGGCCGCCGCGCCCGCTGTCAGCCCGATATCGGCCAGCAGCCGGCCGAGTTGCGCATAATGCGTCTCCGTGCCGGAAAAGACTGGGATTTCCACCGCGTCATAGCCAAGCGTCTTCAGCCTTTCGAGCTGGCGCGCATGCTGCATGCCGATATCCGCGCCGATCACGAGCAGATTGAATGCGACTTTCACGGACGTCCTCCCCTTCGCCGCGCCGGCCTCTCCCATCGGCCATCCGCGACACTCGCACAATGGCAGGCTTGACTCGGCAATTCTTGCGGCCGACAACAGTGGTAAATTTCTTAAATCATTTTGTGTTGGGAGGCGCGAAGTGAACAAGCATACGGTGATTTCCCCGGCCGATGGCCGGCCCTCGGTCTTCCGCCAGCCCGACTCGTCCCTCTATGCCGACAATTGCAAAGAGCTGCAGGCCGCCGCCCGGCAGGGCGAGGTGGAGCTTCACGCCTGGACGCGCGGCAGCTATCCGGGCATCTCGCTCGGCGAGCGCCTGCCGGGCATCCGCACCGTCGGTTTCTGGGATGCGCGACACGGCCAGTCCTGGGGGCTCGGCCGGCACTGCAACGAAGGCTTCAAGATCGCCTATCTCGCCCGCGGCAGCCTCGATCTTGCGGTCGACGACCGCACCCATGCCTTCCGGCAGGGCCAATTCATCGTCATCCGCCCCTGGCAGCTCCATTCCATCGGCAGTCCGCATGTCGGGCCGAGCCGGCTGTTGTGGATCATCCTCGACGCCGGCCTGCGCCGGCCGAGCGAGACGCCCGACTGGCCGGACTGGCTGGTCTTTTCCGAGGCCGAGGCGGCGCGGCTCGGCGATATCCTGACGCAGAACAACCAGCCGGTGTGGGACGGCGGCGCGGAACTGTGCCGCGCCTTCGAGGCGATCCCCTCCATCCTGCTCGACCGCAGCCCGGAGGATGGCGAGACGCGGCTGAAAGTGGCGATCAACGCCATGATGCTGAGCCTGATCGACCGGATGAGCGAACAGGTCCCGACCCTCGACCCCGATCTTTCCACCTCGCAGCACACCGTCGCGATCTTCCTGCGCCGGCTTGCCTATGCGCTGGACGAGGACTGGTCGCTGGAAGACATGGCCGAGGAATGCGGGCTTTCGCGCACCCGCTTCGCCGATTATTGCAAGAAGCTCACCAACATGGCGCCGCGCCAGTATCTCCAGCACCTGCGCCTGGAACAGGCCTCCCGCCTTCTCCAGGAACCGCGCAACGCAAGCGTCACGGAAATCGCGCTGAGCTGCGGCTTCAACTCCAGCCAGTATTTCTCCAACGCCTTCAAGAAGCGCTACGGTCACTCCCCGAGCAGCTACAGGTAAGCGAACAGGCGGAAGCCATCATCGTCAGGCGCAGTCTCGAATGTTTCGAGACGCTGACGCCTCGCTGGCAGGACCAGCAGCCGAGCTTGCCCTGCTTTTTTCAAACCCACCTGCCCGATCGAGTTGTCGAAGCTTGTGGCATCGCATGTGCGCGGGGTGGGCATAGCGAATGCCGGTCAGCCGTTATGACTCATCAACGATCTCTTACCACGCAGCGGAAGCCGACATGGCTTGTCGAGGTATCGACCGGCTCGGCGTGGCGTGCCGCCGGGCGATAGCGCCGGCAATAGTTCGGTGCGCAGAGATGTGAGCCGCCCTTGAGGACCTTGCGGGGGATGCGGATTTCCGGCTCGGCCGGGTCGTAGCTGCCGGCTTCCGGCCCGCCACGCGGATTTTGCGGCACGCAGCACGCTTTCGGTGCGTCGGCGGCATGCCGGGTCGACCAGAAATCGGAAGTCCATTCCCAGACGTTGCCGATCATGTCGTAGAGGCCGTAGCCATTCGGTGGAAAGGCTCTTACCGGCGAAGTCCGCTCATAGCCGTCCGCCTTCGTATTCTGGTTCGGGAAGTTGCCCTGCCAGGTATTGGCCATATACCGGCCGCCGGGCGTAAATTCGTCGCCCCAGGCGAATTCGGCGTCGTCCAGGCCGCCACGAGCGGCGAATTCCCACTCGGCTTCACTTGGCAGGCTCTTGCCCGCCCAGGCCGCATAGGCTTCCGCGTCGCGGTAGGCGACGTGCACGACGGGATGGTCGTCGAGCCCCCTGATCGAAGAGCCGGGCCGTAGGGCTTGCGCCAGGTTGCACCGAACCGGAAGGTCCACCATTGAGACCAGATGCGCAGGTTCGTCACAGGATGCGCCGGCGGGGCGAACATCAGGGAGCCTGCCCGCAGCATATGCGGCAGGGCGCCGGGATAATCTTTCGGATCGGGCGGAGTTTCCGCCACGGTGACATGGCCCGTCGCTTTCACGAAAGCGCGGAACCGGGCATTCGTCACCGGCGTCGCATCCATCCAGAACCCGTCCACCGCCGCACGATGGCTCGGCGCCTCTTCCGGATAATGACGGTCCGACCCCATGCGGAAGGTCCCGCCGGCGATGCGGACCATATTCGACAGATCCGGCCGCCGGACGGAAACCTCCTCCCCCGTCCTCAATGTTTCGCGCCTGCACTCTGGGATGCATGCGGCACCCACAACGGCATGGATACCTGGAGCCAGCCGATAGTGCCTTCCGGCCGGTTGGCCACATCGACCTCGCGCATCAGCTTGACCTGTGTGGTGATGGGCAGTTCGCCGGCATGGAAGGTGTAGCCGATCATGCCGCCGATCGCCGTGGTGCGGCCTTTGAATGAGCCGAGCTTCGCACCGTCGCCACTGTCGCCGGTCACCTGCTGATAGTGCGAGACGATCGCGCCTAAGGTCAGGTCCGGCGTCAGGTTCTTGGTGATCGCCGCGTCGATGTGAAATTCGTTCCCGGTCCGGTAGTCGGTCGCGTCATTGACGCCGTTGACGGTGAAGCCGGCGGCGGTCGACAGGTCGAGGCCGAGCACCGGGTCCAGATAGGTGACGGCTGCGGAGAAATCGCCGACCCAGCGATTGAGGGCGAGGTTGGACAGCTCTCCGGGCTGGTAAGCGCCGGCGGGGATGCTCGCCGTGGCCGCGACCTTCCAGTGCCAGTTGCCGTCATGCCATCCGATCGTGCCGGCCACGACCGGATCCCCGAGATTGAAGGTCGCGTCTTCCTCGGAGACGCCGATCGCGTGCCCCAAGGCGCGCTGGATCAGAGGGCCATCGAGCACGGCGTCCGCCTTGACGCGCGGCGTTCCGAAGGGAACCGTCAGCGAAAGGGCGAAATCGCCGTCGAACACCTTGACGGGCGTGACCCATAAGCCTGTCGCGAAATTGGCCCAGACATCGACGCCGATGCCGGTGGCGATGTTGCCGCCGATCGGCGTCTTCAGGTTGCCCGACATGCTTCCCGAATAGAAATAGGTCGTGTCGTCGAAATAAGCGCCTTCCGGGGGCAGGAAGCCTGCCATCGAGCCGTTGAGACCCGGCAGATAGAAGCTCGCGCCGCCCTCCGCCGCCCAGGCCCCGGCCGGAAGCATTGTTGCCGCGCTCACCGCCGCTCCGACAGACGCAGACGTCAAAAGACGCCCGAAGCGATACGCCAATCTCATGCCTGCTCCCTGTTTTCCTGCCCTGATTCGAATTGTGCCGGGCACGCATCTCTACGGCCGAACGCATCGAGGGTGTTATGCAGTCCGTGCCAGCCAAGCGTCGCCGCGGAGATTTCAGGCGAGAAATCGTCACGCGACGACGCCTGCCGCCATCCGGGACCGCTTACCGTGGGCAAACGTCCCAGAAGCCGCTGGTGCGCGAGGCATTGGTATAATACCAGCAGTAGTTCGGAGCGGGCGCAGGTGTCGTCGCCCAGGCCGTCGCAGCGGCGGCTGTCGCAAAGCCGATGGCAGCGCCTGCGGCGACCGCAGCACCCGGCCGCCACCAATAGCCGCTCGGGCGAACCCATGGACGAACAGGCGCCGGCACGGGACGCACAGGGTGAATGGGATGGACTGGCCTGACCGGCGGCCGCACCACCGTACGGCCAGCCACCACGCCGCCGCGCGGGCCGCGAGCGACGAAACCGTGCCGATAGGTCACCTGCTCCGCAGGCGATGCCGATGCGGCTTGTGCCGGCGGCGCAATCACGATCGCCTCTGCCGGTGCGATCCCGGCCAGAAGCGTGGCGAGACATGCGATGGATAGTATGCCTGCTTTCATGCGTCCTCTCCGTTGCAAAAATATCCGGCGATCACGAAAGCGCCGGTCATGCCTCCGGTGTTTCCAAGCGCCGAGCCGCCGGCGGATCGCCGCGGCCCGGACCTTGCAGGTTACCGATTGTCCTCGGGGATAATCTCGTTCAGGCCTTCGCCGAACGGGATGTATTTCTTGTTGGGATGCGTCTTCAGCTCCTCGAAATGCTGGATGATGACCGGCGCGAAATACATGCCGGCCCAGCCGTTGTCGGTGCCGCTATAGCGTCCCGGCGACGTCGCATGGCCATTGGTGGGCGCCGCACCGTTGAAGGTCATGTCGTATTGCTCGGCCGGGTCCCACAGCAGGTTGTAGGCGGCCATCACCTTCAACGGCTGTGACGGCCCGAGCCAGGTGTCCTTGGCGGTGTTGACCGCTTTCCAGTCCTTGACACGGACACCGCCGAACACCTGCGAGGCGTAGTAGATGAACTGCGACCGCGTTCCGGGTCCCTTGCCGAGCAGCGAGGCGCTGAGGTCCTGGCCGTCGAAGATGATCGGCTTGCCGTCATTGTCCTTCCACTCGTGCTCCGGGACAGTAAGGCCCGCGATCTTCGCAATCGTCGGCCACCAGTCCATATGCGAGAACATGTCGGTGTTGACCTTGCCGGCCGGGATATGGCCGGGCCACCAGGCAATCGCCGGCACGCGGAAGCCGCCCTCGTAGACGGAGCCCTTCTCGCCGCGGAACGGCGTATAGCCGGCGTCGGGGAAGGCATCGATCCAGGCGCCGTTGTCCGTGGTCCAGATGACGATGGTGTTGTCGGCAAGGCCGGCATCGCGGATCGCCTGGATGATCTGGCCGCTGTTGTCGTCCATCTCCATCAGGGCGTCGAGATAGTTGCCGCCGCCCGGCGACTTGCCCTTCCAGCGGGGCGACGGATTGTTGGGATTGTGAACCTTCTCGAAAAAGACGTTCATGAAGAAAGGCTTGCCGTCCTTGGCATGCGCCTTGATCCAGTCGACGGCGTCGCCGCGCATCGTGTCGTCGACGGTGGCAAGATCACCGTAACTCACCTTCTGCTTCACCACCTTCGCCGGCTCTCCGGCCTTGCCGTCGAACATCGACAGATTGATCTGGCTCCACACCTTCATGAAATCCGGGTCGTTCTTCGGGAAGTTCGGATGCAGGACGGGATCGTCATAGGCATAGACGCCGGCATAGTAGGGCAGCATGTCGTGCATCTCGTCGAAGCCATGTGCCGTCGGGAAGTTCTCCGGCCGGTCGCCGAGATGCCACTTGCCGTACATCACGGTGGTGTAGCCGCCCTTCTGGAAGGCCTCGGCGATGGTCGGCGTCTCCTTCGTCAGCCCGTTGGGGTCGCCGGGGACGAGCACGGAGGAGAGCGCCGAACGGATCGGGATGCGTCCGGTGATGAAGGACGCGCGGCCGGCGGTGCAGCTCGCCTGCCCGTAATAGTTGGCGAAACGCATGCCCTCGGCGGCCATGCGGTCGAGGTTCGGCGTCGGCGCGCCGCGCATCACGCCGCCGCCATAGCTGCCGAGATCGCCCCAGCCGACATCGTCGGACATGATCATCACCACATTCGGCTTTTGTGCCGGCGCTGACTGCGCCCAGGTGGAATTGGCGGGCGAAATCGCCGCCGCGAGCGCGACGGCGCTTGCCAGCAATGCAATCTTCTTCATGCATGTACCTCCGTTTGTAATGCCTGATCGTTCGGCGCCGTCAGTCGGCGGGCACCGCCGCGGGAAATGCCCACTTGCCGCTCAGCACCTCGGCATGGGGACGATAGAGCCGTACCCAGTAGTTCCAGCCGGGGAACGTCGCCAGGCAGTTGGGGACCTGGCCGTCGCAGCCGCCGAATTGCACGTCGACCGAGCCGTCGGCATTTTTCTTCGCGGAAACATTGTTCAGGGAGTTGCCGCCGTTCGCGGCCTTCTGGAAATATCCCTCGCCGTTGTAGACGCTGATCGACCAGAAGCCGTCGACCGGCACTGGCCCGACATGCAGGCGGTAGACCGTCTTTCCATCGTTGTTCGCGGGGGTGACGGTGTCGTACAGCGCGTCCTTCTCCGGATTGCCGCCCCAACCCGTCGCCGTGCCGATCAGGTGCCGGACGGGGTCGACCTTGCCCCTCGCGCCGAACGTCTGCTTCGTATCGGGAACGGTCGCGGCCAGCGCGACAAGCGCGTCGCGGACCCTCTTCTGGCTCGCCTGGTCCCAATTCGGGGCTTGCCATGTCCCGGCGCTTTTTTGCCTGACCTTGATCGCGTCCTGCAGCGCGTGGACCGTTTCCAGATCGTTCGGCACCTCCGGGTCCACGAAGGTCCGTATCCCGACCATCACATAGCGGGTGCCGACCTGCTTACGGGTCAGCGTGCGGGAGCCGGCGCCGTAATAGACGGCCGGCGCGTACTGGTCCTCGTCGATCACGATCATCGACATGAAGCGCCCGCCCGCGGGCGGCATGGTGATCGTTACGGGACCGGCATCGAGATCGAAGACACCCGAGGAATAAAGAGTGTCGCGGTTCGCGCGGATGACCGTTTGCTTGTCGATGTCCATCACCTCGCGATGATGGCCGAGCTTGCCGATTCCGCCCGCCGCCTGGATGGAGGCTGCGAAATACATGTCGCTTTCGGCGCGGTTGAAATTGTCGGGCGTGACGGTCGCGCCCGGCTTCACCGCAATCGCGGATGCCGGCGCGGCGGCGATCTTCTCAAGGTCCGGCAACTGCCAGACCTTGTCGAAGAACAGTTTGCTCGGCCCGTACAGGCGGAACATGACTTCGAACCGGCCGCCCGGCTTCGTCGGAACCCAGTTGCCCTCCTTGTCGTCCGGCGCTTTCGGGCCGAAAAAGATGTCGACCGAGCCGTCCGCGTTCTTTTTCAGGCCGGTGTCTTGCGACGAGCGGCTGAACCGCGTCTGCCCGCGGATGAAGGTGTGCGTCTCCCGGTCATAGACGGTCGCGGACCAATATTGCGACACCGGAGCATTCGCAGGAACCGTCAGCCGGTAGGTGTCGCCGCCGTCAAAAGCCTTGCCGTCCTTGTCCTTGATGGAAATCAGGTAGAACTGGCCGCCGCCGAGATGCTTGATCCCGATGAAGCCGAATGAATAGGTCACGCCACGCCCGTCGACCGGGTATTGGTCGGGCGTCGGATAGTCGTCGGCCTGGCCGAGAACCACATCCGGCAGGCCCGGCGAGAACCAGTTGCCGGCGCCGGCATAGGGCGGGTACAGGCTTTCATATTTCGTCTCGATCCAGTCGTGGGCCTGCCGCGCGCCTTGCGTCAGCGCGCTCTCCATGTCCGCCGAAGGCGTAAACGGCTTGCCCTTCTCGATGCCGAGCGTCTTCAGGGTGTCGATCATCGCCCGGTCGCGGTCGAGCCACGGTTCCGACTGCACGATCCGGTCGAGCGACCGGAAGAAGCGCGCATCGTAGGGAATGGTGCTGTCGAACACCGTGTCGGCCGCGTCCACGAAGGTCGTCGCGCGCGGATTGGCCGCCTGCGACAGGGGATAGAGCTTCACCCGCCTGCCGTAGGCGACGGCCTTGGCGATATCCTCCTGCGAACCGCTCTTCAGGATCGACCGCAGCAGCGCAAACCCCTGATAGGATGTCGAGCGGAGAGGGATATATCCTTCCGGAACGGGCAACGCGTAGTCCGGCGGCAGGATGAGGTACTTGCCGCCCCGGCCCTTGTCGGCGCCGGCGGGGCCGGCATCCTCGAGCGCGACCTGCCAGACGTTGTCGATGTTGCCGGTGATCGAGCCGTCGTCGCCGGCCGGCGGAATTTCCAGCACGACGGGGCCGACGTCCTTGGTGTTGAAGAGCGGCATCAGGTAGATCGTGTCGGGATTGGGCGTCAGCGTCTGGTTCTTCCAGCTCGGCAGCTTCGACCAGTAGACGATCTGGTTCTCCTTCGCCCCGGCGACGTTGAACGCCTGCTGGAACATCAGGTCGGCATTGACGGCCGGCATGCCCCAGATGACGGCCTCGGCCGCACGACGCTCGACCGACTGCCGCGCGATGTCGTCCGGCGGCGCCGCCTGGGCCAAGGCCCCCGTTGCACAGGTGAAAGACGCCAGCACGCCGGCAAGCCGGGCGGCGGAGCGCACGCGATCGCGGATGGACGTTTGCCCCTCGCATCCGGGTGAAAACGCTGCATTCGATCTATCCAGGGTCCGCCGCATCCCTCACCCCCTCTGATCAGAGCACGGTAGCCGGCCCGTATCGAAGGACGCGGCGACCGCAGCCTGCAACGATAATGCGATTATTTTCGAGGTGTTATGCAGTCTGTGCCAAACGACGAGGTCGCGTTAATATTTTCCCAATGGGATATCTCAATAGTCGATATCAGGGAGGAGCCGGCATGTTGCGCACCGCTTCGAGAGCGATCGATGGCATCGACGATTTGCGCCATCTCGTTCACGGCAGCCAGGTCGATCTCGTTCAGCTCGATCCCGGACGGCTTCGCGGCGAAATACGGCACGTAAGCTCTGCGCAATTCGGCCTCAGCATCGGCAGCTTTTCCCATGGCGTGCGCGGGCGCGGCGTCTTCGGCTCACACCAGGCGACCATCGGCCTGGCCTTGTCCTCCAGCGGGCCGATGTCGCAATGGGCGTACAAATGCCATCCCGACGACCTGATCGTCTGCCCGCCGGGTTCGGACCATGAAAGCTCCTATCGCGGCCCCGTCACGATTTGCACGCTTTCTCTCTCGCCGGACATGCTCGCCAATCATTTCGCCAATGAGGGAAGCCTCCAGGATCAGGACTATTGGCATCGCATCCGGCGCATCCATATCGATCCGCAGCGGGCGGAGCATATGCGGCAGTCCCTTTCGCAGATCGTGTCCCTGCTGATGGCGCCGCACAAGCAGCGGTTCGATCCGGACTATGTGCGGCGCGCGGCGGCGGAAGCTTTCGGTCTTGCCTTCCTTCACGCCGGAACCGCCGACAGCCGCGAACCGATCCTGGCTGCGGCGAAGATCGTGCGCCAGGCGGAAGACTTCGTGGAAGGCACGGGCTTCCGGGCCGTGCATGTCTCCGAACTCTGCGCGGCGCTGAACGTGACCCGCCGAAGCCTGCACCGCGCCTTCTCGGAAACGCTCGGCATCGGGCCGATCGCCTATCTGCGCCAGCGGCGGCTCTCGGCGATCCATTCGGCGCTGCGCAGAAGCGACCCGAGCGCCACCACCGTCATGGACGTCGCCGCCGAGCATGGCTTCAGCGAATTCGGCCGCTTCGCCGCCTATTACCGGCAGCTCTTCGACGAATATCCTGCGCAGACGCTCCGCAGGATGCGATGAGGGGGGCCGTCAGGTCCCAGCCGGAGCGCTCCTCGACGCAGTCACAACTTCCTCCATTCATGTGAGAAAATTGCACCGTCAAAGCCTGGAACCAAACAGTCTGGATGGGCTGCCGCTCATATGTGATGAGGCTTTCATCGTATCGGATATACTGATATCAATTATCATTGCTCCACTTTTGGCGGACCAGATGACAGGCAAGGTACTCGTAATCGATCCTTCGGAGCGCCAGGACATCATGAGAGGACTGGCGAGTGATGTGCGCATCTCAATGCTGAAGCTTCTGCGAACAGCCGGACCGAAAAATGTAAATCAGATTGCGGACGAACTGGGCCTGCCTCAATCCACCGTATCTTCGAATCTGCAGATATTAGAAGATGTCGGATTGATTACGGCCGAAAGCATCAAGGCGAGAAAGGGAAGCCAAAAAATCTGTCGTTCGGCATTCCACGAAATCCTGGTGGCCTTTCATGACGATGTGGCCGGACGACGAGACGATCTTATCGAAGTATCGATGCCGCTCGGCCTGTATACGGAATTCGAGGTGACATCGCCATGCGGCCTGTGTTCCAGGGACGGCGTGATCGGGCTCCTGGACGTGCCGGACACGTTTCTTGAACCCGACCGCATGAAAGCCGGGCTTCTCTGGTTCACGCATGGTTTCGTCGAATATCAGTTTCCCAACAACACCATGCTCAAGAAAGCAAAACCGCGCGCGCTGGAATTTTCGATGGAACTGAGTTCCGAGGTTCCGGGTACTGCGGCCAACTGGCCCTCGGACATTTTTCTCCAGATTAACGGAATCGATGTCGGTACATGGACATCCCCCGGCGATTTCGGAGACAAGAGGGGAATTTACACGCCCGATTGGTGGAAACTCGCCGGTTCGCAGTATGGCAAGCTCAAGAATTGGCGTGTGAACGGCGAGGGCAGCTTCATAGACGGGCTCAAGATTTCCGATGTAAGGCTCAACGATCTCGCCATCGATCAGCATCGCTCGGTCCGCATGCGCATCGGCGTCAAGGAAGATGCCAATCATCCCGGAGGCATCAACATTTTCGGGCGTGGTTTTGGGAATTACGACCAGGACATCGTCCTTCGCATTCAAATCTGAAAATATGGCTCCCCGAAGCTTGACGTTGCGGTTCTGCATGGCATTAATATACCATTCATGCAGATACATACCCAATAGTTGGGTACGAAAGCTTCGTGGGGAGGAACATGGAAGCAAAAGTCACGTCGCATGCTCGCTATATGATCGCCGACATCGACAAAAGGCTCTATGGCTCGTTCCTGGAGCATCTCGGCCGGGCGGTCTACACCGGCATCTACGAGCCGGGCCATCCAACTGCCGATGCGAACGGCATGCGGCACGATGTGCTCGATCTGGTGCGCGAACTCGAGACACCGGTCTGCCGTTATCCGGGCGGCAACTTCGTATCGGCCTATAATTGGGAGGATGGTATCGGGCCGAAAAGCGAGCGGCCGACGCGCCTCGACCTTGCCTGGCGGACATCGGAGTCAAATCATGTCGGCGTCCACGAATTTGCCGATTGGGCCGAAGCGGCCAATACGGAGATGATGCTGGCGGTCAATCTCGGTTCACGCGGACTCGATGCGGCGCGGAACTTCGTCGAATACACCAATCATCCCGGCGGATCCTACTGGTCCGATCTGCGCAGGAAGAACGGTCGCGCCGAGCCCTGGAACGTCCGAACTTGGTGCCTGGGCAATGAGATGGATGGTCCTTGGCAGGTGGGCCACAAGAGTGCCGCCGAGTACGGCCATCTCGCCAACGAGACTGCCAAGGCGCTCCGCGCCTTCGATGAGACGCTGGAACTCGTGGTCTGCGGCTCCTCGCATTCGGACATGCCGACCTACCCGCAATGGGAGGCCACCGTGCTGGAAGCCACGTACGAGCAGGTCGACTACATCTCGCTCCACATGTACTTCGAGAACTATGAGAAGAACACGGCCGAATTCCTCGCCCTTCCCGAGAAGCTGGACCAGTATATCGGCACGGTCGGCGGGGTTATCGACTATGTCAAATCGAAGACGCGCTCTCGCCGCAACGTCAAGATTTCCTTCGACGAGTGGAACGTCTGGTATCACGAGCGGCGCGCCGACGCCAGGCGCATGAAGGAATGGAACTGGCCGCACGCGCCGGTCCTGCTCGAGGACATCTATAATTTCGAGGACGTGCTGCAGGTCGGCTGCATCCTCAACACGTTCATCCGGCGTTCCGATCTGGTGCGGATAGCCTGCATCGCCCAGCTCGTTAACGTCATCGCCCCCATCATGACCGAACCCGGCGGACCCGCCTGGCGCCAGACGATCTACTATCCCTTCAAGTTCGCCTCGCTTTATGGTCGCGGAACGGCACTGCAGCTCGATGTCGATTGCGCGACATATGTTTCCAACGTCTCCGCCAAGGTCTCCTACCTCGACATTGCCGGCGTTCACGACGGAGACGCCGGGACGCTGACGTTCTTTGCCGTCAACCGAAATGGCAGCGAGCCGATGACGATCGACCTGTCGATGGAGAGATTCGGATCTGCCCGGTCCGTCGAGCATACATTGATCAAGCATCAGGACCTGGAGGCGAGGAATACCAGAGACAATCCGGACAATGTCGCACCGCGAAGGACGGAGGACGCGGTGCTGGACAACAACGTGGTGCGTGTAACCGTGCCGCCATATTCCTATTCGATGATCAGAGTTCAGCTTTAGGTGAAATCTCGGTTGCGGCGGGAGGCCGAACCAGAACGGGAGGAGAGTACCGATGCCTGGAATTTTGACTTTAGCCAGAACCGCTATCGTTGCGGCGGGGCTGCTTGCCTCGGCCGCACATGCGGAGCAAACCGTCGTCTGGTGGGATTTCCTGAGCGGCGGCGACGGCGTTCGGATGAAGCAGATGATCTCGGATTTCAATGCGGCCCACCAGGGCAAGATCAAGATCGACGCGACGACTCTCGAATGGGGCACGCCTTTCTATTCCAAGGTTCAGACATCCACCGCGGTCGGGGAAGCGCCCGATATCATGACATATCACGCCAGCCGCATTCCGCTCGCCGTCAAGCAGGGCATCCTCCAGGAAATCACCCCGGACGACTGGAAGACGATGGGCCTTTCCAAGGACGATTATGCAAGCGCCACATGGGATGCGGTGACGGTCGACGGCAAGCAGTATGCCGTGCCGCTCGACACACATCCGATCGTTCTTTACTACAACAAGGATATATTGAAAAAGGCTGGCCTGCTGACCGACGACGGCAAGCCGAAGGGAATGGATTCCGGCGAGCACTTCGAGCAGACTCTCAAGGCTCTGAAGGCCGCGGGCGTGAAATATCCGCTCGGTTCGGTCACCGCGGACGGCAACTTCATGTTCCGCACCATCTATTCGCTCATGGGCCAGCAGGACGGCGAACTGATGACCAACGGCGAATTCCTGGCTGGCGACAACGCCAAGAAGCTTGAAAACGCTCTCAGCGTCCTGAGGAACTGGACGAAGGAAGGCCTGCAGTCGACCTATACGGACTATCCGGCGACGGTCGCGCTCTTCACCTCGGGTGAGGCCGCCATGATGATCAACGGCGTCTGGGAAGTGCCGACCATGGTCGACCTTCACAAAAAAGGAAAGCTCTTCGAATGGGGCGCGGTCGAACTGCCGGTGATCTTCAACCATCCCTCGACCTATGCCGACAGCCATACCTTCGCCATTCCCGCCAACAAGGGCAAGGCGATCGACCCCGAGAAGCGGGCGGCGGTTCTTGAGATCATCTCCTGGATCGACAAGCACTCCCTGCTCTGGGCGACCGCCGGCCATATTCCCGCCTACAAGCCGGTGACGGAGAGCGCCGAATACAAGGCGATGCAGCCGAACGCCACCTATTCGCCGCTGACGGCGCACATGATCTTCGATCCGAGGACGCCGCTTGCCGGCATCGCAGGCCCAATCTTCGATGTCATGTCCAACTTCTTCGTGCCGACGCTGAACGGAGAGATGGAACCGGCAAAGGCCGTCGAGGAGATCAAAGCGGGTCTCAACGATCTCTGACACATGCATACCGGGCCGCCTTGACGGCGGTCCGGTATTTCCAACGGATTTTCGGGTGGGGAACATGCTCCGGAACAAGCGCAGCGAGATGATGATCGCATTTGTGCTCATCGCGCCGTTCGTGGCCATCTACGGCCTTGTCTTCATCTACCCGACGGTGAAGCTGTTCATGATCAGCTTTACCGATGCGCCGCTGATCGGCCGGGGCAACTATGTCGGCTTCGACAATTATACCCGGCTGCTCAGCGACCGGCGCTTCGGCACCGCCCTCTGGAACACGGCCTATTTCGTCCTGCTTACGGTCGTGCCCGGAACGCTTGTCGCCTTCGCCATCGCGCTCAGCGTCAATCGTCTTGCAGGTCGGCTACAAGCCTTTGTTCTGGCGCTGTTCTTCCTGCCCTATATCCTGCCGGTATCGGTCGTCTACATGATATGGGACTGGACGCTCAACTATCAGTTCGGCATCGCCATGCATGTGTTCGATCTGCTGGGTATCAATCGCGTGCCGGTGTTCAAATCGGCCGCCTGGTTCATGCCGGCGACCGCCTTCATCACCGTCTGGTGGACCGCCGGCTTCTCCATCCTCCTGTTCATTGCCGGCTTGAGGGCCATCCCCGTCGAAATTTACGAGGCGGCTTCTCTCGACAATGCCGGCCGATGGTCCATCTTCAGAAGCATCACCTGGCCGCTCATGTGGCCGATTACGGCCCTCGTGCTCACGATCCAGCTCATCCTGCAATTGAAGATATTCGACCAGGTCTACCTGTTTTCGGTCGGCGGTCGCCCGAACGACAATATGGTGCTCGTCTACTACGTCTTCCAGCGCGCCTTCCAGTCCGATCAAGGCGGGCGAGCCGCAGCGGTAGCCGTCGTTCTTTTCATCATCGTCATCGTCGTTTCGGTGCTGAATTTTCAACTCACCCGGCTTTCCAAAGGCAGCTCCAGATGAATGCGAACACGTTGCGGCGTCTGAATCTGATGGGATTTGCGATCACGCTCGGCACCGTGATCGTCTCAGTGCTCTGGGCTTTCCCCATCTACTGGGGTGTGGTCTCGTCGCTGAAGCCGGAGGAGGAAGTCGTCAGGCCCTATATCGAGCTCTGGCCCGACACATTCACCTTCTCTCACTATTATTTTGCATTGACGCACACGGAGATCGGCCGCTGGTACCTGAACTCCATCGTCACCGCGCTTGCCATTACCGCCCTTACCGTCACGTCTTCGCTCTTTTGCGGATATGCCATCTCTCAGCTGCAATTCCCCTTCCGCAAGCCGCTCTGGTGGCTGATCCTGGCAAGCTTCATGGTCCCGCTGCAGACCTTGATCGTCAACCATTTCGAGCTGATCGCCGCCCTCGGCCTCGTCAACACCTGGGCGGGTATCGTGCTGCCGCAGCTGATCCATCCGGTCGTGGTGATCGTCTACAAGCAGTTTTTCGACGGCGTGCCGAAGGATTTTCGTGAAGCGGCCGTAATGGACAACGCCTCGGAATGGCGCATCCTCACCAGCATCTATATTCCCATGAACTGGGGCGTCACCGCGGCACTATCGATCGTGACCTTCATCTGGGCCTGGAATGCCTTTCTCTGGCCGTTTCTCGCCGTCACGCGCACGGAAATGATGACGATTACCGTCGGCATCACGCAGGTTAAGGAGGCCTTCGGGATCTACTATGCCCGCCAGCTGGCGGCGGCCGTCCTTGCCGGCCTGCCCGTCGCGCTTGCCTATCTGGTCTTCCAGCGGCGGGTCACCGAGGCGATCACGCTCTCGGCCGGCATCAAGGGCTGAAGGCTGCGGCCCATCCGCCGCTCGCCGTTTGCGCTTCACTGCGCATGGTAAGCCTTGCCGTCCCGGTCGAACAGATGGACGGAGGACGTATCGAAGCCCAGCTTGACGATATCGCCCGTCTGCACGCCCGAGCGGCCCTCGGCCTGTGCAATCATCTCCGCTCCGCCGTCAAGGGTACAATAAATCAGCGTGCGCTCCCCAAGCCGTTCCACTACGCCCACCTTGGCGGTCGTCGTCTCCGCTTCGCCTTGCGAGAGGACGCGCACTGCCTCCGGCCGAATTCCGAGTTCGTAGCTTCCGGGACCGGAATGCACGACATCGATATCGATTTCGATGCCGTTGCCGAGCCGCGCGCGGGATCGGCCGTTTCCCTGCACCTCCGCCTCCAGGAAATTCATGCCGGGGCTACCGATGAAGCTGGCGACGAAGCGCGAGGCGGGATGCAGATAGACCTCCATCGGCGTGCCGATCTGCTCGATCCTGCAATTGTTGAGCACGACGATGCGGTCGGCCAGCGTCATCGCTTCCGTCTGGTCGTGGGTGACGTAGATCATGGTCGACTTCATGCGCTGATGCAGCTGTGCAAGCTCTACGCGCGTGCGCACGCGTAGAGCCGCATCGAGATTTGACAGGGGTTCGTCGAAGAGGAAGGCTTTCGGTTCCTTGACAATCGCCCGGCCGATGGCGACACGCTGGCGCTGGCCACCCGAAAGCTGCGCCGGCCGGCGCTCGAGCAACGGTTCGATCTCCAGCATGCGGGCGGCATCCTTCACGCGGGCATCGATGTCGGCTTTGCCCATGCCGATATTTCGGAGGCCGAAGGCCATATTCTCCCGCACCGTCATATGCGGATAGAGCGCATAGTTCTGGAAAACCATGGCGACGTTGCGCTGACCCGATGCGAGAAGTTCGCTGCGCGTGCCGCCGATGGTCAGACTGCCGTCATCGATCTTTTCCAGCCCGGCGATCATCCGCAACAGCGTCGACTTGCCCGAACCGGACGGCCCCAGGAACACCATCAGCTCGCCGGAATTGACCACGAGCGATATATCGCTGATGACCGACACGCTGCCGAAGCTCTTCGACACATTGTCGAGTCTGATTTCCGCCATTCCACCCTCCCGAAGTTTCCTCCATTCTTGCCGGTACATATCGCGAGTCAAGATATAGTTGTCGGGACTGACGATCAAAATCGATCACACCACCGGCCTCGGATGAAACGCGACTGCCCGGCCGAGAGGGCAAAAGAGGGCGGGCGGCCGGGACCAACCGGGTGATCAGCCCCCCGGTCTGCGATTGACTGACGGCTCCTGATCGCATGCGCAGCGGCGCTATTGCCCGAGAAATGCCCGTGCGACGGCGGGATCGCCCTTGAGTTCGGACGAGGTTCCTTCACTGACGATCCTTCCGGCTTCCAGGACGTAGCCGCGGTTCGCCAGGGCGAGGCTGAGGGGCACATTCTGCTCCACGATCAGGATCGCCATGCCCAGATCGCGAATGCGTCTGAGCGCTTCGAACATCTCACCGACCACGATCGGCGCCAAGCCGAGACTCGGTTCGTCCAGCAGGAGCAGCTCCGGCTTGGACATGAGCGCACGCGCGATGGCGACCATCTGCTGCTCTCCGCCGGACATAGTGCCGACGATCTGGGACTTGCGATCCGCCAGCTTGGGAAACAGCTGGAAGACCTCCTGCATGGTGCTGGCCATCGAGGGGCGGGCGCGTGAGGGGTTGGAGCCGAGCCAAAGGTTGTCTTTGACGGTCATCTTCGTGAACACGCCCCGTCGTTCGGGGACATGCGCGATGCCTTTCTCGACGATTTTATGGGCCGGCACGGATGAGAGGTCGTCGCCGCGGAAGGAAACGACACCGCCCTTCCTCCGAGGCACGAGCGCCGTGATGCCGCGCAGGAGTGAGGATTTTCCCGCCCCGTTCGCTCCAAGGATGACGACGCACTCGCCCGCGTCGACACGGATGGAGGCGTCCTGGACCGCGAGGTGCTTGCCGTAGCTGACGGTGATGTTGCGGGCATCAAGCATGGGCGGCGCTCCCTAAATAGGCGTCTACGACCTGTTTGTCGGCGAGGACGTCCGCGGTCGGGCCGTCGGCGATCTTGGTTCCCGCGGTCATTACGATGCATATGGGACAAAGGGCGCGGACGGCCTGCATGATGTGCTCCACCAAGAGGATCGTCGTTCCAAGTCCGTTCAGGGAACCGATGAGGTCGATGGCAATCCCCAGTTCCGAAGGATTGAGCCCCGCCATCCACTCGTCTAACAGCAGGAGGCGCGGATTGGTCGAGATCGCCCGGGCGAGTTCGACGCGCTTCTGGTCGATGTAGTTCAGGTCGTTGACGGAGCGGCCGCCCTGGCCCTTCAAGCCCACCCTTTCGAGGATGTCGTCGGCCGCGTCTCTCGACGCCGCCATCGAGAACGATTTTCCTGCGAACGCCATCGGCAACATCACGTTCTCGTGTACCGACAAAGACGGGGCGAGCCTGACGAGCTGGAAGGTGCGAGCGATTCCGGCGCGGGCGACTTGGTGGCATGGCCGTCCGTCTATTCTCTGCCCCTCGAAAAACATATGCCCCGCCGTATGGGAAAGCGCCCCGGAGACAAGGTTCATCACTGTGCTCTTGCCCGATCCGTTCGGTCCGAGCAGGCCCACCATTGACCCTTGTGTCACCTTGAAGCTGAGATCGTTTACGGCGACGAGACCGCCGAATTTCTTCGTAACATTGCGAAGCTCAAGCATGAGGGGCCTCCCGACGACCGAGCCGGGATCGCAGGTCGGTCGCGAGCGCCAGCAGCCCGTTGGGGACGAGGAAGACCGCGGCCACGAATGCGAGTCCCAGGGCGATGTAAAACTGATCCGGGAAATTCACCGACAACCACTCGAAAAAGAAGTACAGCGGCACCGCGCCGAATACCGGACCCCAGACGCGGCCGGCACCGCCCACCAACGCCATTATCAGCGTAATGAAGGATATCGTCGGATTGAAAACGATTGAGGGTTCGATGTAGGTCCACCGCGGAGCCTGGACAGCACCCGCCAGCGTGATCACCATCGACGAGAAAACGAACAACGCCAGCTTTATCGCCGTCACGTTCACCCCGGCATGCCGCGCGACGACCTCGTCGTCGCCGAGGGCGTGGATGGCCATTCCGTAGCGCGTCCTCTGCAACGCCCACCGGGTCCCGATCGTCAGCACGGCCAGCGCCAGCAGCATCCAGTAGATGTCGGCCGGCGAGACGTCGAAGAAGACATAACGGCCGAGCGTGTGCGTGACGGTGGTCTCGAACCAGGTGATCAACTGCCGCACCAATTCAGCGAGCCCAAAGGTGAACACCACAAAGTAGATGCCTGCGAGCCTCAACGTCACCAGGCCGACGACCACAGCGAGTACCAAACCCACGGCGGCGGCGGCCAGGATCGTGACGGCAAACGGCGCATGTTCCGCCAGAACCGCGACGGTGTATGCCCCGACGCCGTAGAAGGCGACGGTCGCGAGAGACACGTAACGGGTCGGGCCGGAGAAGAGGGCCCATGCCGAGGCGAGCACGACGTAGCTCAGGAGACCGACGAAAAGCCCCACGACATACTCGGAGGAAAAGAACGGGACAACGGTCAGCGCTGCGATAGCCAGAAGAGCGCCGCCTAAATAGAGAGCTTGCTTCAAGATGCGCTCCATTCGATCAGGAAAACAGGCCTTGCGGCCGCCAGAGAAGGACGCCGAGGAAGATCACATAGGTCGCGGCCAGGGTCAGACCCGGATCGATCGTCGACACGAAGGCTTCGACGACGCCGAGGATCAGCCCGGCGACAAGCGCGCCGCCGATGTTGCCTAATCCACCCATGATGACGATGACGAGCGCCTTCATCGTGAGGAAGCTGCCGTCGACAGCCGTGAACGACTGGTACATCGAGACGACCGCTCCCCCGGCGGCGGCGATCGCGCCGCCAAGCGCGAACGCCATCGCGGCAGAGCGATCGCGGTCGATCCCGACGAGCGGGGCGAATTCGGGATTCGTCGCCACTGCCCGCAGGTTGATACCCCAGCGGGTGCGTTCGATCAGGAGCCAAAGGCCGACGCCGATAACGAAGGCGAACGCGAGGCCGAGGACCCGGCCTGACGCGATCTTTGCTCCGGCGATCTCGACGGGCGCCTGCAGCCAGGAATATCCGCTCAGGCCCGAACCGAAACACCAGATCATCAGTCCCTGTGCGAGGAACATGAGCCCGAAGGTAAGGAGGATGGAGTCGATCTCGAGCTTGCCCGCGTCCTTGGTCCGGCGGACGAGAGGACTGAGCAGAAGCTGATAGATGGCCCAGGCGAGGAGGAAGCCCGAGGGCACCGCCAGAACCAGCCCGAGGATGGGGCTCAGCGCCAGATGCCTGTTGAGAAGCAGCACGAGAAACGCGCCCGCGATCACGGTCTCGCCGTAGGCGAGATTCATGATGCGGGCGACGCCGTATTGTATGGTCAGGCCCATGGCGATCAGGGCGTATGTTCCACCGAGCACAAGCCCGATCACCAGTGTCGAGACGAACATCGTCGTTTACTTCCAATCGGGTTTGGGGATCACGGCGGTCGTGGCGCCCGCCTTGTCGAGCGGCGAGATGCCCACGAAATGGCCACCCTGCCATTGCCCCGTGAACCACAGGTTCTTGAGCTGGTTGCCCTCAAGCTTCGTCGGGCCGAGAACGGTGTCGAACGTGCCGCTCGCAAGTTCGGCGGTCACCGCGGCCCTGTCCAGGCCCTTGCGTTGGATCGCCTGCGCAAGCATTTCGAGCGAGGCATAGACGACCGGGCTGGCCCAGGCATCGGGAGCCTTGCCGATGAACTTCGTATGCCGCTCAACATAGCTCTTGATCGCCGGGCTGTTCGCGTCGATGCCACCGACGCTGATGACGCCCTCGACATTGCCGCCGTTGATCTCGGGGTAGATGGCGAAGCTTGTTCCGACGCCCGTATGGAAAACCTTGGGATTGTACCTGGAGAGCTGCGCCTGCTTGGTGATCGCGAACGTGTCGCCAGGATACGAATAGGCGACGAAGATGTCGGCGCCGCTGGCCGAAGCCTCGGAGACCAAGGTGCCGAAATCCTGCGTGCCGAGCGGATAGGTCTTGTCCATGGCCAGCTTGAGACCCGCTTCCGCGAAGGCCGCACGGGCAGCGGCCGACAACTCGATGCCAAAGCCGTCCGCGATCGCTATCATGGCGATGTTGCCGTTGAGCGTGCCGTCCTTTACCTGGGGCGACACGACATCGACGAACGACTTGGCGTAGCTCTCGGCCGAGCCCAGAAGCCAGAACGTGTTCGGCCAGCGCTTGGCGAAGTCGTCCGCATGCGGGACGATCGAGGTGCCAGCGAGCTGGGGGTAGCCGAAGCGGGCCATCAACGGCGCGGCAGCAAGGTTGAATCCGGTTCCCCAAGGCGCGAGGATAAAGTCGACCTCGTCCTGGCGGGCAAGCCGCTCGATGCCGCGGACGACTTCCTCCGTCTGCGAACGGTCGTCGTAGGCGATGATCTCCAGCGAAAGCTTCGAGCCGTTCGGAAGGGTCAATCCCCCGGCTTCTTTGACATCGTTGGCCCAGAGCTCGTAGTTGGGGATGGTCGTCGTTCCCGCGCCCGCGGCGTTGACGCCGGTCTTGGAGACGACATATCCAATTCGCACCGACTTTCGCTCCTCGGCGCTCGCCTTCGAGAACAGGCCGGAATATGCCGCCGTGCTCGCGAGCACGGTACCGAGAAATTGACGACGTCCGATTTCCATATCTTCCTCCCATATGGTTGCTTCGACATTCGGCGTGCCGCCTTTCGGCCCGCCCCACGCGGAACCCATGTCCCGCACTCACTCCCCTGCTCGCATCCGTACGGTTCACGCCAGCGTGGACGGAATGGCGACGCCGAACTTCCTCGCGAGTTCCACCAGATTTTCGACCGTGCCTTTCGCGAGCGGAATACCCTCCGATACTCGGGTCCTGGCGGCGGCCGCCCCGCTTTCTCCAGGAAGGCGCACCGCCTTTACGCCGTCAGCGGCGGGCAGCGCATGGATGGCGTCAGCCAACTCGTTCGCGGCCGCTTCGAATTCATCGAGACCTCCAAAGGCAGTCGGGTCGATCGCGATCACGACGCCGTTGAAACCACCCTTCTTCTTGCCTGTCAGAACGGGCGCGATGACGGCATTCCCGGCCAGTACGCTCACAAGCAGTTCGATCATGAGGGAAAGGCCGGAGCCCTTGGCCCCCGCCATCGGCAGCAGCGCGGCCACCTTGCTCGGGTCAGTCGTCTCAGCTCCGTTTTCGTCGACAGCCCAACCTCTCGGAATGTCTTTGCCCGCGTCCTTCGCGGCCATGATCTTGCCAAGAGCCACCGCAGCCGTGGACATGTCGAGGAGGATGGGATCGCGCCCTTTGCCGGTCGGCACCGCGATGGAGAGCGGATTGGTCGAGATGGCCTCGCCCCTGGCTCCGAAATAGCTCATCAATGGCTTCGAGGCGCTCATCACCATGCCGACCATTCCGCGGCGCGCGATCGCCGACGCGAAATATCCCACCGCCCCGGCGTGCGAGATTGAACGCGCCGAACACCACCCGACACCGAAGTCGGCGGCGAGTTCGATGGCTTGCGCGACGGCGAGGTTCATTCCGACAGCGCCAGGGCACTTGCCCCCGTCGAGAACAGCGATCGCGCCCTTCTGGGTCACGGTCCGGACATGGCTGCCCGACACGATGGCTCCCTGCTCGATCATCTCAACATAGCGCGGAATGCGAAGAACTCCGTGGCTGTCGACCCCCCGCAGGTTGGCCCAGACAAGAAGGTCCGCCGTCTGGGCGGCGTCGCCGTCCGTGAAACCGCCGGCGCGCAAAAGACCGGCGGCGAAGTCTTTCAATTCGTCCTGAGATATCACCGTCATCTTGGCCATCCTCAGGTCGCCGCAAGCGGGGACGGGAAGAACTTGTCCAACCACCCCTTCATCATGGCCTTGGTGCGCGGCGCATCGCCGGGCGCGAGCGGGAAGTGGGCGGTGGTATCGACGAGCATCAGTTCTGTAGGCTGGCCCGCCTTCTCGAACATGCGGACGGATTCGATGGTCGGCGTGATGGTGTCATGCGCGGTGTGGAATAGCAGGAGTGGCCGGGGAGCGATGTTTGCGACAACGTCATCCGCCCGGAAGTTCATCATCGACCATGCGGTTTCCGTGGGAATCTCCATGATGGCCTTGGGCGACAGGTTCTTGCGCAGCGCTTCGGGAATCGGAACCGCGTCGAAGCGGGACATCCAGAGGCTTTCTCCCGTCTCCTGCTTATGGCGACGGCCGTTCTCCAGAATGCCGATGAACTTTCCCCAAGCCTCGGGCGTCGGATGTTGGCCGCGGAACTTGCGCTCGCCGTCGCCCCATCCGCAGGAGGACAGGCAGCAGGCGACCCGTTCGTCAACACCAGCAGTGTAGACCGACACCGCTGCGCCGAAGCTGTGGCCCGTGATGCCGATGCGTGCCGGATCGACTTCCGGCCGCTTGGCGAGCCAGGACAGCGCGTTCCTGGCGTCGGCGACCTGATCGAAGCACCGCACCTGGCCGCGCTCCCCCTCGCTTTCGCCGCAGCAGCGGAAATCGAAGCGGAGCGCGACATAGCCGAACGACTCCATCATATCGGCTTGAATCTGGGCGTGGCTTTCGTCCTTCGAGCCCACGAAGCCGTGGCAGACGATAAACGCGGGCAACGGTTGCCCGGCGTAACCTTCGGGAATGTGGATCACTCCCGAGAGCTTCAATCCATCGGATTCGAACGTGACCTTTTCCTGCATGGGAACCCTCACTCGGTGTTGCTGGACGGAGGCGGCTCAGCCGAGAGCCTGGAACGGGAAGAAGTGCTCGCGCCATTCGAGAGGAGCCGGCGACCCCCAGACGTTCATGTCGCGCACATTGCCGGGACGTTCGAGATTGGTGATGACGCGCGGCTCGAAGCCGGCGTCGTCGGCGACGGTGGCCATCGGACCGGAGCACTCGACCATGCATCCGCTGGAGTCGAGGTAGTAGGCATAGGTGTTATCGCCAGGGCGATGGCGACCCGGCCCCCACATCAGCTGGCGATCATATCTGTCGAGGATGTCGCCGAGACGGCAGTACATGTTGAATTCGGGGAACTCAAAGGAATAGTGGTGCAGACCAGGCGCTGTCCCCTTGACCACCCCGAGGATATGGTGCTGGCGATTTCCACCATACATCCAGGACAGGGCATCGTTGACCATCCGCTCGGTGAGCTTGAGTCCGGCGATCGCCGTCAATTGTTCCCGCGTTGCCTGCGGATCGGGGGAAATCAGGTTGGCGTGGTCGATCCGTCGAGGCCCCACCCCCCGAGTCGGATAGCGCGGGTTGTACATGTCATCCCGAGCAGGCGTGTGTATTTCGAACCGCAACCCTTCGGGCGTCTTGAAGGTCACTCCCGCCGCGCAGCAGTCAAGGCTCGGCTTTCGCGCGAGCACGACGCATCCGGCGCCCTCGATCCGATCTGCAGCTGCCTCCACCGCGTCCACCGTCAGCGCCTCCAGACCGATCGTATGGCAGGAATTTTCCGCGGCAGCCAAGAGCACGAGCTCCGCCTTGCGGCCGTTCGCCGAAAGCCAGACTTCGCTGGGATCCTCGTTCGTCACGTTCAGCCCGAGAATATCGGTGGAATCGCGCACGACATCCCCGATCCGGTTGGTGTTGAGCTTTATGTGACCCAGGGCATGCACGAGGTGCGTCATCAATTCCTCCCTCATAAGCGTTGCGCCTCTCATAGACCCCATTCTTCCCGGATGCAATAATTTCGAAATATTTTTATTTTTTCGAAAAATTCATTTATCCGACTTCGTTCCTAAGAAGCCCGATCCCTGGGATGTCCACCTCCACGATGTCGCCTTTCGACAGGAACTCCTGAGGGGAACGGCTGGAACCGAAACCGGACGGCGTGCCCGTCGCGATGACGTCGCCGGGGCGGAGCGGGGTGAAGCTGGAGATGTAGGAGATGAGCCAACCGATGCCGAAGATGAAACGGTCAAAGCCGATCCGCTGCTTGACGACTCCGTTCACCCTCGTCTCCAGCGCCAGCCGGTGCACCCCGCCGACTTCATCCGCGGTCACAAGATATGGCCCGCATGAGCCGCTTCGGTGGAAGTTCTTTCCGGGTGTGAACTGCGACGAATGCTTCTGCCAGTCCCTCGCGCTGCCGTCGTTGAAACAGGTGTATCCGGCGACGTGAGCCAACGCCTCACGCTCTGCAATCCGGTGTCCCGCCCGGCCGATCACCACCGCGAGTTCGCCCTCGAAATCGAAACGGTCCGTAACATCGGGCTTCTCCAGAAGAGCGCCATGCCCCACCAGCGAATCCGCGAAACGCGTGAACAGCAACGGATATGCGGGATCAGGCTTGGGCTCTGCCGCGTCCTCCCGGAAATTGGACGCCACACAAAGTATCTTGGCGGCCGGCGGCACCGGAGGCAGCAGTTCGACGTCCGCGACGGAGAGGGCTTCCCAGTTGGTCCAGGCAGCACCGCCGAACGCGTCCCATCCGGCAAGATATGCCGCTAAATCCGGGGGAATCGGTGCTGCGATTGGAACGATCGATCCGCCCTCGACTTGGCCGATCCCGGATTTTCCCTGGTGAATGAAATTCGCGATCCTCATGGCACTCCCCGTTGACGGGGGAAGCGTAAGCATTTTTCGTCATAATTCAATAATTTCGTAATTTTTCCCATTTGCCGACATAAGTGCGCACCGCCAGCTATTTGCGAAATTGCGGCCTCTGACGTAGGATGCGCACAACTCACGGGAAGCGAGGGAGCATGATGGAGCTGGTGAAGACGCGTGGCGAAACCCGAGCGGGGGACGTGCTGCAGAGACTGCGCGAGGACATCCTCGGATGCGTGCTCCAGCCCGGCGAGAAATTGCGCTTCGAATCGCTGCGTGACCGCTACGAAGTCAGTTTCTCGACGCTTAGGGAGGCGCTTTCCCGCCTGGCCGCCGAACAGCTCGTCGTGGCCGAGGGCCAGCGTGGTTTCGTCGTTGCCCCGGTGTCGATCGCGGACCTCGAAGACCTGACCAATGCGCGCGTCCTGCTCGAACGTGAAATGCTGCGCCAGGCCATGGAGAAGGGCGACGATGCCTGGGAGGCTGGAATTCTCGCCAGCTACCATCGCATGGACAGGCTTCAGACGAGACTCGGCGAGCACTATTATCTCGACCCGACCTGGAGCGGTCTCCACGAGGCCTTCCACTATTCCCTGGTCGTTGCGTGCGGGTCTCCGGTGCTTCTCGGCATCCGGCAGAAGCTTTTCGAACGCGCGCACCGTTACCGCCGGATGTCATCCAAGTTCCGGACGCAGTGGCGGCCCAAGGACGTCGAGCACAAGTCCATCATGGACGCGGCCCTGGACCGCCACGCGGAGGCGCTGGACTTCATCGAATCGCACATACGGGAGACCACCTCGAACGTGATCGAGTTCGCGGGCCATCTCTTCGAGGACAAAGCGCTGCCCAAGCGCAAGGCGGGCACCCAGAGATAGCCGGTTTCACAAATCTAATAATTTCGAAAATTTTGTATATTGCGAAATTATTCGCCACGTCCTAGAACGTCCTCGATTGGCAGATCGGCCGCATGGCAGCCGCACCTCGCCTACAGGAGGAGATTCATGAACATGATCGCGAAAGGTAGCGCAGAGGCCGTCCAGATCCCGGCGACGATGAAAGCCGCCCGGATGCACGCCGTCGGTGCCGAGCTGAAGCTCGAGGAACTACCGACACCGACACCGGGCTCCATGGACGTCATGATCCGCGTCCGCTCGTGCGGCATCGTACCCAACCTCGGCAACATTCTTGCGAACTGGACGACCTGGTTCCCCGAACTTCCCCTGCCCCCGTTGCCCGCGATCTTCGGGCTTGATCCTGCTGGCGAGGTCGTGGCCGTCGGCGGGCAAGTCCACGGCATCAAGCTGAACCAGCGCGTCTATGCGAACCCTCTGCGCACCTGTGGCTCCTGCAGGCACTGCCGCCGTGGTGATCAATTCTCCTGCAAATATTCGGCCTTCCAAGGATATTTCGGCTTCAGCCACCACGCCATGCAGACGTTCGGCGACTACAATACTGGCGGCCTCGCGGAATACATGGTCGTCCCCGCATCCTCTATCGTCGCTATCCCGGACAACATGACCTTCGACCAGGCCGCCCGCCTCGGCTACATGGGGACGGCCTATTCCGCCCTCAAGCGTGCCAAGGTCGGTCCGACCGACACGATCTTGGTCAACGGCATCTCCGGGACCCTCGGCATCGGCTGTGTGGTCTTCGGCCTGGCAATGGGCGTCAAGAAAATCCTGGGCACGGCGCGCGACGCCGGGTTGCTCGAGGAGTTCAGGAAACTCGCGCCCAACCGCATCGAAGTCCATTCGATAAATGACGGTCCCATCGACACTTGGGCGAGGTCGCGCACTGACGAAAGCGAAGGCGTGGACGCCTTCATCGACTGCAACGGTCCGGGTGCGTCCCACGAAAGTTTCAAGCAGGGCCTCAGGGCGCTGAGACGCGGCGGTTCTGCGGTCGATATCGGTGCCGTCGCCGGAGAGATACCGATCGATGTCCATTTCATGATGGACAACAATCAGAAGCTCATCGGCTCGCAGTGGTTCAGCACCGCCGAAGGCCAGGAAATGGCCGATATGGTCGCCTCGGGCATGGCGGACTTCTCCATCCTGGAAACGGAGGCATCTCCGCTCGAGAATGTCAACGAAGCCATTTCCGGCATCGGCAAGCGCCACGGCGGCTTCTCAAACTTCGTCATCCATCCGTAGTCGGGACAGGGACCATGAAGATCAGACGCGTAGTCACCGGCAGGGACGCCGACGGAAAATCGATCGTCGTCAGCGACGGCAGTTCGCCGAAGGAGATGGTGTTCGAGCACACGCCGGGCTTCGTATCCTCCCCGATCTGGATCACGAATTCGACGCCGGACCTCAAGAAGGGGCACGACTGCCCCATGGCGGACGCGACGACGATGCTCGCGCCAGCCGGCGGCGCGGTTTTCATGCTTGTGACCTTCCCGCCGGACTCGGTCATGGGATCGCCCGATTTCAACCCGGAAAAGGCTGGAGTCGAGCACTTGGCCGCGGCCCCTGGGATCGTCGAGACCTTCGAACTGGACAATCCGGGCATGCACACGACGCCGACCGTCGACTTCGTCACCGTGGTGAAAGGCGAGATCATGCTCGAACTGGACGATGGGGAAAGGGTGTTCCTCAAGCAGGGCGACACGGTCGTGCAACATGGTGCGCGTCATGCATGGAGAAATCCAGGCACGGAACCGGCAACCGTCTCATTTGTCATGATGGGCGCGCAGACCTAGGCGCATCACAAACATCGCATCGTCGGCTTAGCGTCAAGTCTCCGTATCGGTACGGAGGCACACCGCATGATACATACGCCGAGGGCTCGGACCGGAAATGCCGCGGTGGGCTTGCATCCTTCAATCAAAGCGAACGCCTTATACCGTCAGATGGCGACGTGCTTCCGGCGTGTCCAGCGTCTCGGCCAATCCATGGTGCACGATCTCGCCGCGGTCCATGATGTAAACGAAGTCGGCGAGTTCGCGGCAGAAGTCGAGATATTGTTCAACAAGCAGGATCGCCATGCCGGTCGAGTCACGCAGATAACGGATCGCCAAGCCGATGTCCTTGATGATCGAGGGCTGGATACCTTCGGTCGGTTCGTCGAGCACCAGAATCTTCGGTCGTGTGACCATGGCCCTGCCGATCGCCAGCTGCTGCTGCTGCCCGCCGGAAAGATCGCCGCCGCGACGCGACAACATCGACTTCAGCACCGGGAAGAGACTGAAGATTTCATCGGGGATATTGCGGTCACGGCGGCCAAGCGGAGCAAAGCCGGTTTCCAGATTTTCCTTCACCGTCAGAAGCGGAAAGATCTCGCGCCCCTGCGGCACATAGCCGATGCCCAGCTTGGCGCGCGCAAAGGGCGGCAAGCCGCTGAGCTTCGCGTCGTTGAAGGTGATGGTTCCTGCCGAGATCGGATGCTGGCCGGTGACGGCGCGCAAAAGCGAACTCTTGCCGACGCCGTTGCGCCCGAGCACGCAGGTAATCTTGCCCATTTCGGCTCTGATCGAGATGCCGCGCAAGGCCTGGGCGGCACCATAATGAAGATTTGCGTTCTCGACTGTCAGCATCTCAGCGCCCCAGATAGTTCTCGATCACCCTCGGATCGTTACTGACGAAATCGATGGATCCTTCCGCCAGCACCGAACCTTCGGCAAGACAGGTAACCTTCACACCGAGATCGCGGATGAAGCCCATATCGTGCTCGACGACCACGACAGACCGCGTCTTGGCAATGTCCTTGAGCAGAATAGCCGTTTCCGCCGTCTCGGCATCCGTCATGCCGGCCACAGGTTCGTCCACGAGCAGCAGTTTCGGCTCCTGCGCCAGCAGCATGCCGATCTCCAGCCACTGCTTCTGGCCATGTGAAAGATCGGCTGCGAGTTCATGACGCCGATGCGTCAGCCGCACCGTTTGCAGGATTTCCTCGATACGCGTTTTGTCCTCCCCCGAGAGGCGATAGAGGAGCGTCGAAAACACCTTGCGCCGGCGGTTGAGCGCCAGTTCCAGATTGTCCCAGACGGTATGGCTTTCGAAGACCGTGGGCTTCTGGAATTTTCGGCCGATGCCGAGCTGGGCGATCTCGGCCTCGTCCTTCTTGGTCAGGTCGATATTGCCGTTGAAAAACACCTCGCCCTCATCAGGCCGGGTCTTACCGGTAATGATATCCATCATCGTCGTCTTGCCGGCGCCATTCGGGCCGATGATGGCCCTGAGCTCACCGGGCTCGATGACGATGGAGAGCGAGTTCAGCGCCTTGAATCCGTCGAAGGAGACGGAGACACCGTCGAGGTAGAGCACGCTGTTGGGTTTGACGTCGGGAATCATGGTCTACTCCGCAGCCTGGATTTTTGCCTCGACGCCCTCTTCGGCGACTGCCGGCGGTATGCCGTTCGAGAGAGGATTCCGCTTGCCGAAATGCTGAGCGATCGTGCCGACGATACCCTTGGGCAGGAACAAGGTGACGAGCACGAATAGACCGCCAAGCGCAAACAGCCAGTAGTCGGGGAAGAGGCCGGTGAAGATCGTCTTGCCGCCATTGACGAGGACGGCGCCGATGATCGGCCCGATCAGCGTCGCACGCCCGCCGACAGCCGTCCAGATGACGACCTCGATGGAATTGGCCGGCGCGAATTCGCCGGGATTGATGATGCCGACCTGCGGCACATAGAGCGCGCCGGCAACACCTGCCATCATGGCCGAAACGACGAAGGCGAAGAGCTTGAAATGCTCGACGCGGTAGCCGAGGAAACGCGTGCGGCTTTCCGCATCGCGCACGCCGACCAGCACTTTGCCGAATTTCGAGCGAACGATGGCCGAGGCGATCATCAGCGACAGCGCCAGAAAGATCGCGGTAGCGGCAAACAGCGTGGCACGCGTGCCATCCGCCTGCACATTGAAGCCGAGGATGTCCTTGAAGTCGGTCATGCCGTTATTGCCGCCGAAGCCCATGTTGTTGCGGAAGAAGGCAAGCAGCAGCGCATAGGTCATGGCCTGGGTGATGATCGACAGGTAGACGCCGTTGACGCGTGACCGAAAGGCGAGCCAGCCGAAGACGAAGGCCAGCAGGCCGGGCACGACGAGCACCATCAGCGCCGCAAACCAGAACCGGTCGAAGCCGTACCAGAACCAGGGCAGCTCCTTCCAGTTCAGGAAGACCATAAAATCGGGCAGGATCGGATCGCCATAGACGCCACGCGAACCGATCTGCCGCATCAGATACATGCCCATCGCATAACCGCCGAGCGCGAAGAAGGCGCCATGGCCGAGCGAAAGAATGCCGCAAAAGCCCCAGACGAGATCGAGCGCCAGCGCCAGCAGCGCATAGGTCAGATATTTGCCGAACAGCGCCATGATATAAGTCGGCACATGCAGCGGATTATCTGCGGATGTCGCCAGGTTGAGCACCGGCACCAGAACCGCCACCAACAGCAGGATGGCAATGGCAACGGAGATCCGTCGATCGAGAGACCGGAGAAGGAAGGCCGTCGTCATGCTTCCACCGCCCTTCCTTTGAGTGCGAAGAGCCCGCGCGGCCGCTTCTGGATGAAGAGAATGATGAGGACGAGCACGAGGATCTTGCCGAGCACAGCGCCGGCAAAGGGCTCAAGGAACTTGTTGACGACGCCGAGCGAAAGCGCCCCGACCAGCGTGCCCCAGAGATTGCCGACACCGCCGAAGACCACGACCATGAAACTGTCGATAATGTAGCTCTGGCCGAGGTTTGGCGAGACGTTGTCGATCTGCGAGAGCGCCACACCCGCCATGCCGGCAATGCCGGAGCCGAGCGCGAAGGTGAAGGCATCGACCCAGCCGGTGCGGATGCCCATGGAGGAAGCCATGCGGCGGTTCTGGGTGACGGCGCGCATCTGCAGGCCGAAGGCGGAGCGCTTCAGGAGCATCAGCAGCGTGACGAAGACGGCCATCGAGAAGACGATGATCCACAGGCGGTTCCAGGTGATCGACAGGCCGCCGAGTTCGAAGGCGCCCGACATCCAGCTCGGATTGCGCACCTCGCGATTGGTCGGACCGAAGGCGGTACGAACCGCCTGCTGCAGGATCAGCGACACGCCCCAGGTGGCCAGCAGCGTTTCCAGCGGCCGGGCATAGAGATAGCGGATGACGATGCGCTCGATGACGAGGCCGACGAAACCGGTGAAAACGAAAGCGGCAGGCACGGCGAAGGCCAGCGAATAATCCGCCATGCCGGGAAAATTCGCGGTAATGTATTCCTGCACGACATAGGTCGTGTAGGCGCCGATCATCACCATTTCGCCATGCGCCATGTTGATGACGCCCATGACGCCGAAGGTGATGGCAAGGCCGATGGCCGCCAACAGCAGCACCGAGCCGAGCGACAGTCCGTACCAGACGTTCTGGACGATATTCCACAGCGCCAGGCTGCGGTTGATGGTGGAGATATGCGCGGAAATGGCAGGCTTGAGATTATCGGGCGAGGTCGCCAGCGCCGTGGTCAGAATGGTCAGCGCATCGCGGCCGCCGCGGGCGGCAACCATATCGATCGCCTGCCGCTTTTCATCGGCGCTCATATCGCTCTTCAGCACCATGACGGCGCGCGCCGCTTCCATCGTGCTCTTGATTTCGGCGTCCTTTTCGTCCGCCAGAGCGGAATTCAAGAGGTCGAGATTGGCCGGATCGGCATCTTTCAGGAGGCCTTGGGCAGCAGCAAGACGAGCACCGCGATCGGGGCTGAGCAGCGTCAACTGGCTCACCTGCGCCGCAATGAGCGTGCGCACTGAATTGTTGACCCTGACTTTTGACATCGTATCGGGATCGATATCGCCAACAGAGTCGCCGGTGAGTGGATCGGTATAGGTCGGCTCGTCGCCGGTACCGCCCTGCAGGAGCACGGGACCGCCCTCATCGGAATTGACATAAAGCAGGCCGTCGCTGAGCTGCTGCAATATCTGGCTGACATGCGCATCCTTGGAAGCGACGAGTGCCTTGATGGCTGCTTCACGCTCCGCAAAACCACCGACGCCAAGCGCATCGACGAGAGCATGGGCATCGTCTTGGGCCTTCAGGCCGGCCGTCAGCCCGGAAAGGACGAGGCAAAGGGTCAAAAGAAAGATCTTGATGGCGCGATTCATCGGCTTTCCCGCCTAAATTATCGTGGCAACCGCAGGGGCGGAGCTTCCGCCCGGATCTGAAATCCGGACGGAAGTCTCGTGGCTCATGTCGGACGGGCCAGCTCAGGAACCCTTGCCGCCGCACTTGCCGGTGGCAACGTTGAAGTTGCCGCAGTTCATCGGCTTGCGCCAATCGGAGATCAGATCCTTGGAATCCGGCAGGAAGTCGGACCATTCATCGCCGACGACCTCGGGGGTCTGCTGGACGATTTCGAACTGGCCGTCAGCCTGGATTTCACCGATCAGCACCGGCTTGGTGATGTGGTGGTTGGGCATGACGGTCGCAGTGCCGCCTGAGAGGTTCGGGACGGAAACACCGACGATGTGGTCGAGAACCGCATCCGTATCGGTCGTGCCAGCGGCCTGAACAGCCTTAACCCAGGCGTTGAAGCCGATATAGGCAGCTTCCATGGGGTCATTGGTCACGCGCTTGTCGTTCTTGGTGAAGGCGTGCCATTCCTTGATGAATTTCTTGTTGATCGGCGTATCGACCGATTCGAAGTAGTTCCAGGCTGCCAGGTGGCCGACGAGTGGCTTGGTGTCGAGACCGGCAAGCTCTTCTTCGCCGA
>Ga0153956_1000245_pt1 | contig 66970 bp, 67 predicted proteins | sample TSFL040MetaG_FD_104704 | JGI IMG/M metagenome (GOLD analysis project Ga0153956, IMG submission 104704) | Attine ant fungus gardens microbial communities from Florida, USA - TSFL040 MetaG | ecosystem: Host-associated > Fungi > Mycelium > Unclassified | place: USA: Florida, Wekiwa Springs...
GCATGCGGCTTCGCAACGTCTCGCTCGACATGAGCTTCGCCTCGGCCTTCAACGTCCGCAACCCGGACGCCTATGAACGGCTGCTGATGGACGTCATCCGCTCCAACCAGACGCTGTTCATGCGCCGCGACGAAGTGGAAGCGGCATGGCGCTGGATCGACCCGATCCTCAAGGGCTGGGAAGCGACCGGCCAGGTCGCCCAGGGCTACACGGCCGGCACCTGGGGACCAAGCCAGGCAATCGCGCTGATCGAGCGCGACGGCCGCACCTGGCACGACGATATCTAGAGCATTCCCGGTGAATTCCGGTTCACGGGGAATGCTCTATCCTTTTGTTTTTGCCGCATTGTCCTGTGCCGAAGCGATCCCGCTCCGGCTGGAAATGCTCTAGGACCGACACCATGGCATCACGCATGCATGCTTTCGCCAATGGCGCCGAACTGGCGGACCGGCTTGCCGATACCGTCGCGGACGCGCTCTCGGCCGCCATCGCGGCGCGCGGCGCGGCCTCCATCGCCGTTTCCGGCGGCTCGACGCCCAAGGCCTTCTTCCAGGCGCTTTCCCAGCGTGCCATCGACTGGGAAAAGGTGACGATCACGCTCGTCGACGAGCGCTTCGTGCCGGCCGACAATCCGCGCTCGAACCACCTGCTGGTTGCGTCCAACCTTTTGACCGGCAAGGCGAGCGCCGCCCGCTTCCTGCCGCTCTATCAGGAGGCGGCCACCGTCGAGGCGGCCGCAGCGCTTGCGACGGAACGCACCGCCGGCATCGGCCGCCCGTTCGACATCGTCATCCTCGGCATGGGCGGCGACGGCCACACGGCATCCTTCTTTCCGGGCGGCAGCAATCTGAGCGTCGCGCTCGATGCCGCGACGCCGCGCGGCATCATCACCATGGAAGCCGAGGATGCGGGCGAGCCGCGCCTGACCTTCACTTTCTCCAGTCTTCAGGACGCGCGGCTGCTCGTCCTGCATATCGAGGGCGACGGCAAGAAGGACGTTCTTGTCAAGGCCGAAGGCCCCGGCGACGAGGCCGACATGCCGATCCGCGCCGTGCTGCGCCGGGCGGCCTCGCCCGTGGATATTTTCTGGGCGCCCTAGACCGATACGGTCTTCCAAAAGCGCCGCGACCCGTAAACGAATGAGACAAGGCAGGATCGATCATGCCCGCTGATGCACGCATTGCCGCGGTTACCGCGCGAATCGTCGAACGTTCGAAACCCACGCGCGAACCCTATCTGGCGCGTCTCAGGGCCGCCGCCGCCAAGGGCGCCCATCGCGGCGTGCTCGGCTGCGCCAACCTTGCCCATGGCTTTGCCGTCTGTTCCCCCGCCGAGAAGGACGCGCTCGCCGGCGACCAGGTCCCCAATCTCGGCATCATCACCTCCTATAACGACATGCTCTCGGCGCATCAGCCGTTCGAAACCTATCCGGCCATCATCCGCGAGGCGGCGAAGGAAGCCGGCGGCATCGCGCAGGTCGCGGGCGGCGTGCCGGCCATGTGCGACGGCGTCACGCAAGGCCAGCCGGGCATGGAACTGTCGCTGTTTTCGCGCGACCTGATCGCCATGGCGGCCGGCGTCGGCCTGTCGCACAACATGTTCGACGCCGCCGTCTTCCTCGGCGTCTGCGACAAGATCGTGCCGGGGCTGGTGATCGCGGCCCTCACCTTCGGCCACCTGCCGGCCGTCTTCGTGCCCGCCGGGCCGATGACTTCCGGCCTGCCGAACGACGAGAAATCGCGCGTGCGCCAGCTCTATGCGGAAGGCAAGGTCGGCCGCGACGAACTCCTGGAAGCCGAATCCAAGTCCTATCACGGCCCCGGCACCTGCACCTTCTACGGCACGGCGAACTCCAACCAGATGCTGATGGAGATCATGGGCTTCCACATGCCCGGCGCCTCCTTCGTCAATCCGGGCACGCCGCTGCGCGAGGCGCTGACGCGCGAGGCCGCCAAGCGCGCGCTTGCGATCACCGCCATGGGCAACGAATTCACGCCCGCCGGCGAAATGATCGACGAGCGCTCCATCGTCAACGGCGTCGTCGGCCTGCACGCCACCGGCGGCTCGACCAACCACACGCTGCACCTGCTCGCCATGGCGCGGGCCGCCGGCATCGTGCTGACCTGGCAGGACATTTCCGAGCTTTCGGATGCCGTGCCGCTGCTCGCCCGCGTCTATCCGAACGGCCTTGCCGACGTGAACCATTTCCATGCCGCCGGCGGCATGGGCTTCCTCATCAAGGAACTCCTCAAAAAGGGGCTGCTGCACGACGACGTCCGCACCGTCTTCGGCCAGGGCCTCGACGCCTATTCCATCGACGTCAAGCTCGGCGCCAACGGCACGGTGGTGCGCGAGCGCGCGCCGGAGAAGAGCCACGACCCGAAGGTGCTCGCCAGCGTCGAGACGCCCTTCCAGGCGAATGGCGGCCTGAAGATGCTGCGCGGCAATATCGGCAAGGCGGTGATCAAGATTTCCGCCGTGAAGCCCGACCGCCATATCGTCGAGGCCCCGGCCGTGATCTTCCACGACCAGGCCGAGATGCAGCAGGCCTTCAAGGATGGCAAGCTCAACCGCGATTTCATCGCCGTCGTCCGCTTCCAGGGCCCGAAGGCGAACGGCATGCCGGAACTGCACAAGCTGACGCCGGCGCTCGGTGTGCTGCAGGACCGCGGCTTCCGCGTGGCGCTCCTGACCGACGGCCGCATGTCGGGCGCTTCCGGCAAGGTGCCGGCCGCGATCCACGTCACGCCGGAAGCGGTCGAAGGCGGCCCGATCGCCCGCATCCGCGAGGGCGACATGATCCGCCTCGACGCGGTCGCCGGCGCGCTGGAAGTCCTGGTCGACGCCGCCGACATGGCCGAGCGAGAGCCCGTCAAGATCGACCTTTCCGACAATGAATTCGGCATGGGCCGCGAACTCTTCGCCCCCTTCCGCCGCGCCGCCGGCCCCGCCGACCGCGGCGCGAGCGTGCTGTTCGGGTAAGGAGTGCAAGGGGCCGGCAACGGCCCCTTCAGACGGCCGACAAGTCTACGGGACAGGCATGGAGACAGATGCCTTTGGGCACCGAACGTAACCTCACGCTCCGTCATCCCTGTGCTTGTCACAGGGAACCAGCAGGCCCAAGTCCTTGGGCCGAAAGAGTCTTTTCACGGCGCAGACGCGCCGTGGATGGATTCCTGTGACAAGCACAGGAATGACGGTGGGTGTAACGCCTTGCCTCAAACCAACTTTGTCAGCAGTCTGAGAGGCCGGCAACGCCCCTTCAGCTCAACCCCGAATGTCCAAGACCCGGTCGCGGTGGGCGGGGTGGGTGCTGTAGACGAAGATGCGGTCCAGTTCCTTCTGGGTCAGCAGGCGCAGGAAGCGCACTTCCACGGTGTTGTTGGCGAAAACCTTCATCAGCATGCAGCCGATCTTGGAGATGCGCGCATCCGGGATGTCGAGGTAGAATTCACGCGGAAGGTTGTATTTCGTCAGCAGCGTGAGAATGGCGCTGCTCTGCGAAATGCGGATGATGTCGCAGCGGCGCGAGGCGAGGTTCATCACGCCCTTCTCGGTATATTCGAGGCGTGCTGCATTCATCGTGTCCTCCATGCGGAACCGCGCCTCGCGGTCGTACATGAAAGACTCTTCCTTGTTCAGAAAATGACTGGACGGCTGTCCCGACCTTAGCGCTGCCACCTGCAAGTTCCCTTTTCTTATCGGCGGGTTGCAGGCTAGCAGCGAAGGTTTAACGCATCGTTCTTGAGCGATGGTCAGGACTTGCGGTAGCTCTTGCCCTCCGCGTCGAAGAGATGGAGCTTCTGCCGGTCGGCCGAAAACCGCATCTTCTGTCCACGCTTGATGTCGAGAATGCCGGGCACCTTGACGATGATCGGCTCGCCGTCCACCAGCCCCTCGATATAGAGAAGCGTCACTTCGCCGAGCGCCTCGACGATCGAGACCTCGCCTTCGAAGAGATAGTCGTCGCCGTCTGCGATGCGAAGGTCTTCCGGGCGCACGCCGAAGCTTGCCTTCTTGCCCTTCTGCCCCGCATCGGTCGCAACGTCGAGCGTGACGGCCTTGCCGCCGGTCAGCGTGACCGTCGTCGCGGCACCCGTCGCATCGACGGTGGCCGGGATGATGTTCATCGCCGGCGAGCCGATGAATTTCGCCACGAAGAGATTGGCGGGGCGCTCGTAGAGTTCGAGCGGCGCTCCCACCTGCTCCACCCGGCCCGCCGACAGCACGACGATGCGGTCGGCAAGCGTCATCGCCTCCACCTGGTCGTGCGTGACGTAGATCATCGTCGTGTCGGGCATGGAATCGTTGAGCCGCGCGATCTCGATGCGGGTCGCCACGCGCAGCGCCGCATCGAGGTTGGACAGCGGCTCGTCGAAGAGGAAGACCTTCGGATTGCGGCAGATGGCGCGGCCGATCGCCACGCGCTGGCGCTGGCCGCCGGAAAGCGCCTTCGGCAGACGCTCCAGATATTGCGTGAGCTGGAGGCTTGCGGCCGCGGCGCGCACGCGGCGGTCGATCTCTTCCTTCTTCTCGCCGGCGATCCGCATGCCGAAGGCCATGTTGTCGTAGACCGTCATGTGCGGATAAAGCGCATAGGACTGGAAGACCATGGCGATGCCGCGCCGCGACGGCGGCACCTCGTTGACGAGGCGCCCGTCGATCAGCATGTCGCCGCCGGTAATGCTCTCAAGCCCTGCGATCATGCGCAGCAGCGTCGATTTCCCGCAACCGGACGGGCCGACGAAGACGATGAATTCGCCTTGCTTGATATCCAGGTCGATGCCGTGCAACACGTTCACCGATCCGTAGGATTTGCGGATGTCCTTCAGAACAAGCCCAGTCATCTCACCCTCCCCTCCAGGTTTCAGTCAAGCCGCGCGAAGAAGGCGCCCCATGCGGGAACGTCGACCCTGCCGTCGTGATAATTGCTCTCGAATCCATGGCCGGCCAGCGCCTGCCAGTTGCCCTTCGGCAGCATGGCGCCCGTCTCCACGCTGCTCATGTTGAACAGGCACAGCACCGTCTCGTTGTTCCATTCGCGCTGGAAGAGCAGGACGTCGCCCTGCGGCTCGTAAAAGGCGATCGAGCCCTTGGCGAAAGCCGGAAATTCGCGGCGGAAGGCGAGGAAGCGGCGATACTGCTCCAGCACCGAGGTCTCGTCGCCCTGCTGCACGCTGACGGCGCGCAGCACATGCTCGACCGGCACCGGCAGCCAGGGCTTTGCCGTCGAGAAGCCGCCATTGACGGCGTGGTTGTCCCAGACCATCGGCGTGCGGCAACCGTCGCGGCCCTTGAATTCCGGCCAGAACTGGATGCCGTAGGGGTCCTGCAGGTCCTCATAGGCGAGATCGGCTTCCGTCAGGCCGAGTTCTTCGCCCTGATAGATGCAGACGGAGCCGCGCAGCGTCATCAGAAGCGCGGCATATTGCTTGGCAAAGGCGTCGCGGTCGGCGACCAGCGCACCCCAGCGGCTGAGGTGGCGCACCACGTCATGGTTGGAAAACGCCCAGCAGGCCCAGCCGTCGGGTGCGGCCGCGCCGAAGTCGCTCATGACCTCTTCGACGCGCTGCGGCGAGAGTTGATCCGGCGCCAGGAACTCGAAGGCGTAGCACATGTGCATCTTGTCGCCGCCGGAGGTGTATTCGCCGACGATTTCGAGGCCGCGCTGGCTGTCGCCCACTTCGCCGACGGCGGCAATCGCCGGATATTCCTCCAGCACTGCACGGAAGCGCTTGAGGAAATCCAGGTTTTCCGGGCGGTTCTTGTCGTAGAGGTGTTCCTGGAAATTATAGGGGTTCACGGCCGGCGCGGTGGAAGCGTTGCGCCGCTCGGGCGCCAGCGCCGGATTGTCGCGCAGCAGCTTGTCGTGGAAGTAGAAATTGATGGTGTCGAGGCGGAAACCGTCGACGCCGCGGTCGAGCCAGAAGCGCACGACGTTCAGCAGCCGGTCCTGCACGTCCCTGTTGTGCAGGTTGAAATCGGGCTGCGAGGTCAGGAAGTTGTGCATGTAATATTGCATGCGCGTCGGATCCCACGCCCAGGCCGAACCGCCGAAGATCGACAGCCAGTTGTTGGGCGGCGTGCCGTCCGGCTTCGCGTCGGCCCAGACATACCAGTCGGCCTTGTCGTTGGTGCGGCTCGACCGGCTCTCGACGAACCAGGGGTGCCGGTCGGAGCTGTGGGAGATGACGAGGTCGATCATCACCTTGATGCCGAGGCGGTGGGCTTCGGCGATCACCGCGTCGAAATCGATCAGCGTGCCGAAGATCGGATCGACGTCCTCGTAGTCGGAGACGTCGTAGCCGAAATCGCGCATCGGCGAGGTGAAGAAGGGCGAAATCCAGATCGCGTCGGCGCCGAGTGCGGCGATATGCGGCAGGCGGGCGACGATGCCCTTCAGGTCGCCGATGCCGTCATTGTTGGAGTCCTGATAGGAGCGCGGATAGATCTGGTAGATCACCGCTCCGCGCCACCAGTCCTTGTCCGGGGCTCCGCCCGATTGCTCAATCATGCTCATGGTCTTCAAATCCTGTAAATCATGCAAATGGATCGGTCTCAGCCGCCCTTGACGGAGCCGGCGAGCAGACCGCGAACGAGGTAGCGCTGCAACGCGAAGAAGACGAGAAGCGGCACGACGATGGTCACGAAGGCCGAGGCCGTCAGGATTTCCCAGTTGCCGCCGCGCGAGCCGAGCAGCGCGTTCAGCGCACCCGTCAGCACGAGCTGGTCCTTGTTGGTGCCGAGGAAGACCATGGCGATCAAAAGGTCGTTCCACACCCAGAGGAACTGGAAGATGGCGAAGGAGGCGAGCGCCGGGAAGGAGAGCGGCAGGATGATCTTGACGAAGATGTCGAAATCGCTGGCGCCGTCGACGCGGGCCGACTCGATGATTTCGCGCGGCAGGCCGGCGATATAGGCCCTGAGGAGATAGATCGCGAGCGGCATGCCGAAGGCGGTGTGCGCCAGCCAGATGCCGGGATAGGTCTTCGACGGCACGCCGAAGAGGTTGCCGATCTCGTTATAGAGCCTGAGCAGCGGGATCAGCGACATTTGCAGCGGCACGACGATCAGGCCGACGACGAGCGCGATGAGCAGCGCGCGACCGGGAAACTCCATCCAGGCGAGCGCATAGGCCGCGAAGGCCGCGATCAGGATCGGGATGATCGTCGCCGGGATGGTGACGGTCAGCGAGTTGATGAAGGACTGGCCGATGCCCTCGCCGGTCAGGACCGTCTTGTAGTTCTGCAGCGTGAACTGCGGCGGGCTCGCGACGGAAAGATAGACGCGCCGGCCGCCGTCGTCGGGCGCGAAGGCCGCCGTCTTCATGAAGCGATAGCTGCCGTCCGGGTTGACCTGCAGGCTCAGGCCGTCGCCGAGATCGGCGGTCTGGCCCGCCTGATAGGCGGCCGGCTGCTGGATGCGGGTGCCGAAGGCGCGCACCGTGCCCTTCGAGCCGGCATCGCCGAAGACCGAGCCGGCGATCACGAAATTGGGGCCGTCGGCCTGAGCCTTGTCGGCGGTGCCGACGCGGGCCGCCACCGTCTGCGTGGAGCCGGCAAAGGCCGTCCACCAGCCGGAAACGGTGATCTGGTCCTTGTCGCGCAGGGCGCTCACGAAGATGCCGAGCGTCGGCACCAGCCAGACGATGACGATCAGGAGCACCGCGAGGTGGACGAAGAGGCGGGCGGGGCCGATGCGGGTGAAGCGTTTTGCCAGCGTCATCTCAATGTCCCTTCGTCTCGCGGGTGGCGCGGCGGACGTTCCAGACCATGATCGGGGTCACGGCCACCATGATGATCAGCGCGATGACCGCGCTTCGGCCGCTGTCGCCGCCGCCGCGGAACATCCAGTTGAACATGAGATTGGCAAGCACCATCGTATCCCACTGGCCGTTGGTCATGGTGAGCACGATGTCGAACACTTTCAGCACGAGGATGGTGATCGTCGTCCAGACGACCGCGATCGTGCCCCAGACCTGCGGCACCATGATCCTCCAGAAGATCTGCCAACCGTTGGCGCCGTCGATGACGGCCGCCTCGATCGTCTCCTCGGGAATGCCGCGCAGGGCGGCCGAGAGGATGACCATGGCAAAGCCGGTCTGGATCCAGATGAGGATGACCATCAGGAAGAAGTTGTTCCAGAAGGGCACCGAAATCCACACATGCGGCGTGCCGCCGAAGAGTTGCACGATGGCGTTCAAGAGGCCGATCTGCACGTCGTTGCCGCCGCGGTACTCGTAGATGAATTTCCAGATCACCGAGGCGCCGACGAAGGAGATCGCCATCGGCATGAAGACGATGCTCTTGGCGATGTTGCCCCACCAGATGCGGTCGGTCATCACCGCGATGACGAGGCCGAAGAAGGTGCAGGCGGCGGGAACGACGGCAAGCCACAGGATGTTGTTGAAGATCGACTGGCGGAATTCGCGGTCCTGCAGCGCCCATTTATAGTTGGCGAGGCCGACGAACTGGCTGCCGCTGCGGTCGTAGACGGACAGGATGAGCGTCGCGATCACCGGGTAGACCAGATAGACGACGAGCAGCAGGATCGCCGGGCCGAGGAACAGCCACGGCCGGATCAGCGCCCGCCGCTGCAGGTTGATGGAGGCAATGTGCACGTCCTTGCCGCGGTCCGGAAAGACGGCGTCGAGAAGCTTGTTCGACAGCAGGAAATAGCCGGCGCACACGAGTACGCCGACGATCACCGCACCGAACGCCGAAAATATCTGCGATACCATCCGTCCCTCCCCTTGATCGTCACGATCGACCGCGTCGTGCGCGGTTTCCGGCACCGCGCCCCCGCGATGCCCATGCCCTTGAAGCGCAGAGACCGCCTTGGGCGAACGGAAGAACCGCCCGCCCTTCGGAAGCCATGCTACCTATGGTCCCGCGCCGCCGAATAATCCGGCGGCGCGGGGCTCGATGGAGTGATTACTTGATCGCGTCCCAGGCCTTCTGGATGTCGTCGCCGGCATCCTGGGCGCTCTTGCCGCCGACGAAGTCGACCATGCTCGTCCAGAACGCGCCCGCGCCGATCTTGCCCGGCATCAGGTCGGAGCCGTCGAAGCGGAAGGTGGTGGCGGAGGTGAGGACTTCGCCTTCCTTACGCAGCGTATCGTTGCCGTAAGCCGCCGTGTTGACGCCCTTGTACGGGGTCAGGAAGCCCGACTGCGCCATCCAGATTTCCTGGGCGATCGGTGTCTGCAGGAAAGCGATGAAGGCGCGCGCGGCCTTGCTGTCCTTGGTGATCGCCGCCAGCGTGCCCGCGCCGAGCACCGGCTTGCCGAGGTCGGCATGGGAGGCATAGGGCGGGAAGTAGAAGAAGTCGGCGTCCTGACCGAGCTTCGTGCCTTCCGGGAAGAAGGACGGGATGAACGACGCCTGCTTGTGCATGTAGCACTTCGGCGGAACGGCGAAGAGGCCCTTCGGGCTGTCGCGGAAGTCGGTTGCGGCCACGGCCGCGACGCCGCCGTCCACATATTTCGGGTTCTTGGCGAACTGGCCGAAGATATCGATCGCGGCAACCACCTTCGGATCGTTGAACTTCAGGTCGTTGGTCGTCCATTTATCGTAATCCTGCGGCGACTGCGTGCGCAGCATGATGTCTTCGATCCAGTCGGTCGCCGGCCAGCCGGTCGCGCCGCCGGAACCGAGCCCGATGCACCACGGCACGCCGCCGTCCTTGACGATCTGGTCGGAAAGCGCAATCAGCTCTTCCATCGTCGTCGGCACCTTGTAGCCGGCTTCCTTGAAGTTTTCCGGCACGTACCAGACGAGCGACTTCAGATCGGCCTTATAAGGGAAAGCATAGTAGGCTTCCTTGCCGTCCTTGCCCTTGTAGGTGCCGTAGCCGACCCAGCTTTCGCCGGCGCCGTAATTGGTCTTCACCCAGGAAGCGAGATCGTCGCCGAGCGGCGTCAGGAAGCCCTGGCTCGCGAGATTGGCGAGCAGGCCCGGCTGCGGCAGGATCGCGACGTTCGGCGGCGAGCCGGCCTGCGTGTCGATGACGATCTGCTGCTCGTAGTTTTCGGAGGAGGAATACTTCACGTTGGCGCCCGTCGCCTCGATGAAGTAGGCGAGAACGGTGTCGAACAGCGCCTCGTCTTCGCCGCGCCAGGGGCCGAAGATCGTCAGCGTCTCACCCTTGACGTCACCATGGGCGGCCTTGAAATCGTCGTAGCTCTTCCAGTTGAACCGGCTGTCCCCACCGGGAGCGAACTTGAGATCGGCGGCCGTCGCCGCACCCGCAAACAGCGCCGCCACGGCGACGCCCATCATAAACAGCTTCTTCATTATGCTGACCTCCCTGTTGGTCCGAGGCCCGAGCCTCCGAAAGAAATAGAAGCGCGACCCCTCAAAGCGCTTTGGCTAATCAATTCATTCCTTCTGGCCCTGCGGGAGTCAAGCGGTTTTGTCGAATCGGGCGAAGAATCCACGTCATTCGCGGCAATGCAGCATATTTTGGCAGATGCGAGAGCCAAGATTTTTCTTGTGCCGATCCGCCCTCCTGAACAATAATTAAAGCGCTTTGGATGCCGCTGTGGCGTAGAAAAGGACGAAACCGCGTGAATCTGAAACAGCTGTCACAACTTCTGGGCCTGTCGCAGACGACGGTCAGCCGGGCGCTGAACGGCTACCCCGAGGTCAATCGAGAAACCCGCGAACGCGTGCTGCAGGCCGTGCGCGAGACGGGCTACCGGCCCAACAAGGCAGCGCAGCGGCTTGCGACCGGCAAGGCCGGCTCGATCGGCCTGGTGATGCCGACCGCCCCCGGCCACCCCTCCGACGTGCATTTCGGCGAGTTCCTGGCGGGGCTCGGCGAGGAGGCCGTGCGCCACGATTTCCATTTCGTCATCACGCCCGCCGACCCCGAGGACGAGGTGGGCGCGCTGCGCCGGCTCGCCGTCAGCGGCAATGTCGACGCGCTGTTCCTCGCCTATATGCGCGCGCACGACGCGCGGCTCGACATGCTGCGGTCGCTGTCGATCCCCTACGTCATTCACGGCCGCTCCTTCGGCGCGGAGCCGGACTATCCCTATCTCGACATCGACAACGAGGGCGCCTTTTACGACGCCACCCGGCTGCTCCTGCAGCTCGGCCATACGCGTTTCGCGGTGATCAACGGGCCGGCGCATTTCGATTTCTCGATCCGCCGCGCGAAAGGCGTCGCCGCGGCCCTTGCCGAGCGCGGCCTTTCGCTGCCCCCCGCCTCCCTCAGCCACTCCATGATGACCGACGAGCAGGGCGCGCTGGCGATGGAGCGCTTTCTCGAACTGCCCGAGCGTCCGACGGCGATCCTCTGCTCCAGCACGGTGCTTGCGCTCGGCGCCATCCGCGCCGTCACCCAGGCAGGGCTGCGGCTCGGCGAGGAGATATCGCTGATCGCCCATGACGACGTGCTGCCGCTCCTGAAGCCGGAAAACTTCTCCGTGCCGCTCACCACCACCCGCTCGTCGCTGCGCGCCGCCGGCGTGCGCATCGCCCAGCGCCTGATCGGCAACGTCAGCGAGACGGGCTCCTTCCCGGATCAGGAACTGTGGAAGGCGGAGCTGATCGTCCGCGCCTCGACGGGAGCCGCACCCGCCGCCTGAATGGCGTCACTTCGCCGCCTTCGCATCCTTCAGATGCTTGTAGATCGTGGCCCGCGAAATCCCCAGGAGCCGCGCCAGATAGGGAACGAGGTTGCGGATCGCGAAATAGCCTTCCCCGTCCAACGTGCGGATCAGCTCCGCATGGTCTTCCCTGGCGAGCGCGCTTGCGGCCAGACCGCGCGCCTTCAGGAAATCGGCGATCACCTTGTTCACCGCGTCCTGCCAGTCGGAGCGGAAAAGCGCCGCCGGCTGCCGGCCCGCATCCTGAAAGGCGCTGAGCGCGCTCAGCACATCTTTCGCGGTTTCGATGACGGAAATATCGAAATTGACGCAGAGCAGACCGAAGGGCTCGCCGTCGCCATCGCGGAGCACCGCGGTTATCGACTTCAACTCCCTGCCGTCGAAATTGGTCTTGCGGTAAGGCCCGATCACGCCCGCGTCCAGCGAGCCGATATCCTTCAGGTCGGTCAGCGAGGAGCCGCCGACCTTCCGCCGCGAGATGTTGTTGGCGATATAGGCGATCCGGCCGGCCGCGAGGTCATGGACGACGACCTCCGCATGCGGCTTCAGGAGTGCCGCGATCGCTTCCGCCACGGGTTCGAAAACGCGAAGCGGCACGTCCGCTCGCACCCCGGCCTCCGGCGCCGACTTTCGTTTCAAGCAAAGCTCCATCGCATGTCCGTCGTTCCTTTCTCGTACAGGCAAAGCCATCGCATCGCCAGCCGCGAACGATATAGACAAAAAATCTCAATTTGACAAAATGTAAACGATCGGCCTAAGTCGTGACCATCATGGACCGGAGATCGAAATGGCATCCTTGTCGGACTTCAAGCTCGAGACCTATTTTTCGAAATGGGAGTTCACGGCCCGCTATCACATGACGGCGTCCGACGCCGAGAGCATGACCATCGACGAGCTTCTCGCCATGGGGCCGGGAGACCAGCGGCAGGCGTTCCTGTCGCAGTGGCTCGGCTATACCGAGACCTTCGGCAAGCCGGAGCTGCGCGACACCATCGCCGGGCTCTATGACAGTCTCAACCGCAAGGACATCCTGTGCTTTGCCGGCGCCGGCGAAGGCATATACATCGCCATGCACGTCCTTCTCGACAAGGGCGACCATGCGATCGTCATCACGCCGAACTACCAGTCGGCCGAGACCGTACCCCTGAGCCTCTGCGAAGTGACCGGCGTTCCGCTCGAACCCGATCAGGGCTGGACGCTCGATATCGACCGCCTGAAGGCGGCGATCCGGCCGAACACCAGGCTGATTTCGATCAACTTCCCGCACAATCCGACGGGAAAGATCCTGGAGCGGGACCGCTACGACGCGCTGATCGCGCTTTGCCGCGAACATGGCATCTGGCTCTTCAGCGACGAGGTTTACCGCGGCCTCAGCGTCGGCGATGCGCCGCCGCTGCCGGCCGCCGCCGACATCTACGAGCGCGGGCTTTCGCTGGCGGTGATGTCGAAGGCCTATGGCCTTCCCGGCCTGCGCATCGGCTGGATCGCCTGCCGCGACGCCGAGGTGATTTCGCGCATGGAGCGGATGAAACACTATCTCTCCATCTGCAATTCCGCCCCGAGCGAATATCTTGCGAACCTCGCCCTGCAGAACGCCGAGCGCATTTTGAAGCGCAACAACGCGCTGATCGCCAGCAACATCGCCGAGCTGAAATCCTTCTTCGCCGAATTCGAAACCCTTTTCGAATGGGACATGCCGGACGGCGGCTGCGTCGCCTATCCGCGCTATCGCGGCAGCGACGGCGTCGAGGCATTCACGCAGAAACTGGTGGAAGAAGCCGGTGTGCTTCTCCTGCCGGCGAGCATCTATCGCTCCGACCTCAACCCGACGCCGGACAACCGCTTCCGCATCGGCTTCGGCCGCTCCAACATGCAGGAGGGCCTTGCCGCGATGCGCGCCCATCTCAAGAGGAACGCGCCGTGACGGAGGCCGGATTTCCGATCCATACGCTCGCGGCCCTGAAAGCCGCGCTGGAGCGGAAAGACATTCTCGCCGCCGTCGGCCGAGCCTTCATCCTGCATGCCGAGGGCAAGGTGGTCTCGCCCGCCCCCGGCCAGTTGCTGTTCGACCGGCCGCCGGGCGATTGCCACATCAAATACGGCTACATGAAGGGCGGCCGCTCCTTCGTGATCAAGATCGCGACCGGCTTCTACGAAAATCCCAAGAAGGGCCTGCCCGTCAACAACGGCCTCGTCCTCGTATTCGACGCCGAGACGGGCAAAACCACCGCGCTGCTTCAGGACGAAGGCTGGCTGACGAGTTGGCGGACAGCCGCCGCCGGCGCGCTCGCCGCAAAGGCCGGCGCCCCCGCCACCGTCAAGCGGATCGGGATCGTCGGCGCCGGCCATCAGGCCGCGCTACAGGCGCGATGGGTCTCGGCGGAACTCGGCTGCGACGGCATCACCATCTGGGGCCGGTCCCGAAGCGCGGCGGAACGGCTCGCCGCCGGCCTCCGCGCAGAAGGGCTCGACGCCAGCACCGCCGAAACGGTGGAGGCGCTGCTCGACGCCTGCAACGTCGTCATCACCTGCACGCCGTCGAACGCGCCCCTTTTCCCGGCCGCCGCCGTCCAGCCCGGCACGCATATCGTCGCGCTCGGCGCCGACAGCCCCGGCAAGCAGGAGCTGGACCCCGCCCTCTTCGCCCGCGCCGCCGTGATCGTCACCGACGACCGCCACCAGTGCCGCGACCACGGCGATTTCGGCCACGCGACAAGAGCCGGCATCGTCGACGCCTGCTCGGACGTATCGCTGGGAAAGGTGCTTGCCGGCGAAGCGCCCGGCCGATTTTCCGACGACGACATTACCATCGTGGATTTGACCGGGCTTCCCGCGCTCGACGTGGCGATCGCTACGCTGGCGGTTGAGAAGCTGAGTGCGTCTGTGAAAACAGATAGATAGGGTGGCATCCAGCCAAGCCCCTCATCCGGCTGCCGCCACCTTCTCCCCGTTTTGACGGGGAGAAGGGATATGCCGCACCGGCTCGGCTCTCTCTGCCTTAGAGCGGGGCAAGTCCCCTCTCCCCGCGTGCGGGGAGAGGGTTAGGGTGAGGGGCGCTCCCCCCGCAACGCTAAAATCTCGGCGCCTTCTTCCCGGCCGCGCGATAGGCCGCGATCACCGTGTTCGCCATCAGCATGGCAATCGTCATCGGGCCGACGCCGCCGGGGACCGGCGTGATGACCGAGGCGACCTTGGCGCACTCGGCGAAGGCCACGTCGCCGACGAGGCGGGTTCTGCCCTCGCCGCGTTCGGGCGCGGGAATGCGGTTGATGCCGACGTCGATCACGGTCGCGCCGGGCTTGACCCAATCCGCTTTCACCATCTCCGGCCGTCCGACGGCCGCCACCAGGATATCGGCGTTGCGGCAGACGGAAGGCAGGTCTTTCGTGCGCGAATGCGCGATGGTGACGGTCGCGTTGGCATTGAGCAGAAGCTGCGCCATCGGCTTGCCGAAGAGATTGGAACGGCCGATGACCACGGCGTTGAGGCCGGAAAGATCGTCACCATGAGTGCGCCGCACGAAGAGCATCGCGCCGGCCGGCGTGCAGGAAATCAGGCCGGTTTCGAAGTCGCCGGTCGCAAGCTTGCCGGCATTGGCGACATGCAGCCCGTCGACGTCCTTCTCCGGCCGGATGGACTGGATGATGGCTTCGGAATTCAGATGCTTCGGCAGCGGTAGCTGCACGAGAATGCCGTGCACGGACGGGTCCCCGTTCAGCCTTGCCACCAGCGCCGCCAGCTCTTCTTGCGTGGTTTCGGCCGGCAGCGTGTGCTGGATCGAATTGAAGCCGCACTCCTTCGCCATGCGGCTCTTGGCGCCGACATAGGTGTGGCTTGCCGGGTCGTCGCCGACGATGATGACCGCAAGGCCGGTCTTCACCGCAGTCTCCGCCTGCAGCGCCGCCGCCGCCGTCTTCACCGCCTCGATGACCGAAGCCGCTACCTGCTTGCCGTCGATAATGGTCGTCACGCGCGTCTCCTCAATCGAATTCGCGCCAGCCTATAGCGAACTTCGGGACGCGATTTGCCTGTCAACGCCCTATCTTATCTAAAAGCGGTAATTGCAAGGGCAATTCAACGGGCGCCGGCGCGTCGCTCCTGTCGAACGCGGATAGAATTCGGCCGCATTTCACGATAGGACTGCCGATGACCGCGGCGCGCCGATCACTCAAGACAAGGTTTCCGATGCCACCGGAGTCAAAAAATCTGTTCGCCGACGAGTTCGACGCCCCTTCGCTCAATCTCGACAACTGGTTTCCCTATTACCTGCCGCACTGGAGTTCGAAGGAAGCGGCAAAGGCTCGCTATCGCATCGAGGACAGCTATCTCCGCCTGTCGATCGAGCCCGACCAGCAGCCCTGGTGTCCCGAATTCGATGGCAACGTCAGGGTCTCCAACCTTCAAACCGGGCATTGGGCCGGCCCGAAAGGCAGCGGCGCGGGGCAGCACCGGTTCCGCCCGGACCTGACCGTTCGCGAGGCATTGCCGGAGAAGCGGCTTTTCCTGCCCTGCCATTGCCGCCTGGAAATGCGCGCCCGCGCCCGCCTCAATCCATGGAATCTGGCGGCTCTCTGGCTGATCGGATTTGAGGACCAGCCCGAACGCTCCGGCGAGATCACCGTCTTCGAAGTTTTCGGCAAGAACGTCAGCGCCGCAGGCGTGAAGATCGGACGCGGGATCAAGAAGATAAACGACCCGAAGCTTTCAGACGAAATCGATGAGGGAATGCTGCCGATCGACGTGAGTGACTGGCACGTCTACGCCATGCACTGGACGCCCGCGGGGATCGACTTCCTCATCGACGGCCATGTGGTGACCAGCACCCGCCAGAGCCCCGATTATCCGATGCAGCTCATGCTGAATTTCTATGACCTGCCGACAGATCACGATCGCGCGTACGCGATCAACGGTGCCTTCGACATCGACTATATCCGAGCCTGGGACGCGACCTGAATCAGGCACGCCGGCGGCGATAGGCTTCCAGCTTGAGGCGGAGCGATGTCATGTCGCGGCGGACCTCGGCGAGGCCGGTGGCGGGCGGCGGGCGATCCGCCGAAGTGACGGCGACGGGCGTTGCGGGGGCGGCGACAGGCGGGGCGGGTTGTTCCGGGGCGGCGATCTTGGGGGGCTCGATGCGCTCGGTGTTGGCTGGTTCGGCTTGTTGTGCCGCTGCTTCGTTCCGGCCCGCGCCGTGCGGACGGCGGGCGGCGCGGATCAGGGCTCGGCCGGCGACGAGGAGCAGCGAGGCGGCGAGTGCGAGGAGCGATCCGGCGGCTTCGAGCGTCGTTGAGCCTTGATCGTCAACGGCCACGCCGACGGCGGGGGTGACGACGGAGAGCGGGACGCCGGCCGCATGCCCGGCCGGCTGCGTGCTCGACGCCTCGTAGGCGGTGCGCGCGGTTTCGACGTCGTTCCGGAGCGCCGTCAGGCGCGTCATGTCCACGCCGCCGGATTGCCGGTCGAGCGCCGAGAGGCGGTCGGAAAGGCGCTTCTGGTCGGCGGTGGCGGCGGCGAGTTCGACGTCGGTGGCGCCCGCCAATCGCCGCAGCTCGGCCTGCATGCCGGCGGTCAGCCCGTCGACGGTCGCCTTCTGGGCGATCAGCCGGGGATGGCGCGGGCCGAGATCGACGGAAAGCTGGGAGAGCGTCGCCTTGGCGGCCACATATTTCTGGCGCAGGTCCTCAAGCGCCGGGGAGGATACCGCCTCGTCGAGGGCGCCTTCGAGAACATCGGAAAGCTTGGCCGCTTTTGCCGCCGCCAGCTTCGCCTTCGCGGCGGTGGCCGCCTTTTCGGCTGCGGCGACGGCCGTCTTCAGGTCGTCGCGCTGCTTCTGCATTTCCAGCGCGGCCTTGATGCGGTCCGCACCGTTTTCGTAGCTGAACGCGTCCAGCGCGGCCGTCGCGCGATCGTAGGCCGCGCGGCTGGCGGAGGTCGCGGCGGTGCCGGCGTCATCCGCAATCGTCGCGTCGTAGACGGCGGCGTCGGCGAGCAGGTTGGCGATCCGCGCGGATTTTTCGCCGTCGCCGGTCGTTACCGATAGCCGCAGGGCACCGGCGCGGCCATCGGCATTGACGGCGACCGCTTTGCGCAGGGACGCCTGCGCCCGCGACGGCGCCGAGGCATCGCCGCCGCCGGAAAACAGTTCCGCCGCCACGGCGAGCGCGCCGCCGTCTCCGCCGGTGAACTCCGGGTCACGGTCGAGCTTCAGCTTCGCGACGGCCTGTGCCAGCGAATGCGGCGACGTCACCCGCCTGGCAACCGCATCGATCCAGCCGGGCGGGGCATCGGCATGCGTCTCAAGCCTTGCTTCGGCGGCAAATCGCGGCGGGCTTTCGGTGAGGAATGCCGGAACGGCGGCGCCGAGGACGGTCGCGACGGCGACAAAGGCGAGCGATGCCGGTCGGAAGATATCTGCCCAGCGCAGGACGTCCGGGTTGGAAACGGGAGTGGGTGCCTCGTCGGCGAACCGATGGGCGGGCGCGGCGGCCGGCGGCAAAAGCGGTTCGGCGTGCGGTATCGCGGCCTGAGGCGTCTCGGGTTCGATATCGATTGCCGGCTTGTCTGGAACGGGCGCGGCGGCGGCGGGCACGGGCGCCGCCTCCTCGCCATACTGGAGGATGCCGCGGATGCGGTCGGAGAAGGGTTGTTCGCTCTTCTGCAATGCCGGCGGGTGCCCCTCATCCGGCTGCCGCCACCTTCTCCCCGCTTGCGGGGAGAAGGGATATGCCGCGCCGTCTTCGCCTGCCCTGTCGTAAGGCACGGCAAGTCCCCTCTCCCCGCCTGCGGGGAGAGGGTTAGGGTGAGGGTCAAAGCGGGCCTGCTCCGACCTTCCGCCGGAAACCGGAAAGGGGTCGCCGTCGAGTGCGCGGCGGATGACGGTGAGAAGGGCGGCTTCTCCGCGGGGCTGGGTGTTGGCGGCGGCGGGATAGCCCTGCCCTTCGGACACGCGCCATCCTTCGGGCGCATGGCCCGGCGCGGATCGTTCGGTGGCGCTCTTCCTGTTCATCGCGGGTCTTCCCATCCCATGCCCGGCCTGCGCCGGATGGTTAACCCACTCTAAATTTATAGGGCAAAGAAAGTGTTAACGCCGATCGGCCGGACGCACGCTCCGCTCCCCGATCAGGGGTATCCGCACCGCCGCGCCGACCGGCCGGAGCGTGTCGCGGCGACGGCGGAGGCGGTGGCGCGCGATCTGGTGCAGGAAGAGCGGAATGCCGATGAGATAGCGCCGCCAGAGGCGACGGGGCTCCTGAAGCAGGCGGAAAGCCCATTCGAGGCGGAGCGCCCGCACGAGCTTCGGCGCCCGCGGCACGGCCTCGGACACGAAATCGAAGAGCGCGCCGACGGTGAGCACGAGGCGCGCATGTTGCGGCCCGATATGGGCCGCGACCCATTTTTCCTGCAGCGGCGTGCCCATGCCGACGATCAGGATATCGAGGTCGTGCCGCAGCGTTTCCTCCGCCACCGCAGCGCTGCGTTCACCGTCGAGATAGCCGTCGGAGACGGCGATGAACGTGTGCCACGGCGCATGCGCGCGGAAATTTTCCGCAGCGCGCTCGACGACGGTCGGCGTGCCGCCGATGAGCCCGATCCGCATCGGCCGGTCCATATAGGTCAGGAGGGCCGGAACGAAATCGGTGCCGTTCAGATTGGCGGGAAAGGCCGAGCCGTGCGCGATGCACGAGGCGATATCGAGGCCGATGCCGTCGGGGAGCACGAGGTTCCGGTAAAGAATCTCGCGATAGCGGGCGTCCCGCTGCTGGACGAGGAGATTGTGCGCGTTGACGAAGGAAATCACCGTCTGGCCGCCCGGCCGCAGCGCCAGCGCATAGACCGATTGCAACGCCTCTTCCCAGTCGAAGTCGCAGACCGGGACATCGAGGATCATGCGCCGCGAGGCGAGGACCGCGAAGTTCGCGATTATGTTCACACGCACCTCCTGCCGAAAACGCGCGGAACCGCGTCTACGCCGGCAAACCCAACCCACGCGCATCTCCGTCCGGCACAAAGACCGGGCGACGGACGATCGCGACATCGGACCATAGCAAGCCGTCTTCAATCTTCCGTTAGGAAAACAATCGGCAATTGCATCAATGTTTAGGAGAGTTGTTAACCATGCCCGCGCGTGGGGGGGGCGGAGGAGCCGTCCGCGAGGCGGACGGCTCGTGTCAGTTGGCTGCTTCCGCGGCCTTCAATGCGGCTCCCTCCGGCGGGGCCATGCCTTCGACGATCGGCTTCGGCTTGAGGTCCTTCTTCACCGGACCCGCCTCGTTGGCGCCGATCTCTTCCTTGGAGAGATAGCCGAGCTGCTCCACCAGGACGTCGGCGATATATTCGCCGCCGAGACGTCCGTTGAGGTCCTTCTTGATGTCCTCGCGGAAGGCGGAAAGGTCGAAGCGGTCGGTGTGGGCCAGATCGATCATCCTGTTGCCGACGAGCAGCGTGTAAAGCTCGTCGGTCGCAAGTTCCGTCAGCGGCGCGTCCAGCTCTTTCGGCCGGTCCTTGCTCATCATGTAGGAGACCTTGGTGACGAAGTAGCCGGCGATGCCGCCCTTGTCGATGATCGGCACGCTGACCGTTTCGCCGGGGACGTATTCCTGCTGCTTCTTCTCCGCGTCGGGATCGGCTGCGGGCGCCGTCGCCATCTGCACCGAGACATAGACCGATGCCAGCGTAACGATGCAGACCCACAGGCCGGTGAGGACGAGCTTGACCATCAGGCCTCGCGGATCAGGAATTGTTCCTGGGAATAGGTGCCGTCGGCGTCGGCGTCCTGCTCGGCATTCTTCAGGATTTCGGCGACGGCGCGAACGGCTTCCAGATGGGCCTCGACGCGGCGGGCGTTGAGCGCCAGCTTCTTCTTCAGCCCGTGGAGCTGATCGATATGGGCCGATGCGAGCTGCGTCGGATCGGTGTCGCGGAACAGCGAGGAGAGTTCGTAGAGGCAGCGGCTCTTATGCGCGTTCGACACCTTGAGGTCGAACTGCGGATCGCGGCCGATGCGGTCGTTTTCATTGTCGATGATCAGTTCCAGGCGCCCGAGAACCGACTTGATGCGGTAGTCGCTCGACATCACTTCCGTTTCCATGCGCTCAAGCCTTCTTTGCCGTGATGTTGTCGTTGTTGGACGTTGCCGACGCCGTCGGGTCATCGGCATCCAGCGTGCCGAGCGATTTTCTCTGGAAGTCGGTAATCATGCTCAATGCCATCTTGCGATCGTTTTCGTCCGTCTTGGCATTCACGGCCCCCTGGCCGTGCACCTTCTGGAGCTGGTCCTGATACATTTTCTCGGCGATGCCGATGCCGCCGCTCTTCGACATTTCGGAGCTGATCTGTTCGGCCATCATGCCCTTCCAGATTTCGCCCGCCGCACCCTTGCCGTAAAGCGCCTCGCTCTTCGGCATCATGTTCTGGAGGAAGTTCTGCAGCACCATCGCCTCGAACTTCTGGTAGGCCACCGGCACCTTCTCGGTCTTGGCCGAGCGGCTCTTGACGCTGGCAAGGCCGGCGTCCGAGCTTGAGCTTGCATGCTTGAGCGCATCCACGGTGGCATCGAAGCCGCCGTTGCCGGCCTCCGCAAGACTATTGGCAGCAAATGCCGCCCGGTTGGCAACGAGCCTTGCCTGGGCAGCCTGAACATCGGCCGGATCGGCGGCCTTTACAACATCCAGGACCAAATCACTTGGGGGTGAAATAGCCACGTCACGTTTCCTTTCATTGAAATCGCGACGATTATGGTTTTTGAACCTTGCTGGAGGCTGGCGTGCCTGCCGCAAACGCCTGGTCGACGATATCGTAGATCGCTTCGTCGGCGGCCTCGCGGTCTTCCTCTTCCCTCGCTTCCTTCATATTCGCTTCCAGGCGGTCGGCCTTGGTGCGCTCTTTCAGCACCTGCATCTCCAGAAGCTGCTGCATGCCGGAGAGCTGATTGTCCTTGACCGTCAGCCGTCCGTAGCGATCGGCATAATGCCGCGACAGCGCCTGATGGACGGGATCGACCGAGCCGATCGCCTCGATCACGTTCTGCATCGACTGCTGCACCTCGTTGCGCTTGCGGGTGGTGTCGGCAAGCTCGTTTTCCGTCATGCGCTCCAGATGGCGCTGGACGGCGACGAGGCGCTTCAGCTTTTCGGAGCGGGTCGTTTCGGCCATCTGCCGGATTCTCCTGTGCTAATGACCGTTATAAATGCTCAGGAACGCATCGGCGAACTGGCTGATGAGCCTTGCGATCGCCAGATAGAACATGAAGAGCCCGCCGAGCATCAGGTAGGGCGTCGAGACGAAATAGACGGGGATCTGCGGCGCGAGCTTGTTGACGAAGCCGATCGAGATCTGGAACAGCAGGCCGTAGAGCAGAAACGGGCTTGCGAGCCGCAGCATGATGTAGGTGGTGTTCTGCAGCGTGTCGGTGAAGGAAATCAGCGTCGCGCGCATTTCAAGCTGTCCGCCGAGCGGAATGACCGAGTAGGAATCCACCAGCGCGCGGAAGATGTAGTGGTGGAAATCCAGCATGAAGAGAATCATCAGGCCGCAGAAGGTGATCAGCGTGGTCAGCGCCGGCTCGCTGGTGTCTTCGACCGGGTCCTGGCCGCCGGGCGAGCTGAAGCCCATGGACATGCCGATGATGGTCCCCGCGAACTGCAGGCCGAGCGTGTAGAGCCGCGCCATCATGCCGTACATCATGCCGATCAGCGTTTCGCTGAAGACGAGCAGGAGGTAGGCGCCGGGGCCGGCCTGCGAGGCTCGCGGATAGATGACATCCCAAAGCACCGGCAGCACGGCCATCGACAGCGCCGCGGCGACGAGAATGCGCACCTGCTGCGGCACGCGGCCGGACGAAAACCCCGGAAGGACCATCACGCAGGCGCCGATGCGGCAGAATGCGAGAAACAGGGCGAGAATGGTCCCCTGGGGGTCTGTTATCATGAAATCGAGCCCAAAATCTTGATCTCGATTCCCTTGGCCAGTTCCAGATGCGACAGGACGGGAAGCGTCGAAAACAGGCGCTCGATGATCATGCGGACATAGGAGCGCGTTTCCGGCGAGGTGACAAGCACGAAAGGCAGGCCGCGATCCATGAATTCACGGATTTCTCGCGTCGCCTCCTCGCTGAATTCCTCCAGCGTGCGCGGATCGATGTCGAACTCGACGACCTCGCCCTTGGCGTCGCGCTTGAGGGCCTGATGGAAGGCGAGGTCCCACTTGCTGCCGAGACGAAGGACACGCAGCACACCGTTGTCGGCTAGGTCGCCGCAGAGCTGCTGCGCCATGCGGACGCGGACGTGCTCGACGATCTGCTCGGTCTTGCGCACATGCGGGGCAAGCTCGGCCACCGCTTCCAGGATCAGATGCAGGTTGCGGATCGACACGCGCTCGGCCAGCAGCAGCTTCAGCACGGCCTGCAGACCGGAATAGGACATGTGCGACGAGCAGATCTCGTCGGCGAGCTTCTTGTATTCCGGGTCGAGGCGATCGATGAGGACCTTCACGTCCTTATAGGAGAGAAGCGCCGGCAGGTTGTTGCGGATGACCTCGCTCATATGGGTGAGCACGACGGAGACGTTGTCGATCGGCTGGAAGCCTTCGCGCTTCAGGTCTTCGGTGAACTGTTCCAACACGGAGACGGCGGGCATACCGAAGGCGGGTTCCCGGATATCGTCGCCCGGAACGCTCGGCCGGCGGCCGGAGCCGGTGACGACCAGCACTTCGCCGACGCGCAGCATGTTGGAGGCGACGGTCGTGCCGTGGATGCGGATCTGGTAGGCCTTGTCGGCGATCGCGATGTCGTCGATGACCTTGATTTCCGGCACCACGAAACCGTACTGCGTGGCGAACTTCTTGCGCATCTTGCCGACGCGGAAGGCAAGCTCCTGATGCGCCCCGAGAAGGCGGGTCGACACCATCTTGCCGAGCGCCAGCTCGATTTCGGCGGTCTTCAGGACAGACTTCACCGAGTCCTTGTCTTCTTCCTTCGACTGGACGGCCTTCTTTTCCTCCGCCTCGCGGCGCAACTGGTTCTCGGCCTCCATCTGGCGCGGAATGAACCAGGCGCCGGCAGCCATCAGCCCGCCGAGGATGACGAAGGGAATGAAGGGCAGCCCCGGCATGACGGCGAGAAGCCCCATCAGCAGCGAGGCGACGGCAAGCGCGCGGGGATAACCGCTCAACTGGCCGATAACGGCCTGGTCCGTCGATCCGGCCGTACCGCCGCGCGAGACGAGAAGACCGGCGGCGAGCGAAATGACGAGCGCCGGCATCTGCGAGACGAGACCGTCGCCGACCGAGAGCTTGACGAAGACGTCGGCCGCCTCGCCGATCGGCATGCCGTGGCGGAAATAGCCGATGATGATGCCGCCGAAGACGTTGATGGCGGTGATCAGGAGGCCGGCGACGGCATCGCCGCGCACGAATTTCGAGGCACCGTCCATGGCGCCGAAGAAGGAGCTTTCCTCTTCCAGTTCCTTCCGGCGGCGCTGCGCTTCCTTTTCGTCGATCAGGCCGGCGGACAGGTCGGCGTCAATCGCCATCTGCTTGCCGGGGATCGCGTCGAGGGTGAAGCGGGCGCCGACTTCCGCGATACGGGTGGCACCCTTGGTGATGACGATGAAATTGATGGTGATCAGGATCATGAAGACGATCAGACCGATCACGAAATCGCCGGACATGACGAGGCTGGCGAAGCCGGCGATCACGCCGCCGGCAGCATTATGCCCCTCGTTGCCGTGGGACAGGATAACGCGGGTCGTCGCGATGTTCAGCGACAGGCGCGTCATCGTGGCGATCAGCAGGATGGTCGGGAAGGACGAGAATTCCAGCGGCTTCTTGATCCACAGCGCCACCATGAGGATCAGCACCGAAAGCGCGATCGAGAAGGCGAGCCCCATATCGATGAGGAAAGGCGGGATCGGCAGGAACAGGACGCACAGGATGACCACGATGCCGAGCGCAAAGCCGATATCGCGCATGCTCGGATTGGCTTTGGGAAGGGGAATTGCAGGGGGCTGCGCCATGGTCGTTTTCCGTCTCTTCATGAGAAGGGGCCGATGGCGACGCCATCTGCCAATTCGGTTCGACTGTTAAGCGCTGAAGCTTGCGCGAGGATGGCTCGCGCCGGGCCGGCTAGAAACCGGACTGGATGCGGGAAAAGACGAGCGTGGTGAAGATCGAGAGCTGGGAGCCGACGAGCGGGGCGCTGAGGCCGATCGCCACCAGCACGGCGACGATCTTCGGGACGAAGGTCAGCGTCGCTTCCTGGATTTGCGTCAGCGCCTGAACGAGCGCGATCAGGAGACCGACGACCATCGCCGACAGAACCGCGGGGCCCGAAGCGACGAGCACCGTCCAGATCGCGGCCTGAAAGATGTCCAATGCGTCGGCTTCGTTCATGGCCGCACTCCCGATAGAACATTATGCTCCGGGCGGCCGCATCATGCGGCGCCGGTCATTGCTTCGCGGCGCCGCCGATCCCGAATCAGCCGCGGCGCCTGCGCACTTCTATCATACCGGTGGACGCGGTCACGTACCCGAAGAGGTTTCCCCGGTGCCGGGCGTGCTGCCGCTGCCGGCCGCATCCGAGCCGCCGGTGCCAGCCGATCCGTCCTCGGTCGGCTTCGTGGCGTCGGCGGCGGCGCTGCCGCTGACCGTGACATCGATCTTGGTGCCGGCTGCGGCAACGGTGACGCCGGGCTGGATCAGCAGCTTGTCGCCCTTGTCGGTGATCGCGATGATGCCGTCGGAATAGACGCTGACTTCCTTGACCGTGCCGGTGACGCTGCCGTCGGCGTTGGCGATTTCCTTGCCGACATAGCTTGCCGCCTGCGACAGCATCTGGTTCGAGAGCGCGGTTTCCAAATGCGCGTTCGTCTGGACCTGCTGTTCGACCTGCGAAAAGCTTGCGAGCTGCGAAATCTGCTGGCTCGCATCCATCGGGTCCGTCGGGTCCTGGGTCTTCATCTGGGCGATCAGAAGCTGCAGGAAGTCGTTGTAGTTCAGCGATGCGCTGGCTGCGGCGGAAGCAGCACTCGAACCGCTGCTTCCGCTGGCGCCATTGACCGCGTTGACGCCGTTTACCGCCATGGCGCGATCTCCCGGCGGATCTGCTCGATCGTTGCCGGCGGCATTTCGACCGTGTTCAGAATGCTGTCCTCGATCGGATAGAGCGCCCGGATCGCCTTCAGGGCGTCGAAGGCGCGGCCTGTGGAGACCATCGCGTCGATGCGCTTCAGCTCGGCGAGCACTTCCTCGTTCTTGAAGCAGCTCAAGAGCATGATGATCGACTTGCGGAACATCGCGGTCGACTGGTCCTTGCCTTCCGGATTGATCAGGATCATCTGCGCGATGAAATAGAGCTGCCGCAGCGGCGTCGTCGCGTCCTCCGGCTGGAGAACGTGGTTTTCGAGCAGGAAGGTGACGTCGTTCAGGAACTCCAACGCGACCTTGCGGTCTACGCGCAGCACGGCCCCGTTTATAAAGATCTTCTCTCCGGCTTTAAGCGATATGCGAAGGGTACTTTTCATTTAAGTCCATCCCTGATGATGGTTGTCACGTCAATTATGCCTTGGTAGTTGCTGGATTGCCGTTTCCGGATCAGATCGCATTCCTTCAAAATCCAGATCGCGATCGAAATCAGATTGGCACGCAATTCGATGTCAAGCTGGTTGTCGGGGCTCTTCAAGTCCTCCACGAAGCTCACCCAAACCCGTCTTGTATAAAAGAGCGCCTCGATGGCCTCTTTGGCGTATCTCCCCTGGTCGCGCGCGGCGGCCAGAAGAGCAATGGATCGATCGAGGACCTGGCGCTCCCGTTCCTTTGCGTCCGCGACGGAGTCTTGCATGACCTCCGCGTACGAGAACTGATACATTCATGCATCCTTCCTGGTCATTACTCACCTTTATTCATCAAAGGCAACTTACGCGTGCTTTTTAAAGGTAATTCACGAGACTGAGTTGCTGTATCTTGGAAACGATGGTGTAGGCTGTCTCAAGCTGCGTCTGCAGCGAGTTGACCTTGGTCGCCGCCTCTTCCTTGTCGACGCCTTGCAGATCCAGCACGCGGTTCTGAATGATGTCCTTCTGGGCGGAGAGCGCATCGTTGGCCTTGGAGACGCGCGATTCCGAAAGGCCGAGCTGCGCCTGCTGGTTGGTCAGGCCGTCGATGGCCTGACGCGTATAGCTGATCGCCTTCGTCGACAGCGCGGCGCGGGCATCCGCGCTCAGGCTCTGGCCGGCGAGCGGTGACGACGTATCCGTGATCGGCCCCATCAACGCCGACGTCACGATCGAGGCGAGCGCGAAATAGCGCATGCCGGGTTCGTTGATGTTGGTGGAGGATTCGACCACTTCCGAGTTGCTGATGCGGCTCGACATGTTCTGGCTCGACGCGCTCGACCAGCTCGCCCAGTTGTCGGGTGCCGGCTGGCTGTCGTCGGAGAACATCGGCTCGACCACGGTCGTAACGAAATCGGTCATCTGATCGGACGTCAGATCGCTCATCGAGGCGACACCGTTCGTCGACATATAGGTGTCGAGAGCGTTCAGAATGCTCGTCGTGGCCGGCCCCGAATTATCGGTGAAGGGCTTCACATCCGTATTGATCCCGGAGAAGAGATATTCGCCGTTCACCATGGTATTGGCGTAGCTGCCAAGGCTCTGCAGCGCTGCGGCCGAGGTCTGCTGCGCGAGCTGGATGCTGCTGGAATCCTGGTTGCCGGAAAGGCCGACGAGCTGATCCAGCAGGGTCTGCGCCTGCGACGACATTCCCGTCAAGGCCTGCTGCGACGAAGAGAGACGCTGCGTGACGATCGAATTGCTGCCGGTGATCGCGTCGATGCGCGTCACCTCGCGGGTCAGATCGACGCTCTGGGCCGTATTGCCGCCGAGCGCGAGACCGATGTCGGCATAGACGCCGGTCGTCGCTTCCTGCGACGCGTCCATCATCTGGTTCTGCGTCTGGCGGAACGTCTGCCGCATCGCATTCTGAATGGCATTGCTGGAAATGAATGAAAGTTTCATGGCTTAGCCCGCCGCCTGCAATAGCGCCTGGAGCATTTCGTCGACGGCGCTCAAAATCTTGGTGCCGGCCTTGTACGATTGCTCGATATCCATAAGGAGTGAAAGTTCCTCGTCAAGATTGACGCCGGTTTCGTTGGAATAGGCCGCGGAGGAGCGCGCCTGAGCGGCCGAGGTATTTTCAGCCGCGTTCGACGCGCCGCTGCGGTAGTTTTCCACCCAGCCGATCGAGTTCGACGCAAATTCCATGATGCTGGCGGTCGTCGCGACGCCGGTCAGCGGGTCGAAGGTCCTGTCCGCATCCATCGCCGTGACATAGGCGTCGAGCTGCGCGGAATAACCGCTGGCGCCGGTGGTGTTGACGACGAAATCCGCGCCGTTCGCGCCGCCGTCGCGCAGCAGGTTCGGATCACCTCCCTGCGAGGTCACAAAGGCGGGATTGACCGTGATCGATCCGGCAATGCCGGCGATATTCGGCGATGCGTCCGGCATGACGCTGTCGGAATCGGCGGGCGTGTAGGCCGGATCGCTGGCAGGAACCCAGGTAAACAGGCCAGGCGCCACGTCGCCATTGGTCTGATCCGTCTCCGAAAACATGCTGACGAGGCCCTTGGCGATCTCGTCGAGTTGCGACTGGTAGGTCGGGGCAATCGTGTCGCGGATCTGCACCAGCGCCTGCAGGCTGCCCTGGGCCGTCGTTTCCGCGCCGGAACCGGCGCTAAGCGGCGTCCCGTCGATATAGATGGCGTTACCGGTCGATCCGGCGGAATAGGTGCTGGTCGGCGAGAAGCTTACCGTGCGCGCCACCGTGTCGAAGAGGGGGGTACCATCCGACGTATAGACCGCCATGTCGTTGCCGGACCGCGTCACGGTCGTGATGCCGACGATCTGCGACATCTGCTGCAGGATGGCGTCGCGCGTGTCCATGGCCGATGCGATCTCATCGGTGCTGGACTGCGACGACTTCACCGCATCGTTCGCCGTCTTGAACTGGGAAAGCAGGTCGTTCAGCTTGGCAACGTCGGTCGCAATCTCCTTGTCGGCGCCGGCGCGGATGCCCTGGACGGAGGCCGTCGCATTGTTGAGCGCGGTGGCCACGTCCGATGCCGCCGTGATGGCGGACTGCGCCGCGGTCGTGCTGGAGGGCGACGCCGCGTAGTTCTGCATTGCCTTCTGCAAGGCTGCGAGATAGGTGGCCGGCGAGGTTTCGTTGTCGTTGCCGCCGAGCGTGGCCTTGATGTCCTCCAGCCCCTTCAGGAGCCGCTGCTGGGCGCTGTCCTGCGAGGAACTGGTCAGGAACTGCGCCTGCAACTGGGGCTCCTGCGCTCGCGCGATCTGCACCACCTGCGCCCCCGCGAGCGAGGTCGAAAGCATCGCCTGGCGCCGCGTGTAGTTCGCATTGTTGGCGTTGGCGATATTGTTCGACACCGTGCTGCTCTGCTTGCCGGTGTTGTTGAAGATCGACTGCGCCGTGTTGAGTGCGGATGTGAGAGACATGAGAGCCCCGATTGCCTAACTTAACGCTGGAGGTTGACGAGGACGTCCATCAGGTCGGAGCCCGTCTGGAAGACCTTGGAGTTTGCCGTATAGGTGCGCTGCGCCTGGATCATCTCGGTCAGCTCGCCGGCGAGATCGACGTTGGAGGCTTCGAGCGCGCCCGACTGGATCGTGCCGAAGGTGCCCTCGCCCGGAAAGCCGGTGACGATGACGCCGGAATCGGCGCTCTGCGAATAGACGTTGCCGGTTTCGAGCGTCAGATTGTCTGGGCTGGAGACGGTCGCCAGCGGAATGCGGTAGAGCGGCTGGGTTGAGCCGTCCGTATAGCTGGCGTAGACCACACCGTCGGAACCGATCTGCACGCCTTTCACGGCGCTCGCCCCGTTGCCATCGACGTCACCGGTTGCGCTGGATTTGGCAGCAAGCTGGGTGAAGCCGCTGAGGTCCATGGTAATCGACTGGGTGCCGTCCGTCAGCGTGAACTGGCCGAGAGTTGTTGTCGCCGAGGCCGCAGCTCCCGTGTCATCGGTGTAGGAACCGCTGAACTTGCCGTTGCTGCCGAAGGTGATGTAGCCGGTCATGACCGGGGTATCCGGGGTCGTGCCGTCGCTGGTATACGGAAACGATGTGGTGCCCGACGTCTTCGCGTCGGCCTGCTTGTAGGCGGTAACCTGCCACATCGTCTCTCCGGTCGTGGGCGAGGGAACCTGAGTGTAGTAGAAGTCGTAAAGCGTGGAGTTGCCGAGGCTGTCGAATGCCGACAGTGATGTTTTATAAGAAAATGTGGAGCTTGCATCGTTGGCATCCGGCAACGTGTCGCCTGCCCCGGTGTCCACGATGGTCGCGTTCGAATTCAGGTTCCCGCTGAAGCTGCCGGTCGTCGAGGCAGTCGCAGTGACCCCGTAGCCGTTGACATTGACCGGGACAAGGCCGCCGAAGCCGTTGACGACGACGGAGGGTGCGCCCGAGGTATAGGGATAACCCATCAGCGTGAAACCGGCAGAGTTGACAAGATCGCCGTTCGGCGCTTGCGTGAAATCGCCGGCGCGCGTCATGTAGTTCTTGCCGGCGGAATTCTGAACGATGAAGAAGCCGTCGTTTTTGATGCCGAGGTCGGTGCTGGAGGTCGTATAGGCGAAATCGCCCTGGTTCGATACCGAATAACGGACGTTCGTGACGACACCGCCGGAAGAGTAGTTGCCGCTGCCCGAGGGCAGGACCATCGAGGAGAAGGTCGTCGAGGCAGCCTTGTAACCGGTCGTATTCGAATTCGCGATGTTGTCGGATACGACGCTCAGGCGGTTCGCCTGGGCGTTCATCCCCGACACTGCGGTTTTCATGCTGCCGAAAATGCTCATCTGAAATCCTCGTTTTCCGTGGTAGCCCGAGACTATGAAGCGGGCCTTGCGTGAAGCTGTCTGGAAGGAGGAAAAGCCGGCAATCTCTGGTCAGCTTTTCAAAAAAGCGTGGGCGGGCAGCCGCCGGCATCAATCCCAGTCGATGCAATAGCCAAGGAAGCGCTTCGAATCGACCGGATCGAAGCCCAGCTTCTTGCGCAACTTCTTGCGAAGCTTGGAGATATGGCTTTCGACCACGTTCTCCTCGACCTCTTCGTCGAAGATGCCGTAGATGGCGTTGAAGATCTGGGTCTTCGTCACCCGGCGACCGCGATTCGCGATCAAATATTCGAGGATGCGGCGCTCGCGGCGCGGCAGCGCGAAGACGGAGCCTTCGATCTCGGGATCGCGCCCATCCGCGAAGATGCGGATCGGACCGACATCCGTGTGGCCCGCGATCGCCTTCAGCCTGCGCCGGATCGCAGCGGCGCGCGCAAGGATCTCGCGCGGGTGGACCGGCTTGCGGACCACGTCGTCGACGCCACAATCAAAGAGTGCAAGCGTGTTTTCAAGCGAATGCTGATCGCTGACCGCGATCACCGGCGCGACCGACCGGTCGCGGATGACGCGCGGCAGATCCGCCGTCAACTGGCCCTGCCCTAAAAGAAAGGTCTCGACCGCCGCGATATCGGCATCGGCCGCCGTCTGGACCCATTCCCCGAACTCACGGGGATCGAACCCCGTCGATGGGATGCCTTCGCGATTAAAGAGAGAAGTATAGCCGTCCTTAACGAGCTCACGCTCATCAACCACTACGATCATTCGTCCGCCTCCGAATCAGTGTGGTGCAATTCAACGCGCTATGCGTACGAATCGGCGGAATCGCGAACAACTGTAGGAAGTCAGGAACGATAATTAATAATTGATTAATCCCTAAGGCGCGATTTGATCTACATCTAGTAGCTCGCGGGGATTATCAACACAAGAATAGCGTGGAAAAGTTAACAAGCCATGAATAAGGGCTTGCGTTCCATTTTTTGCCCGCAATCCCGCCATAATGGGAGAAACGTATCAATGTGACAAAAATACAACTTCCGGATCATTCGTCGCGGCAGAATTCCGCCGCGTTCGGGGTCCATTTCCCGTATCCGGTGGCCACGAGGTTGGCGATCACGCGGCAGACATACACTTTCTGCGCGGGGTCGTTGTTCGGGCCGGCATGATAACGCGCCACCGCCATGGTCCAGGTCTCATGCCTGTCGTGCAGGTTGCGAAGGAATTTCGCGGCGTATTCGACATTTTCGTGCGGATCGAACATCTCCTCGGTCGAGGCGAAATTCTCCCCATGAAAGTACTGGTTGATCTGCATGCAACCGATATCGATCAGCTTGGCGCCGCCCGAACGGGCCTGCGCGAACTGTTGCAGCGCGGCCCGCTCGGAGGGCGGAAAGAAGGGTTTTCCCTCGATGTTCAGCGCGTAAGGGTAGAGCGAACCCTTGCGGCCGGTCTCCGTCAATCCCACCGAATAGAGGATGCCTTCCGGGATGCCGTACTTGGCGGCGGCCGACTGGATCTCGCGTTCGCAGAGACCCGAGGCCGCCGAAGCGTTCGCCTCAGAGGTAGACGCCGCCAGCGCGGCTGCGCCGGCCAGCGCCGCCAGCGCCATCATTCGTCTCCGCATCGCCAGCACTCCAGTTGCCGTCATTTCCATTTGCCTGCTGTCCGGAATAGCCCTGCCTGCGTGACTGGGCTTCGCCGCCCTGGTTCTGGTTGGCCGTCGCCTGCTGCTGCCCCTGGAAGCCGGAGCCGCCGTTCGCATCCTTGCCGTCGGAGGTGGCAAGGCTGACGGTGACGCGATCGACGCTGTAGCCCTGCGACCGCAAGGCGTCGAGAATATGGCTCTGGTCGCTGCTGAGCTGGTGATAGGCCGCGTTGGTGTGGACCTTGAGGTCGATGCTCAGCTCCTCGCCGGAAAGCCGCATGGTCGCCGTCACCGTGCCGAGGTCCTGCGGATGAAGCTGAATTTTCAAGGTGTTGACCACCTTGCCCGTGCTCGTCCACAGTGCCTGGTTGGAGAGCGCGGAACTCGGGCTCATCGCGCTCGTCCATTCGCCGTTGCCGCCGAGCGTGCCGAGAATGGTCGCGGAATTGGGGCCGGAGGCGAGGCCGAGATAGCGCCGCTGGTCGAGCACCGTCACGTCGATGTTGCCGGCATTCACGGCGTTGGAGCCGATGTCCGTGTTGTCGTCGCGGCCGCGCGCCGAAGACAGGTCGAACACGACACGCGGATTGCCGTTCGCGCCGGCAGGCTGCGCCTTCGTCGCCGGCAGTGCCACCGTGTCGGTGTCGTCGACGTCGTCATCATTGCCGCTTGCGGCCTGCGCGAGTGCGGCAAGGCTGTCGCCGGCCTTGCTCTTGGCCGTGGCGTCAGGCGCCTCGTCCTTCGCCGCCGGCTGCGGTTGCGGCGCGGGCATCGGCAGCGGGTTGGGAACGACTACGGCCGATGCGGCCGGAGCCGGAGCCGGCGCCGGCGTTGCCGGAGGCGCCGTGCCGAGCAGCGTCAGCGCATCCGTGGCCGCCTGCTTGCCATCCGCATCCGTCGTCTTGTCGGTCTCGTCGCCGTCCGCGGCACCCTTGGCGTCGCCGGCGTCGGCCGTCTCGTCGGTTTCGTTGGCGCCGAGCACGGTGCTTGCGAGCATCGCGGCGAGTGCCGCTGCGGCGGCCTTCTCGTCCGTCGCCGGCGCGGCATCGGCCGGCAGGGCGTCGGTCACCGAGGGAACGACGGTATCGGCGACCGCCTGCTGATCGTCGTCCGTGTCCGCTGCGGGGCGCGCGGGCTGCGTCTTCGGCTGCGCGGCGGTAGAGGCGGCACGCTGGGGAGCGGCAGGTGCCTTTGCCCGGTTGTTGCCCTTGTCGTCACCGGCCTTGCTGGTATTCGCCGTGCTTCGCGGTGCGCCGTCGTCGCGCTGGTCGGCCGCCTTGCCGCCGTCGCGTCCGCTCGCCTGTGTCAGCGCGTCATCGAAGCCGCTGCCGGTATCCTTGCTTCGGCTACCGCCCTTGACCACTGCAGAAGGGTCGGCCGCCGGGGCGGCGCCGGAAATCCCCATATCCATCATGATTACTTACCTTCCTGGTCAAGGATACCGTCGATCGCATCGAGCTTCGATCGGCTTGCCGCGACGAATGAATTGAAAGACGCATCGGCATCCTGCCCTGCCGCGCCGCCGGAGTTTGCCGGGGTTGCGGCCGCCTCTTTCTGAACACCTCCCGCTGCGGCGGCTGGTGCGCCGGATGGGTCATTTGCGGGAGCGGCACCATGTTCAGGGTTCGCTTCATTAGCAACGCTAGGCGATAAGGCTTGCGTGAGGCTGGCCGGATCGGGGGGCTGGAGGACGGCGTCCGCCACCGCCTTCGCCGCCTGCCGCAAGGCCCTGTCCTTCGCGTTCAGCTCTCCCTCGGGGATCGTGCTGATATTCTGCCGCGCATTGTCGACCTCGGCCGTCGGAATGTTCGCCAGGCCGCCGTAAAGGGCCGCCAGCGACTGGAAGGCATCGCCATCGTCGCCGGGGATCGCCTTCGCCCGGCCGGCCGCCAGTTCCGCCAGATCGAGCTTGCCGGCAATCGCGGCACTCCGCGCGATGCGCAGGTAGACGGCGCGCTGGCGCGGCGGGTCCATGAAATCGAGGATGCCGGTGACGTCCTCGGGCTTCATGTCCTTGTTGTGATCGACGACGAAGGTGACGAAGATATCCGCGAACTGCCCGGCATAGGGGGAATGCAGGAAACGCCGCACGTAACGCTGCGAATAGCCGAGCCCTTCCTGAGTCAGCCCGGCCTTCTCCGCCAGCGACACCGAGCGGCGCAGCGCCGCCTCCTCGACAATGGTTCCGGGCGCGGTCAGCCGCGCCCAGTCGTAGAGCTTCAGCGCGCTCTTCGGGTCCTTGGCGCTCATGACGTTGCCGGCCACCAGCGCGAGATAGGGGCCGATCTTCTTGTCGCGGTATTCCATCGCCGTGTCGGCGAGCGATTTCACGACGAGAAGGCCCTTCCCGTTCAGATATTTGCGCAGCACGTCGGCGACGCGGCTGTCGAAATTGCCGTTGGTGTCGCGCGACATCAGGAATTCGAGCGTCGTCGGGTTGCCGCCGCTCATCGCATAGATCAGCGCGGCATCGACGTTGCGGCCGTCGTCGAAGATGGATTTGTCGGCCGAGCGCAGCCGTTCGTCCAGCGCCGACAGGAGGAAGGTCTGCATCTCGCCGCCGGAATGGTCGCCCTGCACGACCGCGTCCTGCACGAACTGCAGCGAGCGCAGCATCTTGTAGGGAGGCAGGTTCTCCTGGTCCTCGGCGCGTCCGATCCCCGGCACGGCAGCGCCGAGAGCCAGAAGCAACGTCAGGGACAGGCGACGGTGAAAGCGTGCCATGAGCTTAGCCCTGGTTCCCCTGCACGAGGATCTCGATACGGCGGTTCGCGTCGTTGAACGGATCGTTCGGCAGTTTCAGGCGCCTGTCGGCAAAGCCCGAGACCTGCTGCACCCGCTTCTCGTCGAGCCCGCCGCGCACCAGCATGTAATAGGCGCTCTCAGCGCGGTCGAGCGACAGACGCCAGTTGTCGTTCTGCCCGCCCTTGAACGGCCGCGCATCGGTATGGCCGCGAATGACGACGGCGCCCTTGCGGTCGGCGAGGATCTTGCCGATCTTCTCCATCGCCAGCACCATCTCCCGCTTCGGCACGGCGGAGCCGACGTTGAACATCGGGTCGTTGCCCTGGTCGGAAATGGTGACCAGCAGCCCGCCTTCCGCAGGGGTCACCACCAGCCCTTCGGCGAGCTGGCCGGCGACGCCGCCGATCTGCTTGGCGATATCCTGCTGCAGCTCCTTGGCGGCCTGCTGTTCCTTCTTCGACGGCGGCTTCTCGTCGCTTGCGGCGGCATCGTTCGTCGCCTTGCTCGCGGCGTCGGTCGCCGTCTTGCCCGCGCCCTTGCCGGACTTGGCCGGAGGCGGCGTTTGCTCGGCGTCCTGCTGCTGGTCGTCGCTCGCCTGATCCTTGCTCAAGGTCGGCTTGTCTTCCGGCGTCTGCGGTTCGGTGACCGGCTTGCCGTCGTCGGACGCGGTCGCCTTGGCCATGGCGACGACTTCACCCTTCGGGGTGTCGTCCGCCGTCGTCTCGGCGTCGGACGTCTTCTTGCTCGCGGTCGACACTTCGACCTGCTTGGTCCAGAAATCGGGATCGAAGGGGTCGCGATAGGCCTTGCCGCCGTCGGCGCCGGTCGCCGGCCCGGATTCGGCGGCCCCGCCCTCGCCCTTGGCGCTGACATTGGCCTGCTGGCCCACTTCCTGCGCTATTTCCGCAAGCACCGAATAGGGGTTTTCGAAGAAATCGGCTTCGGAATAATTGGTCTGGTCGCCCGCGGTCGAGGTCTGGTCCTCGCCGGTCGCGGCCGCGGCGCCATTGGCGGTCTCGTCGGCCTTCTGTTTCGCCTTTTCCTTGGTCTCTTCGCCTTCGGCCTGATCGACCGGCTTCTTCAAGCCTTTTTCGGTCGGCTTCTCGTCGGCGAGCTTGATCGGGTTGAAATAGCTCGTGACCGACGCCTTGGTCTGCTCGTTGGCGGCGTTGACCAGCCACATCACGAGGAAGAAGGCCATCATCGCGGTCATGAAGTCGGCATAGGCGATCTTCCAGGCGCCGCCGTGATGGCCGTCGTGATCGCCCCCGCCGTGACGCTTGACGACGACGATCTCGTTCTTGCCTTGGTGGTGGTTCTCGCTCTCGCTCATGCCCAAACCTTCTTCAAGCCATCGGCCCAGGCCGACATGCGCGTCACAAGAACGCTTTCACCGATCGTCGCGGAAAGATCGATGTCGGCGGCCTCCACATGCGTCAGCAGAGGCGTCTTCTCGCTTTCATTGTCACCGTCACTCTCGCCGTCGTCGAATTGCGCCGCCAGCCTCTCGAACAGATCCTTCGGCCCGCTGACCGCGATCGGCCCGACAGCCCCTTCGAGGATCGCGGCCTTGATGAGGACCGCAAGCTCGGCGACCGCCTTTTCGGTCACGACCTCGGTCATCACCGGCGCCAGCGCCGACGCCGTCTCGGCACTGATCGTCTCGGCAAGGAGTGCCGCAATCTGCCGCAGGCCGTCGCCGATGCGCTGAGCCGCTTCCGTCTCGTAGCGGACGCGCAGCGTTTCCATTTCCTCGCCGTGCATGGCGACCGCCGCGTCGAGGCCCGCCTGATGCGTGGCGGACAGTTCCGCTTCGGCCGCCGCCCTGCCCTGCTCGAAGGCTTCCTGACGAATCGCGTCGAGATCGATCGCCGGCGCCTGCGGTGCCTCCGGGATGTCCGCGAACAGCGGCATCTCGCCGATTTCCGGCTCCGGCATGGCCGGCGGCGGCGCCACGGCGCCAAAATCCTTCAGATAGCGTGAAAGAGCAGCGCTCATGCGGCTCGCCTGTCGTTCGAGTGGGTGCCCCCGGCCGCGCACCGGAAATACCGGGTGCCGCAACAGGGTGACGTTGTCCGGACGTTAAGAAGTCAAACTTGTGCGAGGATGGCCGCGCGGATGCCTCAGCCCTTGCCGAGCAGGATGAGCACCTTCGACGCCATGGTGTTGGCGATCGAGAGCGATTGCGTTCCCATGCTCTGCGCGGTCTGAAGGGCGGTCAGACGGCTTGAGGCCTCGTCCATGTCGGTGTCCACCAGGGCGCCGATACTCGTGTTGATGCTGTCCTGCAAATTGGCGACGAAGGTGGTCTGGTTGTCGATGCGCGACTTCAGAACGCCGAGGACCGAGGCGGCCGAGGTGACCGACTTCAGGATGGTGTTGGTGGCGTCGAGCATATCGGTCAACTGCTCGTCGGTCGTGGTCGACGAGAGCGCGATTTCGGTGCCATCGGCCGGCGGCGTGCCGCCGCCATTGAGGAGATAGTAGAGCCGGCCCGTGCTCGCCCCGTTGGAAGCCAGCGCCTCGACGCCCTTGGTGAACAGCCCGCGGCTCGGGTCGGAGGTGTCGATCATTAGCGCCTGCGAAGCGTCGTAGGTCATGGTGCTCAGGCTGACGGCGCCGTCCGTTCCGCGCGTGAAATTGCTGATGACGGATTTCTGCGGTTCGAAGGCGGTGCTGGTATTGTACAGCCAGTTCTCGCCGGAGAAGGAGGCGGCCTGCGCCATGGCGGCGAGCTGCTTCTTGAGGTCGCTGATGTCGCTGTTGATCTGCGTCTTGTCGACGCCCGCTTCCTGGGCCGTGGTGAGCTTGGAGCGGATCTGCGTCAGCAGGTCGATCGCCTTGTCCATCGTCGTATAGGTCGTGTCGACCTTGCCCGAGGAGAGGCCGAGCGCGTCGGAGACCGTCGACAGGCTGCTGGCGTCCGAGCGCATCGTCGTCGCCATCGACCAGTAGGTCGGGTCGTCCTTGGCGGTGTTGATACGCTTTGCAGACGAAATCTGCTGCTGCACGGTGTCCAGCTGTTTGTTCACACCGCTGAGCACGGTAAGCGCACCAAGTGCGGCAACGTCTGTCGTCACGCTGTTCATCGAAAAACCCGCAATGAAAATGAAGGGGACAGACCGAGCAAACCCGGCGGCGACTGGATCGGCCTCATGCCCGCCGGGATAAAGAACCCTGCGGCCAGTCGCGTGCAGCAAATCGGCTACCGTTCATGCTTAACAAAGCGCTAACGGCAAGCGCAAGCGGGAAATTGCCCGATCGAACGGCGGCGCAAGCTCCGGTCAAGGCACGTTTCCAAAACAAAACCGCGCCCTTAGCGGGCGCGGCTGTTTTCGGAAATGGTCTCTCAATTAGTTGCCATGGAAGAGCGACAGCACGTTCTGCGCGCTGTTGTTCGCGATCTGCAGCGACTGGATGGCGAGCTGCTGTTGCGTTTGCAGCGCGCTCAACTTGCTGGACTCCTCTTCCATGTCGGCATCGACCAGCTTGCCGACGCCCGAGTCGATCGAGTCGCTCAGTGCGGAGACGAAGCTCGTCTGCAGATCGATGCGGTTGGAGATCGAGCCGAGCTGCGAGGCGGCGGCGGTCGTGGCGGCGAGCGCGTTTTCGACCATGGTGAGCGCGGTCTGGATATCGCCGCTGGTCATGGCAGCGATGTTCATGTTGAAGACCGAGCCGAGGCCGGAGGTGGTGGAGCCGATGATGCCGCTCGTCGTGTCGATCTGGCCGGTGACGGCATCGACGCCGAAGAGAACGTTGCCGACCGAGGACGGGTCGAGATCGTAAGGGGTCGTCTGCACCGACACCTGGCCATTGGCCGAACGGACGAAGGAGGAGACCACGCTCTTGCCGCCGCTGCCGGCCACCCAGTTTTCGCCGGAGAAGCTTGCCGACTGCGCGATGCTGAGGAGCTGCTGCTGAAGCTGCGAAACCTCTTCCTGTACCTTGGTCTTGTCGACGCCGTCTTCGACGGCGGCCGTCAGCTTCGACTTGATTTCGGAGATGACGTCGATGGCGCTGTCCATCGCGGAATAGGCGGTGTCGACCTTCGCGGCGCCGAGGCCCAGCGCGTCGGAGACGGCCGAGAGCGCGCTGTTGTCGGAGCGCATCGTGGTGGCGATCGACCAGTAGGCGGCATTGTCGGCCGCTTTCGAAACGCGATAGCCGGAGGATACGGCATTCTGCGTGAACTCGAGGTTGTCGTTGATCGAGCGAAGCGTCTGGAGGGCGGCCATCGCCGCGCCGTTGGTGAGGATGCTGGTCATCGTCTCTGCCCCTTATGGCATGGATTTGAAAGGGACATTCCGGTCTTGGCCGGGAACGGCAGTCAGCGTCATGCCCGTTAACCTCTCGGCAAGAATGGTTAACCAACCGTTGCGTTGAGCGCAGATGACATCAAATTGGTTAATAAATGGTTAATGGGTGGCGACAGCCGGCCACGCCGAAAAACCGCGCCCCTCGCGAGGCGCGGTTTTCCGATATCGATCCTGCGGAGCCGAGCCGCCGCCTTTTGCGGCGGCCGGCGTATCGCCATCAGCCGCGGAAGAGCGACAGGATGTTCTGCGACGAGGAGTTGGCGATCGAGAGCGACTGGATCGCGAGCTGCTGCTGCGTCTGCAGGGCGCTGAGCTTGCTGGATTCGGCTTCCATGTCAGCATCGACCAGCTTGCCGACGCCCGACTGGATCGAGTCGCGCAGGTCGGAGGTGAAGCTCGTCTGCAGCTCGATGCGAGCCGAGATCGAACCCAGCTTGGCGGCGGCCGAGGTCATCGCCTGCAGGGCCGATTCCACCATGCTGAGCGCGTCGCCGACGCCGCCGGAGGTCATGTTGCTGATGTCGAGGTTGTAGACCGAGTAGCCCGAAGCCGAAGCGTAGGCTGTGCCGAGGATGCCCGAAGCCGTGTCGACGCTCGTGCCGTTCATGCCGAAGAGAACGTTGCCGGCCGAGCCGGTCGAGAAGGCGTAGGAGGTCGAGTTGACCTTGACGCCGCCGGACGCATCGCGAACGAAGGAGGAAACGACCGATGCGGAGCCGCCGCCGGAAGCAGCGACCCAGTTCTGGCCGTAGAACGAAGCGGACTGGGCAACGCTCAGGAGCTGGTCCTGAAGCTGGGTGATTTCTTCCTGGACCTTCTTCTTGTCGACGCCGTCTTCGGTGGCGGCAACGAGCTTGGTCTTGATCGAGGAAACGACGTCGATGGCGTTGTCCATCGCCGTGTAGGCGGTGTCGATCTTGGCGGCGCCGAGGCCGAGGGCATCGGAAACGGCCGACATTGCGCTGTCGTCGGAGCGCATCGTGGTGGCGATCGACCAGTAGGCGGCGTTGTCGGAAGCCTTTTCGATACGGAAACCGGACGAGACGGCGTTCTGCGTCTTGTTCAGGTTGGAGTTGATCGAGCGCAGCGTCTGCAGTGCCGCCATTGCGGAATTGTTGGTATTGATACTCGTCATAGCGTTCCTTGCCCCTTACGGCATTTGTTTAGAAGGAACATTCCGGATTACCACCGGGGAACGGCTGTCAGCGTCATGCCAGCTAATCCAGATATCTGGTCAGCCCGCCGTTTCGATGGTCCTAGAAAAACACGATCATGGTTAAGAAACGCTGAATTAAAAAAGGCAAAAAGGTTAAAAAAAACCGCGCCTTAGACAAGGCGCGGTTAACGTTTTGTTCAGAAATCCCAAAGCCGGCGGGATTATCCCCGCACGGGCCTGCCTCCGTTTAGCGGAAGAGCGACAGGATGCTCTGCGACGAGGAGTTAGCGATCGAGAGCGACTGGATGGCCAGCTGCTGCTGCGTCTGCAGGGCGCTGAGCTTGCTGGATTCGGCTTCCATGTCGGCATCGACCAGCTTGCCGACGCCCGACTTGATCGAGTCGTTCAGGTCGGAGGTGAAGCTCGTCTGGAGGTCGATGCGGCTGGAGAGCGAGCCGAGCTTGGCGGCGGCCGAGGTCATCGCCTTCAGGGCCGATTCCACCATGCTGAGCGCGTTGCCGACGCCGCCCGAGGTCATGTTGGTGATGTCGAGGTTGTAGACCGAGTAGCCCGAAGCCGACGAGTAGGTCGTGCCGAGGATGCCCGAAGACGTGTCGACGCTCGTGCCGTTCATGCCGAAGAGAACGTTGCCGGCGGCACCGGTCGAGAAGGCGTAGGAGGTCGAGTTGATCTTGACGCCGCCGGACGCATCGCGAACGAAGGAAGAGACGACAGATGCGGAGCCGCCGCCGGAAGCAGCGACCCAGTTCTGGCCGTTGAAGGAAGCGGACTGGGCAACGCTCAGGAGCTGGTCCTGAAGCTGGGTGATTTCTTCCTGGACCTTCGCCTTGTCGACACCGTCTTCGGTGGCGGCGACGAGCTTGCTCTTGATCGAGGAAACGACGTCGATGGCACTGTCCATCGCGGTGTAGGCCGTGTCGACCTTGGCGGCGCCGAGGCCGAGGGCGTCGGAAACGGCCGACATTGCGCCACTGTCGGAACGCATGGTCGTTGCGATCGACCAGTAGGCAGCGTTGTCGGAGGCCTTTTGGATGCGGTAACCGGACGAGACGGCGCTCTGCGTCTTGTTCAGGCCGGAATTGATCGAACGGAGCGTCTGCAGAGCCGCCATTGCGGAATTGTTGGTATTAATGCTGGTCATGGGTGTCCCCTAAACTGGATACTACAACGAGGACATACCGGACTTGGAATACCGGTGATGACGGCGGGGCTTCATGCACTTCGGTTCCGATCTCTCTCGAACCAACCCGTCATGTCGAGGGCAAATTCCCATCCAAACATTTCCAAGACCTTAAATTGGGCGATAGCGCGCGACCTCCTCGGGGAACATGATTAACGTACCGTCAACCCGCGGCTTCGGTTTCGGGCAAGGTCCGTGGAGGATGGTGGCGCGAATCTCATTTGGCGACATGCGTCTTGCCGGCCCATGGAACGACAGATCGCGGAGTTAAGGCCCTTGGATACCAAAGCTGCATTCTCGACGGCATCGAAGCATTATCAGAAGGGCCGCTACACGCAGTCTCTCGAAGTCCTCAACCAGTTGATGGACATCGACAAATCCCCGAAGGTCTATGCGCTGCTGGCAAAAACGCTGCTGAAGCTCAATTTCCGCTCCGACGCCGCTGCCGCCTACGCGCTCGCCGGCCGCCAGGAGCCGCCGCGCGAGGATTACCTGCGCGAGGCGATGCTGCTCCATTTCGAAACGGGCAACGAAACCGAGGTCGTCTCCATCGCCAACCGGATTTTCCCGCTGGCGCTGAAGGACCCCGAGGTCGCCTTCGTGCTCGCCGCGATCTTCCTCAGACGGCAGCAGAAGGAGCTTCTGGGTGGGCTGAAGAAGGTGCTCGCCAATGGCGGCCATCTGAAATACCTGCTGATGGCCTCGAAGCTCCTGACCGACGATCTTTACGATCCGGGCAACCTGCACATCGCCGAAACGCTCTTCAAGAAGCATCCGGAAAACATCACCTTCCGTACGCTCTACCTGATCTTCTGCCGCGAATTCTCCAATCTCGCGATCGTCGACAAGTGCGCGGCGCCCGTCTTCAAGGCGGTCGCGAACGGCGATCTCTCCTATGTGCGGCTCGACAACCCCTTCTTCCATCTGCACTGGTGCGGCGACGAGGCGCTGAACAAGCTTGCGGTGCACGACACCGTGGCGCTGCCGGCCGGCCACACCGCCACGCGCCGCCGGATGCCGCACAAATGGCAGAAGAAGATCCGCATCGGCTACCTCTCCTCCGACTTCTGGCCGGGGCACGCGACGATGAAGCTGTTGCAGCGCATCCTCGAACTGCACGACCGGGAGCGTTTCGAGATCGTGCTCTTCGACCACTCCTCGGAGAAGGCGCAGCAGGAAGCCGAGTTCGACTTCTCCACCTGGGGCGAGATCGTCGACATCCGCGCCCTGTCCGACCAGGAGGCGGCGAACGCGATCCGCGCCCGCGGCATCGATATCCTCGTCGACCTCAAGGGCCACACCAAGGACACGCGCGCGCGCATCCTCAACTACATGCCGGCGCCGGTGCAGGTGGCGTGGCTGGGCTTCCCCGGCACCACGATCAACATCGACCTCGACTACATCATCGGCGACCCCTACGTGCTGCCGGACGGCTCGAAGGAACACTTCCACGAGAAATACTGCCGCCTGCCGGAATGCTACCAGCCGAACGACCCGCTCCACCGCCCGAAGCCGCGCGCGACGACGCGCGCCGAGCATGGATTGCCGGAAGACGCCTTCGTCTTCGCCTCGTTCAACGGCAACCGCAAGATCACCTCGGAGATGCTGGACGTCTGGTGCAACATCCTGCGCCGCACCAAGAACAGCGTCCTCTGGCTGCTCTGCAACGGCCAGTTCGCCGAATCCAATCTCTGGACGCGGCTGGAACAGCGCGGCATCAGCCGCAAGCGCGTCGTCTTCACCCGGCGCGTGCACTACGACATCCACATGGACCGCCAGCAGCTCGCCGACATCGGTCTCGACACCTTCCCCGTCAACGGCCACACGACCACCTCGGAGCAGCTCTGGGGCGGCCTGCCGGTCCTGACCGTAAAGGGCACCAACTTCGCCTCCCGTGTCAGCGAGAGCCTGCTCAACGCCATCGGCGTTCCGGAGCTGGTGGCGCCGGACGTTGAGGCCTACGAGGATATGGCGGTGGCGCTCGCCTCCGATCCGAAGCGCGTGGCGGCGCTGAAGGAGCGTCTTGCCGAGAACCGCTACGTGAAGCCGCTCTTCGACGCCGAGCGCTTCTGCAGCCATCTGGAGACCGCCTACGAGATGATGGCCGAGCGCGCGCGCGCCGGCAAGGAGCCGGACCACATCGACGTGCCCGCCCTGCCCGCCCGCACCGCGCCGTTCCACGCCGACGACGAGATCCCGGTCACGGTCATCGCCGCGGAATAGTTTCAGCGGACGCAGCAAACAAAGAAAAACCTCCGGTCGGCCGACCGGAGGTTTTTTATGGGGCCTTGCGGGAAACTAGTGGAAGGAGCGCACGAGGCTGCCGACGAGCAGGTTCCAGCCGTCGATCAGCACGAAGAAGAGAATCTTGAACGGAAGCGAGATCGACGTCGGCGGCAGCATCATCATGCCCATCGCCATGACGATGGTCGAGACGATCAGGTCGATGACCAGGAACGGCAGCACGACGAGGAAGCCGATCTCGAAGCCGCGGCGGATTTCCGAGATCATGAAGGCCGGGACGAGAACGCGGTAGTCGATCTTGTCGTCGTCGGAGACGACCTTCTGCCCGCGCTCCTCGGCGATATCGGTGAAGAGCTTGATGTCCTTGGCGCGGGTGTTCGCCGTCATGAAGGTGCGGAACGGCTCGGCGATCAGGGGAATGGCCTGCGTTTCGGTAATCTTGTCGGCCATCAGCGGCTGCAGGCCGTCATCCCAGGATTTCTGGAAGGTCGGCGCCATGACGTAGAAGGTCATGAACAGCGCCAGGCTGAGCAGCACCATGTTGGCCGGCGCCGTCGCCAGCCCCATGCCCGAGCGCAGGATCGAGAAGGCGATGATGAAGCGCGGAAAACTCGTCACCATCATCAGGATACCCGGCGCCACCGACAGCACGGTGAGCAGCCCGAAGGTACGGATGATCCACGAGGCGGCGGAACCGCTCATCGGCTGGTTCAACAGGTCCGTCGGCAGCTGTTGCGCCGCCGCCAGTTCGGGAAGAGCCACAAAGGCGGCGAGACAGATCAGGAAGCGAATCATTCAATCACGAAGGTTCGAAACATGATCTTCGATACCCGTCCGGCCGATCGAAGGTCAACTCGCTCCTGAATGTCATCCCGAAGATATTGAAAGCCGCGCGGTCCCTCGATCTGCTGCAGGGAAACGGTGCGGATATAGGCCAGGATATCCTGATGGATATCCTCGGCGAGCTTGGCGTCCGGCGGGCCGTTGAACATCAGCGCGACCTCAAGCCGCACCCAGTTCTCCGACGGATAGGCCAGGTTGGAGACGATCGGCTCCAGTTGCACGATGCCGTTCGCTTCGGTGGCGAGGTGCGGCAGGCCGGCATCGCCGCCCTTCTTGGCCTCCTCCGCCTTCTTCTTGGCTTGCGCGTCCTGCTGCGCCTTCCGGTCGGCCTCGACCGCGGCGATCTTCGGCGAGACCATCTGGCCGACGAACCAGCCGCCGCCGCCGCCGAGCACCGTCAGCACGGCGACACCCGCGATCGTCAGGATCAGCGTCGATTTCTTCTTCGGGCTTGCGCCTTCGGCCTGTTCGTCTGCCATGGTCCGGTCCGCCTGTTTCCGCCTCCGTTGCCGCCGCCGTCAGAGCGGCGACAAGAGATCGACGGCCTGCTGGCCGCGCGGCGGCTGCTGCACTTCCGTCAGACGGCCGCGGCCGCCGTAGGAGATGCGGGCTTCGGCGATCTTGTCGTAGGAGATCATGTTCTCGGAGTTCACATCCTGCGGACGGACGATGCCGGCGACGTTGAGGATGCGGATTTCCTGGTTGACGCGCACTTCCTGCGAGCCGCTGATGACGAGGTTGCCGTTTTCCAGAATGCCGGTGACGACCGCCGCCACCAGCAGGTTCAACTGCTCGGAGCGCTTGATCTTGCCCGTGGCGTCGGTGCTCGTGTCCGAGCCGTAGTTGACGTCGGCATTGGTCGACGGGGTCCACCCCATGATCTTGGCGGTGGCGTCCCAGTTCATGTTGCTCTTGTTGGTGCGGCTGCGGTTCGTCTCGTTGTCGAAATCGGCCTTGTCGTTGATCTTGATGTTCACCGTCAGAATATCGCCGACGTTGAGCGCGCGGGCGTCCTTGAAGAGGGTGGCCTGGGAATCGCTCCACAGCGAATAGCCTTGCGCGAGCTGGCGCGGGCGCTTCGGATAGAGCGACATTTCCGGCGTCTGGGCATATTGCAGGCCGCTGCCGATCGGGCTCATGGCCGGCGCCCTGCCGATCTCCTTGATCGCCTGCGACTGGCAGCCCGCAAGAAAGACGACGGCCGCAACGGTGGCCGGAAGACGCATGTTCATTTGGTATCCTTCGTCTTCGACGTATTCGGGTTGGTGGCCGCGGCCATGATGTTCGTCACCATTCCGGCCCGGTCCGAACTCATTTCGGCGAGAACGAGGCTCGCCTGGCGCGGCGGCAGCTTCATGAGGATCGCGGCCGCGATCGCGACCCTGACCTTGTCCGAGCCGAGGCCGACGGCGGCGGCGTCGGGTTTCATGTTCTTGTAGACGTTGACGAGATTGTCATCGACCTGCTTCAGGAAGTCGTCGCGGCGCTTCAGCCAGTCCTCGTATTCCGCCTTGCGCTTGTCCATTTCGGCCATGCGCGCATCGATATCGGCCTGCAGCTTTTCCAGCTCCTGCTTCTGCAGGAGATAGCGCTGGTCGCGGGCGGGATCGGCGATGTTGGTGCAGAACTGCCGGATTTCGTCCTGCGACGCGCCGGGATCGGCCGGATGCACCGCCGCATCCTCGGCAAAGGCGCCAGGGACGGCGAGAAGCAGGGCCATCGAGGCCGGCAGCGCCAGGCTGCGGCAGAAGGCGAAGACGTTCGATGTCATGTCGTTCTCCCTCATTGCAGCACCAGTTCCGCCTGGAGCGCGCCGGCCGACTTGATGCCCTGCAGGATGGCGATGATGCCGTCCGGCTTCACGCCGATATTGTTGAGGCCGGACACCAGCGTCCTCAGATCCGGGCCTTGCAGGACCGCGACGCGGCCGCCGGTCTGCTGCGCGGTGATGTCGGTCTGGTCCTGCACCGTCGTCCGGCCGAGCGAGAAGGGTTCCGGCTGGATGACCTGCGGGTTCTCGCTGACCTGCACGGTGAGCGTGCCGTAGCTGACGGCGACCGGCGAGACGCGGACGTCCGCGCCGATGACGATGGTGCCGGTGCGTTCGTTGATGACGACCTTGGCGGGCGTATCGGTCTGGACCTCGAGGTTTTCAAGGTCGGCCATCAGCCGCGTCAGGTCGGTGTTCTGCGGCTTGGCGATGGTGACTTCCTGCGAATCCTTCGCCTCCGCGATCTGGTTGCCGAAGCGCGAGCGCGAGAAGGCGTTCACCGTGTCGGCGATGCGGATGGCGGTGGAGAAATCGGGATTGCGAAGCTGCAGGACGAGGTTGACCGCATCCTTGAAGCGCGAGGGCAGCTCACGTTCGATGATGGCGCCGCCCGGCACGCGGCCGGCCGTCGTCACGCCTTCGGTGACGGTTGCCGCCGTCCCCTGCGCCTGGAAGCCGGAGACGATGACGGAGCCTTGCGCGACGGCATAAATCTGCCCGTCGGCGCCGGTCAGCGACGTCATGATCAGCGTGCCGCCGCGCAGCGACGTGGCATCGCCGAGCGAGCTGACGGTGACGTCGATGCGGCTGCCGGGGCTTGCGAAAGGCGGCAGGTTGGCGGTGACCATGACGGCCGCCGTGTTCTTGGCGGCCGACTGGCCGCCCTGCGTCGAAATGCCGAGGTTTTGCAGCATCGCCCGCATCGACTGCTCGGTGAACGGCGAGGCGCGCAGCCCGTCGCCGCTTCCCTGCAGGCCGACGATCAGGCCGTAGCCGATCAGCTGGTTGTCGCGCCCGGCCTGGAGCGAGGCGATGTCCTTGATCCGCGAGTTCATCGCGAGCGCCGGTTGCGAGGCGAGAAGCCCCGGCAGCGCCAACAGAATCGCGATGAGACGGCTTACCCTATTCATTTGGAGACCACGCGTATCGTGCCGTTTTCAAGAACCGTACCGCTGACGATGATGCCGGAATCGAGGTTTCGCGCCCGCACGACCTCGCCGATCGCGCCGTCGTCGAGCGGCGTGCCGGCGGCGGTGATCGTCATTTCGCCGATGGTCATGACGAGACGCGCGTTCGAACCGCGCGTCACGGCGAAGGGCTGGCGAAGCGCCGAGATCGGCACCGTGCGTCCGGGAAGCAGCGTGCGCTTCGAGACGAGGCCGCTCACTTCCCTGATCGACCTGGCGTAATCGCCGGCAAGGTTCGGATTGGTGACGTCCACCTCTTCGAGCTGGCGCGAGCCGATGACGTCGCCGGGGTAGATCACCTCGGTCGGCACCACGGCTTTGCCCAGACCCTCGTCGGCCCATGCGGGCACGATCGCGGCAAGCACGCCGGCGACGGTCAGGAATGCGGTGCCAAGAGCTTTTGCGCGGCGAAACGTCATGTTCGACCCTTTCCTGTCGCTACTTCAGGTTCTTGCTGACGACCGATGCCATTTCGTCGGCCGTCGTGATGACCTTGGAGTTCATCTCATAGGCGCGCTGCGCCGATATCAGCTCGGTGATTTCCTTGACCGGATCGACGTTCGACGATTCCAGATAGCTCTGCTTGAGGTAGCCGAAACCGGTGTCGTTCGGGTTGCCGACCACCGGATCGCCGGAGGCGGCCGTCACCTGGAACAGGTTGCTGCCGAGCGGCTGCAGGCCGGCGTCGTTGACGAAGGTGGCAAGCTGAAGCTGGCCGAGCACGGTCGGCGTCGTCGCCGTGCCGATGGTCGCCGAGACTTCGCCCGAGGGGCTGATCGTCACTTCGCCGGCATTGTTCGGAATGGTGATGCCCGGCTTGACGCTGTAGCCGTCGACCGTCACGATCTCGCCCGTCTCGCTCTTGTTGAGCGCGCCGGCGCGGGTATAGGCCGTCGTGCCGTCGGGCATGGTGATCTGCAGCCAGCCGCGGCCGACGATGGCGACGTCGAGCGGATTTTCCGTCTGCGACAGTTCGCCCTGCATCTGCATGGTGCGGATGGCGGCGGTCTGCACGCCGAGGCCGATATTGGCGCCTTCCGGCACGATCGCCTGGTTCGGACGGTTCGCCACGCCCTTGGCCTTCTCCGTCTGGTAGAGCAGGTCGGTGAACTCGGCGCGCGAGCGCTTGTAGGCGGTGGTATTGATGTTCGCGATGTTGTTCGCGATCACCTCGAGGTTGGTCTGCTGGGCATCCATGCCCGTCGCTGCGATGTTGAGCGCTCTCACGTTCTCGTCCTCAAATACCGTTAAATCTGCATTTTCGTAATGTCGAGGAAGGCGGAGACGAGCTTGTCGCGCACCGCCATCACCGTCTGCAGCGACTGGTCGGCCTGCATGACCGCATCGACCACCTCACGGGTGCCGAGCTTGCCCTTGATGCCGTCGAAGGAAGCCTTTTCGGCCTGCCTGAGGTTGCCGACCGCTTCGCTTGCCATGTTGCTCATGACGGAGGCGAAGCTGTCCGTGCCGGCCGCGTCGGCAGCGCCGAGCGCGGTCGTCAGGCCGGGGGTCAGAACCTCGGTCGTTGCGCTGGCCGAGCCGACGCCGGAAAGGCCGCGGGTCATCGACAGCGAGGCTACGTTCTTGATCGCGTCAATCATGAGGAGGACTTCAGAAGATCGATGGTCGAGGAGATGAGGTCGCGGGCCTGCTTGATCGTCTGCAGGTTGGCGTCATAGGAGCGGTTTGCCTCGCGCATGTCGGCCATTTCGACCAGCATGTTGACGTTCGGCATCTTGACGTAGCCCTTGGCATTCGCGGCCGGATTGTTGGGGTCGTACTCCTCGGTGAACTTGCCCTGATCCTCGCCGAGCTTCTTGACGCCGACCATCTCGGCGCCGGAGGCACGGTCGAGCTGCGCGCCGAAGGTGAGCGTCTTGCGGCGATAGGGATCGGCACCCGGCGTGTCGCCGGTGGAGCGCGCATTGGCGATATTTTCGGAAACGATACGCAGGCGCGTGGACTGCACCTCGAGGCCTGAACCGGCGATCTTCAAAGCAGCCGATAAGGGATCCATGACATTACCTCTTAACTACCATCAACATCATGCGATGAAAGGAACTGACCAGCGCGGTGTTCAATCCGTACTCGCGCTGAATGTCGCCGGTCTTGGACAGTTCCTCTTCCAAGCCCACCGTATTTCCTGATTCCTGAACGCCGACTTCCTGGTTCAGCGGCGCCTCCTCGACACGGATGTCGTTGTCGTCGCCGTATTCGCTGCCCGAAAAATGGGCCGGATTGGTGCGCGCCATGCCTACATCGGAGTTGTCGAGCACCGCCTGGAAGGGCGACACGTCCTTGGCGTGATATTTCGGGGTATTCGCGTTGGCGATGTTGCCCGTCACGACCTGCTGGCGGACCTGCAGCCATTCGGCCTGCCGCGAGGCCAGTGCGAAGAGCTGAATCGGTTGCATAGTCTGTCTCCAATCTTACGGAACAACCCTAAGGGTGTAATCTTGCGTGGGACTTACGGGCGCCCCCCCGCCGGCGTCAGTCGTGCTGGTAGACGGTGCCCTTCGAGGTCACGATCACCCATTTTCCGTCGCGCTGTTCGAGCGCGGCGAGCTTGCTGTCGTCGGGCAGGATCGAGCCCACCCGCACGACGTACATCCCCGAAACGTCCTCGATCAGCGCGCGGCCGTTGGCGACATGCAGCAGCCGGAAGGTGGACTTGCCCGGAAACGGCTGGTCTTCCGCCGGCTGGCCCTTGTCGTCCTCGCGGCCGATGTTGCTCACCGTCGCCGTCGTCAGCGGGTCGGGCACGACGCCCTTCGGCTGCGGATCGTTCTTGTTGACCATGGCGAGCGGCGAAACGGAAAAGACGTTGCGCGCCGGCCAGTCGGGCAGTTCGCGGCTGTGGCTGTCGCCGGCGACGTGAATGCCGAACTTGTCCTGGTTGAAGAAGACGTACCAGGGGAAGAAGGCGGCGGCGCCCGCAAGCGCCAGCCCCACGCCCGCCAGCACGCGGTCGGTGAGCCTTCCCTTCTGTCCCGACGCCCGCTTCAGCGGCGCGACCGGCTCGTCTGCGTCCATATCGTTCACGTTAGCCTCTCTTTGCAGCGGGCTGGACCGGCGGGCTGCCGGTCTTCAACGCCGTCGCCAGATCGGTGAAGGCATCGAAGGAAGGCCGGTCGCCAGGGGTCTGTTTCAGAGTTTCGTAGATGATCGGCACCTGCTTCACCGCCATGTCCAGTTCCGGATCGCTGCCGGCGCGGTAGCCGCCGATGAGGCGCAGGTCGCGCGTTTCCTCGAAGCGGTAGACCAGCGCCTTCAGGCGCGACACCAGCTTTTCCTGGTCCGGCGTCCAGGCCTTGCGGGCAAGACGCGAGATCGACGCCAGCGGGTCGATCGGCGGATAGCGGCCCTCTTCCGCAAGGCTGCGTTTCAGGACGAGATGGCCGTCGAGAATGCCGCGGGTCGAGTCGGCGATCGGGTCGTTGTGGTTGTCGCCGTCGACGAGGATGGAAACGATCGCGGTGATGGTGCCGGTTCCCTCAGGCCCCGGTCCGGCCCGCTCGAGAAGACGCGGCATTTCGGTAAAGACCGAAGCCGGATAGCCGCGCGCGATCGGCGGCTCGCCGGAGGCCGTCGCCACTTCGCGGATCGCATGGGCGAAGCGCGTGACGCTGTCGACGATCAGGAGCACGTTTTCGCCCTTGTCGCGGAAATGCTCGGCGATCGTCACCGCCGACAGCGGCGCCATCTTGCGCAGCATCGGGCTCTCGTCGCTGGTGGCGACGACGGCGATCGACTTCTGCATGTGGGGGCCGAGCGTGTCCTCGATGAATTCGCGCACTTCGCGGCCGCGTTCGCCGACGAGCGCGATCACCACCTTGTCGAAGGCTTCCGCGCGGGCCACCATCGACAGCAGCGTCGACTTGCCGACGCCGGAGCCGGCGAAGATGCCGAGGCGCTGGCCGAGGCAGAGCGGCGAAAAGATGTCGATGACGCGGACGCCGGTCTTGAAGCCCTTGTCGATGCGCTGCCGGGTCATCGAGGGCGGCGCGACCGTGGAGATCGGCCGGCTGACGCTGCCGGCCGGAAGCGGCCCGAGGCCGTCGATCGGCTCGCCGAGCGAATTGATGGCGCGGCCGCACCAGGCGTCCGTCGGGGCCAGCCGGAAGGCGCCCTTGCGGATGACGGTGTCGTGGATGCCGATCGGCTCGCCCGGTTCGATCGGGCAGACATAGGCAAGCTCCGGCTCGACGCGCACCACCTCGCCGAGGTGGATGCCGGTCGCGGAGCGATGGGCGACGAATTCCCCGAGGCGCACATGGCGCGACAGGCCCTTGACGGTGTAATGCCCGGCCGCGATGGTGCAGACATGGCCGCCATGGGCGACGATGTTTTCCGGCTCGCTGTAACGCTGGACGAGATCCGCCAGGTGCCCGAGCTTCGGGGACAGCCTGGCCGCCGGCAACAGGTCCTGTTCCATCGCAGGCTTCCCTTACTTGCTGCCGAGGGTCTTGATCGCGTCGCTCAGCGATTCCTCGCTGGTGCTGGTCAGGGCCGCCATGCTCTCGAAATTGCGGCTCACCTCGATGAGCTGCGTCATTTCGCGAAGGCCGTTGACGTTGGATTGCTCGACATAGCCCTGGACGACGCCGATGCCGCTCTGGTTGACGACGGCCTGCGGCGTGTCGGTCATGATGACGCCGCTGTTGTCATAGCGCAGGAACCCCTTGCTGACGTCGGCGGTGTAGAGGCCGATCGCCCCCACCAGCTTGCCGCCCTGGGAAATGCTGCCGTCCGGGCCGACGACGGGATCGCCGGCGCTGGGATCGAGCTGGATCGGCGCACCGCCGGCGTCGAGCACCGGATAGCCGCGCGTGGAGATGAGCTGGCCGGTCTGGCTCATGGTGAAACGGCCGTCGCGCGTCAGCACGAGGCCGGCCGGCGTGTTCATCCCGAACCAGGCGTCGCCCTTGACGGCGAAGTCGAGCGGATTGCCGGTCTCCTGCAGGCCGCCATTGTCGCTGGAAAGGTAGTCGTTGCCCTGGGTGACGAAGGCGACCTTGGCGTTGAGCTTGTTCTGGGTGCTGCTGAGCACCTGGTCGAACTTTACTTCCGTGCCACGGAATCCGACCGTGTTCACGTTCGCCATGTTGTCTGCGATTGTCGTCAGACGCCGCTCGAGCGCGATCTGCGACGAGAGCGAGACGTTAAGACCAGTCTGCATTTTTCAACGCCCTCCGGACATTGGAGAATAACGAGAGTCATGTCGTTAGCCGGGCGTGGATGCCCTTCGCCGGCAATCTGACGTGTCTGCCTTGTGCGAAGCTGACACGGAGGCGCTTTCTTCAAAGGGCGGAAAACGGGAGGGGAGACCAACAGCCTCACGCAAGATAGAGGCCTTACGTCATTGAGCGAAAACAACGTTCAGGTGTGGACTGACGATGAATATTATTATCGGACTTGTGGTGACCATCGGCTGCATCATCGGCAGCTTCATGGCGATGGGCGGCCACATCGACGCGCTCTTTCAGCCTTTCGAATTCGTGATCATCGCCGGCGCCGGCCTCGGCGGCTTCATCATGGCCAACCCGATGAAGATCGTGAAGGATTCGGGCAAGGCGCTCGGCGAGGCCTTCAAGCACTCCGTTCCGAAGGAGCGCCACTATCTGGACGTGCTGGGCGTTCTCTATGCGCTGATGCGCGACCTGCGCACCAAGTCGCGCAACGAAATCGAAGCCCACATCGACAATCCGGACGAATCCTCGATCTTCCAGCTCGCGCCGACGGTCCTGAAGAATCGCGAGATCACCACCTTCATCTGCGACTACGTCCGCCTCATCATCATCGGCAACGCCCGCTCGCACGAGATCGAGGCGCTGATGGACGAGGAAATCGACACCATCCTCAACGACAAGATGAAGCCTTACCACGCGATCACGACGATGGGCGATTCCTTCCCGGCGATCGGTATCGTCGCGGCCGTTCTCGGCGTCATCAAGGCGATGGCGCACATCAACGATTCGCCGGAAGTGCTCGGCCACCTGATCGGCTCGGCCCTCGTCGGCACCTTCCTCGGCATTCTTCTCTCCTATTCGGTCTGCGCGCCGCTCTGCTCCCAGATCAAGATCGTCCGCTCCAAGCAGCAGCGCCTCTACGTCATCGTGAAGCAGACCCTGCTCGCCTACATGAACGGCTCCGTGCCGCAGGTGGCGCTGGAATACGGACGCAAGACGATTTCCGCCTCCGAACGCCCGTCGATCGACGCGGTCGAGCAGGAAATGATGAACCCCGGCGGTGAAACCAAGGCAGCCTGAGACCCATGACCGATACTCCCGTGCAAACGAAACCGGCGATGGACAGAACGCTTCTCGCCAAGCTGACCGGCGGCCTCGGCGACCAGGCCACGCTTTCGAAGCGTTCCGCCGCGCTTGCCCAGGTCTACGCGGCCTATCTTCCCGACGTCATCAAGACCGAAACCGGCCTCGACGTGTCGGTCGCCTATACCGGCTGCGAAACCGGCCTGATTGGCGATCTCGTCGGCGACCTCATCGAGCATTTCGCCCTCACCAACGGCGCGCTGCGCGACTGGTGCCCGAATTTCACGCTCGCCTGCGGCTCCGGCTTCATCATCACACTGATGGAACATCTGCTTGGCGCGCATCCCGACACGATCGAGGAAGCCATGGTCCGGCAGCTCTCGGTCATCGAACTGGACCTTGCCGTCACCGTCTTCGAGAAGCTCGCGAGCGTCTTGAAGTCCGGCGTCGCGCCGACGAGCGGCTTCCAGCCGAAGCTCGACGCGCCGCAGAATATCGAGGACCGGTCGAAGGCGGCCTTCGATTACCCGGAAGACTTCGCCATCGCCGTCACCATGTCCGTCACGCTCGGCAAGACCACGTCGGAGATCAAGGTGATCGTGCCGCAGAAGGTCTTTCTGAAGACCGCCATCATGACGCCGACGTCCGCCAACGCCTCGTCCGCTTCGGACGCATGGGCGGAGCATATCGGCGAGCAGGTCCGCCGCTCGCATGTCACGCTCGAAGCGCGCGTGCGCCTGGAGCCGCAGACGCTCGGCGTGATTTCGCGGCTCGCCGTCGGCGACGTGCTGCCCTTCAAGGACAGCAGCGGCGACGTGCGCGTCGAGGTGAGCGCCAACAGCAAGGATCTCTACATTTGCGAGTTCGGCCGGTCCGGCGAGAACTATACGGTACGCGTCAAGGACAACATCAATTCGGACGACGAGCTTCTCAAGCATCTGATGAATTAACGGGCACTTGATGAATTAACCGGCTCCGCCGCGCTTCGAAAAGCAAAGGCAGTTTGAGGCAAGTTTCAACTGGAATAGTGATTTCATGGCTACGAGAAAGAACCCCAAGCAGACTGAGGATGCCCTGGACCTCGCCGGCAACGAAGCCGAGCTGGATCAGGCCATCGACGGCCTTCGCGGCGTGCTGAAGCAGGACGCCGACGGCGACCTGCCCGAATTCGGCGCCGGCATGCCGGACATCGGCGGCGACTTCGGCGCGGGTGCGGCCGAATCGACCGACCTTTCGACCTTCGGCGATTTCGGCAATGACGACCTCTCCTCCGATTTCGGCGGCGGTTTTGCCGGCGCAAGCGAGCCGGCGTTCGGCGCATCGCCGTCGTCGGCGACCGTCGGCAGCGCGCTGACCTCCAACCTCGACCTGATCAAGGATATTCCGATCGATATCCAGATCGTGCTCGGCAGCAGCCGCATGCAGGTCTCCGGCCTGATGGGCCTGACGGAAGGCGCGATCATCGCGCTCGACAAGAAGATCGGCGAGCCGGTCGAACTGACCGTGAACGGCCGCAGGATCGCGCGCGGCGAGATCACGGTGCTTGAGAATGACGACACCCGTTTCGGCGTAAAACTCATAGAAGTGTTGAAGCCGGCAAAAACCTGACCCCGATGAAGGGCGAAGAGGAAGACCATGATGGACTTTGACGATTTCAGCGGCGCTCTGGCCGAGAAACCGTTATCTCAGGCGGAGAAGGCCGCTGCCGTCCTGCTTTCCATGGGAAAGCAGGTCGCCGGCCGTCTCCTGAAGTATTTCACGCAGAGTGAACTGCAACAGATCATCACATCGGCTCAATCCCTGCGCCCGATCCCTCCCGACGAGCTTGCCCAGCTCGTCGCGGAGTTCGAGGACCTCTTCACCGAGGGCACCGGTCTGATGGACAACGCCCGGATGATCGAGGCGATCCTCGAAGAGGGGCTGACGCCCGACGAGGTCGACAGCCTGCTCGGCCGCCGCGCCACCTTCGCGGCCTACGAAATGTCCATCTGGGACCGGCTTGGCGAGGGCGACCCGGCCTATATCGCCAAGTTCCTGCTGCGCGAGCATCCGCAGACCATCGCCTACATCCTTTCCATGATGCCGTCGTCCTTCGGCGCGAAGGTTCTCCTTCAGCTTCCCGAAATGCGGCGTGCCGACATCATGAACCGTACGGTCAACCTGAAGGAGGTCAGCCCCAAGGCCGCGCAGATCATCGAGAACCGCGTGGTCGCCCTGATCGCCGAACTCGACGCCGAGCGCAACGCCACCGGCTCGACGAAGGTCGCCGAACTGATGAACGAGCTGGACAAGCCGCAGGTCGATACCCTGCTCAACTCGCTCGAAACGCTCAGCACCGAGGCCGTCGCCAAGGTTCGCCCGAAGATCTTCCTGTTCGAGGATCTCATGCTCATGCCGCAGCGCAGCCGCGTCATGCTGCTCAACGACATTTCCGCGGACGTGCTCACCATGGCGCTGCGCGGTTCGTCGGCCGAGATGCGCGAAATCGTGCTCGCCTCGATCAGCCCGCGCCAGCGCCGCATGATCGAATCGGACCTCTCCACCGGCACCGCCGGCATCAACCCGCGCGAAATCGCCATCGCGCGGCGCGCGATCGCCCAGGAAGCGATCCGGCTTTCGAACTCCGGCCAGATTCAGCTCAAGGAAAGCGACCAGCCGGCCGAACAGGCCGCCTGAGCGCACGGCATCTGTTGACAAGACCCGCCCCGTCCTTGCCCGACCGCAAGGGCGGGGCTAACGTTTTTCGAAGGAGGCCGCGCATGTAGCGTGGCCGTTTCCATGTTCGATGAAGGGCGGCATGCGTGGCCGACGAAGACAAGGAAAGTAAAACAGAAAACCCGACCGCCAAGAAGATGAGCGATGCCGAGGAGAAGGGCAACGTCGCCATCTCCAGGGAGGTCAGCATCTTCGCCACCATGCTGGCGATCTTCATCTACCTGATCTTCTTCCTCCCCGACCGCATGGGCCGCATGGCCGAAGTGCTGCGCGACCTCTTCGAGAAGCCGGACCAGTGGAGCATCGAGACCGGCCCGGACGTGCTGGCCCTCTTCACGCGGCTCGGCTGGGAAATCGTCTATCTGCTGCTTCCCGCCATCGTCATGTTCTTCCTCTTCGGCATCAGCGCCTCGGTGGGCCAGCATTTCCCGTCCGTGGTGCTGGAGCGCATCCGCCCGCAGATTTCGCGCATCTCGCCGTCGAAGGGCTGGAACCGCGTCTTCAGCGTTCCCGGCATCGTCGAATTCGGCAAGTCGCTGGTGAAGGTGCTGGTCGTCGGCGTCGTCGTCTTCTTCGTCATGCGCAGCGAATATTTCGGCGCGCTGGACGCGATGTATTCCGATCCGGTGTCGCTGTTCGTGCGGATCGCCACCGCCGTCAAGAAGGTCATCCTCATCGTTCTTGCCGCGACCGCGGCCGTCGCCATCGCCGACGTCTTCTGGACGCGGCATCACTGGTACACCAACCTGAAGATGACGAAGCAGGAAGTGAAGGACGAGTACAAGCAGGCGCAGGGCGACCCGATCGTCAAATCGCGCCAGCGTTCGATCGCCCGCGACCGCGCCCGCCAGCGCATGATGAAGGCCGTGCCGCGCGCAACCCTCGTCATCGCCAACCCGACGCACTTCGCGGTGGCGTTGCGCTACGTGCGCGAAGAAAACGACGCGCCGGTCGTCGTCGCCAAGGGTCAGGACTTAATTGCGTTGAAAATCAGAGAGATAGCGGAAGAGAACGGAATTCCCGTCTTCGAAGACCCGCCGCTTGCCCGCTCCATGTTTGCGCAAGTCTCGGTCGATAGTGTCATACCGTCAGTCTTCTACAAGGCCGTCGCGGAACTGATCCATCGGATTTACGCCGCGCAAGCCAATCGGAAACGGGTAAGATAAATCGAATGAAAAAATGCCCCTACTCTGCCGAACGCGAACAAATCCTGGCCGAGGCGATCAGCCCGGTCGCGAGCGAATTGCGTCTTCTCGACGCGGCCGATCTGATCTCGCTTTTACGCTTCGAATGTTACGGCAGTATTTCCGACCTCGTGCTCTCCGCGGCTGAACTCTATTTTCTGCCGGGCACGGTGAATTTCGGACTGGGCGGGGATTACAAGCTGGAATGGGGCGGACCGGCCGAGGTGACGCTCGACCTCGAAATCAAGCCCGAGGGCGTCACCGTCTATGCCAAGCTGCTCATGACCGAGCATCATGCCGGCATCGAGATCAGCCATATCGCCTTCCAGAACCCTTCCGCCGACCCGCACGAGAACACCGAGACGCTTGCCCGCAGCCTGCGCGCGGCACGCTACGTGGTCGAGCGCTCTCCGGAAGCGGCCTGAAGCCCTCCCCCGCGAGGCGGCTTGCGCCTCGCTCTCATCCCGATATCAGATGATGTAGCCCAGCCGGATCGCCTTGGCGATCGCCTGGATGCGGTTGACGCTGTCGAGCTTGATCGTCGCCGAACCGAGATAGGCGTTGACGGTGTGCACCGAAAGCCGCAGCCGCTCGGCGATCTCCTCGCTGATGCGGCCGTCGCCGGCAAGCTGCAGACAGGCGATCTCGCGGTCGCTCAGCGCCTCGGCCGCGGGCGAGCGCTTCTCGTCGAGCGCCAGCAGGTCCATCATGATCTGGCAGCTTCGCCCATGCAGCTCGACAATCAGGTCGCTCGCCAGATCGACGTAATTCGCCATGAAGCTCACATAGCCGTTGCCGACGGCGCCGAGGCGGACCGGAAAGGCGACCCCGGCGCAGGGAAGAAGTTTCGGCCTCAGGCGCACGGTAAAGGGCGTCAGGTCCGGGGTTTCGGCGGTGCTGCCCTCGTCCACACCGTTCCAGAGCAGCGGCAGCATCGACTTGTCCATATGGTCGATCAGGACATCGCCGTAAGCGTCGAGAAAGGCCTTACCGTCGGCTGCGCTCGTGGGGCCGAAATTATCGAGTTCCATCGTCAGCCGCGCCTTGCCGGCCGCCCCCGCGCCGCCGAGGCGGCAGACGGCGAAATGCTGCGCGTCGATCAGCTTCTGCATGGCGACGAGCCGGGGGTACAGGTCGGAGCGGCTCGAAATCCGCTGGGTCCGTGGCATCTTGAAGGCGCTCGACATTTTCCTCCCCCACGAGGATATTTTCAAACGAGATTGTTTCTAACGGCGAATGCAATAGCCTCGGAGCGCGTCTTCGTCGCGGTCTTGCGCATGACGCTGGTGATGTAGTTGTTGATCGTGTTGCGCGAGATGCCGAGGATCACCGCGATCTCGTCGCTGGTCTTGCCCTCGGCGATCCAGAACAGGCACTCCAGCTCCCGATCGGTCAATTCGAAGTCGCGCTCGCTGCGGCCCTCGGCATAGTGGCTGAAGCTCACGCAGTAGCCCGCGAGAAGGCCGGCGTCCCTCAGGCGTTCCGGCGACGGCGCGAAGCCCTCGCGGAACAGCAGCATCAGCGACAGGCGCGTGCGGCCGATATTGAAGGTCATGGAGCAATATTGCCGGCTGATCCGGTCCGGCAGGGCGAGATCGTCCGGCAGCAGCGAAAAGCCGGGCTGGAAGAGCTGGAGACACTTCTCCACCTCGCTGGTGCGGGCGTAGGTCGCCATCGATTCGGACGCCAGGCGCTTGACCAGATAGAACGGCCAATCGGAGGAGATGACGAAATCCAGCCCGTTTTCCTGCAGCACATCGCAGCGCGCGAGCAGATAATGCGAGGCGCCGACATATTGCGCCAGCGCATGCAGGCTGGAATGCAGGTCGGGAGAACCGGACACCGAGGCCAGGTGCCGCAGCAACTGGTCGCGCGAAATCGTCGTCGTTGCCGCCGGCGCCTCCATGCTCCCCGAATTCACTTGCAGCATTCGCAATGCCCCACTCGCTTTATGCGCCTCCCGAAGCGCAAGCGTCACTACCGTAACCTGACCCTACCGATCATGTCATGGATTTCAGCAGTCTATAAACGCTTTATTAAGAATCATCCATACCATCGCGAGGCCAGTGCGGCCTCCAGACCGGCAATTCCTTCAATTTCCCTAAAATAATGGCCTGCCCCACCGGCATTGTACATGCCGCGGTCCCCTTTTTCTTTACGGGAAGACTAGGTTGATTCCTGTTAGGCGGCAATGGCCGGACGCGCATAGCGGGTATGCTTTAGCGCCCCTCCCCGCCACAAACGGAAAAGGGCCGGAAACTCCGGCCCTTTGTTCAGGCTGCCTGATCGACTGCCCATTTCCTGAGGATTTTCGCGGCGCGCTCCTCGTTGATTTCCACCATCCGCGACAGCCGCCGCTCGGGACCTTCCTTGAGCCTGCGGTTGAAGCCGCCGTCTTCGTCGCCCATCGAGAGCAGGTCGTCGGTGCTGTCGAAGCCGAAGTCGGCGCCGAAGCCGTCCATGAGGGCGCCGCCCGCGCCATCCACGGAGGGGGCGAAGTCGGGCAGGTCGAGGCCGGCGGCATCCGGCAGGGCGCCGGCCGTTGCCATGGCGCCGGCACCGTTGCCGTTGACCGAGCGGATCAGCGGACGGAAGCCCATCCAGACGATGAGGAAGGCGACGAGGACGAAGGCGGCCGAGTTGATGATGCCGGCGAGGTTGCGGCTCAGCATGTCCATGACGCCGGGGCCGCTCGCCGTATCGGCGAGAAGCTGTTCCTCGACGAAGTCCATGGCCGTGACGGTGATGACGTCGCCGCGTGCCGGATCGATGCCGGCGGCGGAAGAGATGATCTTCTGCATTTCGGCGAGATAGGCGTCGACCTTGGCCTGGTCCGGCGGGTCGCCGACCATCTTGGCGATGCGGCCCTTGTTGACGACCACGGCCACCGAGAGCTTTTCGACCTTGTAGCTGTTGCGGACCGTCGCGGTCGTCTTGCTGTTGATCTCGTAGTTGGTCTGTTCTTCTTTCTTGTTCGACTGGTCGCTGTTCTGCGGTCCGGCGCCGCCCGACTGGGGGGCTGCCTGCGGAACGTTCTGCTCGACGGTTGCGGCCGTGTCGGACTGGCTCTGCTGCGACTTCTGATCTTCCTTCGTCGTGCGCACCGAGCGCTCGACCTTGGAGTCCGGATCGTAGGTGGTTTCCTGGATCTGCTGGCTGTCGGTATTGAGCTGTGCGGTCACGCTGGAGCGGAAGTTGTCCATCCCGAGGAAGGGCGCGAGCGCCTTGTCGATGTTGGATTCGACCTCGTCCTGAACGTTCTGCACGATGCCGAGGTTGCGGTTGAGCTGGCTGTTGCTCGGATCGTCGCCGGAGGCGAGAAGCTGGCCGGTCGAATCGAGAATGGTGACGTCGTCGACGGCAAGGCCGGGCACGGCCGAGGCGACGAGATGGCGAATGGACTGCGCGGCCTTGCGGCCCGCCGTCGAACTCGCGCGGATCATCACCGATGCCGTCGGTTTCTGGTCCGCTTTGCGGAAGTTGCCGGTGTCGGGCATGACGATATGGACGCGCGCCGCCGAAATGCCGGAGATCGACGTGACCGTCCGACCGATTTCGCCTTCCAGCGCGCGCACCTTCGTCACTTCCTGCATGAAGGAGGTGAGGCCGAGCGAGCCGACATGGTCGAAAAGCTCGTAGCCGGCATTGGCGCTGTTCGGAAGGCCGCGCTCGGCGAGCAAGAGCCGCGCCTTGCCGGTCATGCCGGCCGGAACCGTGATGCTGGCACCGTCGCTGCCGACCTGAAAATCGATGTTGGATTCGGCAAGCGCAATGCTGATCTGATTGAGATCGGCGCTTTCCAGCCCGACATAGAGCGTTTCCTGCGCCGGCTTGTTGACGTAAAGCGCCGCAAAAAGCACGACCGCAATCGAAACGACCGCCACGCCGGCCAGGATCATCAGCCGGGTCCGCCCCAGATTCTGGAGATTTTTAACGACCGGAAGTAATTGATTTAACAGATTCATTCTGTTCTCGCACGATTCGTCAAAGACTAAATTGCCTTTGTGCCCGTGCGGGAAGATAGAAGCCGAAACTTGTGCGAACGTTTCGCTCAGAAGAAATCCAGGTCGCCGGCGACCTTGTCGAGCGGCAGCGGCTCGGCGGGATAGATCGCGCCGGCGAGCGCCTGCTTCATTTCCGCAAGCTTGACGAGGCTGAGCGCGGTCGCGACATCCACCATCAGCGCGTCCGGCAGGCCGTCGCTCATCGTGTCGATGAATTCGGCAATCCCGCGCGTCTTCTGCACGGCAAGGTCGATCCCCTGCATCACCTTCATGGTTTCCGGCGAGCCGAGCACTTCCGCGCCGGCAACGCTCAGAACCACCGGCTCGACGCGCTCGATCAGGTAGGCGACGTCGTGCAGCTCGGCAACGATGCGCGTGAGGATGGCCGGCAGCGCTTCCTGTCCGGCGAGGTCATGGTCATGCGGGGCAATACTCATAAAAAACCTCGCGGGGGAAAAGGAATAGACAAGCGGCTAAAAGAATTCGACCGAACTTTCGACGGGCTTCGGCGCGACCACCGGGCGCTGTTCGAGCGCGACCGTCTTCTGCGTTTCGGCGCCGGTCAGCGGGATCTGCCGGGCGCGTCCGGACACCGGCCAGAACTCCACCTTGCGCCCGTGCTCGCCGCCGGTGCTGGCGCCGACGATGCGGATGCCTTCATCCTGCAGGAACTCGGTCGCGAAGCGCGCATTCTGCTCGCCGACATTCGAGAAGGAGGCGATCGTCTTGGCGCCACCGAATATCTTCGCCTCCAGCCGCTCGCGCCGCGCGCCCTGCTTGAGCAGGCCGTTGATCAGAAGCTCCATCAGGTGCACGCCGTAGCGCGTGGCATCGCCCCCCGTCCCCGCCGTGTTGCCCGTTCCGGGCAGGAGAAAGTGGTTCATGCCGCCCACGCCGGCCACCGGATCTCTCAGACATGCAGCCACGCACGAGCCGAGTATGGTCGACAGCACCACGTCGGGGTCGCTGATGACCTTGTACTCGCCTTGAATGATGTGCACGCGTCTGGCTGCACCGTCGATGATCATTTCAGCGCTCCGAACACCGCTTCGATGGCCGCTTTCATCTTTTCAATGGTGAAGGGCTTGGCAAGAACGTTGTTCGCGCCGAGCTGGGCCGCCTTCTGAACCAGCGCGCGGTCGCCCTGCGCGGTCAGGATGATGAAGGCCGCCTTCTTCGTGTTCGGGTTGGTGCGTACGGCCTGGAGGAAGCCGAGGCCGTCCATCTTCGGCATGTTGAAGTCCGAGATGACGAGATGGTGCGGCTGCTCGGACATGATCTTCATGCCCTGCTCGCCGTCGCCGGCGGCCGTGATCTGCTTGAAGCCGAGCTGCGTGAGCGCATCGCTCAGGAGCAGGCGGCTGGTAACCTGATCGTCGACGATCAGAACTTTGATTTTCTCAGCGAGGGACATTAGTCGCTCTCCTTTCGGGCGGCTGTCAGTTTCAGTAATTCTTCGCCGATGGCATTCAGCGGAAGTTGCAGTTCAACGGCGCCAAGTTCGTATGCAACTCTTGGCATTCCGTAAACGACGCAGGTTTTTTCGTTCTGTCCGACCGTTCTTGCGCCTGCGTGGCGCATTTTCAGCAGTCCGGCGGCACCGTCGCGGCCCATTCCGGTCAGGATCGCGCCGACGGCGTTGCGTCCGGCAAGCTCCGCGACCGAGTCGAAGAGCACGTCCACGGACGGCCGATGGCCGTTGACCGGCCCCCGATCGACCAGGCGGCATTGCGGCGCCGACGCATTGGCGACCGTCAGATGATACTCGCCGCCGGGCGCCAGATAGATCTTGCCGATCTCCAGACGCGCCCCGTCCGTCGCCTCTTCCACCACCGGCGCGCAGAGCCGGTTCAGCCGCTCGGAAAAGCTCTTGGTGAAGGTCGGCGGCATGTGCTGGGTGATGACGGTCGGCGGGCAGTTGGCGGGAAATTTCTGCAACACGGCGATCAGCGCCTCGACGCCGCCGGTCGACGAGCCGATGGCGACGATCTTTCGCCCGACCTTGAAATCGGCGACGGAAGGACGCGACGGCGGGGCCGCTGCCGGCACCCGCGCAAAGCCGCGCTGCGAGCGCGCCGCCGCCTTCACCTTTTCGGCAAGATCGCCGAAGGGGCGCGGATCGCCGGGCGTGGGCTTGCCGACGCAATCGAAAGCGCCGATTTCCAGCGCCGCGAGCGAGGCTTCCGCGCCGCGATGCGTCAGCGTCGACACCATGATGACCGGCATCGGGCGAAGCCGCATGATCTTGTCGAGGAATTCCAGCCCGTTCATGTTGGGCATCTCGATGTCGAGGGTGACGACATCGGGATTGAGCTGCTTGATCGCCGCCCGCGCCTCCATGGCGTCGCCGGCCTGCCCGACGACGCTGACGTCCGGATCGGCGCTGAGGATCGCCGTAATCAGGCCGCGCATGGTCGGCGAGTCGTCGACGACGAGGACGCGAACGGGAACGCTCATGCCTTGCGCCCTCCGTGCCGGCCGAGATAGCGGTAGGTGGTGATGCCGATATTGTCGAAGAGGTTCTTCGACTCGCCCGAGATGCGCTCGGAATGGCCGATATAGAGGTGCCCGCCTTCCGGCAGCAGACCGGCGAAGCGCGTCCAGATCTTCATCTGCGTCGGCTCGTCGAAATAGATGACGACGTTGCGGCAGAAGATGACGTCGAAATTGCCCTTGAAGGGCCATTGCGCCATCAGGTTCAGCTCGTTGTAGGTGATGAGCTTCTTCACCTTATCGTCGATCTGGAACTTGTTGCGCCCCTGGATCTCCACTTCGCGGAACCATTGCTTGCGCATGGCGGGTGAAACCGTCTCCAGCGCACTCTCGTCATAGGCGCCCTGACGGGCGATCGCGAGAATTTTCGGGTCGATGTCCGTCGCCAGGATCTTGAAGTCGTAGTCGGCCGCATTCGGCATCAGCGACAGCACCGTCAGCGCGATCGAATAGGGCTCCTGCCCGTCGGAGCTCGCCGCCGACCAGATGCGTACGCGCCCGCCGCTGCGCGCGCGGTTGATCAGGCCCGGCAGGACCTCGGTGCGCAGATGGTCGAAGTGATGGTTCTCGCGGAAGAAACGGGTGAAGTTCGTCGTCAGGTGCGACAGCATCTCACGCCGCGCCTGCGCGCCGGCCGGCGAGGCCACCAGCTCGCAATAGGCGCGGAAGCCGGAGAGGCCGAGATTGCGGATATGCTTGGAAAGCCGCGAATAGACGAGCGAGGCCTTCGTCTCGTTGAGGTAGATGCCGGCATCCGAATAGATCATGGCGGCGATCTCGGAGAGATCGCGCCGGGTCAGCGGGTATTCGCCGCTGGCCAGGACCTCGTCTGGGGATTGCCGGAAATCTGTAGCACCGAGCCCGCTCATGCCGCCTCGCTTTCGTCTTCGGGGAACAGCGCCTCAAGCTCGACGACGCAGATCATGCGGCGGTCGATCGCGAGAATGCCGCGGGCGAACTGACGCTGGAGATCGGAGGAGACCTCCGGCGTCGGCTGGATGTTGTCGTCGGTGATCGTCAGGATATCGGAGACCGCATCGACCAGAAGGCCGACCATGCGGCGCTTGATCTCAGCGACGATGATGACGTGGCGTGCCGTCGGCTCGGCCTTCTTCATGCCGAGCCGCGCCGACAGATCGACGATCGGTAGCACGGCGCCGCGAAGGTTGACGATGCCGAGCACGTAAGGCGGCGCATGCGGCATTCCGGTCGCCGGCGTCCAGCCGCGGATTTCGCGGACCGACATGATATCGACGCAGAACTCCTGCTCGCCGATGCGGAACGCAATCAGCTTGCGCGCCCCGTCGATGAGATTCTTGGCGGCATAGGACATGGGTTCACCCTGCGGCTGCGAGCGACATTTCCGGCCTCAGCGACTGGCCGCGCGAAGCGGCCACCACGGCGTCGACGTCGAGGATGAGCGCCACGCGGCCGTCGCCGAGGATGGTCGCCGCGGCGATCCCCGGAACGTGGGTATAGTTCGCTTCGAGGCTCTTGATGACCACCTGACGCTGGCCCTGGATGGCATCGACCATCAGCGCGCGCTGGCCTCCGCCTTCCGATTCCACCAAGAGCGCCACGCCTTCGACCGGGTTGGCCTGCGTCGCGCGGAAGTTCAGGATGCGGCCGACGTCCACCAGCGGGCAGAAGCTGTCGCGGATCGAGATCAGGCGGTGGTTGGCGCCGAAGGAATGGATCGCCGAGGCTTCCGGCTGCAGCGTCTCGACGATGGCCGTCAGCGGCACCACCAGCGTCTGGCCGGCGACCGTGACCACCATGCCGTCGAGGACGGCGAGCGTCAGCGGCAGGCTCATCGTAAAGACCGAGCCGTGGCCGGGCTTGGAGACGATGTTGATGCGGCCGCCGAGCGCCTGGATCGAGCGCTTGACGACGTCCATGCCGACGCCGCGGCCGGAGATATCGGAAATCTTGTCGGCGGTGGAGAAGCCGGGGAGGAAGATCAGGTTGTCGATTTCCTCGTCGGTGAGGTTGGCGTCGGCCGGGATCAGGTCGTTGGCGACGGCCTTCTGCTTCACCTTCTCGCGGTTGATGCCGGCGCCGTCGTCGGCAAGCTCGATCAGGATGCGGCCGGAGCGGTGCTTTGCCGTCAGGCGAACCGTGCCTTCCGGGTTCTTGCCGGCGGCGGCGCGCTTTTCCGGGCTTTCGACGCCGTGGTCAACGGCGTTGCGGATCATGTGCGTCAGCGGCTCGGCGAGCTTGTCGATGACGGTCTTGTCGACTTCGGTGTTCTCGCCCTCGGTGATCAGGCGGATCTGCTTGCCGGTCATGTCGGCGATTTCGCGGACGATACGCGACATGCGCTGGAAGACCGGCTTCACCGGCTGCGCGCGGATCGCCATGACCGAGTCCTGGATCTCGCGGGTGAGCTGCTGCAGCTCTTCGAGGCCCATGTTGATCGAGGACGTGCCGTTGGCGTCGTTCTCGATGACGCTCTGCGACAGCATGGCCTGGTTGATGACCAGCTCGCCCACCAGGTTGATCAGGCGGTCGACGCGGTCGAGATCGACGCGGATCGTCTGGACGGCAGCGGCGGCGTTCTGCGCGGCAGCGTTGGCGGCGGCAGCGCCGGCCGTATCCTTCTTCTCGGCGCGCACACCGGCGGAGGCAAGCCGGGACACGTTGGTCGCGACTTCGGCGGCGGCGACGGCGGCAGCGGCA
>Ga0153956_1000246_pt1 | contig 66631 bp, 62 predicted proteins | sample TSFL040MetaG_FD_104704 | JGI IMG/M metagenome (GOLD analysis project Ga0153956, IMG submission 104704) | Attine ant fungus gardens microbial communities from Florida, USA - TSFL040 MetaG | ecosystem: Host-associated > Fungi > Mycelium > Unclassified | place: USA: Florida, Wekiwa Springs...
CATCTTACTCGTACCTTGTCTTGAGTAAGGCGAGAGAAGTAATGAGAGAGATTCCCTCGACGTTGTAAGATATCTAAATCTTTCCAAAGTGTGCTGTTGATTAATAAAGCTAATAGCCGCTGCCGTTCTTCGGGGCTTGATTTGGGCTCGATCAATCCTTTCCACCCCTTACAAACCTGTGCCACCACGGCCCAATCCCGAGGCTCTAGGTGCTCGACGAAGATTTTATTAGTGATCTCTTTGGGAAGGCGATCAAAGCTCATGAATAGCAAGGGCCTCGTTTTGGTAATACATTGATAATAAATATTATTTTTTATCTTTAAGATAATCGAGGTGGTTATAATAGCATCAAATAGGCTCTATATAAACAATGTTGTGCTAATTTAGAGCAGATACATAACCAGTGAATCGTTTACCACCATTACCCATAGTCGAACAACCGAAGGTAGAGAAAAAAACCACAGTTTCTCCCCCCCGCACCGGATGTTGAAACTCCGCAAAGATTTATTGGCGTATCGCGAATGATTACCCAGCTTGTCATACCAGCGAAAGCTGGTATCCAGAGGTTGGCAGCAGTTTGCTGGATGCCAGCTTGCGCTGGCATGACACTAAACTACCTCGTCATGGCGATACGCGAAGTGACGAAGCAATCCACGATCTTCTTATCCCATGTCATTTTACCCAGTCAGCGTAGTGAAGATATCCTTCCATGATGTGCAGCGCCCCGTTATTTTTTGAACAAATTGCTGCCTATTGAAAGTTAAATTGTGATAGAATTGCGAGCGGTTATGTACAAATGGTATTAATTTGACTATGCAAAAAACGACGCTGTCTGATTGGGAACTCCATTCAATTGATAATCAATTGATTAATTTAGCTTTTCTAGAAGATTTAGATGTTTCTTGCCAAGATTTGACCACTGCGGCTTTGTTTCCAGAAATGACAGGGAAGGCAAAGGCGAATATCGTTTCAAAACAAAGCGAGCCCATCGTCTTATGTGGACTTCCAGTGGTAAAAGCAGTTTTGGCGAAGTTGGATGCAACCTGTTCTCTCCATTCAGCCTTTCAAGACGGTGATACGATTGCCCCAGGCGAAGTATTATTGTCGATCACCGGACCTGCCAAAGCCCTTTTAATGGTTGAACGTATTCTTCTTAATTTTTTACAACGCTTGTGTGCTATCGCGACATTCACTGCGAAATTTGTGCGTCAAGTTGAAGGTACAGCCGCAAAAATTCTAGACACGCGTAAAACATTTCCTGGCGCGCGCCATCTGGAAAAATATGCCGTTCGCTGTGGTGGTGGATTCAACCATCGTTCTGGTTTATACGATGCGCTGATGATCAAAGACACTCATGTTGATTTTCTAGGTAGTATGGAAAAAGCACTGGATAAATTAAGTGTACAAACGCAGATTCCAGTTATTGTTGAAGTACGTAGTTTGGATGAATTATCGGTGGTATTAACAAAAGGTCAAGGTAAAGTGACGCGCGTGTTATTAGATAATATGTCGCCAGCATTGATGAAGGCTTGTGTTCATTTGTGCCGTCATCAATTTCCGACGGAAGCATCAGGTAATGTGAGTTTGGAGAATGTTGCTGCTATTGCAGCGACAGGTGTGGATTTTATTTCTATCGGCAAATTAACCCATTCAGCCGGTAGTGTGGATTTATCGATGAGATGTGTTATTAACAATGAATGAAATGATCTCTCAACGCGGTGAGCGTTATTATTTTGATGCAGTGGTGATTGGCAGTGGTATTGCTGGCTTAAGTTATGTGCTGGAATTGTTAGCGCTTAAACCGCACTTAAAAATTGCTGTGATTAGTAAAAACAGTTTAATTGAATCTAATACCTATTATGCGCAAGGCGGAATCGCCGCTGCCCATTCAAATAGGAGTTTAGCAGATCATATATCGGATACCTTAAAAGCAGGGGATGGTCTTTGTAATGAATCAATGGTCACTGCCATTTTAGAAAAAGGTTTCGATAACATTCAATATTTATTAGCACAAGGTGTGCCTTTCGATCGTGACAATGCTGGTAATTTAGTTTGTGGACGAGAAGCGGGCCATTCAGAACGACGCATTTATCATGTCGGCGATCAAACGGGTGCCGCCATCATTGATGCATTACTCACTCAGCTCAAAACAAAAAATGTTGCTGTTTTTGAAGAACACATCGCTGTGAATTTAATTACTCAAACAGCGCCGCACCAGCCAGGCCATTTTCCAGAAGTCGTGGGTGTGTATGTGTTGGCAGAAAAGACAGGCTTAATCCACACGTTTTTAGCAAATGCCGTGATATTAGCAACAGGTGGTGCGGGGAAAGTCTATCGTTATACGTCCAATCCTAGCGTGGCAACGGGCGATGGCGTGGCCATGGCTTATCGCGCGGGTGCGCGTGTGGGAGGTCTTGAGTTTTATCAATTTCATCCTACGTTGTTTTATCATCCGAAAGTAAATAATTTACTGATTTCTGAAGCCCTGCGTGGTGAAGGAGCGTATTTGCGTTTGCCAGATACTGGCGAACGTTTTATGCACCGTTATGCACCCGAGCAACTTGAGTTAGCAACGCGTGATGTAGTGGCTCGCGCTATTTTTTGTGAGATGGAAAAAAACAATTTTGATTATGTGTATTTAGATAGTCGGCATAAAGATAAATCATTTTTACAGAAACGTTTTCCTATGATATACCGTACCTTGCTTGAGGTAGGTTTGGATCTAAGTCGCGATTTAATTCCCGTCGTTCCTGCAGCACATTACATGGGTGGCGGTATTTTAACGGATGAAAGTGGTTGCACCGATTTAAAACGACTTTATGCCATTGGCGAAACTGCTTTTACAGGATTGCATGGTGCTAATCGTTTGGCGAGTAATTCCTTGCTCGAGGGTGTTGTGATGGGGCGTAGTGCTGCGCATGCCAGTTGTGAAATCGTTTTAACCCCAGTGCAACCGGTACAAGAAATTTGTGATTGGGATTCCACCAGTGTGGTGGATTTGCGTCGGGCGAGCCAAATCAATGTGCATTGGCGAGGGTTGCGCGGCGAGATGAGTTCTTATGCGGGTATCGTTCGTACGGAAGCAGGGTTACGTGATCAATTGCATTTAGTTTTAGCTCGACAAGAAATGATCGAGAACTATTATTGGAAATATAGCATTACACGCGATTTAATCGAATTAAGGAATATTATTTTAATCGCTGAATTGATCGTACGTTCTGCATTAAATCGCAATGAAAGCCGCGGTGGTCATTACCGGGAAGATTTTACGCGCAAAGCCACGGTTATTTCTGAATCTATTTTAAAAACAGACGATACAAATAGAGTGGTGACATGAAAACGACAACACACCTTTTTAAACCTGATATGGAAGTTTGTCAGGATGATTATCCCTTGGATTGGTATCAACAAGAATTTTTACCGTACGCGGAAGAATATCAAGCATTACCAGACCGAGATATTTTAACTACTTTAACATGGATGCAGCCATACATTGAAAAAGCCAGTGCTCATTTTGGCGATTCGTTATTATTGCTCGCTCATTATTACATGGGCGGCGAAATTGTGAAGATGATTAAATATTTTGGCGGAGCCATTGGTGATTCTTATCAATTGGCATTAATGGCTGTTCAGCATCCGGAGAAAAAAGTGATTGTCGAATCCGCCGTACACTTCATGGCAGAGTCGATTAGCATCTTAGCCCATGCGGACCAATCCGTTTATATCACTAATCCTAAATCAGGTTGTACTATGGAAATGCTAGCGAAGGATTTCATGGTGAGGCCTGCTTTTGAACAATTAAATGAACGCTACGATAGCAATCAAATTTTACCTGTTTGTTATATGAATACGTCGGGTCGAATTAAGGCCATGACGGGTGCTCAAGGCGGTGCAGTATGCACCAGTTCCAATGTCAAAAAAATCTTTCAATGGGCGTTACAGCAAAACAAGAAAATTTTATTTATTCCTGATCGTCACATGGGTGAAAATGTCGCCGCTTGGTTGCAAATCCCGCGCGATAAGATTGCGTATTGGCCAGCAGGACAAGCCGCTGTTCATTTTTGTCTGAGTGATCAACCGCGTGACGTTATTGAAACATTTGATCGAGCACAATTGATTTTATTTGCCAGCGAATGTGGTGTGCATAGCTATTATGAACCAGCCATGGTTGCTTATTGGCAACAGCAAGATTATCACGTGGCAGTTCATCCAGAATGTCGTCACGATGTTCTAAGCATTGCTGATAGTTTTGGTTCGACTGCTTATTTGTGGGATTGTGTGGTGAATGATCGTGCAGGAACAGGTAAGTATGCCGTCGGCACCGAAAACCACATGGTGCAAAATTTACGTGACGTTTGTACACCGAAAGGAATTCAAGTCATTAATTTAAGTGAAATACCTTCCAACCAATTTAAGAAAAGAGGTTGTGGTTGCGCGACAATGTCTCGTAACGATCCACCACATTTGATAGCAACGCTTGATTTATTGCGCCAAGGCAAGGTGCCACAATTTAATTTGGTGAAACCAGGCGATGTGGTGCATGAATTTGTTGGTTCAAGAGAACGTTTAACACCTGAAGGACAGCAATGGATCATTACCAATGCTAAACGTGCTTTAGAAAAAATGATTAGTATTACTGAAAGTCAATTATAAAAAGAGAAACCTCATGGCTCAATATATTTATACAATGCAAGATGTCGGTAAAATTGTACCGCCAAAACGAGAAATTTTAAAAAAAATTTGGTTGTCTTTTTATCCCGGTGCCAAAATTGGCGTGTTAGGTTTAAATGGTGCGGGTAAATCCACCTTACTTAAAATCATGGCAGGTATTGATAAAGAATTTAACGGTGAAGCAAGACCCATGGCCGATATTAAAATCGGTTATTTATCGCAAGAACCGCAATTGGATCCTGCAAAAAATGTGCGTGAGAATGTTGAAGCCGGTATTAGTGAAGCCATGGCACTCATGAATCGCTTTAATGAAATCAGCATGAAATTTGCAGAACCCATGAGCGATGATGAAATGAATCAATTGTTGGAAGAACAAGGTGAATTACAACAACGCATTGATGCGCAAAATTTATGGGAATTAGAGCGTAAATTAGAAATCGCCGCTGATGCTTTACGATTACCGGCTTGGGATGCTGATGTTACTAGGTTATCCGGTGGTGAAAGAAGACGAGTCGCTTTGTGTCGTTTATTATTATCTAATCCTGATATGTTATTGCTCGATGAGCCTACCAACCATTTAGATGCAGAAAGTATTGGTTGGCTAGAACATTATTTGGATGATTATCCTGGCACGGTGGTGGCGGTCACGCATGATCGTTATTTCTTAGATAATGTTGCTGGTTGGATTTTAGAGTTAGATCGCGGTCAAGGTATTCCTTATGAAGGCAATTATTCTTCTTGGTTAGAGCAAAAAGAAAAACGTTTAGCGCAAGAAGCGCGTGAAGAAGATGCACATCGCAAGGCGATGAAAGCGGAACTTGAATGGGTACGTACGAATCCAAAAGGTCGACAAGCCAAAAGCAAAGCTCGCTTGGCACGTTTTGAAGAATTGAATTCGCGTGAATTTCAAAAACGAAATGAAACGAATGAGTTGTATATTCCACCGGGACCGCGACTGGGTGATCTCGTGATTGAAGCAACCAATGTGACTAAACGCATCGGTGATCGAGTGTTGTTTGAGGACGTCAACTTCAATATTCCAGCAGGTGCTATTGTAGGGATCATTGGTCCGAATGGTGCAGGTAAAACGACTTTATTCAGAATGATCATGGGACAAGAAAAACCGGATAGCGGTCAAATACGTATCGGTGAATCGGTGAAATTGGCTTATGTGGATCAATCGCGCGATGCCTTGGATGGTCAAAAAACCGTTTGGGAAGAAATTTCCAATGGTCTCGATACAATGATTATTGGCAACTATCAAATGGCAACCCGCACGTACGTGGGTCGATTCAATTTTAAAGGAACCGATCAACAAAAATTTATTAAAGATTTATCCGGTGGCGAACGCAATCGTGTGCACTTAGCTAAGTTGTTAAGTAGCGGTGGCAACGTTTTATTATTAGACGAACCGACCAATGATTTAGATGTAGAAACCTTGCGTGCTTTAGAAGAAGCTGTTTTAAGTTTCCCTGGTTGCGCGATGATTATTTCGCATGATCGTTGGTTTTTAGATCGAATCGCTACGCACATTTTAGCGTTTGAAGGCGATAGCACAGTAGTTTCGTTTGCTGGCAATTATTCAGACTATGAAGAAGATCGTTTAAAACGATTGGGTGATTCAGCAAAACAACCACATCGCATTCGGCATAAAAAACTTGAGGGGATTCATTCATAAAGGAAGGGACCATGGCAAATCAGCAAATGATGGCAGATGAAATTATTTTAATTGCGGACGAGCGTATTTTAGCGGTGCCCGTGATGGAGAATAAAGAGTCATTAATTAATTTGTGCGACCAAAAAGAGATTTTCTATGGTCCCTCACCTGAAATTCCTAACAATACGGATTACACGAAATTACGTAAAACTGTCTACGAAAAATTATTGCAAGCGCAAGCATTACTTCCCAAAGGCATTTTATTTTGTATTTATGAAGCTTATCGTAGCTTAGCATTGCAAAAAAAATTGTATGATGAGCGTTATCGGAAAATTAAACAGCAATATCCTCAGTGGTCAGAACGGCAAGTTTTCAATGAAACAACTAAATTAATTTCACCCATCATTAATTTTGACGGTTCAGAAAATGTTCCTCCTCATGCTACGGGTGGTGCGATTGATGTGTATTTGATTAATGACCAGGGCCAGGCATTGGATATGGGCATTCATCCTGCCGATTGGATGACAGATAAGGAAGGTGTCCTTTCGTTAACACTTTCACCTTTGATTTCAGCAGAAGCAGTCAGCAATCGAACATTGATGGGCAATGTGCTTTCTAAGGTAGGGTTTGTGAATTATCCGACAGAATATTGGCACTGGTCTTACGGCGATCGTTATTGGGCTTATTTTAAAGCGAAAACGCATGCTTGTTATGGTTTGGCTTGAGTCTCAATTGAGACTAAATCTTGTGTATAGTCTCAATTGAGACTATACTGAAAGTAAGTGCTGATGTTGTCCCATTCGAAGCTAGCCCTGTGTTTTTCGTCATGGCTCGTCGGGCTGCGGCACACCTCTCGCTTTACTTTCCTAAAAACACAGGGCTAGCTTCGAATAGGCAACACGACTAACCACTGAGGTCACTGTATGCAACCCTTACACAAATCACAATTCATTTCACCTGCTAAAAAGAATGCGGTCGCTTTAAAAGCGTATTTTGGTATTACGCAAAAGTGGCAGTTAACCAACGAACAAGAGCGTGTGTTACTAGGCGTGACACGTGCTACCTTTTTCCGCTGGAAGCAACATTTGGATGGCACATTAACGGCGGATACCTTAGAACGTATTTCTTATGTGTTAGGTATTTATAAAGCGCTACGTATTTTATTACCTGATGAAAAAGCAGCAAATGCGTGGATTCATAAGCCTAATTCAGCCATTTTATTTGGTGGTCATTCAGCTTTGGACAAATTAATGAAAGGACGGGTCGTGGATTTAGCTGATGTACGTCGTTATTTAGACGCGGAGCGTGGATAATCGTTGTATGCGTATGCCACCTCTAACGTCCAGTGTGATTGGTAAATCTCAATTTCGCATTATTCCTTCTGTTTATCCTACAATTAATTTTTTTGAAGATTTAGTGGACCCCAGCGAAATGGAACTGCTTTTTGAAATTGAAGGTTTGACCAACGAACGTTTAAGGCAAGAAATAGGTGATATTTTTTTGGTGCCTCCCGAAGATCGTGTGTCTGGACCAGGTGCATCGGTAGTGATGGCTGCATTTACTCATGTGAGTGAGAGTTCGCCTTCTCGATTTACCGATGGCACGTACGGTGTGTACTACGCTAGCATGACACGCGAAACAGCAATTTATGAAACAGTGTATCATCGGGAACGGTTTTTGCGTGCAACGAATGAAGAACCCGGTGAAATTACCATGCGCGTTTATCAAGGTACGATTAAACAAGCATTGCATGATGTATGTGGAGAAACCTATGCTGCCTTGCATCATCCCACGTATTACGCAGAATCCCAACTATTTGCAAAACAAATGCGCCAGCAAAAAGCGTGGGGATTATTTTATCGCAGTGTACGACACGCAGGTGGTGAATGCATTGCTGCTTTTAGACCACCGGCTATTTCTAAGCCACAAGCCATTTCACATTTGCGCTATGTTTGGAATGGGATAAATATTGTCGAAGTCTTTGATGCACGCTCAATTTTACGTTTTCGTTAGTTAAAATATTATAATTAATTTTCAAAGACTTATCTATAAAATAGGCTTTTGTCAATTTGACCCGCTCAATAAAAAAGAGTAACTTATTAATATATGTAAACAATTATCTAAAACTATTTCTGCTCCCATATTAATTATAAAAACGAAGGAGAAATATCAATGACAAAGGCAAATGGAAACGGTCACTTTCGTGAAAAATTAAAACGTTTATACAAACGTGATAAACATAAAGTTCTTAAAGCTGCTAATGCAATTTCCAGCGCAGCGACTGATGCAAAAGATAAACTTTCTGATGTAGAAGAAAGCGTTGAAAAATATGCTAAAGCAAATCCATGGAAAACAATGGGTATTTCCTTATTAGCAGGCGTTGTCGTTGCTAAAATACTTAATTTCCGCAACAAAATAAGCAGATAGAATTGCATGGGTAAGAGCAGTAGAAGCATATTGTCAGTTGTCACTGATCTTATCCTGTCATATGCGACTTATGTTGTTGACTTGGCGCATTTAGCAGCGCTTGAAGCAGAACTTGCAGTTAAAACATTCCTTGTCTTAGCTGTTTTAATTTTTTTGTTAGGATCGATAATAACTGTAAGCTGGCTTTCTATTTTAGTTTGGATTTTTTTCTACTTAGTAGCATTGCATTTTTCTTTATTGAAAGCATGGTCGATTATTGTTGGTATTAATTTAGTAGTTTTTATTGCATTAGGTATAACTATCTATCGACTTAAAGATCGATTATTTTTTCCAGAGACACGTGCACAATTGCATTCTAAAAGGACGTTAGTAAAACGATGAGTAAATTACAAAAAAAAATTCATGCACTCAGTAAAGCAATGACGACAAATCAACGCCACATGCAAACGCAGCAAATAGAAATGCATCAATATCTTCACTCATCATTAGGATGGATGTTTCAAATCGGCGCTGGTTTGATGATGGGATATTACTTAGGTAGAAAAAAATCCGTTAAAGAAGTAGTTTCCACGCTCATGACTGTTTCCTTGGCGCTACGCAAAGCGCGCACCACGTTGTCTTATTTTTATCCCCCCTTTAAAAATAACTAATCATTAATTGATCTGAATTTAATTTTATTATCAATAAATGTTCATCAAAAATTGGACTCTGTAAAATTTAATGCTAATATAAACGAGCATCATTGGTAGTCCTTTTATTTGTTAATCTCAGGGAGAGACGCGTATGGTTAAATATGTTATTGCATGGTTGCTCGGTGTGCCGATTGGCTTGCTTATCCTCATTTATTTAGTTTCTCATCTATTTTAATACTGCTTAAATCATCCTCTTTAATTATTTTTATTTATTCATTGGAGATACGGATATGACAAATGAACAATGTGGAATGCCAGGACATCAACACTCAGCAATGTGTTGCCATAAAAAACATATTTCGTGGAGTGCTATTATTGCAGGCGCACTTGTCGGAGTAGGTTTGACATTCATTCTCAATTTATTTTGTGTTGCAATTGGCTTGTCATTAGCAACTACCAATAAAGAAGGCATGACTGTACTAGCTATCGGTGGATTTATCGGTTTGATCATAGGTATTATTGCGGTGATGTTTACTTCTGGATTCACGGCGGGCTTTTTAGGACGTCCCTTCTGCATGAAGCGTAATTTAGGGGTGGTTTATGGGTTTACGTCGTGGGTGTTAGCACTTATATTTACCGTTTTATTAGCTGCAAGCATTGGCCGTTACCTCAATTTTTATTCTGATTTTGTTTCCAACTCGCATGGTAATCCAACCATGTTGGTTATTGATGTAACAGGTAATCATGCTGTTACTAATATGCCGGCACCTTCAAGATCACAGCCAGTCATGAGTCCAGAAATGCAAGCAGCGGCAAATAGTTTAGGTATTAGCTCCTTTTTAGTATTTGTTTTATTCTTCATTGGTGCCTTCTCAAGTTGTTTGGGCGGCCATTGTGGTATGACATGCCGTTGCAAAGATGATGATATACATTTTAATAAATAGTGATATACGTAAGAAAAAAGGCTGCTAAGAAGAGCAGCCTTTTTTTTCGACCTTATATAAGACTTCGGTTGAAGATTTTTGAGAAAGTATCTTTTTTTCAGCAAGCAATTGGTCAATCAATTCGCAATCCCTACAAAGTGGCATATTGTTGAGTGCATCAATAAAATGATCGATACTTTGAATTTTTTCGAGCATTTCGAATTCGTTGGCGGATAATTTTTGCACGAAATGAATGTCTTTCGTCTGTCGATAAGTAAGCGTATAAGGAAAAACAAAATCCGTTGCACTTTTACGGATCTCAATGCATATATTGCCATATTGCAAACGCCAATCAGGAACATGTTGAAAAAAAAGAGATCGAAGAGGATCTGAATAACTAAACATGCATTCGCTTCTTTTATTTAGAGTAGAAAAAGTGTGACATTATTAAGCGATGCAATGGCTTAAAGTAAATAGCCAAGATAAATTTTTTATCAAAAAATTGACATAAATATAGACATTAATATATTATCTATATATTTTAAGTTCAGATTTTTAAAAGTTATGCTACGTGCTGCACTGGCAATTCGTATAACTAAATTATATTTGTCTTTCTAACAATTCATGAAAAGAGAGCTGCCACATGCCTACCTATTGGGTTAAAAATCGTGGTACGGAAAATAACTTAGAAGGAAGATTTGAAAAACAAACGAAAGAAGTTTTTGATGATGGGTGGCACAAAGAAGATGACGACGAAAATTTATCGACACTTGAAACCACTTTATTCTTGGATCATACCAAGAGCATTATTTCTCACAATGATTCGCCAGACATAGGGTTTGATCAATCGATTAATCCTTATAAGGGTTGTGAACACGGTTGTATTTATTGTTATGCCCGACCGAGTCATGCGTATTTAAATTTGTCGCCTGGTTTAGATTTTGAAACAAAAATTTTTTATAAACCGAACGCTGCGCAATTATTAGAAAAAGAAATTAATCATAAAAATTATCTCTGTAAACCTATTGTGATCGGTGCAAATACGGATCCTTATCAACCCGCAGAAAGCAAATTAAAAATTACACGCAGTTTACTGGAAGTTGCTGATCGTTATTCACATCCAGTTTCTATCATTACGAAGAGTAGTTTGATTGAAAGAGACATTGATTTATTAGAAAGTTTAGCGAAACGTCATCTGATTCGTGTGGCGATCACGTTGACTACTTTATCCGTTGCTACGAAAAAAATATTAGAACCTCGTGCTTCAGCACCGCAAGGACGCTTACGAGCGATAAAAACATTAAATTCTCTAAACATTCCTGTGCTAGTGATGGCAGCACCCATGATTCCCATGGTGAATGATATGGAACTTGAACATATTCTTGCGGCTGCGAAACAAGCCGGTGCGAATCATGCAGGTTACACTTTGATTCGTTTACCTTACGAAGTAAAAGATTTATTTAGGGAATGGTTAAGTAAGCATTACCCAGAACGTGCTGCGCATGTCATGAGTTTGATTCAACAAATGCGTGGTGGAAAAGATTATGATTCGACGTTTGGTAAACGCATGCGAGGTGAAGGAGAATTTGCTAAATTTTTAGCAAATCGTTTTCGCTTAGCCTGTAAAAAATATGCTATCAATACTCTGCCTAGCCAACCCTTGAATACAAGTTTATTTAGAAAAAATACGAAGGATAATTCACAACTGTCATTTGATATGTAATCGTAGCGCGTGGTCTCGTGGTATACTATTTCATAGGTATTTATTAAACGGACGTGGTTATGTTGCCTTATCTTGAAATTCTCTCTCGTTTATTGTTAGCCGCATTATTAGGCAGCATGATTGGTCTTGAACGTGAACGACTTTTATGGGCAGCCGGTTTGCGTACGCACATGTTAGTGTGCGTGGGTGCTTGTCTCATTATGATTGTCTCAGCATATGGTTTTTCTGATGTTCTAGGTAAGCCTGCGATTGTGCTCGATCCCTCTCGTATTGGCGCTCAGGTTGTATCGGGCATTGGTTTTTTAGGTGCAGGTGCCATTCTGTTGCGCAGTGATATTGTTCGTGGATTAACAACAGCAGCGAGTGTTTGGACGGTGGCGGGTATTGGTCTTGCTGTGGGCGGGGGGCTTTATTTAGCAGCCATTACTGCCACGATTATTATTCTTTTAATTTTAGTAGGACTTAAACCATTTGAAGAAAGATTTAAGGCAAGAAAAGGTACATGGTTTTTTGATTTAACAGTAAAGCATGGGGAAATGTCTGTGGATTTATTGCAAAGAACCATCAATGAACGTAGTCATTATCTTAAGCAAGTGATTATTCAACCTACCAATCGCCCCGATTTTGATGAAGTGAGTATCGTTTTATCACGAGTTAATCGCTTACTTGCCCTTGAAATCATCGAACAGTTGCGTAACTTGCCTTGTGTCACTGAGGTTAGAGAGAAAAAATAATTCCTTTTTCATCTATCCTATTGAAAATAAATATAATAATATTAGTTGCCGCCCTTTAAGATTGATGATATTTTATACAAAATTAACCTAATCTTATAAAAAATACATGCCAGTGCTCGCCCATTATCAACAACAAGTTCAAGAAAATAAAATTCTTGCCGATGACAGACAACGTCAAGTCATGCAAGCGTTACAAATTGTTTTTGATGATCTTATCCATGAGCAACGCAAACGTTCCTCTTTCTATTTTTGGCGTAAACCCAAGGCGGTTAAAGGTTTATATATGTGGGGTGGTGTGGGTATCGGTAAAACCTGGATGATGGATTGTTTTTACCAATGCTTGCCTCTGAAGAATAAAATCCGCATGCATTTTCATGCATTTATGCAATTTGTGCATGCCGAATTGAAACGTTATCAAGGTAAAAAAAATCCTTTGCATTTATTAGCAACGCAATTAGCAAAAAATACGATCTTATTTTGTTTTGATGAACTTGTCGTCACCGATATCACTGATGCAATGTTATTAACAGGATTGCTACCACTACTGCATGCTAAAGGCGTTTGTATTATCGCTACATCAAATACCACACCGAATGATTTATATAAAAATGGATTGCAACGAGAATTATTTCTTCCAGTAATTGAATTGTTAGAACGTAGCATGCAAGTGATATCAATTAACACCATTAGGGATTATCGTTTATTAGATAAAACTAAAAATCATTCAACTGCATCGGAATTAAAATTGAAAGATATGTTTGAGAAGTGGAGTGTTGCACCTATTACCCATCATCAACCGATTGTTTTACATCATCGTCTAGTTCATACAGTAATGCATTCAGAAAATAGTATTTGGTTTGAATTTAAAGATATTTGCTCACCACCACGTAGTACGGCCGATTATATTAGTCTTGTTAGTCAGTATGACACTATCATGGTTAGCAATATACCGCGTATATCGAGTGAACAAAATAATACAATAACTTTGTTTATCAAAATGATTGATGTTTTTTACGATGCGCGTATTCGTTTTATTTTTTCATCAGACGTTCCTATTGAAAATATTTATCTTGAAGGGCGTATGAAATTTCAATTTGCAAGAACACAATCACGCTTACATGAAATGCAATCAAGTCAATATTCTATACAAAATAAAATGTAAATCCACGCTTGAATTTGATGTTTAATCAAGTAGAATGGCTCTCGGCGGGAATTGATCGAAACTCTATAATCAAATCCGAGGAGATCAGATAGTTGGTGTGGTGAGCATACCTTCGAGGCAGCCTAAAGCATCACTGAGATTTCCACTTATCACTTTCGGGTTTTCGATCAATCCCGCTAATTATTTTTAATTCAATGACAAATATTTCGATGCGCTGGTGTCCGATATTTTCAACGGATATATAATTGTAAGATTTGTAAATTAAAGGACTAATTTATGATAAAAAATATGATTGCTTATGTGCTATTGTTTTTTGTTGCGAATGTTTATGCTGATGAAGGTAATAATACTTCAGCAGGCATGCCTAAAGAGGCCTCCTCATTTACCAAGGACAATAACCAAGCTGTTTTAAATGAATTGCCATTCAGCAATCAAAACGATTTTAAAGATGCGAAAAATCTTTTTATTGCAAATCTACCTCAATTTGAAATTAAAGATACGACCACAGGCAGAACCATTTGGTCAATGCAAAATTATGCATTTCTTTCGGCTATTCAAGCACCGATCACTGTTAATCCTAGTCTTTGGCGTCAAGCACAGCTCAACATGAATTATGGTCTCTATCAAGTTAAAGACAATATTTACCAAGTGCGGGGTTATGATTTATCCAATATGGATATCATTGAAGGAAAGACGGGAATAATTGTTATCGACCCGTTAATAAGCAAGGAAACAGCCAAAGCTGCACTTGAATTGTATTATCAACACCGTCCTAAAAAACCCATTGTTGCAGTTATTTATACGCATAGCCACACTGATCATTACGGTGGTGTAAGAGGGGTAGTATCGCCTGATGATGTCGCTAAAGGTAAAGTCAAAATAATTGCGCCTGCAGGGTTTTTAGAAGCAGCTGTTAGTGAAAATGTGTATGCGGGCAATGCCATGAGTCGACGTGCTGTTTACATGTATGGTGCATTATTACCAAAAAATGAAAAAGGACAAGTAGATGGTGCTTTAGGGAAAACCGTTTCGCTGGGTGAAGTCACTTTAATTCCACCAACAGATTCAATTACCAAAACGGGAGAGAAGCGCGTTATTGATGGCGTAGAGATGGTATTTTACATGGCGCCTAATACAGAAGCGCCTGCCGAAATGTTAATTTATTTTCCTGCACAACGTGCTTTATGTGCAGCCGAGGATGCAACGCATACCTTACATAATCTCTATACATTGCGTGGTGCCCAAGTGAGAGATGCGGCGGCTTGGTGGAAGACATTGAATGGCGCTATTGAAATGTTTGGCGATAAATCAGATGTTATATTTGCCCAACATCATTGGCCGATGTGGGGTACAGCAAATATTATTCAATATTTAAGTAACCAACGTGATTTATATAAATATATTCATGATCAAACATTACATTTAATGAATCAAGGTTATACCATGACAGAAGTAGGTAACATGCTTAAATTACCTAAATCATTGTCAGATGAATGGTATAACCGTGGTTATTATGGTTCAGTCAGCCACGATGCTAAAGCGGTCTACCAACGGTATTTGGGTTGGTATGATTCTAATCCTGCAAATCTTGATAAATTATCTCCTGTTGAATCAAGTAAACATTACGTGGAATTCATGGGTGGTGCAGAGGCTGTGCTTAATAAAGCACGTGATTATTACAACAAAGGTGAATATCGCTGGGTAGTGGAAGTGGTTAATCATGTGGTTTTTGCAGATCCATCCAATCAGGCCGCGCGCTATTTGCAAGCAGATGCGCTTGAACAATTGGGTTATCAAACAGAAAATGCAACTTGGCGCAATGAATATTTAATGGGAGCTTATGAGCTTCGCAATGGCGTTCCTAATGCCGTGGGTACAGAGACTGCTAGCCCAGATACGTTGCGTGCTATGCCTATTGACATGTATCTCGATTACATGGGAATTAGACTGAATAGTCAAAAAGCCGATGGTAAAAATATAAATATTAATCTTAATCTCACGGATAAAAAACAACAATATGCAATAAGAATAGTAAACTCTGTTTTAATCTATACACCAAATAGAAATATTAAGAATGCTGATGCAACATTAAATTTAACTCGAGCTACGTTTGATGCTCTCACGTTAAAACAAAAGAGTGTTATGCAAGCTATTGCAGAGGGTGATATTAAGGTGGAAGGTAGTAAAGACAAGCTAGCGGAATTTATGGATTTGTTTGATAACTTTCCTCCTATGTTTAATATTGTTACTCCGAAATGAATAATTGCCTGCGTATTTTTTGTTTTGTATGTTTGTTGTTTATTTCAATAAACTGTTTTGCTACGAACCAAAATGAAAAATTGTGGCTGGGAGTGAATGCATTACAACCATTGAGTAATAATAAAAAATGGCTTTATTTTATTTTTTCTCAACTTAGGTTCATTAACAAGTCTCATCCTTGGCAAGTGGGATTAGTAGAAGGCGGTATAGGATACCGCCTTACTGATCAGGGCACACTGTGGGCAGGATATCGATGGAGTGGTCATCATCCTAATAATGGATTTTTTCAAGAAAATAGATTATTCCAACAATGGATTGCACATAGAAATGTTACAAGCTCGCATCGTGTCATTTCTCGCGTAAGATTAGAAGAAACCGAACGAGGTGATAGCAGTCAAATTTCAATACGTTTACGACAACGAGTGGCCTTAGAATTAAAGCGTGATTATTTAAGTGTATTTCCTTTTCTATACGATGAAGTATTTTTTCAACTAAAAAATACTGACTATACATCAAACAAATTCGTTAATGAGAATCGTGTGTTTATTGGCTTTAATCTTTATACCTCTCATAAAACATGGTGGGAAATAGGATATATAAATCAATATGAAATGCGCAGGCCTCAACAGACTCAAAATTCAATGAGTCATATTGTTTCGCTTGTATATAATATTTCCTAGGTAGGAATGCTACGACCAACCGATATGTTCATTTAAATGATGCATAATCCAAAGTGATCCGCCGGCGATAAAGCTAATAATCATTATTACAAATAAAAATGCCAATAAGTTCCAACGTCCTTTTGTTGAAGCATTTAAACGTAAAAAACAGATGGATTGAACAAACAATTGAATGATAGCAAGCACTGATACGATAATGTAAGTTGCCGACGTGGGATACGTTCTAAAATAAACAGCGGCAAATGCTAACAGCGTTAATATCAAAGAACCCACTAAACCGATGATATATGCATTTAGTGTCTTAGGACGAAAACCGTGCTCGATTAATTCCTGTGTGTGGGTGTGATTGGACATCTCAAATTGCCCCCATAAGATAAACAATCGTAAATACAAATATCCAAATAATATCTAAAAAAGCCCAGAATAAACCTAAGTAAGTCAATCGACGTTTCATAAATGGCGTGATACCAAATTTAAATAATTGCAACATGATTACAATCATGCATACCAATCCGATGGTTACATGCAATCCATGCGTACCCACCAGTGAAAAGAAGGCTGTTAAGGATGCACTGCGCTGCCAAGAATAGCCATCATGACATAATTGTATGAATTCGCTGATTTCCATACTCATAAAAACAACACCCAATGCTAAAGTGACACCTAACCAGAGCAGAGTGTCTAATTTGTTATTTTTATTTAGAGCAAGAATGGACATGCCGTAGGTAAAACTACTTGCTAACAAAACAAGTGTTTCAATTAATGCGTAAGGTAAATTGATAAGTAGATTAATCGCGACGCCGTCATAGATACTTTGATATAACACTGCATAAGTCGCAAATAAACAGGAAAACAATATACAGTCTGTGAGGATGTATATCCAAAAACCTAATATATCTCTCTCGTCGGCGGCATGATGATCTGCTGTGACATGTGTCATATTAAATAGCCCTCAACTGATATTGACTTTCTATACGTTCCACTTCATCAGCTTTGATGGTGTATTCTGTTTCATTATTGAAAGTACGAGAAACAGCTACAATAAAAATAGCAAAAAGACTGAGTGACGCCAGACAGAACATATGCCAGGTCATTGCAAAACCAAATACACCAGAAAGTAAACCAATAATAAAACCAACACTTGTATTCTTAGGCATATGAATGTCTTCATAGACTGGCTTTTGTTGCGCATAACCTTGCTGTTTTGCGACCCAAAATGCATCGAGTGTATCCACTTTAGGAATAACAGCAAAATTATAGAGAGGTGGCGGCGAAGGTATTGACCACTCTAATGTACGACCGTTCCAAGGATCACCAGAGGTATCACAATTTATAGTTTTCTGTCGGATGCTCACTATTAATTGTGCGGCTTGAAAAATAATGCCACATAAGATGATGACAGCACCGATCGCCGCAATAATTAGCCAAGGTTGCCAACCTGTTTCAGCATCATAATGGCTCATGCGACGGGTCATGCCCATAAAACCTAAGATATAAATAGGCGTAAAAGCAACATAATATCCAATGAGCCAACACCAAAAGCTGTAACGTCCTAAACGTTCATTCAATGTGATACCAAAAGCTTTAGGAAACCAATACACCAATCCTGCCAAATATCCAAAAACTACGCCGCCTATAATGACATTATGAAAGTGAGCAACGAGAAATAAACTATTATGTACTTGGAAATCAATGGCTGGAATCGCCATCATGACGCCAGTCATACCACCCACAACAAATGTAGTAATAAATCCCACCGTCCAAAGCATGGGTGTTGTAAATTTAATTCGGCCGCGATACATGGTGAACAACCAATTAAACACTTTAACTCCTGTAGGGATGGAGATCACCATCGTTGCAATACCAAAAAACGCATTCACATTGGCACCTGCACCCATGGTAAAGAAGTGATGCAGCCAAACGAAAAATGCTAATACGGTGATGCATGCCGTTGCCCACACCATCGTTGCATAACCAAATAAATATTTTCTAGAAAAGGTAGCGACAATTTCGGAGTAAATACCAAATGCAGGCAATATGAGAATGTACACTTCAGGATGTCCCCATATCCAAATGAGATTCACATACATCATCGCATTTCCACCAAAATCAGAAGTGAAGAAATGCATGCCGAGATAACGATCAAGCGATAACATGCCTAATGTGGCTGTTAATGCTGGGAAAGCAAGTAAGACTAAGATCATGGAGCAGAGCGTTGTCCATGTGAAAATAGGCATTCTCATTAATGTCATGCCAAAACAGCGCATTTTAACGATGGTGACGGTAAAATTGATGGCGGATAATAATGTTCCGATACCTGAAATTTGCAATGCCCAAATATAATAATCAACGCCTACAGTGGGACTATAAGTAAGTTCAGATAGAGGGGGATAAGCAAGCCATCCTGTGGCGGCGAAATCACCAACAATCAATGAAATATTAATCAATGCTGCGCCAGCGATTGCTAACCATAAACTTAATGAATTCAAATAAGGATAGGCGACATCTCTTGCACCAATTTGCAAGGGTACAATAATGTTAATTAAACCAAACATAAAAGGCATCGCCATAAAAAATATCATGATGACGCCATGCGCAGTGAATATTTGATTGTAGTGTTCAGGAGGCAAATAGCCTGACGATGCGCCTGATGCCATGGCTAAGTGCAAGCGCATCATAATGGCATCGATGAAGCCACGCACAAGCATGACGAATGCAAGGATGAGATACATGACGCCAATTTTTTTGTGGTCAACGCTGGTTAGCCATTCCTGCCACAACCAATTCCATTTTTCAAAATAAAAAATAAGAAATAAAATGCTTAAGCTAATTAATCCCATAAATACCGCAGCCCCCATAATGATGGGGTTTTCAAACGGAATTGCTGCTAAGGATAATTTACCCAACACTAGGGATGGCAACATGGTTTAGCTCCTCGCTTGACGGTTATTTATACCCAAGATCGTTCTCTACATAACGCAAGCACATCTTTTTCAGGCATCATCTTTTTCATGACAGTATTAATAAAAATATATTTATCTGTTGCACGGTAATACATGACGGGTTCATTCGTGGAAGCTTGTGCTAATCGATTATATTCAGTCCTATCCAAAGATTTCGACGCATGCTTAGTCGTTTCAATCCAATCATTAAATTCTTTTTGCGTTGCTACATGCGTTACAAATTGCATATTAGAAAAACCATTGCCACTAAAATTGGCTGAGAAACCTTTGTAATCACCCAGATCATTCGCAATCAAATTTAGTTTTGAACGCATACCTGCCATTGCATAAATCTGACCAGCTAATTGCGGAATAACAAATGAATTCATCGGTCCTTCTGAAGTAATTTCAAACTCCACCGGTGTGCCCACAGGAATAGCAAGGTAATTGACAGTAGCAATATTTTGTTGCGGATAAATGAATAACCACTTCCAATCTAAAGCAATGACGCGAATTTTTAACGTAGCAGATTTTGTGGTTGTTTGATTCAATGATTTGAAAGGATCTAATTGATGGCAACTCACCCAAGTGATGACAGCAAGTATACTGACAATCATGCAGGGTATGGTCCACCAAATAATTTCTAATAAAGTGCTATGCGACCATTCTGGTTGGTAATCTATGTTGGTATTGGAGTCGCGATAGCGCCACGAAAACCACAATGTCATAAAAATAACAGGGAGCACAACTAGCAACATTAATGCGACGGAAATATAAAGTATGTTAAGTTCAGAGGAAGCAATGGATCCTTTAGGGTTAAATAGTAACCACGAGCGACAGCCACCGAGCAGTGACGTCACGAATAATAGTATGAATAGTTGTAAGGGCTTCCACTTCATCGTCTCTAACCTTTATAGATTGTCTTATTGTTGAGCCAATGTATCGAGTTCGAGCAATGTTACCCAATTTCAGTGTGTAATTTCCTTGATCTAGATCAAGAATTGGTGAAAAATATAGAAAATTCATTTATATTGATTACAATTAGAACATTATGATAATTAACCACTACCAGACATGCGGAGAGTGCGAGTTTACACCGCTATGCTTGCCGCAAATTGATCAAAAAATGTCTCACTTCAATCAATGCCTACCTATTCAGCGGCAATTAGTCCTCAAAAAGGGCGAAATTCTATTTACACCCCATACACCATTTCAATGCCTCTATGCCGTTAAGTTAGGGGCCATTAAAACTGTTCAAACTGAAAGCAATGGTGAGGAGCTGATTAGGAATTTTTATTTTACCGGCGAGATATTTGGTTATAAGGCGATTCACCAGGGCGAATATCGCTCAACCGCGAAGGCCTTATGCGAATCACACGTTTGTGAAATCAATTATCGAGAGTTTTTGCACTTTATCCAACAGAACCCACACCTACAGGAGCACGTGATGTATTCAGCCTGTTCACATATCAACAGGGGGTCTTATTTGCATACTAAATCAGCAGAACGTAAAGTGGCTGCTTTCTTGCTCGATTTATCAAATCGCTTACATCCCTTTCCTATCAAAGGTGTTTTATATTTACCGATACCACGACAAGATATCGCAAGTTACCTAAGACTGACGCCAGAAACCTTAAGCCGCATTTCAACTAAATTTATTCGAAACAAAATCATCGCCGTTGATAAACGAAAATTAACACTACTTAAACCCGAGCTATTACAAGGTATTGCCGATGGCAGGGTGGAGTCTAAAATCGAGTTCCGGTAATCTTTACGAAGAGATCGAACGCCATTGGATATTAAAAATTTAATTTAGTTAGTAATGTTTTTTCGGCTTATCCATCATGCTTAGCATATGTAGTCCGCCCGTTTTAAAGAATCGGACTAAGAATATAATGAAAATCAATCCGAACAATATATTCAGAGTAGTAGTGACGTTAAAATGAATAGGTGTTTCAATGATTTTCACGGTTGAATGGTTAGGAATGAGATGAAAAATTTGAAATAGAAATTCTATGATTAAAGCGGCTGCAACCATTGCAACATAATAAATACAAAAAATTGCTATCATCATTTTGAAGCCATAGTACTTACAATAAATATGCAATATTGGAAGAATGATTAAATCAGCAAAAATAAATGCGATCACGCCTCCAAAGCTAATTCCTCCATCCCAAAGTACCGCTGCTAATGGGATGTTCCCAACTGAACATACGAAAGAAATGATTGCGACTAGGGGACCTATAAGTGGTCCCCAAAATTTTGTAAGAACAGGGTGATCTTGGAGAAAAAAAGCAGTCCAGAAATTATGTGGCACCCAAGCAGCAAGTGCACCTGCAATGACTAATCCTGCAACGATATCTTTCCAAATAGCTGCCCAATCCATAATGAAATAATGACTAATGACAGTGAATCCATTCTTAGAAAACATTTTTTTTAGTAAAGAACCACTTGTTATAGCCATATCCATCAGCGCATGACCTTCCATTTTGCCTGATAAATTTCTATCTGCTTGTTCAATAGCATCTTTAATTAATTGCTGAGAGACAAATTTTTGAAAAAGAATTGCCATGATACCAACAAGAATAATTCCTCCAATAAATTCAGAAACAGCAAATTGCCATCCTAAAAGAATTATTAAAAGAAGCGATAGCTCGATCACTAGATTAGTTGATGCGAGTTGGAATCCCATGGCGGCAATAAAATTTGCACCTTTTCGAATAAGGGAGCGCGTTAGTGCAACAGCGGCATATGAACAAGATGATGATGCAACACCTAACCCACAAGCTATCGCTAACGATTTCGGAGACGCATCAGGAAGAAGCTTACTCATTTGTGCTTTAGGAACCACCGCTTGAATAATTGCAGATAAACTAAAACCAAGAACCAGCGCCCATAATATTTCCCAACCCATGAGAAAAGCCATTTCAAGAGCGCGCCAGATTGATAAAAGCATAGATAATTTCCCTTTTTAGATTCTCTAGCAGTTTAAAACATTTACAATTGTTTATGGAATATGGGCATATTAGCAGTCTACTGAACTTGATTTTTTAGAACTTTCTTATGTTCTAAAATTGAGTTCCGATAATTATTATTATCGGTCATTATTGTGATAATTAATGTGTAATATGACGTTGAATGTAAAACATTTACAGTCAATTGGTATGCGACGGAGTAGTATGGTGATGACGAACGAATTTTGATAGTCTAATTCATTCCAATGGAGAATTTTTTTATGCCCATGGTATTGATTGAGATAGCAAAACAATACTCTTCTGAACAAGAAATAAAGCTTATGAATGCTGTGAAATTAGCCCTCATGGAAGCATTTAAAGTAACCGATCATGCAATAAACATTCGTCTCATGGTGGAAGCCAACAGAGAAAACTGGGGCATTCTAGGTGGTCATGCAGGATGTGATATGGATGTTGGTTATGCTGTTGAAGTTTGAGAGACCAATAAGGAATAAATTGGATGAGCGAATTTTTCCAAGAACCACCCACGCTGGGTAATCAATACGATGAAGATCGCGTCTTGCGATCTTACCTTAAAAGGAAACTCCCGCCAGATGTTTTGAATGATATTGAACCTGAATTGCAACGCATGGGCCGGCGCGTTATCACTGATATTTACCAATGCAGTCGAGCAGCAGAATCGATGCCACCTCAGCACATTCCTTACGACCCGTGGGGAAAAAGAATCGATCACATTGACGTTTCTGATGCCTGGAAACAGCTTGATAAGATTTCTGCTGAAGAAAAATTGGTTGCCACTGGGTATGAACGCAAACATGGTGCTTTTTCTCGCACTCATCAATTCGCAAAGATTTATCTTTTTCATCCCTCTTCAGCTATTTATACCTGCCCTCTTGCCATGACAGATGGTGCAGCGCGCGTGTTAGAACTTTATGGAGATGAGAATCTTAAACAAACAGCGCTTCAGCATTTGCTTTCTTCTGATCCCGAACAGTTTTGGACTTCTGGACAGTGGATGACAGAACGCACAGGAGGTTCAGATGTCAGTGGCACATCAACGATAGCTAAGCCAGAGGGTTCGCAATTTCGTCTCTATGGTACCAAATGGTTTACCTCTGCAACAACGTCTCAGATGGCTATGACACTAGCTCGAATTGAAGGAGCGCCTCAAGGAAGCAAAGGACTGAGCCTTTTTTACGTGAAGCTTCATGATTTCCAGGGAAATCTAAATGGTATTCGCATTAATCGCTTGAAAGATAAGCTTGGCACGCATGCACTTCCCACCGCAGAATTGGTACTGGATGGCACACCTGCCATTCTTGTCGGAGCGCAGGGTGATGGGGTAAAAAAGATTTCTTCCTTGTTTAATATCACGCGGCTCTACAATGCTTGTTGTGCTGTTGGTTACATGCGCCGAGCGATTGCGCTCGCCCGCAATTATGCGACTAAACGCATGGCTTTTGGGCGACTGCTCTCAGAGCATGGATTGCACTTAGAAACGTTATCGAATCTTCAACTAGAATTTGAAGGAGCATTTCATTTCGTATTTCACGCCATTGAGCTTTTAGGAAAAGAAGAGACTAATGAAGCCACTCTATCCGAGTCTGCCATACTTAGATTACTGACGCCGCTAGTAAAACTTTATACTGCAAAACAGGCGATTGCTGTGGTCAGTGAAGCACTTGAAGCTTTTGGAGGAGCAGGGTATGTGGAAGATACTGGGCTTCCCCAGTTGCTTCGTGATGCACAAGTATTGTCGATTTGGGAAGGAACAACGAATGTTTTAAGTCTTGATGTTTTACGAGCCATTCGGAAAGAAAATGCCGCAGAACATTTATTCGATGATATCCAGGCACGAGTAAGCCGTGTTAAATCAGAAGAACTTCATTCCTCCAAACAAAATACGCTAAAAGCCGTAACGAAACTTAAACAATACCTAGAGACAATGTCTGTGATGAGCGAAGAAGAACAAACTATTACCGCACGTCTTTTTGCTTTCAGCATGGCGCAGACTTATACAGCAAGTTTATTACTAGAGCATGCGGACTGGTCATTACTTAGAGGTAATAATGATCCACAGGCATCCATAGTGGCAGTCCGATGGTGCTCTCGAGATTTAACCCTATTCCTTGACCCTTCCATGACCTATCGTAAAGATTCGCGGATGCTAGCACTAGATGTTTCAATATAATTCAATTTATGAACATCCATCATGATCATTAGCATTCATCTTCTAAATTTAAGATTATTTTAATGTTTAAAACCTACAATCTACCCTTCAACTCAATTATAACGATATGATTTACACACAAGGGGATTTCAATGTTTTCCATGTTTAAAAAATTTAAAAAAGAACAGCCATCAGCGCACGATTTAAAGAAGGAGCTTGATTCATTAGCAGAAGAAAAAAGGCCTATCGAGGAAAGATATGTGAGAGAACTAGCCATTTCATCGAGCAAGGAGGATAAGAAAGGCGGGACTACTCATACCTCAGCTGAATTAGAGCAAGCTACAAAAAATCTAACAAAAGTGAATAAAGCGATCCTAAAAAAACAAGGTACCCTAAGAAAGCTCTATGGAGAAACCTATCCCCTACCTAACCTGGACAATACCTCTAAAAAACGGCATTCATTTGGGAAGTAAACCATAATTTAATATAGAAAGCCTATTAACTGAACGCAAAAAACCCCGCTGGTTGGTCATTCGCCGCGGGGTTTTTTAATGGAATTTTTACCAAGAAAAAATATCTAAGATAGGGTTATTTTTCTTTTCGTCATTACCGTTTTCTTTTGTTTTTACGGGGCGGCGACGTTTCTTGCTGCCTGTCTTTTTTTTAGCTGATCTGCCCTTAGTTTTAGCTTTAGTTTTAGCTTTAGTTCTAGTCTTAGATTTAGTCTTGCGAGCACCCGTTGGACGTTTAGGCGCTTTTTTATGTTTTTTACGTGCCTTCGAAAGCGCGATAGCAATGGCTTGTTTTCTACTCTTTACTTTACCACCTTTGCCTTTTTTACCGCTTTTGGCTTTGCCTTTCTTGAAACGACGCATTTCATTTTTGACTTCCGTTTGCGTGGCTTTGCTGTATTTTCGCTTAGCTTTTCTTTTCGCCATTGGTATATGTCCCTAGATGTATTAAAAAAATTATAGTAACAAGAATACTGAAAACAACCTATTAGGGTTTTTACTTAGGTTAATTTCACTCCATAAAAAAGCTTAGAACACTGTTTTTTCTGTTATTAACCCTACACGTTCTGCCTGATAACGAAACGGATGATAACCACCTTTGACACCTTGATTGGAAAAAACAATTTGCCACAATTGCGTTGCACGCGCACGAAAAGTTGCTGCGCATGATAATAAATAATATTTCCACATGCGATAGAAACGTTCATCGTAATGTGTCTTTAAGCGATCCCAATGGATGTCAAAATTATCATACCAAGCCATTAACGTTTTATCGTAATCCGCACCAAAATTATGCCAATCTTCCATGATAAAAATACCTTCAGAAGCTTTTGCAATTTGCTGAATAGAAGGGATTAAACCATTCGGAAAAATATATTTACTGATCCATTCATCAGCTACTGTCGTCGTCTTGCTACCACCAATCGTATGCAAAAGAAACAAGCCATCTTCAACCAAACATTTTTTAACAATTTGCATGTAAGGTCGATAATTCAAATGACCAACGTGTTCAAACATGCCTAGCGAAACGACTCGATCGAATTTTTCATTCACATCGCGATAATCTTGAAACCGGATTTCAACCGGCAAGCCTTTACAATTTTGCTTGGCATAATCGCATTGTTGCTGGGAAATAGTGATACCGACCACTTTAACGCCATAATTTTCGGCAGCATGCTTTGCTAATGCGCCAAACCCACAGCCAATGTCTAAAACGCGCATGCCGGATTTAAGCATCAGCTTTTGACAAGTTAATTCCATTTTATTCAATTGGGCTTGATCTAAATTATGCGTGTTTTCCCAATACCCACAGGTATAGTTCATCCGTTTATCTAACATGGCTTGGAACAAATCGTTACCTAAATCATAATGTTTGCGGCCTACTTCCAAGGAGCGACGTTTGGTTTGGGCATTAAAAAATTTCATTAATATTGTTTTTAATAAAAGCCATTTGTTTCCTGTCACTACACTTTCAAGGTCAGCACGGATAATGCATGTAAAAAATTGATCGAGCTTTTCACAATCCCACCATTTTTCCATGTAAGTTTCACCCAAGCCCAGTGAACCATCTTTTAAAACGCGCGGATAAAAATCATCGCAGTGAACTTGGATATCCCACGGACGTGTGCCATTCAATTCAACACCCGCAGATTTTAAAAGATTAGCAGCATAAGTTTTAATGTAATTGCGATTCATAAGTCCCTTCATTATTAACGGATTAATCTGGTTAAATTCGCTTTAAAAATAAGACGGATAGTTTATGACATAGAAAATAGGATTGAAATAAGAAAAATGGGAATCGCAAAATTGCGATTCCCATTTTTAGAGGCTTAATTATTGTTGCACGAGCGGACAAACTAAAGTCTGCCCTTTGGTGTTGATCGTGACTTGCGAGGGTAGTGTAATCACACCATTCGCGTTAAATCCAATATTGGTGTTGTACACTGGATCAGTCAACGTCATCACCACCGTTCCATTTTGGAAGGTTGCTGTCGCACCCCAAGCTTGTGTCACTGCACTAATACCACTCGCATTGAGAGTGAATGTGGTTGGCGCAGTCATTCCTGATTGAACATTCAAGAAAAAGTTACAAGAACTACCCGACCAAGAATCACTGGGTGTTCCCCACGTCGAACATTGCGCATTCACCGTACATGCACCAGCAGGTGTGAAAGTGTAATTGATCGCTTCAGCAGCAGTTTGATTAGCAGTAACGGCAACGGAAGTAGCATATTGCGCTTTGCATTGTTGATTCGACGTTAAAGGATCGGGAGACACATTAATTGTGTAACTACCTACAGGTAAATTGTTGATAGTAACGGGTGCTGCCGTTGTCACTGTGGTTTGTTTGCTTGTACTACCCATGGAATAAGTAACAGTAAACTGTTGGGTAGAAGTGATAGCACACGTAGTATCACCTGTCACAGATAAGCTGAGCGAGCCTGTCGGTTGTTGTGCATAAGCAACCGTGCTATCTGTTTCAGTACTTTGTGTTACCGAAGCTGTCACATTTTGGGAAGGTGAGTAAACCAGTCCAGTACTGCTATCCGTTAATGTTGTGCCCGATAACGTATAACTGCCTGTCACCACATTGCTATTACAAACAGGTGTACCAAAGCTTGCAATGCTGAAGGTGTAATTATTTGGACCATTGGCTGTGATCGTAGGTAAAGCGGTGCCTGTATAACCCGTTGGTGTCGGCACAGTAACGCATAACGTGCCATAAGTTAAGACCGGAGGAATGGCGTTGAATAAGTTATATAAATCTTGTTCCTTCCAAGCAAACAAAGTGTAACCAGAATCATTAGACCGAATACCTGCAGGTGAATCGCTAAAATTCCACGTCCAGAAGAATAAATTATGATTGATACCCTTGCTAACTAAGTAAGGTGCGACCGAATTCAGGAAGAAATCTTCGCCGCCGGTTTGTGGTTCTTGCACATCAAATCCTAATTCGCCAACGACAAAGGGGAATCCAGAATCCAATGTGAATCCAAAATTCCATTTAAAGCGAATTTGGCTATCATTTGCATCCGATTGCCAACCTGCCACTTGCGAACCATACAAGTGAGGAGCGAAGACCAAGTGACCATTATTACCGTCATTATTAGGACCTAATAACCAATCAGCAATTAAGTTTGGATCAGTGCTGCTGAAATTATTGGTGGTAATCGCTTGAATCAACATGCTTCTAAATTGTGTGACATTAAATTTTGCTACGCCATTTTTAGATTGCGATGTATCTAACAAGGGACGTAAGTTTTCACCCCAGTTGCTACCAATATTCGTAACACGTAGTGGATTGGAAGCAGGGCAATTAACGGTGTCTGTCGTCACGCTCACGGCAGTGGTGCTATCAATTTTTGTTGATGCCGGCAAGCAAATCGGTGTGGTTTGATTGTAAGCAGGATCGTAAGGATCATTCCCCACGGTACCCCCCGGCGCTTCCACAAATAACAACACATTTTGGTTGTTGTCATAAACAGCACTGGCAGCCGCTGCGATGACTTTAATCCAAGCAGGCTGAACCGGTGTGGTTTGTGTGTTGTCTTGGTACCAAAATAATTGATGTGGTTCATTATAAAGGTCAACACCCATGATGTTGGAAGGTGCACCTTTTACAAAGTTGGCAACGTCGTCATGATAATTTTGCAACGTGTAATCAGAAGCAACGACAGTACCATCACGGAAATTATCGCCAAGACCCGGACGATGATGGAAATCAAGCATGATATTAATGTTTTGTGCTTGGAATAGATTGATGGTGGCTGTTAATAAATCTGGAGCAGATTTCGAAGCAATACAATGACCACTTCCATCTGCACCTTGTGTCCAATCACAGAAAGGACCGTTTCCTGCCGTGGGTGTGGCTGAATTCGTGCTGGAAAAATCAAACGGTGATTGCTGTACAGTTGTCACATTATGCCAAATACCGGGTTGAATCGGTAATCGTAAACTTTTAAATGAAACGCCGCTGGTTTGAGAAGTAATATTTGAACCAGACACTGTCCAAGGCGCAGTGAGTAATTGAATGATACCAGGCGTTGAACCAATAGGATTAAAAGGTGTATTCCATAAACCACCTAAAAAGTTGCTGTCTTGAAACCCAATCCAAGCAACGCCATTGATAGAAACTTGATTGCCAGCATTATCATAAATATTGCCGTTAGCAGTTTTAAATGCAAACGTAGGCTGAGATAAAGATGCGGCCAACGCGACACTCAGGCCCAGAGGTAATAGATGTTTTAGAAATGACATAGACTTGGATTCTCCTTGAATTAAATGCAACTTTCCCTAAAGTTTTAACGCAAATTTCTATTTACAATAATATGAGGCAGGCAAAATATCAACCAATGGTAGGATTATCATCCGTTGATGAAGGGAAATATTTTTTGATAAATGCATGACGATGTAAAACACAAGGGCCATATTTTCGCAATAACTGCACGTGCATTTTCGTGGCATAGCCTTTATGTGAAGCAAATTTATAATGGGCAAATTCTTCCGGCAAAGCTGTCATGACTTGATCGCGTGCAACTTTCGCAATAATAGACGCAGCACTAATCACAGGCACGAGTCGATCTCCGCCGACAATGGTTTCAATCGAAAGATCGATAATAGGTTTAGCTTTGCCATCAATCAACACGTGTTGCGGCTGAACCGTCAACCCAGCAATAGCACGTTGCATGGCAAGCAAATTGGCATGATAGATGTTTAATTGGTCGATTTCTTCAACACTGGCCTGACCAATACTCACAGCCAAAGCCTTGGCATAAATTCGCGCCGCTAAATATTCCCTCTCTTTCGCAGTAAGCATCTTAGAATCACGCAGTTTATAAATTTTTTTATCGGGATGAAAAATAACGGCCGCCGCATAGACCGGCCCTGCAAGACAACCGATGCCGACCTCGTCCACACCTGCAATTAAAATAGACATTTATTATTTCTTATTACAAAAAACGTGCAGAGCATAGCGGGTTTTTGTAGTAATGTAAAATTATCAATCTGTTTAATTTTTTACCTGACAAGGATTGATTTGTGATGAATTTAAAAAATAAAATAGCTTTTTCATGTAACAGTAGGAGAATTTATTCTTGCCACTCACACTCATCGATTATGCAGCATTAAATAAAAAGGACCTATCAAAAATTAACCAAGCTTTATCGCAGCAAGGCATCATAGGTATTCGTAACGTTCCTCAATTTGAACAGTTGTCGAAAAATTTTATCGATGCGGCAAGGAAATTCTCAAGACTTAGCGAAGCAGTCAAACAACACTATGCGCCGAAGCGCGATCAACACGACACGGAAGGTTATGAGTTGGGTGCTGAAAAATTCGAAGATGAAGCAGGGCAATGGTGGGTAGATGATAAAAAAGCCTCCTTTTATGCGTTCGTACCTGATCGTGACTGCAATAAATGGCCTAAAGAAGTGGATTTAAAAAAAGCCTATTTGAATTTAGGAGAAATTATCTTTCATACGGGTAAATATTTATTACGCGCGTTAGGTTTAGATGAACACATTGGCCTGCTGCATGAAAAAATAACAGGTTACGGCCGTATGCTGCATTATCAAAAGTTGGACAATACTACACTCGCACAGCCCCATTGGTGTGGCGCACATTATGATCACGGTATTTTTACGGGTTTAATGCCTGCTTATTATTTCCGAGAGGGTATTGAAATCGATGAACCTGATGAAGCCGGTCTTTTTATTCTACCTACTCATGGCAAAGCGTTTGAAAAAATGAATGCAGCAGATAAATCTACTGTACTTTTCCAGGTAGGGGAATTCGGTCAATTGCTAGCAAATGACCGAATCAGAGCCACTAAACACTTGGTAAAAAAAGCGGAGGGCGGAATTGAGCGCTACGCCTTTGCCTTATTTTTTAATCCAGATGATGACATGATCATTCGACCGCAATCGGTATTGCAACAAGATGCACGCTACCAATCTGCGCAATCTGCTGACGGCAACATCAGTTATCGAAATTGGTCACGTGCATCACTGGAAAATTATCGAGCCAAATAAAAGGTATGACAAATAGCCTGTCATGCCAGCATAAGCTGGCATCCAGTCATTACAACTCTACCATTCACTTGCCGCCAGTGACTTCACACTTTCAATAGCAAGTTCCACCAATTCATTGATAATCGGTTTTTGTTCCTCTTCTTCAGGGAACACATAGGGTGGAGCGGCAAGCACTGCTAAGATTGCGCCGGCTAATACTTTATATTGAGGGCCGGTTCCTTGCTGTATCATCTGATGGTTATACAATTGGGTTTGGATAAATAAGGCAGCGGTTTCCATTTCTGTCGCCAATACGCCCGCTTGCGTGAGTAAATTAAGATAGGCCTGATTCACTGCAGCATTGGGGCCAGCACCCAATTCGCGTGCATAAAGAGAGCTTTTACAATGCACCACACCCGTGTGCAAACGTTCCATAAGCTTTAATTTTTCAGCAGCAGTGACAATGGCTTGCATAGAAGCCAGTGAAGCAACAGCCGGCACGCTAATGGGCACGTAATGGCTGGTGGTATCCTCATCGCGCACGGAGGCTTGCGCATTCACAATGTCACCGATCTTGACACACGATTGTAAAGAACCCGCTGTTCCCACACGTAAAAAGCGTTTGCCGCCTAATTGAAATAATTCGTGCAAAATGATTTCCATGCTGGGACAACCCATGCCTGATGAAATGCATGCCACGTCAATGACACGTCCTTTATTGTTCAGTGTACCCAGGTAAAGATGATGTCCACGGGAATGCTGTTTAACCGTGACGTCTTGAAAATGGTGCGCGATTTCTCTCGCTCGACCATCTGATCCAGGCAAAATAATGTACCTACCAACGCCTTGATTGCCTGATAAATCGATAGGAGTGGCATTTAAATGATGCGGCTTAAAGGATTTTTGCATAGTAGTGTTCTTATTAAAAAAGGAAATAAAAAGCTGCTAGATAGCAAATTAGGAAAGAAAGATCAACCTGACATAGTCAAAATATGTCAGGTTGTCTCTAAGCTAGATGATTAAGTGATAAATAACGGACGTATTTATCGGCGGCCTTGCGTTGGTGTTGTCGGTCTTGATGACTCACCTTGTGAATCACGTTTTTCATGAGAACCGCGGATATCAATTTCACTCCGACTGGTATCATCACTCTCTTGGCTGCTGTGAGAACCACGTGGCACTACACCGGTAGGGATCGGATTGCCTTCTTCTCTCTTAAACAAACCACTTTCACGTTTGGTATTACGTAATTTAGAAGGAAGAAATGAGCTTGTCCTCTCTGGTGTCACTGTTGCAGGAGATTGAGGAGCAACATTATTGTTATCTAGGTCTCGTGCCATCTTAGGTATGCTACCCGTACTATTTGAGCTAAACATGCCTATCACACTAGGTCTATCTTTCTTTTCAGCCTCTTTCTTCAACGTACTAACATCCTTTGAACTCACTGAACGTCTGTGTACATCCAAACGAGGCGGTTGCGATTGGTACGTTCCGATTTTATCCGCACTGTTAGAGCGTAAAAACGAACCATGTTTATTCTCTTTTCTAGGATGCTGATGACTGTTATATATGCTTCCCCATTGGATATAGTCTTTTGTATGACGTTCGACCTGCTTATACACTTTTTTTGCTCGTTCTAACAAATCTAATCCACCCTGATTGCCAGTTTCGCTTGTTTGTGTATGGAGTACCTCAGCCAGTTTTTCAACTTTGGCTGCGTAAGCTCTAATACTGTTTTCAAAATGTTTACGTTTTTCTTTTTTTTCTCTAACTACCTTTGGTTTTTTGACAAGACCACTAACACCTTTCACAAAATTCCCGAATTTTTGTTCTATTTTTTCGGCTGCCCTAGTACCCGCTGCTTTGAAGCCTGGCTCTTCTTCGATATGACGCTTAGGTGCTTTTTCTTCCTTCTTTTTCTCAAAACCTTTTTTCGCTATTTGAGCTTTCATTAATTTTCGTCTTACATCAGCGCTATATTGGGGTGCATAGCTACGGATTTCATTTCTTAAGGTTTCAATTTCAGTAAATAAATCATTAGCAGCATGAGACGCCTGTGGCTTAAATTGATTTAATACTTGCATGTAAAAACTTAATTTTGATTGTATTAAGATATACTCATTAAGGTTGAAATCTTCATTTACCATAAACTCATCAATCTTAGAATATTCTGTATCATGCTGTGCAGTAAATTCTTTTTCCTTCTCACGATAGCTCTCTAAATCCTCTAAAACATCTGTCCACAGTTCTTCTACAGGAGCTAAGCGCTCTTTAGAAGCCTCATATTTTTGCTGTTCCTGCTTTTGCTTTTCTTGTTCCTGCTTTTGCTTTTCTTGTTCACGCTTTTTCTGTTCACGCTCTTGCTGTTCCTGCTTTACGATTTGATACAAGCTCTGTAAAGAGGGGCTCTGAGGCGAGGCTGGACTTATTTGTTCACTTTTTCTGGTTTTTCTTTTTGGAGGTGTTGCTACAGCATCTGAATTTGTATATTGATCTTCCCCATAAGGATTTTTTGTTTCAAAGTCATCATTGCTTTTACGCTGCATAGTGTTAACTCCTCGCTAATATCGTTTGTGTGTGTATTTAAATAATAGTTACTTATAATTATTTTGATTAAGTTTTGACCATTATTATGGCCGGTAACTTTTATTACCGGTCTAATGGTATATAAAAAATAACTAATATTCAACCAAAAAACCAATTTATAAACAGTATAATAAACAATGAGATACTGAGCAAAAATGCTTTGATTCGCTATACTAGGCCATTTATTCCTAGGGTGCTGGCATGTGGTTCCTGATTGAAAACCAACAAGTGACACTTCGTATTTTTGCGAAACCCAATGCTAAAAAAACGCGTTTAATAACTATCAATAGCCAAGGGTTAAACCTTTCTTTACATGCTAAGCCACAAGAAGGAGCAGCCAACCAGGAACTCATCGCTTATTTAGCAAAACTATTTAAGCTTCCAAAAAGTTGTGTTGAATTAAAACGAGGTGAAATGAGCCGACATAAATATGTTAGGTTGCCGCTAACGGCAACCCTGCAACAATTTCTTGATGATCCAGAAAACTTCATTCGACATTTAACATAAACATTTCTCTATTTAAATTGAAGACTACTTTCAAGAGAAGCTTGTGGTGGATCAATGAATTGTTGATTTTGAATAACAGTCCTTTGACTGATTTTTACTTGATGATCCATCAATTGCTTTTTTAAAGTTTCTAAGTAAGACATTAAAAATTTTTCTTTATGATGCAAATGCATTGCCGCGTCTATGCTACCGGTTTTGCTTTGTAATTTTTCTCTATCAATACGTCCTGTTTGTGCATCCACTGAAAGCGCTACTTTTTCCGTCACGACGAGTTGCGGCTCAATCGCCACTCGAACAGCTAAAGGATCCCATAAACAAAAATTTTCGAAAAATTCATTTTCGTCTCGACACGATTTAAGTAAATCAGCGTACAACTGATGAATCAATATCAATCCTGGCTGCTTTTGTCTCGCTAATGCTTGATAAAATTCTTTAGTAATGGGCACTTGATTGGTTAAATCCAGTGGCACTAATAAAATAGGGACCTGTGATTTGAATACAAGATCAACGGCCGCAGGATCAGCAGCAAAATTAAGCTCCACATGTTCTTCTTTTGAATTAGGATGTAAAGCTTGCACATTGCCTTTTACATCAATCGCACCACCCATAATAACGATCTTTTCAATTTTTTCTTTAAGTGTCGGGTATTGAATAATAAATTCAGCAACATTTGTCAGCGGACCTGTCGCAATAATAGTGACTTTTCGTTGACTTTGAATCAATAATTTTTTTATAAGCAGAACGGCTGAATCAGTGATGTTTGGCGTTTGATTTTTGGGAATACCCTTACCCTGCAAAAAATGATTAACCGACTGGCGAACATCATCAGGAAAAGGAAGTGCATTGATATCGCAAGGTTTATTATTACCATATGCAATCGGCATAGCAGGTTTACCAAGGAATTGACACACATCAGCCACATTTTGTGCGCCCGTCAGGCCATCCACTTCGCCTGTGCCTACAATGGTAACACCGAGTAAATTAACTTTAGGATTACTGATTAAATCAATTAAACCGATCAAATCATCGGCTGCATCGTTATCAAGAATGATTGGCATGGAGAAAATTTCCGTATAAATTTAAAAAAAGATGATACTAAAGCGGTTTATTTGATTTTATCAAGTGGTAATGATTGATGCAGAGTAAAAAAATCTTCCCACGGATCTTTTTTAAGCGCATCGAGCCGCTTAAAAATTGTTTTAATTGTAAAAAAAGTATCCCGGCGATCATGCGTCAATTCATCCCAATGCAAAGGCACAGCAACCGGTGCATGCTTTTTAGAACGTGTTGAATAAGGCGCAATGGACGTTGCGCCACGAGCATTACGTAAGTAATCGATGAACAATTTACCTTTACGCTTCATTTTAGACATTGTTGCAATATAATGTTCTGGATCAACAGTCACCATGGCTTTAGCAAATGCTTGCGTAAAATTTTTTACAGTATCCCACTCATGCATGGGTTGAATAGGAACCACCACGTGCAAGCCTTTGCCCCCTGTGGTTTTTACAAAACTTTGTAATTTTAATTGCGCTAAATTATCACGCACTGTAAATGCAGCTTCTACCACCCGTTGCCATGCAATACCTTCCGCTGGATCGAGGTCAAAAATCAACATATCAGGATAATTCACTTTTTTAATAGGGCTGCCCCATGGATGAATTTCTAAAGTACCCATTTGTATAAGCGCCAATAAGCCTTGTTTATTCGTAATATAAAGATACGGCGCCTCGGCTTTTTTTTCTTGCACAAGCAAGGTGTCAATGTCAGTTGACATGCCTAAATGGGGATGTTTTTGAAAAAAACATTCTTGATAATTTTGCGGGCAACGCACCAATGTCAATAAACGTTTAGTTACGTAAGGCAAAATCCATTCAGCTACCCTATCATAATAATCAATGATGTCTTGTTTAGTATAATGATCTTCGTCATACATCACTTTATTAGGATGAGTCACTTTCATTTTGTTTTCCCTCGCAATGAAGTGGAAATTTTTTCTATTTCACGCTCACGCACAATTTGCTTTGCCGGCTTATCAGCACGCACGCCTTTAAAACTCGGATGACGTAAAATGCCATCCGTTGTCCATTCAGTGAAAGCCACTTCAACCACTAAAACTGGTTTAACCCAAGTCACTCGCTTTATGCCTGTCAGCCGTGAATGAAAAGGATTTTTAGGTGATTGATTTTTTATGAGCAATCGATGCAGCGATTTTAATGAGTCTGCTGTAAAACCTGTACCCACATGGCCATGATAAATTAATTCATGGTTTTTATTGTAAGTCCCCAACAATAAAGAACCAAAATATTGCCGACTGCGTTGCGGTTCAGTAAATCCACCCACCACAAACTCTTGTCTTTGCACACACTTTATTTTTATCCAATCTCGAGTACGTTTCGATTGATAGGTGCTATTTGCATCTTTAGAAACAATCCCTTCTAACCCGAGCTGACATGCTTTTTTAAAAACTGCTTTTCCAGAACCTTGTACATGATCGTTGTAACGCAAAATAGGATGTTTATCAGGCAAAATTTGTTTTAAAATTGATTTACGTTGCAGCAACGGTAAGGTACGTAAATCGTATTGATCAAAATACAAAACATCAAAAATATAATAGACTAATGGGCGAGTACGATCGCCTTTAATCGTATTTTGTAAGAGTTGAAAATTAGAATGTTGTTCTTCATCAAGCACAACGACCTCGCCATCAAAAACAATATGTTTTACTGGCAATTTATCAATTTCTTTAGCAATCGATAAAAAATATTGTGTCCAATTATTTTTATTTCGTGTCATTAAACGCGTCGTATTTTTTTTAAAAGCAAGTATTCGATAGCCATCTAATTTGATTTCATGCAACCATTGATCGCCCTGTGGTGGTTCAGCAGCCAAGGTTGCTAATTCAGGATAAATGTAAGTTGGAAAAGATTTAATGGGCAGATTTAAATTTGGAATTAACTTTTTTTTTACGAAAGATTTTTTTTTCGGTGCTGCAGATTTACGATTTGCTCTATTACTTTCATACACATGATTTTCGTATTCTGCAATTTCTTCTAAACTATGTTTATTAAGCACACTATCAGGTTTAGCTTTGGTAATGTCATAATCCGACATGGATTTTGCATAACGATCATTCACTTTTACCAATAACCACGTTTTATCATTTTTATTGATACGAAACAAATGCCACCGGCCTTTTAATTTTTTTGCTTTTAAAACAAAAGACAAATGTCCTTTTCGATAAGCTTGTTCTGGATCGCTATCCTCACTTATCCATTCACCCGTATCCCAAAGCATGACTGTCCCACCACCGTATTGCCCTTTAGGAATAATGCCTTGAAACGATCCATAATCCAGCGGATGATCTTCAACATGCATCGCTAAACGTTTAATGGTGGGATCCAATGAAGGGCCTTTCGGCACAGCCCAACTCAGCAATACACCATTTAATTCCAAGCGAAAATCATAATGTAAATGACTAGCAGCATGTTTTTGTATGACAAACAAATATTTTTTAGTAGATGTGCCGGATTTAATCTTTCCTTTAGGCTCAGGCGTTTGAGTGAAATTCCTTTTTTGCCAGTACCTTTTTAATGTCATTATTATTGTCCTTATTAGGGCTATTTTATCATATTATGACATTGTGAATTGATTCATTTATAAATAACTAAGTTTCAATTACTTATCAATGACTTCCAATGGATTGCTTCGTCCTCCTCGCAATGACGTCAGAAACATCGTGTAGGTATATACTATAAAAATAACTATTAAAATCCATGGAGAGGTGTGGTATGCGTTCAAATTGGAAAGGAGTTATTTCATTCGGTTTAGTCTCTATTCCTATTTTGCTTTATCCGACTAAAAATAAAAAAGCAGATATTTCTTTTCATCAAATCGATCGTCGTGATAATTCACGCATTAAATTTCAACGCATTAATGTGGAGACAGGTAAAGAAGTACCTTGGGAAGACATTACTCGTGGCTATTCTTATGATAAAGAAACCACGATTCCTGTGCCTGATGAAGTATTGAAAAAAGTTGCCGGCAAAAATACACGCAGTATTGATATTGATACCTTCATTCCTAGAAAAGATTTAGATATTTTAACGATCGAGAATAGTTATTATTTAGTACCAGAAAAAAAAGGCAATAAAGGTTATATTATTTTGCGTGAAGCACTTGAAGAAACCAATAAAATAGGTATTGCTAAAGTAATTATCTCTACCAAAGAATATTTAGCTGCTGTCCTGCCGCATCAGAACGTCTTGATATTATGTTTATTGCGCTATGACACAGAAACTAGAAAAATAACAGATTTTGATATTCCCACCAAAGCATTAGGCGAATACAAAATTAACAAAAAAGAAATTGATGTTGCCAAACAATTAATTCAAGCAATGTCATCAAAATGGAATCCTAAAAAATACGTTGATGAATATCAAAAAGCCATTCATCAATGGGTCGATGAAACCGTACATAAATTACCACATCCTAAAGTAAAAAAATCGCATGTACCAAAACCCACCACCAATGTTGTTAATTTAGTTGACTTGCTTAAAAAAAGTCTTGCTTCAAAAGGCAAACACACTGTCACTAAAAAAACAACATCTTCTAAAACATATAAATCACCTGCTTATTTAAAACCAAAAAATAAAACTTCAAAACATGCTACAAAACATTAATACCAATTAATGAGTGAATTTTATCAAACACTTGATTGTATGAAGAGTAATGATAAAATAGCTTCTTAGTTATTGAAATAGGCAAATCAAAGTACCACTCTGCGTTTAATCTTGTAATAAAACAATTTTTCTATAAAAGGTAATAGTAGTATGGATTTTTTACCTCATTTTCCTTTGCGTTTAGATTCTATGGCTTTATTTGGTTTAACATTGTTATTAGGTCTTATTGGTGGAGAATTTGCCAAACGAACACGTTTTTTACCCATTATTTCAGGCTACATTGCTATTGGCTTTCTAGTAGGTCCGGGTGGATTTAATATTGTCACTAATTCTGTGCTTAACACAGCACATATTTTTGTTGAAATTTCGTTAAGTATTATTTTGTTTGAACTCGGCAGGCATTTGGATTTTCGTTGGTTAGAGCGTGATAAAGGTCTTTTAGGCATGGCCGCTGCTGAATCAGCATTTACCTTTATTTCTGTATTTAGCTTAATTTATTTTATGGTTGGTTTACCAAAATTACATGCACTTTTAGCCGGCACTATCGCAATTGCCACTTCGCCTGCCGTCGTCATGATGATTGCCTATGATCTTTCCTCAGAAGGACCTGTTACGCGTCGAACTTTAATTCTAACCAGTATTAACAATTTATTTGCGCTAATACTTTTTACTTTTTTACTACCCTTTATTCAGCACGAAACGCCATCGCTTCTCATCAAATTGACACAAGCGGCTTATCAATTATCCGGTTCTTTTATATTAGGCACGTTTATGTTTCTGATTGCAGAATTGATTGCTTATTTCATTGGAAAACATAAAGAAAATCAATTCATTTTATTTGTTGGTTTAGTAATGTTAACCACGAATTTAAGTCAATTGTTTAATTTATCAACCATGCTATCTCTTTTTACATTAGGTATTGCAGCAAGGAATTTTGATAAAAATCATGTGTTATTAGAAATTGATCTTAGCTGGCTAACGCGTCTTTTCCTCATTATTTTATTTGTTATTACTGGCGTCCACTTGCAATTGTATGGATTATTGCCATTTATGAGTGCTATTTTACTTTTTATTCTTATAAGAAGTTTGGCAAAAACCGCAGGCATCTTCTTATTTGCAAAAACAAGCAATCTAACACTGCAACAAATTTTAGCGATCAGTTTAGCCTTAACACCCATGGCTGGCGTTGCCATTGGTATGTCTAATTTATTAGTCGCCTTTAATCCCGATTTTGGTCATCGTTTGCTATTAATCATTACCGGTGTAGTAGCAATTTTAAACATCATTGGTCCAGTGGCAACACAATTTGCTTTTGTCAAAACGAACGAAGCCCTTGCAGAGGATAGCATTAAATGAAACAAGAACTTCCTTTTAAAGAAAATTCTACGTTAACCATGGGTACCGAACTTGAGTTACAACTCATTAATTTACAAACATTCAATTTAGCCATGGAAGCAGGTGATTTTTTAAGACGTTTATCAACACTACGCTGCCCTGGTCAAGTAAAACCTGAAATCACGCAATCCATGATTGAAATTAATTCTTCCATACATACATCCTATCCCAGCTTATTAAATGAAATGCAAACCATCCGCCAAGTACTCGCAAAAGAAGCAGATCGAACTCACATTGGTATTTGTGGTGGTGGCGCACATCCCTTTCAAAAATGGAAAGCTCAACGCATTTTCCAAACTGAACGTTTTAACAACATTTCTGAACAATACGGTTATTTAGCTAAACAATTTACGGTGTTTGGGCAACACATTCACATTGCCTGTAAAAATGGTGATGATGCATTGTATCTCTGTCATGCACTAGCGCAATATATTCCGCATTTTATTGCTCTTTCAGCTTCATCTCCTTTTAGTCAAGGTGTGGACACTGCTTTTGATTGCTCACGCTTGGCCATTATCAGTGCGTTTCCTTTAAGTGGGACACCACCTTGGTTATTAAAATGGTCTGATTTTGAAGATTATTATAATCGCATGCTAGCATTAGACATCATTTCAAGCATCAAAGATTTTTATTGGGACATACGTCCCAAACCTGAATTTGGCACAGTAGAATTACGCATTTGTGACACACCTTTAACAGTTGAAACAGCGGTTCAACTTGCTGCATTTGCTCAATTATTAGTGCATTGGTTGCTAGAAACACGGCCTACTTTATCACACGATGTTTATCTCGCTTATTATATTAATCGTTTTCGCGCATCACGTTATGGTTTACATGCCTCACTGATTGATCCTTTACATAATAAACAAATTAACTTAGCGGATGATATTTTGCATGTCTGTGAACAATTAGATACCTATACACATTTGTATCATAGCAAAGCTGCACTTGAAAAAATTCATGCTACTGCATCTTCGAGAAATAATGGCGCAAGTCAATTACGCACTTATTACGCCAAGTTACAAACACTTCCTGATACTGTTCGCTTACAAACAGAATTGTGGGAGAACGAATGAGGAATTATATTTCTTAACAAATTCTTAAATTTCTACCAGATTTGACATTCTTTTATTGAAATTCTAGTATCAATAATCATTAGGATTAAAAAAAGGATTCAATATGCTTAGGAATACCTATTTGATCAATAGAGACTCTCAAACGTTAAAACAAGAAATCCTTAGCCAACCCAATCAAAGTATCATTAAAGTTCATTTCAGCACCTTACTAGGAAATGTTTATTTTATTAATCCGCAAAATATAACTAATTCTCAATTAGCGCAGTTATTAAATTTTTTAGATGAACAAAAAAATGGAAGATTACCCTTTGCTATCGTTGACTATATAACCGGTGGACCTTCTTTACTAGCTAGTAATAATAGCGAAGGTATAAAAAAACACTTATCTTTTGTGTGGAGTTTAAATCGGCCACGTGATTACATTAAATTTACTTTAACAGCAATACAAAATACGCTATTGAAAGTAGAGAATACTATTAATCTACAAGAGTTTATCTCGACTATCGCACGTGGTGTTTTAATTAAGGGCATGTTTAATTTAGATGAACAACCGGTTGAATTATTGAAAGCATTGGAAATTCTTTCTAAAGCAAATAATGGATCTGATTTTTCTGAATCTGTAGCAACGATGTTAATTGGCGTGCATTATCCACGTTTATTTGGCTTTGTATTGTCTGCGTTAATGTATCAAGCCAGACAGCAATATATTACATTTATTGATACATTTATTCTTAGTCAAATAAATACTGTTTTACAAGATTTACATCAATGCGCTATGGCTGATAAATTTACCCATGTTAAAAATAATAAATTGACGAATGTGCTTTCATCCAGCGTATTAGAAATTTTAAAATTGAGAAAAAAAATAAACTCTTACGAAGAATTTAAAGCCTACCTCAGTCAATTAACTGCGGATGAATTGAAAATTATCTTAAAAGATCATTATTTTCGCACATTGCCTGCCATGCTAATTGGGGGAGATGGTTTAATCGACACCATTTCACGTGCCGTGTGTGCGTTGGCACTTAATCCTAATTTATTAGAAGATTTAAGAAAAGAATTGATAAAAAAATCCATATTTAATAGTAAATTATTTTCCGAAGACACCGTTATCGATGAGTTATATCATAAGTTTATTAGTGATAAAAAAAGTAATGACTTATTGAATCAAATCTATTTAGAATCATTGCGCATGAAATCACCTTTTATGGACATCGAAAAAAGTCAATTTGGTAGTATAAAATGGCGCTATACGCAAGAAGATATTCAACTATCTATCTCTAAAAACAGTCCCAACCCGGTGACTATTCCTAGAAATTCCATTGTGGCTGTATTAAGTGATCTACATATCCTTGATGAAAATTATTGGCCATCAGCAAAAACATTTAATCCAAATCATTTTAGTGAGACTTCATCAACTGAATTAGCAAAAAATATTTCTACTTTTTCATTCTTTTCGGTAGGAATTCGCGCTTGTCCGGCTTCATCAGTCAGTGAATTTATTATTAAAACAGCAATAAGTTATCTTGCAATGAATTTTAATTTTGAATTAAAGCTCGATGCAACAAATAGGGTGAATGACCAAACAATATTAAGTTTGTCTGAATATCAGCCACTTTCTGAAGAAACAACATTGTCTAACTATCATCGTTATTTTTAAAAAGACAAATGAATAGTTCTTTTACTAGTTATTTTTGTGGTTAAAGGAATTTTGGCATACCAAAAACTATGTTTAGGATACAAACAACGCATTGAATAGGAACGAGTGATATTGAATCTATCTTTCAGTATCCATGGTTCATTTTTACAACGTTTAAAGCAATATTTTTTTAAATACTGCCTGTGTATGTTTCCTTTTGCAATGCAAGCTTCAATGGCATGATTTATTTGTGTATGATGATCAATCCTTTGTGAGATTTCATGAGATTGACACGCCGCATTGATCCATGCTGCAGCAACCATCACTCCAAATCCCACAGCTAGTCCCAATGCAATCCAACCCACCACCGGCACACTAGCGACCCCTGTAAATACACCAACACCCACTAACAAACCCATCACTCCTGCTGCACAACCGGCAATGGAACCAAATGCAGACGTAAATCCGACCATTGCCAATTTACATTTTTCAGAAAAAGCATAAGGCTTCAATGGATAGCTATTGCTCTCAACAGTTAACATTTCTATTGCTGTATACAATACTGTTGAATCAAAGGAACCATTCGCTAAACATTCTTGTTGAAAAATTTTGAGTTTTTTCACCCATTGGCTCTTTGCTAAAGAAAGCGCCTGTTTAGTGCTTTGTGAAGCATGATTAAAATCCTTTTTAATTTTTTTATCGAGATAATCAATAATCGATTGAATATTTGCATATGAAATCTTACGGATATTTTGTTTAAACAAGTATTGTTTCAATATACAAGAGAAATAGTTTCTGAATAAAGTTGTGGTTTTATTTTTTTGTTCGTTCAATTTTATTGCCAAGCTATTTTTTTCTTTTCTATAATTTTGATATGACCAATAGGCAACGGGCAAACCGACTAACAAAAATAAACCCATGGTAAACGCCCCAAGCCAAATCGCCCCCAGGCCTCCTAAGGCTAATCCCACAATGCTTGATAGAATACCAAACGTTGGCCACGCCACACCCGCCGCCGTGCCAATACCATCACCTATTGATTTTAGAATATACATTTTTATCACCATTCGATCGGTGGTGGATTGCGCTCAACAAATCCCAATTGATGCCAATAAGGATAGCTGGGAGTGCGGTGCGATACTTTATTTAATCTTTTAATTTGTTCAGGAGAGAGCCGCCACCCCATGGCACCGAGATTATCACGTAATTGATCTTCATGACGTGCGCCGATGATGATCGTAGCGACTGTAGGTCGAGTGAGCAGCCAATTTAAGGCAATCTGTGGAATAGTTTTGCCAGTTTCTTCGGCAATATCTTCTAAACAATCGACCACATCAAACAAAAAATCATTGGCAACTGGCGGTCCCATGTCGATGGGTGCATGCAAACGACTGACCGCTGGCAAGGGTTGATTGCGGCGAATTTTTCCGGTAAGTCTCCCCCATCCTAATGGACTCCATACTACCAACCCCACACCTTGATCGATGCAAAGCGGCATTAACTCCCACTCGTATTCACGACCGACCAATGAATAATAGCCTTGATAAGCAATATAGCGCGACCAGCCATATTTTTCAGAAGTGGATAATGATTTCATTAAATGCCAACCGGAAAAATTGGAGCAACCAATGTAACGAATTTTTCCGCTCTTTATTAAATTATCCAATGCACTTAAAGTTTCTTCGATGGGTGTTAATGCATCGAATCCATGCATTTGATATAAATCAATATGATCGATACCAAGACGCTTTAAACTGGCTTCACACGTTTCAATGAGATGATAACGCGATGATCCTACGTTATTCGGTCCTTCTCCAAAACGAAACGTACTTTTTGTGGAGATAAGCACTTCATTTCGATGTCCTTTGATAGCAGCGCCTAAGATTTCTTCAGCAGCGCCGTTTGAATAAATATCAGCGGAATCAAATAAATTCACACCATGCTCTAAACAAATACTAATTAATTTTTTTGCTTCTTTAACATCGGTATTTCCCCAGGTTTTAAACAATTCGCCTTTTCCACCGAATGTACCTGTGCCAAAACTAAAAACAGGAATCTTAAAACCCGAATGTCCTAATTGCCTATATTCCATCGACTATTTCCTTTTATGGATTGCTGACTGTCCACCCATTTAATTTCAGCACCGAGTCACCGAGTGTCAACACAGTAAGAAAATCACTATTATCTTTCGTTAACACACCCGCCAATACCATTTCATCCAATAATTGATCTGATGCAGCAGCTAAACGTTTTGAATAATTATTCACATGTAATTCATATGTTAATTTTAATTGATTCGTCACATCAGTAGGCAATTTTAAACTAGTAATATTAGCAGCAAATACAGCTGGCGGTTGATGCAATTTTTCATAATTAATAATTTGAATAGATTGTTGAATGGTTATTCTACCTGTACGCAAATAATATGCCAACTGTGTATTCATTGCCGCTTCTAGTGTGCTTGCTTCACTGGTTTTTGGTTGAGGTGATGCTGATGAAACCTCATTAATAGCGGGTGTTGGTCCCATATTAAGCAAATCTTTCCCATATATCGTAAATAATTTACTCAGCAACACGTTAGCAACACGCATACGTGCTGTTATATAAGATTCTTTTATAGCATCACTAAAATTAACAGGAATTGGTGCATCGGGCTGCCAATGCATATTTGCTAAGCTAGACAAGCCGCCTAACACCGTATCTGCTTTAGCATCAATCTCTAATAAACTATTCGGTGTAATCGTATGCAGGACAAGATTTTGCAATAAAGGATAATTAATGGAAGTGAGCGATTGTGGGAAATTTGTCTTTATGAAATCAATATATTCACTAAAACCTGTCGATGAAAAATTATTTGCTTTGGTCATCATATTAAAAGCATTGATGTGCGGCAAATCATTATCTGGCAATGATAAATTTTTAAATTTAAAATTGAACACCATATTATAAAAAATATCAGGGCTGATGCTAAATGTGTTATTAAAAACCACACGATCAATTGAATAAATAATGCCATTCGTTTTTTTATAAATGATTTGTGGGAAGAAAATTGTCGATGAGCCTGACCATAAACCATTGCTTTGGTGCGACCAATCTGATGAATATTTGAAAGGGCTAACGATCAATTGTTGTAAATTAAAATTAGGCATTTGATTATGAATTGTCAAAGCACCAGTTTTCATAGTGGTTACAATATCTTTAATGTGCTCATTTTTTATTTTTAATTTGCAGCTACCATCCAAACCAAACCAAGCAATATTAAATTGCGGAATACTAAACAACAAAACCGGAATATGTAATTGCGCTAACCAATGACCACTTCCTTTTAATAAGGTGTCCACTTGGATTAAACCAATTAATTCTTGTTTGCCAAATAATTTTTCTTGCAGTGGACAAGGCAATTGAATAACGGTATGTACGCTTGCATAACCTAATTGGAATTGATTTGTTAAATGCGTGTAAACAATAGGCCCATGACTAATGAATTCTTCCAATGTAACAATTAAAGGTGATTGGGCAATGATCGCGTTTTTTAACAAGGAAGGATCAACAAGTTTCACTTGTATCACCGCTTCCGAATTGAGCCAGCCTTGCCGGTATTTAACTAAATCAATCTGAATTTGTTTTCCTTTGTTGATAACGTCAATCAACTTAAGGTATTGGTACTTAAAAATATTACCACTGACCCAAGGAATTAAAGCGATAAAAAAAATAAATAAAATTGAAAATAAATAAATGCGTATCCTTCGCATTTGATCCATCCATGAATAAGTCGATTAAAGGGCATTGACTGCCCTTTAATCGAGTACAGATTAGGCAATAACTTGAACGTCTTCCGCTTGCAAGCCTTTTTGGCCCTGCACTACGTTGAATTCAACCCGTTGACCTTCCGAAAGGGATTTATATCCTTTTCCTGTGATTGATTTAAAATGCACAAAAACGTCGTCACCTTTTTCGCGCTGAATAAAACCAAACCCTTTTTCGTTGTTAAACCACTTTACTGTACCTACTTCACGTGCTGCCATGGATCACCCTTCAATTAATAAAATAAACAAGTGATTGTAGCACTACCGACGCTGGTGAACAAATTTTAACAATATCTGTTTTGTGATTATTTTTGATGAAAAATTTACCAAAATATAGAGGAAATACTGCTTATTATTCAATCGTATACACGAAGGCGAACCTTGTCATCCCCTCGCTTCGTTCAGGATCTCCTCACTAACTAGGAGATCCCTCGTCGCAAAGAACGCTCCTCGGGATGACAATATTACCGGGGACAATATTGTTGGATGCCTCTCGGGATGACAAGCTTCTTCTAGCTCGGCGTGAATACTTCTTCTTGGAAATGATTACTGAACACATAAACCGTTTTTATTTTTGTTGAATCGGCTTGAAAGACAAACAAATCGACGAATTTTTGTGTCGTGGGCGATCCATTTTCTGTCCAGGTTAAATTGTAATATGCCGTCATCATATTATTTTTAAGTTGACCATCAAAAATATTAATGAGTTTCGCTTGTGGGCTAATGATAGTTTTGGTTAATAAGTCTTCATAAAAATGGGGTACGCTGTCTGATTCGCCACTTGCTGATACGGCAACAGCATGCTTCGTAAACAAATTCGGAATTTGTTTATAATCGCCCTGACCTAATAATTTAATGTAACTTCGAATCGTTTCAATGCGTTGTTGTTGCAATAATTGAGGATCGGCAGCAGCCCACGTCAGGGGGGCGATACTTGTCAAAAAAATGATTGCTAATAATTTACGATAACTACGGAACACCATGGACATCATATTTTTTCCTTTATCATTTTAATTTTTTTCATTATTGGTTATTGCTGCAACCAACGCCTCGGGTGCTGAAAAGAAAGGCGAATGATCGGCGCCTAAGGTTATCATCTGACAAGCATGTTGACGAGACATTCGGGTTTGATCTGCTAAAGATATAACGTGATCGTTTGCACAAGCTATGTACATTTTTTTGAGTTTACCGAACCGTTCTGTCGATACATTGAGAGGTTCAATGAAAGGACGATAAGCTTCTCGTTGTAAATGGGCAAGCGCAAAAATCCCATCAGCAGAACCACAGTCGTTATAAAATAGTGTTTGAATGGGTGCAGTTTTTTTTAATAAAATTTCGTTATTGCGCAAATGAATCTCTACCGCTTTCATTATGCTATCTTCTGTCGATTGTTTTATTTCATCCACCAATGAGCAACCCATATTAGGCACAAACGCAGAGACATAACACAATCGATCAATGACTTCCGGAACGGCTTCTGCCAATTGCGACATCACTATACCCGCAAAGCTATGTCCTACTAGTGTTACAGGTGTATGCAATGATTGAATCACCGTACGTAAATATGCCACATGTGTAGCTAAATTAATTTTTTTAAAAGGAGTCATATCATTATTATTGCGACCCGGTAGATCAATAGCTATGACTGTATAATCTAATTTTTCTAACAAAGGTACGACATATTTCCAACACCAACTGCCGTGCCAAGCACCGTGAATTAGCAAGATCGATTTTGCCATGCTTTTAATCCGCCCGCTAAAGATTTCACATTACTAAAATTGTGTTGTTGAAATAATTGAACAGCACGTAAACTACGTTGGCCTGATTGACAATAAATAATAATTTCAATTTGTTTATCAAAAGACATGACGTGTTGCGATAATTCTGCAAGCGGAATCCATTGCCCACCCATATGATACCGTTCACGTTCTTCTTTTGTACGCACATCAATCAATGTAAATGTTTCGTGATTATCTAATTTATTCTGCAATGCTGTCACCGAAAGGCTATTTTCTTCAGGCGATAAATGCAATACACAGCAAGGGCACTGTGGATCTTGCTGTAATGCAATGGTTTTGAAATGCAACTGTAATGCATCAAAAGAAATTAATCGCCCGGTTAATTCACCACCAAGATTCAGCAAATATTTTAAAATTTCTGTCGCTTGTAATGCACCCATAATGCCAGGCAAAACACCTAACACACCACCCACATCACAACTCGGTAATGGAATCAAAGGTGATAACGGAAATAAGCATTGGAAACAAGGACCGCGACGTGGATGGAACACGGCACATTGTCCTGCAAATTGATGAATGCTTGCAAAAATAAATGTCTTATCGAGTTTAAAGCAAGCATTATTGATATGATAACGCACGGTAAAATTATCCGTGCAATCCGCAATAACATCATATTGTTCAATCAAACGCTCTGCATTATCTGCTTGAAAATGCTCTTCATGCGCAATGATGGTAATGTTTGGATTTAAAGCAGATAAATGACTCTGAGCTGTAAATACTTTTTTCTTACCTATATCTTCGCTACGATACAACACCTGTCGTTGCAAATTGCTAGTTTCAATCACATCATCATCAACAATCCCTAATGTACCTACACCCGCAGCAGCTAAATACAATAATAACGGCGATGCAAGACCGCCCGCCCCGACACACAATATGCGCGCTTTTTTTAGTTTAAGCTGCCCCGTTGTGCCAATTTCAGATAACTTGATGTGCTGTTGATATCGTGCATAGTCATCAGGTGTGAGCATATTGTTGCATCCTCGTTAATAAATTGTTGATAACAGCAACAGGATCAAGTGCTTTTGTAATGACTGAAATAAATGCCACACCATCCACCTTTGTCGCTAACACTTCATTAAAATTGGTTTGATTAATACCTCCAATCGCAACTAAAGGATACGATAATAAACGTCGGTAATCCGTCAGTCTCGCAATGCCTTGCGCTGGTGTGGTAAGTTGTTTGGTTTCCGTTTTAAAAATAGGGCCAAACGCAATATACGAAGGCTGAACAGCATGCGCTTTTGCTAATTCAGCGTACGAATGTGTACTTACTCCCAGGTGCAAGCCTGCTGCTAAAATAGCAGCGATGTCTGCTTTTTCAATATCTTCTTGACCAAGATGCACGCCATAGGCCTGATGGCGAATAGCCAATTCCCAATAATCATTTATAAATAACTGAACACGATTCTTTTTGGCTAAAACAATCGCTTCCTGCACCATAGATTCAATCTCATTCAGCGATTTATCTTTTACGCGCAATTGCATCATCGTTACACCTTCTGCAATCAACGTCTCTAACCACGCAACACTATCCACAATGGGATAAAGACCGATCGCTGGCACTCGCGGAAATGCTTTTGGTAATTCTCGTAACGGTTTTGCAGAAACAAAAGGTAAATCCACTTCATCTGCTGGCCAACCCGCATGATGCAATGTATTTTTTAATACTGCGTGTGTATGCTGTTCTTGGATACATAAACGAATCGCTTGATTCACATACATTTTAGCAATGACTAAAGCATCTTTGATTTCATAACCTAACGCCAATGCAGCTGCTAACGCAGACGATAAGGTACAACCTGTGCCGCTAAAACTTTCTTGCGTATAACGCTGACTACTTAACCAACAAGATTCTTTACCATTGGTCCAATAATCTTGAGCAAACACATCATGCCCGTGATGCCCACCTTTCACTAAAACACTTTTCACACCTAAACTTAATAATTCTCGTGCACCTTGTTCCATGTCGAGATGCGATGTTATCGGACGATTTAACAAATGTTCTAATTCTGGCAAATTCGGAGTAAGCACATCCACATAAGGAAACAATTTTTTTAGTTGGGTCAGGTACGTCGATAAACTTTCGCCAAATAAATTACCGCCGGAGGTGGTTACCAACACCGGATCCAGCACCACTTTGCCAGGATATGTTTCTAAAAAAGGCAATAAGGCAGCAATGATTGAAGCGTGCCCTAGCATGCCCAATTTAATCGCGAGCGGTAAAGCAGAAGGTTCTAAAGCGGCTAATTGTGGCGCGATATCAATAAATTGAATATCACTTAAACCTTTGGCATTTTGTGCTGTCACTGCAGTAACAATTGTTGCACCATGCACGCCTAAAGCATGAAAGGTTTTAATGTCTGCTTGCACACCTGCTCGACCACTCGAATCAGAACCCGCGATTGAACATACTAACGATTTCATGGGATATTTTCCTGATGCCAAAAAGGTGTATCTAACAAAGACGTGCTTGGACTGGCTACATTTCTTTCTGGCATCATGCCCGCGCTATAAGCGCCTCTCCCCGCAATGACAGCTGCTTTAAAAGCAGCTGCCATTTGCACAGGATCATTGGCTAACGAAACGGCAGTATTTAACAACACGCCATCAAAGCCAAGTTCCATGGCTTGCACCGCATGCGAAGGTTTACCAATACCCGCATCCACAATGAGTGTGGCATCAGGCAAACGTGCACGTAAAACTTCCAAAGCATACGGATTCACTAGTCCTTTGCCTGAACCAATGGGTGCACCCCAAGGCATTAAAATGCGACAACCACTGTCGTATAAACATCGACATAAAACTAAATCATCGGTGCAATAAGGAAATACTTCAAAACCTTTCGCAATTAAAATTTTTGCCGCTTTCAACAATTCTTGTGCATCGGGTTGTAAATTATAATCATCGCCAATCACTTCTAATTTAATCCAATGCGTATTAAACAATTCACGAGCCATTTCTGCTGTCATCACCGCTTCATCAGCGGTATAACAACCCGCCGTGTTAGGTAACACATGACAACCTAGGGTTTGAATCAATTGCCAAAATGTATTGTCTTGATCATGGGCGTGTAATTGTCGACGTAATGCGACTGTTACCACGCTGACTTCAGCTGCTAAGATCGCTTCACGCAATGTTTGTAAGGAAGGGTATTGTGCTGTACCCAGCAACAAACGGCTTGTTACTATTTTCTCTGCAAGTTGCCACATATTAACCTCCCTGCATGGGTGTAATAATGTCAATTATATCCCCGGCTTGTAATTGAGTTGTTGCATAACAACTCCGTGGAATAAATTGACGATTAATCGCAATAGCAAATTGTTTATTGGCATACCCTTGCGCTTCTAATAACTCCGTTAGCAAACTATTTTCTGCAATAGAAACCATTGCATTGGCAAAATGAACCGTAATCATAAGGGCTGCTCCCACAATTGTGGATAACGCACAGCGGCTTTGCCTGCATTAAGTCGATGCATAATATCGGCAACCAAAGTAGGCGCAATTAAGTAGCCGTGACGATGTAAACCATTCACTGCTAAAAAGCCGTCACTATATTTAATCTTTGGTAGATGATCCGTTAACGTGGGACGCAATTGAGTGACCGTTTTTATTAAACGCGCTTCACTAAATCCGGGATGAATACTGTAAACAGCCGTTAATAATTCCAATAAAGTGCGCACAGAGATTGCAGATATATCATTGGCTTCAATTTCACTCGCACCGACTAAATAAATGTGATGAGGTCGTGGTGCTACATACAAACTATAGCGTGGATGCATTAATCGTATGGGTCGTGTCAATGTCACTTCCGGTGCATGCAGCCAAATCAATTCACCACGCACGCCACGCAAATCATGAAAGATCGATTTAGCACCCAATCCACGGCAATCAAAAACGTGATCAAAATACTCCACACGATCTTGTAATACCATTTTACCCGTCCTAACCTCAAGCACGGTCTCCATTCGCCAGGTACACGTTTGCAATTGTTGTTTTAATAATTGCAATACGTGTTGCGCATCCACTTGTCCTTCTTCAGGAAAAAAATAACCGGCAGCAAACTTAGTTAATTGTGGTTCCAAGTGAAGCAATTGATCACGATCAAGCGATTGAATATTTGCTGTTTTTAATTTGCTATGAATCATCATCACTAATCGTGCCAATTCATCTCGATCATGAGGATGCGCAACAGCCAATGAACCTTGACGTTTAAAAAAGAAAGCTTGGTTGTATTCGTGAAGTAAACGAGGCCAATGTTCATTGAGTGCTTCATTACCTAATTGATAAATCAAAACTGCATTTTTTTCTAGTTCAGTAAGCGGGGTTAGCAATCCTGCGGCCGCATGACTACAACTGGTTTCTTCTTGGTTATGATCATATAAAGTGACTTGCCAGCCTTGCTCTTGCAAAGCAGCTGCCAATAAGCAACCCATGATGCCAGCGCCTGCTATTCCTGCTTTCATACTGCATCCTTTGCAACAAAATCACGAATCTCTTGAGTGATTTGCATGGAGCAAAATTTCGGACCGCACATCGAACAAAAATGCGCAACTTTAGCAGAATCTTGCGGTAATGTTTCATCATGCATGGCACGCGCCGTATCTGGATCTAATGATAAATTAAACTGATCTTCCCAATTAAATTCAAAACGTGCTTTAGAAATAGCATTATCACGGTGGTGTGCAGCAGGATGTCCTTTGGCTAAATCGGCCGCATGAGCTGCAATTTTGTAAGCAATAATGCCTTGTTTCACATCTTCTTTGTTGGGTAAGCCTAAATGTTCTTTGGGTGTCACATAACACAATAACGCTACACCATACCAACCAATCATTGCCGCACCAATAGCGCTGGTAATGTGATCATAACCAGGTGCAATGTCGGTCGTTAAAGGCCCTAAGGTGTAAAAAGGCGCCTCAGCGCAAACTGCGATTTGTCGATCGGCATTTTCTTTAATTAAATGCATAGGCACATGACCCGGACCTTCGACCATGACTTGCACATCATGCTGCCAGGCAACTTTTGTTAATTCGCCCAGCGTTTCTAGTTCAGCAAATTGCGCTTTATCATTCGCATCTGCCTGACATCCCGGGCGCAATCCATCACCTAACGAATGACAAATGTCATAAGCACGCATGATTTCGCATATTTCATGAAAATGCGTATAAAGAAAATTTTCTTTATGATGCGCCATGCACCACTTTGCCATAATAGAACCGCCACGAGACACAATGCCTGTTAAACGCTTTGCCGTATGTTGAATGTGTCGCAATAACACACCAACATGAATCGTGAAATAATCCACACCTTGTTCTGCTTGTTCGATCAGTGTGTCGCGATAAATTTCCCACGTTAAATCTTCTACCACTCCACCTACTTTCTCGAGCGCTTGATAGATAGGCACGGTGCCAATGGGTACAGGCGAATTGCGAATGACAAATTCACGAGTCGTATGAATATTCTTACCTGTCGATAAATCCATTACCGTATCGGCACCCCAACGGATAGACCAAATCAATTTTTCCACTTCTTCTTCGATGGATGAAGTGATGGGTGAATTACCAATATTGCTATTAATTTTGGTTAAGAAACGACGCCCAATCACCATGGGTTCTAATTCGACATGATTAATATTGGCAGGAATAATTGCCCGACCACGTGCCACTTCAGCACGCACGATTTCAGGCGTAATTTGTTCTTCTTGGCGAATAGCGCGTTGTTGATTTTCACGGATTGCTGCATATTCCATTTCCGGCGTAATGATACCTTGCTTGGCATAATAAAGTTGCGTCAATCCATGCCCTGGTTTGGCACGCTTCGGTAATCGATGTGGACTAAAAGCACAAGCTTGTTTCGAATTGGCTTTACGGTAACCGTCATCTTCTAAGCGTACTTCACGACCTTGGTAACTTTCTACATCATTGCGTGCTGCAATCCATTCACTGCGAATATCAGGTAAGCCCGCTCTAATATCAATGGCTTGTTCTGTATCCGTATAAGCGCCTGATGTGTCATAAACTGTTAATGAATGACTATCCGCAAGCGCGATTTCGCGCATGGCCACGCGTAGGTGCGGATAAAGCTCTCCAGGAACATAAGTTTTTTTTGAGCCCGACAAAGGCTTGCGTAAGAAGTGATCAATCTGCATAAGCGCTCCTAGTAGTAATGGAAGCTAGGAAACGCCATTAAGGAATACACAACACTTCCCTACGCAGGTCCTAGCCTTACAGGTTCAAAGGGTTAAGTAATTTACTTTCTCAGCCAACGGCACCCCTAGTGATGTTGCGTATTTAATCACATTTATTTTATAAACTGAACAAATATCTCCACGCTCATCATGAAAAGGTTGTGACTGTGTAGACATGAACATATGATGGGTTCTTTATGCAAAATTAATTCCTTCTAAATGTGATAATCATTATGAAAATCGGCATTATTAAAGAATCTACGCCTGAAGAAAAACGTGTGGCAGCAGTACCTGAAACCGTTGCTAAGATGATCAAAGCCGGTATGCAAGTGATTGTGCAAGCAGATGCAGGCAAAGCAGCTTCTTTCTCTGATCAACAATATAAAGACGCCGGCGCTCTCATTAAAAATAACGCGAATGAAGTGTTAGCAGACAGTGATATTGTGTTGAAAGTACAACGTCCAGATAGCAAAGACGTTCCGCTATTTAAAAATGGCACAACACTCATTGCACCACTTTATCCTTCGCAATATCCAGAATTAATCACGCAATTAAATGCTAAACAAATGACTTTGTTTGCCTTAGATCGTTTACCGCGCATTGCACGTGCACAATCCATGGATATCTTAAGCTCGATGAGCAATGTGGCCGGTTATAAGAGTGTTATTCTCGCTGCCAACTATCTTGGCAAAATATTTCCGATGATGACAACGGCAGCGGGTACGATTCCACCTGCTAAAGTGATTGTCATTGGTGCAGGTGTTGCAGGCTTACAAGCGATTGCAACGGCACGTCGCTTAGGGGCTGTCGTGATTGCTTTTGATACTCGACCGGCTGCTGAAGAACAAGTGAAAAGTTTAGGCGCAGAATTTGTCAGTCTTGAAACCTCACATGACCAAGCACAAGATGCGGGAGGTTATGCAAAAGAACAATCTACCGATTTTTATCAGCACGAACAAAACATCATTGCACGCTACAGCAAGGAAGCCGATGTCATTATTACCACAGCACTTATTCCCGGTAAACGTGCGCCTATTTTAATTACTGAAGCAATGGTGAAAAATATGCAGCCAGGCACAGTAATTGTGGATTTAGCTTCTGAACAACAAGGCAACTGCATTTTATCAGAGCCTGGCAAGATCATCGAAAAATTTGGTGTCACCTTGATTGGTATTTTAAATATGCCCAGTACTGTTCCTATTCATGCCAGTCAATTGTATGCTAAAAATATATTTACTTTTTTGAACTACATTGCACCTGCTTGGCAAAATCACGCATGGGATCTTGATGATGACATCATTAAAACAACGTTAATTGCAGAAAATGGAAAGATACGTCAAAGCGTTTAATTACGAAAATACATAAGGATTTGTATGCCACATGATTTAGGAATTTCTGACATTTATTTATTTGTTCTTGCCGGTTTTCTTGGATTTGTTCTCATTTCACGCATTCCCCCCCTTCTTCATACGCCACTCATGTCAGCCACGAATGCTATTTCTGGTATTTCATTGATTGGCGCCATTGCTGTTGCTGGACAGAATTATAGTTTTGTGACGAATCTTCTTGCATGTATTGCGGTAATTTGTTCAACGATCAATGTAGTAGGTGGATTTTTAATTACTGATCGTATTCTTAAAATGTTTAAGAAAGAAAATAAATCAGGTAAATAAGCATGACTATCATTCAACTTTGCTACATCTTATCAGCGGTTTTTTTCATTTTGGGTATTAAATCGTTAAGTTCACCAGAAACCGCCCGACGAGGGATGAATCTTGCTTCATTAGGTATGTTTATTGCCATCGTGGGAACATTATTTCACAGCGGCATCGTAACTTACACATGGATCATCACGGGTTTAGTGATTGGAACGGTATTGAGTTTACCGATTTCATTATGGATACCGATGACGAAAATCCCCCAACGAATTGCTTTCTCACACGCCGGCGGTGCATTAGCAGCATGTTTAATTGGTATCGCAGAATATTATCGCTATCACACCTCAGTAGATAATTTAAGCATGTGTATTATCGGTATTGAAGTCATGTTAGGTGCCTTAACATTCACTGGCAGTATGATGGTTACTGCTAAATTACAAGGCATTTTACCAGGTCATCCGATCACTTATCGTGGACAAAATATTATTAATATCACTTTATTTTTCGCCATGATCGCTATGTTAATTTATCTTGTTCTCTATCCCACCTTTAATACTTTATTTTATATATTATTGACTGCTGCATTTTTATTTGGTTTTTTATTGGTAACGCCGATTGGTGCAGCCGATATGCCCGTTGTGATTGCCTTATTTAACTCTTACGGTGGTCTAACCGGTGCAGTCATGGGATTTATGTTAGGGAATCGCATTCAAATTATTACGGGTGCATTGGATGGTGCATCGGGTTTTATTCTTTCCATGTTAATGTGCAAAGCAATGAACCGCTCGATGATGAATGTGTTATTTGGTGCCTTTGGAAAAATCGCAACACCATCCGCTACTTCTTCATCAAACGCAACAAGGGATGCAGCGCATGTGCAATCCATTAGCATTGAAGATGCCATTCAAGTATTGGACCAAGCGAAATCAGTCATTATTGTGCCTGGTTATGGTATGGCTGCTTCGCAAGCACACCATGCACTGCGCGAATTGGTTGATAAATTAAAAGCGAAAGGCATTAGTGTAAAATATGCCATTCATCCAGTAGCAGGTCGTATGCCAGGTCATATGAATGTGTTGTTGGCCGAGGCCAATGTGCCCTACACTGATTTATATGACATGGATGAAATTAATCCTGAATTTTCGCATGCCGATGTTGCTTTGGTAGTAGGTGCCAATGACGTCACCAACCCCGCGGCACGTAACGTCAAATCAAGTCCCATTTATGGCATGCCTATTTTAGATGTGGACAAAGCTAAAAAAATTATTGTACTAAAGCGCAGCTTAAACCCTGGTTTTTCTGGCATCGACAATGAACTGTACACCAAAGATCATACTTGGTTATTGTATGGCGATGCCAAAGACAGCCTTTCTCAATTAGCCTACGGCTTTAAAAAGAGCTGGGCGGTCTAGGCTTACAAATGGTAATAAGTTGTTTTCCTTTTTCAGCAGGTATATTTACTTCTACGGCAGGTGGTATCGATTCTGCAATAGCAACTGCCGATCGTGCAAAAAAGTTAGTGCTAAACACCATCTTATTTCCGCTGAGCGGTTTGCCAGCAGCTGTACCTCCTCGACGCGGTGAAAATCGAGGGGAGTGTTTTGCATTCGGCCAATTAGAAGAACCTGATTCAGGTGTAAGGTCTTTAATTGTCATACTCTCAAAGTTATTTGGCATATTGCGATAAGCTTGATCTCTGATGTCTTTTTCCAATGTATTTAATGGAACTTGTTGTTGCCAATCTTCTGGAAACGTCATATACACCGTTCCTTGTACAATGGAATCAATCATCATCCTTTTAAATTGCTCGTTATTAATATTGCGTGCCTGTATTTCATCCGGCAACGTAGTGAGAAGAACTTTTTGTTTTTGTTGTAACGTTAAACAAGAATAAGGTCTGCCCATGTTAATTAAATCAATAATTTCTGCTTGGCACGCTTTTAAATAATGGCTTTCGTTAAGTTCATTTTTTTCAACCAAAGCAGGTGACAAGGTCGTTAAAGGAAAATTTTTCCTCATCCCATACGACATTAAGGAATGTGGAAAACCGCGCTCAACCAACGCATTGACCACTTCAATATCTTTATCTGAAGCAGCAAAATAAACCTTAGGTATTTCTGGAGAATAAAAAGAAGAAAAAACATTATTCACAATGGCTTCATAATCCAAATTTAATTTGGAAAGTTCCGCGTGGAAATTGCCAGTTTTGTTATTGATCATTACAAAGCCACCCATAAAGTGGTTGTAATAAGCTTCTCCAGCACCAATAATGCAATGAATAGAATTATTTTCTTTTACTAACGCTGCGTATTCTTCTTTAAAAATTAATTGAATGTGTCCATTATCGCAATGCGCGACACGCAATTGCTGTTCCCAATTCTTTTCAACGTTTTTGATTAATACTAACATCCAAGAAAACACACCATCAGGCAATGGCTTAAAAACTGCAGGATCATCAATATTTTCTTCAACAGAAAGACCTTCATAGAGTTTACGTAATGAAAGCACAAAGAGCCGGTTTTCTTGATCGGCAAATAAACGTCCGATCATTTTTTTATTAATATGATCAAAAACACCATCAAACACACCCTCAGAAACAGGACCAATCGTATAATCCTCGGTTTGTAATGCAGGTGTGTTGGGAGAAATAGGCGAATGAATAAATTGTGTATAACCTAATTCAGCCAAATAGGATTCATAATCTGCAAAAATTTCCTTTGGAGATAAAGGGTTATTCGTAGAAAATGAATCAGATGCTACTTTAACATCATGGGTTACGGCTTTGTTCCTAGCTTCCATTATAAGTCTCCCCTCGTCAGATATAGACCATAATTTGATCATTTATATTATTTTGGTATTTTTTTGATCTACTTTGTATAAATTTATATTTACTTTATAACATCTTTATATTAAAAGCAGCAAATTTCACCGCCTAATTATTTTACATTTTGTTATACAATTAAGGAAAATTTATGAATAACCCTATCGTTACACTGAAAACCAATCATGGTGACATCAAATTAGAATTAGATAGCATCAATACCCCTGCCACTACGGAAAACTTTCTGTCTTATGTTAAAAATGGTTTTTATGATCAAACAATCTTCCATCGCGTCATGAATGGTTTCATGATTCAAGGCGGTGGTTTCGATCAACACATGTCGCAAAAGAAAACCAACACCCCAATTCACAATGAAGCCAATAAAGGTGATATTAATAAACGCGGCACCATTGCCATGGCACGCACCTCCGACCCACATTCTGCTACAGCGCAGTTTTTCATTAATGTGGTTGATAATGATTTCTTAAATTTTACTTCTGAATCCAACAACGGTTGGGGGTATTGTGTGTTTGGTAGAGTTCTTGAAGGCATGGATATTGTGGACAGCATTAAAAAAGTTCCCACCACTTCCAAACTCGGACATCAAAATGTGCCGGTGGATAATGTGGTGATTGAGAAAGCATTCGTTAGTGAGGGGTAACATTGTCATACCAGCGTAAGCTGGTATCCAGAAATGCGACTTCAAATGAAGTGCCTCATCTGACTAATTAAATTCTCGATGTTGAAGTGATGCCTCCTTGCTCCAAACGCGCCATCCCTGGCGCTTTGGCGATATCCTATCTCCAGTCGCTCGTCGGCATCCTTCAACACCGAGAACGATAGAACTTACGCGACCTTTCATTATTAATTCTTCACCCATACTGCAACACACACGCCACAGCGCGTTGCCATCCTTGATAAAGTTGCGAGCGTTGTGCTGCGCTCATGATCGGTTGGAATTCTTTTTCCATCTTCCACTGCATAGCAATCTCATCTAATGAGGTATATAACCCGACTTGTAAACCTGCCAAATAGGCTGCGCCTAACGCAGTTGTTTCAATGTTCTGCGGACGTTCGATAGGTAATGCCAGCATGTCTGCTAAAAATTGTAATAACCAATCATTGGCTGCCATGCCGCCATCCACGCGCATGGTTTTCATATTTTCTTTATTCCATTGCATGCTATTCAATAAATCTTTGGTTTGATAAATCACACTCTCAAGGCCGGCACGCACAATATGCGCTGCTTGTGTATGCGTAGTGATCCCTAACAAAGCAGCTCTTGCTTCAGGCTTCCAATACGGTGCACCCAATCCAGTAAATGCTGGAACTAAATACACACCATCGGTATCCGATAAACTACTGGCTAATTGTTCCGTTTCTGCTGATGTTTTAATGATTTTTAATGTGTCGCGTAACCATTTCACCACCACTCCTGCACTGAAAATACTTCCCTCAATACCATAAGTCATTTGCTGATTAATTCGATACAACACCGTGGAAAGTAACGGAGGATGGAAAAGCACGTCTGATCCCGTATTTAATAACATAAAACAACCTGTTCCATAGGTTGTTTTTACCATTCCTCGCTGAAAGCAAGCTTGCCCTACAGCTGCTGCTTGCTGATCACCAATCATCGCTGCAATAGGAATCTCATCACCTAAAATAGAATGATCCAACATTCCAAAAGATGCAGCATTATCTTCGATGGTTGGTAACAGTGCCGCAGGAATATTTAGCTTTGCTAAAATAGTGTGATCCCATGTTTGGGTATAAATATTAAATAATAAGGTACGTGAAGCATTCGTCACATCTGTTTTGTGAACTTTTCCTCCTGTCAATCGCCACAATAAATAAGTATCTACTGTGCCAAATAATAATTCGCCACGTTCAGCACGGTAACGTGCTTGTGGCACATTATCCAAAATCCATAAAATTTTTAATGCTGAAAAATAAGGATCAAAACGTAAACCTGTTTTCTTAGGAATATCATCATAACTGGGATCAGCAGTCCATTGTCGACATAACTCACTACTACGCCGATCTTGCCAGACAATCGCTGGATAAATTGCTTCGCCAGTCGCTTTATCCCAAATAATCGTTGTTTCGCGCTGATTGGCAATACCAATGGCAGCAATATCTTTGGCCATCAATCCAGATTTTTTTAATACTTCTCGACAACATTCAACAGTCTTATCGTAAAAGTCATTCGGTGATTGCTCAACCCAAGCAGGGTGCGGAAAAAACTGTTTAATATTAACTTCATGTAAATTTACTAATTGGCCCACACGATTAAAAATAATGGCGCGGCTATGCGTGGTGCCCTGATCGATAGCAAGAAGATAGTCTTTCATGTCCAATTAATTACCTTATAGCGTTATGGAATAGTGCTTGCGAATATGCAAAAATCACTGATGCAATAATGCATTATACATGGATACCCATATGGAAAAAAAAGCACTTAGTTTACCCATACTCATTGCAATGGTGGTCGGCAATATGGTGGGAACAGGTATTTTCGTATTACCTGCATCACTCGCCAATTATGGCACTATTTCATTAGTATCATGGGTATTTACGTCCATTGGCGCTTTACTTCTCGCACTCACTTTCACTCATTTAAACAAACGCTTTCCTCAAACCGGCGGTCCCTATAACTATGCTAGGCATGCTTTTGGTAATCTAACAGGTTTTATTATTGCTATTAGTTATTGGTTTAGCAATTTAGTTTCTATCGCAGGAATTTCTATTGCTTCCGTCGGTTACCTTGGCTTTATTTTTCCTGCGTTAAATGCCAACACGCCCGCCTATAGTCCTATTTGTGTTCTTTTTTTAGAATTAGCCATTATCTGGCTATTCACTATGATTAACATCCTGGGTTTACATTTTGCGGGTGTTGTGCAATTGTTTCTTACCATTATTAAAACTACACCTTTGTTTATCATTATTATTTTTGGTTTGAGTCACATTCATTTGGCAAATTTAATGCAATTCATGCCAAATGATACTTCTGCATTTTCTGCTATCAGCAGTGCAGCCGCATTAACTTTTTGGGCTTTTATTGGTTTGGAAGCAGCCACAGTGCCTTCTGAAAATACCAGTGGTCCACGTGATATTGCTAAAGCGACCATCAGTGGCACATTAATTAGTTCGTTCGTATATATCGCAAGTACTTTCGTTTTAATGGGTATGATTGCTGTCACAGAACTTCGAAGTTCACAATTTCCTTTTGCTGAAGCAGGCGCCATCTTATTTGGTCCATTGGGTGCAGGATTGATTGCTGTGTTTGCTTGTATCTCAGGAATTGGTGCTCTTAATGTCTGTGTTTTGCTACAAGGGCAAATTGTTTATGCTGCCGCACGCGATAATATTTTTCCTCACTGGCTAGCTAAACTCTCTCGCCGTGGCACGCCTATTCGCGGACATATTTTTTCTACATTTTTAATTACTTTATTGCTCATTATCACCATGCAACCTAATTTACTTAAGCAATTTAATTACATTGCTATTTTAGCCGCGTTGCTCGCCTTAATGACTTATTTGTCGTCAGCATTTGCTGAAATTAAATTTGTCTTTCAAGGGAAAAAATCAGTATTGCATATGTTATTAACACGATCAGCTATCATCTCGATTTTAGCAGCAATTTATGCCATTTGGATGATATCTAGCATGAATGCAGAAATCATTAAAATTGGTTTTTTTATTGTTGTATTTTGTATACCTGTTTATTATTTATTTATTCGTAAATACGCGCAGCAGTAATACTTTATCTACTTACGATGCATCTTGATGTGCGGCCATCTATGATGAATGGCCGCACACAGCTTGCTCTATTGAATCGTCACGTTTTGTTGCACCATTTGCGATAAGCCGTTCGTGCAATTTGAATATAAAAAGTATGTAAACGTACCGTTGGTTCCTGGCAATGTGTTATCTGTAAACGATAAGCTGGTCCCTGTCCACATCGATTTATTCGTCCAGTCATTGACTTGATAATTGCTAATCGGTGCAGAATTTGTCGGTTGTTGCCAAGTCAAGGTAATGCTTTTTTTATCCGGTGTAAAACTGGACTGAATATTTGCAGGCGGTAAACAAACAGTAGGCGTGTTGTCATTAATCACCACGTCTTCTTCAACACCCGTGGATTGTCCAGAAGGACAGTTGGAATAAAGGAAATAAGTAAATTTTCCATTCGTACCTGGCAAAGTGGTATCCGTAAATGAAGTGGCAGTCCCTGTCCAAATGGTTTTATTGCTCCAATCGTTTACTTGATACGTAGAGACGGTATCTGAGTTCGCTGGTTGCTGCCAAGATAAGGTAATGTTTTTCTTATCCGCTGTGTAACTGGATTGAATGCTCGCTGGTGGTAAGCATTTCGCTACCGGTGGTGGTGGCGTGTTATTAATAACAACATCTTCTTCAACACCTTTTGATTGTCCAGAAGGACAGTTCGAATAAAGAAAATACGTAAAGGTGCCATTCGTACCCGGCAAAGTAGTATCCGTAAATGAAGTAGCAGTCCCTGTCCAAATGGTTTTATTGGCCCAGTCATTCACTTGATACGTAGTGATAGCATCTGAATTCGTGGGCTGTTGCCAAGATAAGGTAATATTTTTCTTATCGGCTGTGTAACTGGATTGAATGCTCGCTGGTGGTAAACATTGATTCGTGGGTGGCGGTGTTGAACCATTCACATTATAAGCTTTAACACTTTGGACATACATGCTAGAGCTTTCCATGGGTGCTGCTGGTGCTCCCGCATAGCCACCGCCGAGTGCCAAATTGACAATCAAGTAATAACCGCCATTCGGATCATTAAATCCTCGGCTCATTGCATTTGGACCATCGGCAGGGAAAGTATCGGTTTGCACCGGACCCCAAACTTTAACATTATCAAAATACCCCGTTAAGATTTGCCCGCCATCGGTGCTCGCCGGATCGGGTTGCCATTCAAATCCCCAGGTATGAAAATCTTTCCAAAGTTCGACCGATGCTTTACTGCTTGTCAAAGAAAACCCTTGAAACACGCAATCACCACCGTTACAGCGAGCATCATTGCCATTAAAATGAATGGTGGCTGTGCTGGTTTTATAATCAGAACCTTGTAAATAAGCTTCCGAAATATCGATTTCACCATTTTGCGGCCAATTGGCATCCATGGTGGGTTCCATCCAAATCGCAGGCCATAAACCTGCTTGATAATTGTCGGGCTGTGTGTTGGCTTGGCACTTGCCATCTGTGCTGGTATCGCATTTGGGCATTTTGACAACCACTTCAAGATAACCATGCTGAAGTTCTTTGGTAGTCCATGGATTCGACGCTTGCGGTGCATTAAAAGGTGCTTGATTCAAGTTGACGCGCGTCATGATTTCACCGGATTGCCAATAACCACTATTAATTTCATTAGCAATAAATTTAAGTTGTCCAGGTGCATTCGTTGCATCTGTATAAGGCAGCACTAAGGCTGCATCATACACATCAATTTCTCCCGATATACGATGATCATAATTCGTAGGCGCATAATAACGTAAACCATTCGTACCAATGTCATTTAAAATATCGCGCTCTAAAGCACATGTTTTCGTACTGTCAAAGGGACAAGAAGCCGCATTAACATTACATGTATTCAATAGAATTAGAAAAGATGATAAATAAATAAAATGAGATTTATGCATACGTCCCTCGCAGTTAAACATCCATGAACAATTATTTTATACATATTAATAAATAAAATAAAGAAAATACATTAACTTATAAAAAATGCGTAATAAAAAAATCCCGCTTACTAAATTTAATAGTGTTACACTCTTACATTATCGTTAATTAACGGTAATGGAATTATTATTGCAATGATGTACACAACGTTTAAATTTTTTAATGGAATGTTTATGAGGGAATTTTATGAAGAAAATTTATCTTGTTTTATTATCTACTGTCTCATTAACAACACATATTAACTTGTATGCTGCACCTTGCGCGTTTGATAACACCAAAAGTTGTACTTTATATCATGATATTTTGAATGATAAAGCAAGTGATGGTTTAAAATATTTTGCGCCTACGAATTATGATCATCGCTTTGCAGGCGAAGTCGAAATATATAATGCTTCATTAGTACAGCCTTATACAGATGCAACAAATGCACCCGGTCAAATTAAACTAGTCGCTAATTTAAATGGTAATCAATGGTCTTCGGGTGAAATCATGACCCGCCGCGATTTAAATCTTGCACCTTATAATTCACCCGTGAATAGTCATGCATTCACTACCACTGATCTTCAACACGGTTACATTGAAGAACGTATTAAATTACCACGTTGTGAAGTCAGTGATGATGGTTTATGTCAAGCCAATAAAAATCCTGATACTTACAATCGTGGCATGTGGCCATCCATTTGGTTACTACCAACGATGGATACCAATTGGCCGCAAAATGGTGAGATTGATATTTTTGAAGCCTACAAAAGTGATTTAGGTTTCAATGATACAACAACCACCTTGCACTTTAACGGCAATAGCCCTGCTTGTGGTAATGGCGATTGTAAATTTATCGGCTTTCATTTGCCGGATGCCATTATTTCGGGGCCTTTCTGGAATGATTTCCACACGTATGGTTTTGAATGGCAACCTGATCCTAATAGCAAGGACGGTGGTGTGCTCATGACAGGCTATTTTGATAATGTAAAATTATGGGGACCACTGGCAACGGATAGCTTACCTTCTGATGGGCCCAATGCATTTAGTCGTGGCTTCCATGATCCAAATGGCGGATTTTATTTGATTACAGCGTTAGCCATGGGTGGCCCTTATCCAGGTCCGCTTAATAGTCACTTGCGCAGTGCCAGCATGTACATTCAAAGCATAAAAGTTTATTCCGTTAATGGTGGAACACCGACACCACCGCCATCGGGTAAATGTTTACCGCCAGCGACTATTCAAGCAAGTAACACGGCGGATAAAAAAAGTATTACCTTAACGTGGCAACAACCGTCGGGTTCAG